>JADMIO011460619.1_pt1 | contig 54867 bp, 58 predicted proteins | sample 8958161 | NCBI WGS metagenome assembly JADMIO01 (sample SAMN16585339, study PRJNA669376) | soil metagenome | isolation source: Crop rotation soil | place: USA: Cullars Rotation, Alabama | collected 2011
CGAAGCCGACGTTGTACATGCGGATACTGATAGAAGTGGGCGCGCTCGGCATCGGTTACTCCGTCGCTACCGCTTCCGGGAGTTTTACGGAGCGGTACCAGCCTGTGCTGCGGCGAATGTGCATCCGAGAAAAGGCGCGCATTTTGCTCGCTCCTTTGCCGAAGAAGCCTTGGCGCCATAGGTAATCGAGGCGCTTGGTCTGACGCTCCTGAACGCGGGGATTCTTCGGGTCGATGATGGAATTGCCGATATTATATTTGACGTGGCCGTACTCGTCGAAGATAACGGCGTTGCCGCCATACAGGGTCACTTCGGTTTCATTCGGCATTTCCTTCGGTTTTTGGATGCCCAGGCCACCGAGCTCACTTGCGAAAACGGTCAACTGCTGATGGTATTCGGCGACGGTCTCGCGGAGGATGAAGCCGTCTCGGCCCGTACGCACACACGGGCGCACGGAGAGGACGCGCGTGTAAGCCTGTTTGTTCAGCTTGAAGGCATCGGCGTTCTCCCAGATGAAACGGAATAATTCGTCGAGATCGGCTTTCATTGCGTCGAAGTGCGTACGATCGTAGTCGAAGACGACTTCTTTCGGTGGTGGGTCCCAGGCGCCTTCTTGACGGCCCTTCGGAGCATCGGAATCAGGGATGATGCCGTAATTTTTGAACGAATCCAGCAGAGCGGGGCGGAGATTGTATTTGGTGTCTTGCGGATTCAACTCCCAGTCCGCGGTGAGGAGCGCGCAGGCGAAGTCGAAAAATTGGAGATCGGTAGGCGGGCAGTAGTCAATGGCGCGGATGCAGATAGTCAAGAGACGGTCGGCGAGCTCAGCGCCTTCCTCGGCGGCGCGGGCGCGATCGAGCTTCGCTTCGTCGCCGATGGCTTTGAGGCGGTCCACCCAGACTGCTAGATAGGCGTTGATGACGGCTGCGACAACGATCTCCCCGCACGCGTGAGGCTCTTCGTATTCGGGCGAGTTGAGATAGTCCTTACGCGGCGGCAAAGTCACGGAGCGCCTCAGGGCGTTGCCGTGAATGCCAGCCAGCTCGGAGCCCATCTCTTGGGCGAGGCCGAGAAGCCCAGAGTTGCGCAATTTGTCGAGAGCGAGATCGGAGCGGCGAATGGTCTCGCGGCCGGCTCCGGCGACTCCCAGGTCGACAACTTTTGCGACGACTTCCTGCGATGAGAGGATCGAGAGCAGCGCGACGATGTCGGCGAATCCTTCGTGGAATCCTGCCTGTTGCGGAGAGGACGGATCGGTGTAGCGTTCGCGCAGCCCGTCGAGCAGGGCGTGCGTGGTCTCATGAGCGACAATTTCGTGTGATAAACAAGTAAATATCTGCCGTTTTCCGTCGACGCTGGGGAAATATCCGAAGTAAAGGGCTTTGGCTCGATCCGAATAGAAGGCGTTCGCATCGGCGAAGGCGTGCGGGGCGACCTGGATTTGGTGACCTTCGAAGCTCCATCCGAGGCGGCGGCCGAGAGCGAATTCGAAGCGCGAAAGCGTTTTCATGACGATGGCGTAAGTCATGAAGGCGTGGAAGGCCGGATCGGCCAGGAGTTGTTTGTCGGATGCCTTTTCAAAAGGGTCGACCGGCAAGTCACTGTCGCGGTTCACGCCCGCGGCGATAGGTGCGGATTGGTAGAGAGAATCGTTCGTCGAATCATAGTCGACGACATGGACACGGCAGCCGCGCGGGCCGGCGTCTACCGTTTCGTTGGGGATTTCGATTTGGGTACGGAGAATGCCGTTTCGATCTTTGACGCTGGGATCGAGCGCGAGAATGGTGAGCTTCCGGGTCGGATAATACGGCATCTGCCGTCATTTTAACCGACGATTATGAAAGCCCGGTTACCGAATTCTTACTTAGTCTCGATGTAATCGATGATCATGTTGATCTCGGCATCGCTTAATTTCTTAGCGAATGCCGGCATCACAGGACCACCGAACTTCACGCGGAGCGCGATGTAAGGCCGGGCGAGCGGCCTGGTGCCCAGCGGGGGCTTTTCCTTTTGAGAGGCATGAGCAAGGCTGGGGACTTTGACCTTGCCGATGGTTCGCGGATCCAGCTTAGAAATCTCGTGACAGACGGCGCAGTTTTCACGGAACAGATCCTGGCCAACGCTGACGCGCGATTTCTCCCACGGCGGAGCCGGACGGTCGGCCGCCATCAGAGCGACGACTACGGTCAGTCCGAGCAGGCAACCTTTGATCATGAGCGTTCTCCCAAGGACTCGACGTTCGCGCCTCCTGCGCGCCGCAGGGCGTCTGTGACATCGGCGGATTGGCCGGAACCGCAGCGAACGCGAAGGACGATTGTTCCGGGTTCGACTTCAGGAACGGGAGCCTTCGTGTCGCTGAAGATTTTGCTCTCCCAGAGGAACCAGCCGAATGTCGTGAGGATGGAACCGAGCATCGTCAGCTCAAAGGTGGGGACGCCGGTGGCCCACATGGAGAACAGGGGCATACCGCCGGTAACCATCGGATACGAGTGTTGCGCGTAGTAAATCAACCAAGTCGACAGTATTCCGACGGTGAGGGCGCCGGAGACGGCCACAAGGGACATCTTGCTGGGCCGGTCGAGGACGCCGGGCGCGAAGAGCACGGGCTCGGTCGAGAATACTTCGATATCGTCGGCTCCCAGTCCGCGGGCCTTGATATCTTCGATTGCCTTGGCGGCAGCGTGTACCTTTCCGAATTCGCCTTTGAGGTACATTAGTGCACCCCCTCGTCGCTGGTGTTGAACTCCCAGATGGCGATAATCGGGAACAACTTCGAGAACAACAGGTAAAGGAGCAGCATCGCAGCGAATGTCGCGGCGGTGATGGTCAGCTCAACCCAAGTCGCGTGATAAGCGCCGCCCCAAGCTGCGGGTAGGTGAGGACGTGAGGTAGTCGTGAGCACGATCAGGAAGCGTTCGAGCCACATGCCGATCACGACGGTAATGGACGCGAAGATCGAGGTCTTCAAGTTACGAAGCTTACGAATGGAGAGCAGCACGAAGGGGATGATGGCGTTGCAGACCACCATCGTCCAGAAGTACGGCGCATAAGAGCCGTAGATCTTCTCCTGCAAGACGTTAAGTTCGGCGGGTTGATTGCCGTACCAGGCGGTGAGGTTCTCGGCGATGGTGAAGTAGCTCCAGAGTAGACTCATCAGCAGAAGGAGCTTGGCCAAATTATCGAAGTGCTTCAAAGTCAGATAGGCTTCGAGATGCATCTTGGAGCGGATCACCGCCATCGCGATGATGAGCGCGGCGATGCCGCTGAAGATCGCGCCCGCCACAAAGTAGGGGCCGAAGATCGTGCTGTGCCACATCGGGGCGACGGCCATGGCGAAATCCCAAGAGACAACGGTGTGGACCGAAACGGCGACCGCGAGAATAATACCGGCCATCAACTTCATAGCGCGCTCAAGCGCGTGCCACTGCCGATCGCTGCCCGTCCATCCAATGGCGAGTGCGCGATAAAGAGTGCGGCGCCAGCCGGTCGCATGGTCGCGGAGATGGGCGAGATCGGGGATCAGCGGAAGGAACAAGAAGAGCGTGCTACCGGTCAGGTAGGTCATGATCGCCGTTAAATCCCAAACCAGAGGAGAGCGGAAGTTCGGCCACAGGAACCGTTGATTGGGGTAGGGGACCAGATAGTAGAAGATCCAGACGCGGCCCAGGTGGATCAGCGGGAACAGCCCGCCGATCATCAGGCAGAATACGGTGATCGCCTCGGCGGCGCGCGTGACCGGCTTGCGCCACTCGGCTTCGGTGAGGCGCAGGATCGCGGAGATCAGGGTGCCGGCGTGCGAGATGCCGATCCAGAAAACGAAGTTAGTGATGTAAAGGGCCCACATCATGGGCCGGGTCTTACCGACAACGCCGATGCCCGTCTTGATCTGGTATCCCCAGGCGTACAGCCCCGCGACGACGACCATCGCGCTGCAGAGAGTCCAGATAGTCCAGGCGCGTCCGGGAGTCCGGAGCGGGCGCCAGAGGTCGTCGCGTAACTGGCTGTGCGGAACTTCAACCACTGTCGCCATTAGCTGAGCCTCGACAGATAGAAGACTTTGGGTTTCGTGCCGAGATCTCCGAGGAGTTCCGTCGTGCGGCTGCTCTCGGCCAATTTCGAAACCTTGCTCTCGGGATCGTTCAGATCGCCGAAGGTGATGGCTTCAGCGGTGCAGGATTGGGCACAGGCCGGTTGGATCTCGCCGTCTTTCACTTCGCGGCCTTCGGTGGCGGCGTCCATCTTACCGCGCTTGATCCGCTGGACGCAGAAGGTGCACTTTTCCATAACGCCATTCATGCGGACGGCGACGTCGGGATTGTGCTGCATCTCGAGCGGTTGGGGCCACTCCGGCTCAAACCAGTTAAAGTACCGGGCCGTGTATGGACAGTTATTTCCGCAATAGCGTGTGCCGACGCACCGGTTATAGACCTGTACGTTCAACCCTTCATTGTTGTGATAGGTGGCGTACACCGGACAAACGGGCTCGCAGGGAGCGTTGTCGCAATGCTGGCACATTACGGGCATGTACTTCACTTTGACGTCGGGGAACTCGCCTTCGTAGTAGCGGTCCACCCGAAGCCAGTGGAAGGCGCGGCCCTTGGCGGCTTCCGCCGGTGTGCTGACGGGAATGTTATTTTCGGCATGGCAGGCGACCACGCAGGCTTCACAGCCGGTGCAGCGGTCGAGATCGATTGCCATTCCCCAACGGTGTTCCATATGAGTCCTTACCTATGCTCCTCGCCGAAGGGCCCATGGTCCCTGTCGTTGTGAGAGAACTGAATTAATTCTGATGACTTGCCGACTCGCGTCAGGCGGACGCGCGTCGAACCGAACGCGAGAGCGCCGGTCGATTTTTCCCAGTTGTTGCCCAGGATCGCTAGCGGATTGACGCCGCGGCCCGAAGCGTAGCGGCCGTATGATGTATGACCTTCGCCGATTCCCATGCTGATGACGTTGGGCATCGCGGCGGGATGCACGTAAACGGGCGCTTCCAGCTTTCCAAATTGAGATTCGACGCGCAAGATGTCCCCGGTGCTGAGCTGAAGTTGCGCGGCGGTCTTGGGATTGACTTCGAGCGGAAGTCCCCACATGGCGCTGGAGGTAGGATCGGGCATCTCCTGCATCCATGGGAGGTTCGCTCCGCGTCCGTCCTGGTATTGCACGGAGAGATACGGCTGGAAGTGGTACGGAAATTGGCTCGCGTCCCCGGCGAAGACCGGATCGGACCACTCGAGACCGGCTTCTTCTTTCTTTGCTGCGGGTTTCGCCGCATGTTTGACCGGCGTTGCGGCGGAAGCTTCGAGCCAGAGACCGCCTTCGCGGGTCACGTTGTCCCAAGTTGCATCCGCGGGGAGCATCTTTTCGAAGACCGATTTCGGCGTGGCCGCGTCGAAGGAAAGATCCATCTTTTTGGCGATATCGGCCAAGGTCTGCTCGGTCGCGCGGGTGTCGTAGAGCGGCTGCACGAACGGCGTCGAGACGTTGACGGCCGGGTTCAGCGAAACGGCCGGCACAACAGCGGCGGTCGATTCGAGTGAGTGATGATCCGGCAGGAGAAGATCGGCGTAGACGCCGGTATCGTCGAGGTATGGCGAGAAGCTGATGATCGACTCGGCGTTCGACAGTAACGAGGTGATGTTGGTCGAGGCAGGGAGGATATAGGCCGGGTTGACGTTATCGATTATGATCACCTTGGCGTGAGAAAGCGCTTCGAGTACGTTGCGGCGCTCGGGCTGACGCGTGGCGTCGGCGGCTGGTGGCAGAACTCCGCCGGGCTTTCCGACGTTGCCGAGCAGAATGTTGAGATAGCTGGCGGCAACCAGGGCATCGAGCGAGTTGCTGTGGACCGAGGACGCGCCGGCGATCACGACCGGGGAATCGGACTTGCCGAGCTCGTGCGCGACTTGGCGGAGCTTTTTCTCCTCGACGCCGGTGGCTTTGATCAGTGCGGCGAGATCGGCGGAGCGAATCTTGTCGGCGACACTTTTGGGCAATCCGTCGGCGTTACGGGCCAGCTTGTCGTCAATCAGGATACGCATGATCGCTATGGCTAAGTGAGGCTCGGCGCCGGGGGCCACGGGAAGCCATTGATCGGCGGCCTGAACGGTGACGGAGAAGCGGGATTGCGCTTGCACCAGCTTGCCGCGAATTCCTTGACGGCCTTGGCGGAAGTGTCCGAACTGGCGTCCGTAGAACACGGGTGAGGCCCAGCTTCCTAGGAAATCGGCTCCAATTCCGAGAGCGTAGGTTGCGCGGCCGAGATCGTAGACGGGCAAGCCTTGCCAGCCAAAGACCATCTCGGCCGCTTTCGATTCGAGGGGAAAGTCGCTGATGGAACAGGTGACCGCGGTGGGCGCGCCAATCGCTTCGAGGAAGCGCTGCGTCGCGACGGCGCGGGTTCCGGAGCGGACTCCGGTGAGAAAAACGATGCTGTTGGGGTCGGCGGCTTTGGCTTTCGAGATGCGGCCAGCCGCGTCGGCGATGGCTTCGTCCCAAGTCAGCGCTGCGAATTGATCCTTGCCGCGGGTACCGGTGCGCTTACGAGGTCCTTGCAGGCGATCCGGGTTATAGAGGCCCTGCACCATGGCCTGTCCGCGGGCACAGAGTCGGCCTCCGCTGACCGGGTCGAGCGGATTGCCTTCGATTTTTTTGATCGCGGCGACGGGTTCGCGAAGCTTCTCGCCCTTACGCTCGATGATGTGTTCGCCGCGCATCACCCGAACGATGACGCCGCATCCGGCCTCGCATTCGCTGCAGATCGACGGATGCCACGCTTCTTCGCCAGGGACGATTTCCTTTTCCGGGACGAGCAGGGGAATGAGCTTATCGGAGGAGGAGCTGCAAGCGCCGCCGATCAGTCCGGCGGAAGAGGTCGTGAGAATCTTGAAAAAATCGCGCCGATCCATTTCAATCTTCTCCTCGGGCGCGACGGGTAATGATCCGGATTAATAGTGACATGCGGTGCAATCTTGGGCGGCGTTTCTCGAACGATGGCAAGTGAGGCAGGTACCCATGTTGTGTTTGACGAGAGGCTCGGCGACAGTGGCTTGCGCCATGTCTCCGTGGCAGGTCGCGCACTCGATCTTGGCTTGGATGTGCGGTGAGTGCTGGAATTTGACGAGAGCCTCCGGATCGAATCCGTAGACTCGTTTCCAGGGGATCTCGCGTTTGCTTTCCGCGTATTGGATGACTTGCTTCACGCCGGGCTTATCGGTCCCGAGCTTGGCATGGCAAAGCATGCATTTTTGAACCGATGGAATGGTCGCGGCCGCGCGTTTATCGGCGCCGGCATGGCAATCGAGGCATTGGATTCCGAAGCCGACGTGTTGTTTATGGGAGAAAGGAATTGGCTGTTGGGCTAAGGCTATGGCCGCACAAAAAAGCACCCAGCCCAGGGCCACGCTGCGAAGAACCATGAGACAAAATATGATAGCAAATCGTTCGCCGGATTTCCGCTTCTTTCGAAAACTTAGGTACTGTTAACTACCTGTTAACTAATAGATCGAATCCGTAGGGATATTCAATTTGCCTAACGTGATCGCGAGGTAGAGCCCCAACTCGCGAAGAGGGCCTTTTTCGGCGACCATCGGTCGATCACGTGATACTTGCCGTTTTGCAGGCCTTCCAAAATCCATTGCGCGCCATCAAGGCCGACCTGGACCGTCCCATCCGGAGCGATTGGGTTTGCGGGTTCCGTCGGCGCATGCCAAAAGTCGAGCGCGGCGACTAGCTCAAGAATCGGCGCAGTCTCTTTGGAGGTGAGCGCGCGCGAGGAATTGACGATCATTGTTCCCGGTTCATACCCGCCTTGGCCGTTAGACATCTTGACCGTAAGTGTTCCTGTCCCATTCCGACGGAGGATGATACGAACGGCGATTGGATAGTGGAACGTTCGGAGCCATAAGAATCGATAGACCGAATCTGCGCCCGCCGCGACTTCCGAAATCGACGGCTCTTTGAGCGCGCGAAGCGATGATCCGAACCAGTGAGCTTTGAAATCACCATTGTCGCCCGTCTCCGTAAATACACCGGGCGGAAAATAGCGGGGATTCTTGTCGGGGGGAAAGTTAGTCTGCGCGGTCGCCGGGTTGGTCCATATAAAGGTAATCAACAGCAAGAACGGGAGGCCGCTAGAACGCATGCGCGTACCACGCGAAGACGTGCTGATTCCCCAGTGTGACGCCTAAAGCAGCGATCCCGAGAAAGGTGCCTAGCGGCAATTCATAGCTCGAGTGATCTTTCTTCGTCGCGAGGATGAAGATAAGTCCCATCACAGAGCCCATCAAGGAGCCCACAATTAGGGTGAGGAGCGCCCCGCGCAAGCCCATGAATGCGCCGATGGTGGCGAGCATCTTGACGTCGCCGAAGCCGAGTCCTTCTTTGTGGCGGATACGGTAGAAGAGTTCTCCGGTGAGCCATAGAAATCCGCTGGGAAGAAACGCGCCCATAGCGGATTCGGCCAAGGAGGCGACGCTGCCGTGAAGCGGATGTCCGGCGATGATGAACAGGAATCCGGCAGTGATGTCGTCGACAGGAATCCACCAACTAAGGATGAGGCCTGCAACCGTTCCGCCGATGGTGAGTTCGTCGGGGAGGATGCGTTCTTCGAGGTCGGCAAAGATCATGCCGATCATCAATGCCGAGAGAAGGCAAAACTTGAGAGCGACCGGAGTTAGCCCCAAGGTTCCGACAAGAGAAAAGAAGACTAGAGCAGTGAGCGCTTCCACGATCGGATAACGCGCGGGAATACGGGCTCCGCAGTGTCGGCAGCGGCCTTTGAGTTGGAGAAAGCTCAGAAGCGGGACGTTATCGTACCAAGCGATCGTTTTCTCGCATTCGGGACAGAAGGAGCGCGGGCGGACTACGGAAAGATCGCGCGGCCACCGGTAGATGCAGACATTAAGGAAGCTTCCGATCAATAGGCCGAATAGTCCGGCCAAGGCGGCTTCTAACATGATTCGTAGACTTGCTCCGTGGCGGAGATCATGACCGGGATGGAAAATCGCTCTTCGACCGATTGACGTCCGCGGGCGGCGAAAAGTTTGGAGAAATCATAGTCTTGACGGATTCGCAGGATCGCGGCTGCGATCTCTTGTGGGGTATTGTTGACGAGCAATCCTGTTTTCCCGTGTTCGACGATCTCCGGGAGGCCTCCGATGTTGCTCGCAATCACGGGAACACCGGCGGACATAGCTAATAGCGCTGCCGACCCGAGTCCTTCGCTCTGAGTGATATAGACGAAGAGACCGGCGTCGTGGAGATCATTTTCAAGATCCGTCGAAAAGTGGATGTTGACTCCGGCGAGGCGCGCGGCTTCCGCCGCCAGCGCCATTCCCTTTTGCGGATCCGAGGACGCGGGCGCGATGACTCGTTGGCTCGGCATAGACGGTGGCAGCAAGGGAACTCCATCGTATACCACGGAGATTTTCCCGGAGCCAACTCCTGCGTCGATCAGGACTTGGCGGACGTGATTCGATACAGCGATGAAGCATCGCGGCTGCGCGTACTTCCAGCGAGAGAGGAGGCCACGAATGGGAAATCCGACGCGCCGGGAAACGATGACCGGCGCGGAAGAGAATAGCGCCCCCAGCGTGTGAGATCGAGAGTCGTGCGCGTGCACAATATCCACCTGCCTTGACAGGCGGCGAACGGCGCCTGCGGTGAGTGGCTGCGCGTCAATTCCCATCCGGCGCGCGGCTTCGAAACACGGGGAACCTCCCGCCGCAAGAAATTGGATCGTGTGACCATCTTGAGCTAAGCCGTCGGCCAGGCGTAACGTTTGCCACTGACCGCCGCGCATTTCCCGGCCGGAATCGAGATGAAGAATGCGCATTATTGCGGACTCATGATCCGCGCCTTGGCATACTTCAAGAAGGTGTAGACGGCGGCCATGTGGGCAATGGTGAGGCCTTCGAGGCCGTCCAGGAAGCCAAGCTGGAAGAAGTAGGTGCGAACGAAGGTCCAGGCAGGATCGAGGATTAGCTTATTCAATCCGATTTTAGTTTCGCGCGCGACGAGTTCTTCCGCCGCTAACGTCGTGTAGCGGTCCAGCGTTTTGAGGTGCTCGGACAGCGAGTCGCAGGTGAAATGCAGTAGGTTCGATTCGAGATGCCCGACCGTACCCTCGACCTTGACGGATTCATGGACGAAGTCGCCGACCCATTTCGCCTTGTGGCGGTTGTAGAGCCGGACTTTGCGGTCGGGATACCATCCGCTGTGCAGAATCCAACGGCCCATATATTGAGCCAGACGAGGCATGGTGTAGGCGTCGAACGTGGGGCCTTTCTTCTTGAGATTCCAGATCTCGCCTTCGAGACCTTCACTGAGGGCTTCGTCGGCGTCTAAAGAGAGAATCCAGTCGTGATCGGCGAAATCGGCAGCGCGGTTTTTCTGGTTGGCGTAGCCGGGCCAGGACTGTTCGACGACCTTGGCGCCGAGATTTGAGGCCAACTCCACGGTGCGATCCACCGATCCGCTGTCGAGGACCACCACCTGATCGCAGCAGCGGAGGCTTTCCATCGCGCGGGCGATGTTGCGCTCTTCGTTCAAGGTGATGATCGTGGCCGCAATCTTCATGCGCGTTAGAAGCCGGGATTTTCCAGGACCGGCGCGGGCGTAAAGCAGAGGACGAAAAGCGCTAGCATCAGCCAGGCTAATTTCTTGCGCCCGGATCCTAAGTCTTCAGAGTCGAACACTGGCGGATGCCGGCGGCCGAAATAAAGAAGCACAACCCAAAGCAGCCACCATCGCCAGAAAAAGATACCCAGCAGCGCCAAGATCCCCAGGAAAATCCAGGTGAGGAAGCGATGCCGGTCGCCGATCAGAGAATAAAGCACGTGGCCTCCATCCAATTGGCCGATCGGCAGAAGATTCCATCCGGTCGCTAGCATCCCTACCCAGGCGGCGCGCGCCATCGGATGAAGGTAGATGTCCGAGGCGGAGACGCCGGGAAAGATCGCGAATTCGAGAAATCGTAGCAGGAGTGGTGTGCCGAAGCGGAAGGGGCCGTCGGTTTCGATGCCGGGGATTACCTTGGAGAAGGCCACGCCGATCGCGGCTGCCGGAAGCAGAAAGATGAAGCCCGTGATCGGGCCGCCTGCGGCAATATCGAACAGCATGCGCTTGAAGTAGATAGGTGCGCGGATGCGGATAAAAGCGCCGAAGGTGCCGGTCAACACCGGAGCGGGGAGGAAATAGGGCAAGCTGGCGTCGATCCGGTAGCGCATGCAGGTCAGAAAATGTCCGAACTCATGGGCCAGCAGGATCGTAAGGAGCGTGAGAGAGAAGGGAAGTCCGTCAACCAGACTCGCCGGATCTCGCCATCCGGTTGTGTAGGCGTTCCAGACGTCTTCGACTCCCAGAGCGAGATTCGACTCGAATGCCCGCTGCATGTGCGACCCAACCAGAGTGGTCGTGAACAACGTCACGAGCAGGAGTCCTATGTGTAACCAGTACCTCTGGGCGAATCTGGGATAAGAGTAGGCCCCGAACTGCGAGCGCACGGCTCCTGTCTGCGGAGACGACGATGCGACGAGATCCTCGGGGAACACGACAATTCAGGCGAAGAGTCGCCTATTGTAATACCTGCAATTCTTTGCCGGGCTTGAAGCGGACGGCTTTCCCCGGCGGAATCGAGACCTCGGCTCCGGTTCTCGGATTGCGGCCGATGCCCGTCTTTCTAGGCTTCACGTTGAAGACGCCGAATCCTCTCAGCTCGATCCGGTCACCCTTGCCGAGCGCCTTCTTCATGGACTCGAAGACCGTCTCGACGGCCATCTCTGCCTTTGTCTTGGTGATACCGGTCTTGTTCACCACTTCATTGATGATATCGAGCTTAATCAAAGCCGCCTCCTCGTACGTATCAATACGATAAATTTCAACTTCATGATAAGATTAGGTTTATTCAATTGTCAAGCATGTCTCTCCCGCCTATTGAGCAGCAGCTTTTTCGGCGTGTTTGCGGCCGGTACGCGACCGGGATCACGATCGTGACGGTTCTCGATGCGAATGGAGCGCCGCAAGGGATGACGGCGAACTCGTTTACGTCAGTCTCGCTTGATCCGCCGCTGGTGCTGATTTGCATCGACAAGCGGACAAGCTTCCTAGCCCATTTCGAGCCCGAAAAGCCTTTTGCCATCAATATCTTGAGAGAAACACAGCAAGAACTTTCTAGCTGCTTCGCCAGATCGGGACGCGACCGGTTCGAAGGGATTGAATGGGTTCCCGGAACGAATGGCGCACCAATTCTATTTGGGGTACTGGCGACGTTAGAGTGCCGCGTTACCCAGACGATTGAAGCGGGGGACCATATTGTGGTGATCGGGTTGGTCGCGCATGCGACCTGGGAAGAAGGGCAGCCCCTGCTCTATTTCAATGGCAGCTACCAGTCCCTTCGGACGGAGACTTAGCGCTTCTTCACTTTTCCGATGCCATCCTTCGCGGTGCGCATGGCGAATAGCAGAGCGAAGGTGGTCAGCAGGCAGAACGTGAAGCCAGGTCCGCGCGATGTGAACGGCGAAATGATCAGCGAAGCCAGAGATACGTAGAACGCGACGCTGGCGAGGCTGGCGACCAGACCGCCCACGCCGCCTTTTTCGCCGCCGACCTTGGTGCCGCACTCGACACACACTTTCTCATCTCTTGTGAGCAGGCTGTTGCAATCGAGACAGCGTTCCATAAATGTTCTTATCGACTCCGGCGAGCCCGTTTTTCTCAGTTTAAAGTTCGAGGTTCTCCGTAGCCATGGGCTTTACGCCCTAAGTCAGGTAAAACTTTGGTACCAAGCTTCGTAGGGGACCAGACTTCTCCTGCTTGAATTCAATCAAAGTTAGGAATAGTATTGTGAGCAAAAGGAGGGTGATTTCAGATGAGATGGTCCTTTATTGCGCTGCTGACACTAGTTGCCTCGCTTGCCGTGGGGCAAGAGGCGGCGCCTCGCATGACGAGCGTCGAGCCCGGCAATGGAAAGGTGGGCTCCGAGTTAACTATCACGGGGGAGAATCTGATCAAGACAGTCGTGGCGAAAGTGTATCTCACGGACGGGAAGAACGACACGGAAGTCCAGATCGTCGATCAGGCCGCCACGACGCTTAAGTTCCGAATTCCCAAGGAAGCCAAACCCGGACGCTTCAGCTTAATGATTTTGACGGGCGGAAAAGAGCCGAAGTATATCGAGCAGCCGGTTAAGGTCACTGTCGAGTGAGGCTGAACCAATAATCGCTTGGTCCCGCTGATCTTATACTCAGAGGGACATGTCCGGCGTTTTGTATCTGGTCGCTTCGCCGATCGGGAATCTCGAAGACATCACATTTCGTGCCGTCCGTCTGCTTAAAGAATGCGATCTGATCGCTTGCGAGGATACTCGGCACAGCCGCACATTGCTGAATCACTACGGCATCGAAAGACCGCTGGTTAGTTATCACGAGCACAATGAGACGGCGCGGTCGGTAGAATTGATCGCCAAATTGCGAGACGGGCTGAAGATCGCGCTCCTTTCAGACGCGGGGATGCCGCTCGTCGCCGATCCCGGATACAGGCTTGTGACGGCCGCCATCGCAGAAGGGATTTCGGTACAGCCGATTCCAGGACCGTCTGCGCTGCTCACGGCCCTCGCCGGATCGGGACTGCCGACAGACGCATTTCGATTTGGCGGGTTTCTTCCGGCTCGATCGGGCCAGAGAGCCACGGTTTTGGAGGCGCTCAAAGACGATGCTGCCACGCTCATTTTCTTCGAGGCGCCTCATCGGATACTGGAGACGCTCGGGGACATTGACCGCATCATGGGCATGCGGCCGGTTGTCGTGGCGCGAGAGTTGACAAAGACTCACGAGGAATTCCTGCGGGGATCTGCCGGAGAGGTGCTGGCGATGTTGCAATCCCGGACTTCCGTGAAGGGTGAGATCACGCTCCTGATTGGAAAGGCAACGAAGAGGGACAGCCCCGCTGCCGATTCGGCGTCGATCGGGGAGGCGGTGGAGCGGCATACCCGGAGCGGCCTCTCCCGCATGGACGCCATCAAGGCTGTGGCTCGCGAACAAGGACTTTCCAAGCGTCAGGTATACGCGCTTGTGAACTTGCCGCCCGGCAAGTGATTTCAACGGGCGCCAGCCAAGCGATTTTTCAGGCGCTGCTCACGCCGACGAATCGGCTCGCTGTCTTCGAACGCGAGCGCGCGGCGGGTGGCTTCGAGGGCGAGGGGAATGTTTCTTTCTCTGCGTTCGTAATGCTTCGCCAGTTCTTCGAGAGCCGAGACGCGATAGGGGTTACGGCCCTCCGCGAGGTCGTTATAGATGGCGAGAGCCGCGTCATAACGCTCAAGCTTCTTTTCGAGGCGTCCGATCTCCCAGAGGGTCTTGAAGAGCAGATTGTCTGGAAGGCCGAGATCGACGGCGCGGCGAAAGAGGGTCACCGCCTCGTCATGGCGGCCGGCTTGATCCACCCAGCGGGCGAGTCCGACCAGATCCGCGCCATGCCGAAGCGAAGAATCTTGCGGCGACCGGAACGCAAAGGGCACTACGGCGGTCAGGCAGGCTAGCGACACGATGTCCATCACGTTGTGGTGAAAAATCGGAACGAGACGGAAGGCCTGTTTGACTCGCAGATACTCGAAGTAATAATAGGGAATCATCTCGCCCGGCAGATCGCCTTCACGCTCCAAACCGAGGATTCGATTTTCCAGCTCCACCAGGCGGCAGCTTTCGAGACGAAGCTTCCAGAGACGCCTGGCGCCGTGGAGCAAGTCGAGATGAGCCATGCGGCCAAAGGGAGGACGCGACCGCGCCATTCGGTAGCGCGTTTCTAGTAGAGGCACGTCGTAGGTTTTGCCGTTGTAGGTGATCAGGACATCGAAGCGCGAAAGGTAATCGCTCAGACCGGTGAGCAGCGAGCGTTCATCGCCGAAATCGCGCATGAAGAATTGCCGGACGCGGAAACCCTCTTCATCAATGCTGCCGACGCCGATCAGAAACGCGTAGGTGCCGGCGCCGCCCGCGAGGCCCGTGGTCTCTGTGTCGAGGAACGCCCAGCGTTTGGGATGGGATTGAACAATGGCTCCTCCGGAGAGCGACTCCAGCAAGTCCACGGGAAGCTCGACCAGACTCGAGATGTCGACGCTCCCGTGGCGCCGGTGGCTTTCATAAAGCTTCTCGGTCTCAAAGTGCTCTCCGGCTTTGGTCGTGACCACTTCGCCGCTCATCAGTTCTTCGATGAAGTAGCGTGCTGGGCGCGGAGAATGGAAAGGATGGCACGCGGGAGGCGCGGAAGGGGGCGGAGAGCCGGCATACTTCCGGTCGATCCGCGCGACCTTCCGTCGAAGCTCCAGAAGCTGTTCCTGGATATCCATTCGCCTTTTGTTTGCCCTTTATCAAATATAGTCGGGTGTTGATCAAAAGCGCAATTGCTTTCTTCGTTTACCTCTTTCTGGGCTTGCTCGCCGCGCGTCTCTGTCACTCAAATATTTTGTGGGCTGAGGAAGGACTGCCCCTCGCCGCAGCGGTCCAGATGGAAAACGGCAAGGCGCTCTACCGCGAAATCTGGTTCGACAAACCTCCGCTGTTGGCGATGGTTCCTCTGCTTTGGGGCGCGCGCGACGGGTGGACACTGCGGCTCGCGGGCGCGCTTTATGCGTTGCTCGCCTGTTTCGTCGCTTACCGGTTTGCAGGAGAGCTGTGGGGAGCTTTGGAGGCGCGCTGGGCGGCGGCGTTCATGGCTTTCTTCTTGACCTTCGATTTTCCTTCAGCGGTGATTCCCCTCTGCGCCGATCTTCTCATGGTGGCTCCGCACCTGGCCGCGGTTTATTTCGCTTGGCGAGGCCAGGTTTTCTGGAGCGGTGTATGCGCGGGGATCGCGTTTGCAATTCACACGAAGGGGCTCTTTGTTCTCGCAGCCTGCGCGCTCTGGAGCTACCGGGCGCTGCCGGAGTTGCTGGTCGGCTTCGCGGCTCCGAATCTGGCAATCGCGGGATGGCTCGGTTGGCGGGATGCTCTCGACGGATACTTCCATCAGGTCTGGCGGTGGGGGTTTCTTTATGCCGGCAAGACCTTCGTCGAAAATCCGATTCGCAACGCGGCGGTTCGGTCCTTGGGATGGGTCGGATTCCATGCCGCGCTGGTCATCGGAGCGGCGTGTTTCTGGCGGAACGAACGCGGGAGCAACCGTTGGCAGTGGGCGGGATGGCTGGCGCTGTCCGCTTTTGCGATCACGCTTGGATGGCGCTTCTTCCCGCGTTACTTTTTTCAGTTGTTGCCGGCGATGGTCCTCCTTGGAGCTCGCGGCGCCTGTTTGATTCCCGCACGCTATCGCGCCATCGTGCTGGGCGTCGCGCTTATGATTCCGTTGGTTCGATTCGGGCCACGCTATTTTCTCCTTGCTACCGGGAAGGATCCCGGCTGGGCCGATACGGCGATGGATCGCGATAGCCGCCAGGCAGCGACGCAACTCCGCGCCATGGCGAGCCCGCAAGACACGCTTTTTATATGGGGCTTTCGTCCGGAACAGTACATTTATGCGGGCCTCCCGGCCGCCAGCCGCTTTCTCGATTCCCAGCCGGTCACGGGTGTCCCTGCCGACCGCCATCTCGCTGACTCGAAGCCGGTCGTCTCTGGAATGGCGGCAGCCTATCGCATTGAGCTTTCACGGACACGGCCAACTTTTGTCCTCGACGGGTTGGGTCCATACAACCCGAAGCTCGCGGTGAGCGCTTATCCCGAACTGAGCTGGTGGCTTGCTGGATACCGGATCGTGGCGCGAAGTCCCGGAACGATCATCTACCGGCGCGTGGACCGATAGCCGCGCTTGTTAGAATGAAATTTCTATGCATTTTCAGGAAGTAGTCGAGGCCCAGGGCCACCTGATCGACTCGCATGTAATGGAGCAGATCTTCGACAAGGTTGTCGAATACAACGCCCGATTTGAAGTCGAGCAGTTCCGGATAGGTAGAACTAATAGCGATTCGTCGTATCTGCGTTTGAAGGTCGAGGCGCCGAGCCAGGAGGTGATGGATCACCTGCTACAGCAATTGCTGGGGTTGGGATGTTCGGCGGTCGATTCGGGCGACGCGCATCTCGGGGAAGTGGAGCGTGACAAGTGCGCGCCCGAGGACTTCTATTCCACGACCAACCACCGGACCATGATACGGCACAAACAGCAGTGGATCGACGTGGAGAATCAACGGATGGATGCGTTGATCGTTGTGAATGACGGTCATGCTGTCTGCCGCCGCCTTCGGGATATTCGGGCTGGTGACAAAGTTGTCACCGGAATGCGCGGAATTCGGGTAGTGCCGGAGTCGAAGGAGCGCGATCGACTCTCGTTCGCATTCATGTCGAACGGAATTTCTTCAGAGCGGCAGTTAGAGACAGCGGTAAGGCAAACGGCGGCGCTGGTTCAACAGGTGATCGAGCAGAAGCAGCAGATTGTGGTGGTAGCCGGGCCGGTAGTGGTTCACACGGGTGGCGCTACGGCGCTCGCCGATCTCATCCGGCGAGGCTACGTGCACGCGCTGCTTAGCGGAAATGCGCTCGGAGTACACGACGCCGAGGCGGCGCTGCTCGGCACATCGCTCGGTGTGCGTATGGCCGATGGCAGGCAGGAAGAGCACGGACACCGCAATCACATGCGGGCCATTAATACGATCTATCATTGCGGTGGCGTACGTCAGGCCGTCGAAACCGGATGCCTTCGATCGGGCGTACTTTATGAATGCGTGAAGAACAACGTGCCGTTCGTGCTGGCCGGCAGTCTTCGCGATGACGGTCCGCTGCCCGAGACCATCACCGATATGAATCAGGCGCAGGACGCTTACGCGTCGCACTTGAGAGGCGCTGGGCTGGTACTTTGCCTCGGTTCGATGCTGCACTCAATCGCCACGGGTAACATGCTGCCGAGCTGGGTCCGGATCGTCTGTGTGGATATTAATCCTGCGGTCGCTACCAAGGTGAGCGATAGAGGAACCGGCCAGGCAGTCGGTGTGGTCAGCGATGTCGGAATGTTCCTCGACCTGCTTGCGAAGGCTCTCGCATGAGGCGCGGCTACACGGATGAACACGCGCAGGCAGGGATCAACACGAAGCTGCCGGAAATCGAGACTTGGCCTAATCAGTTCCCCGGGTACGAGATTGAAGTCGTCATTCCGGAATTTACTTCCGTCTGTCCGAAGACGGGATTGCCTGACTTTGGGAAGATCACGCTGCGATATGTGCCTGACAAGCTTTGCCTCGAATTGAAGAGCCTGAAGTTGTATCTGCTCGCCTACAGGAATCTTGGGATTTTTTACGAGAACGTGATCAATCGATTCTTGCGCGATGTCGTTCGCGCGGTGAAGCCGGTCTCGGCGACGGTTGTCGGTGAGTTTACTCCGCGAGGCGGGCTGCAGTCGAAGGTTACAGCCACTTGGAGCAAGAAGAGTGGAGCCGGCAGATAAAGTTGCCGAACTAACGGCGATCATCCAGGAGGTTCGCGACCGCGTTCGCGCGCGATACCCGGAATCGGGCGGGAGTCTCGATCGCGCGCTCGACCTGATGCCGCTCCTCCACGCGCGGGACGCGGCGGAGGCGAAGGTCGCCGCGATCGGAACAGTGAATCCGCGGCGCGGTGGTCCGCTGAACGCGTTCGTTCAGTCAATTAAGAAACTGATCGCGCGGGGCCTCGGCTGGCATGTGCGCGAGCAGATCGAGTTCAACCGGCAGGTGATGGCCTGCGTTGAGGCTACACTTCAGGCCCTGAACGAGATCAAGCGGACCTTGGCGCGGACCGATCCGAATGATGTGCGAGATCTGCGGTCCAGTTGGTCGCAATGGCGCGCCGAGTGGGAGCACAAGCTGTTCGTCAACGAGACCCAATTCCTGCGCAGTGTCGCGGATCTGCAGGGCTCCTTCCAAAGCCGCGTTACCCAGATGGAGGCGAACTTCCGAGACATTTCACGGGGACAGCACGCCGACTATCTAGCTGCCTTGGACCGCTCGGCGAATGAGTTGCAAACCCGATTCTGGCAGGAAGCGGCGAAGGCGAGGCTCGAGTACGAGCGCTTGATTCATGAAGAGCTTCGACTCGTGCGTCAAAGAGCGGTGAGCTTCACAACGCCGGCTCACGCCCCACAGTCCCAGTCGGCTCCCGCGCTGCCGTTTGACTACGGACGCTTCGCCGAGCGCTTTCGAGGCTCCCAAGAGTACGTTCGCAAGAATATTCAGTTTTATCTGCCACGCTTTCGGGATCGAGCGCCCGTGCTCGACCTCGGCTGTGGGCGCGGCGAGTTCCTCGAAATGCTGCGCGACGCCGGTGTCGAGGCTCGCGGCATTGATCAGAGCGAGGAGTCGGTCGCATTCTGCCGGCAGAATGGACTGCCGGTTGAACGGGCGGATCTGTTCACCTACTTGGAGGGGCTGCCGGACCGCTCTCTGGGCGGGATCTTTTGTTCTCAGGTGGTCGAACATCTTGAGCCGCTTCGCCTTCCGGAATTGATCCGGATGGCTGCTTCGAAACTTTCTCGCGGAGGGTTGCTCGCGATTGAAACGCCGAATCCCGAGTGTCTTGCGATCTTTGCCAGTCACTTCTATCTCGATCCAACACACACGCGGCCGATTCCGCCGCCGCTGACCGCGTTCTATATGGAGGAATCCGGACTAGGACAGATTGAAATTTGCCGCCTTTCACCTGCGGTCGAATCGATGCCATCTCTTGCGGCGCTGCCGGAAGACTTCCGGAAAGCCTTCTTCGGCGGGCTCGACTACGCTGCTTTTGGAATTAAGCTCTAATGCCGCTCGTTCCGCCGTATATCGAATCGCTGCAGCCGTATGAGGCGGGAAGAAGCATCGATGAAGTCCAGCGCGAATACGGACTCGAACGAGTTATCAAGCTTGCCTCGAACGAAAATCCACTGGGGACCTCGCCCCTCGCTCTTGAGCGCATGCGGCGCGTTACCGGGTTGAATTTCTATCCCAATAGCGGGCTCGATCTACGGAGAGAGTTAGCCCGGCAATTCGATGTACGGATTGAGAACGTGATCGCCGGCAGCGGTTCGGAAGGCATCATGTCGAACATCATCCGCGCTTTTCTTGGTGATGAAGACGAAGTCCTCACGACGGAGTCGGCCTTCATCGGATTCCAAGTTCTCGCGCGATCGCGTGGTGTCGCCTATCGTACCGTGCCGTACAAGAACTGGCACTACGATCTGGACGCCTTGGCTGCTGCGATCAACGAGCGGACGAAGATCGTGTATCTGGCGAATCCGAATAATCCCACCGGCACGATTTTCACGCGGCACGAGTTCGACCGCTTCTACGCGCATGTGCCGGAGCGGGTCTTGATCATCTTGGACGAAGCGTATTTCGAGTACGCCAGTGCGAATCCCCGTTATCCCGATTCGATGCATTACCGCTACGACAACGTCATCACACTGCGAACATTTTCCAAGGCGTACGGATTGGCCGGCGTCCGTATCGGCTACGGCTTCGCTCACGAAGAGTTGATCGGCAATCTGCTCAAAGTGAAGCTTCCCTTCGAGCCGAGCACACTCGCGCAGGAGGCTGGGATCGGCGCTCTCGGCGACAAAGAGTTCCTCTACCGAACGCTGGAGCTGAATGCGCGCGGGATGCGCTACCTGACGGATGAGTTCGCCGCGATGGGTTACGAGATTCCGCCATCGGATGCGAATTTCATCATGGTTCCGCTTGCGAGTGCCCCGGAAGCGGAACGCTTTAGTGAACAGTTGTTACGCCAGGGAATCATTGTGCGGCGCTTGAGGGCGTTCGGGCTTCCCCACGTGATCCGTGTCTCCACCGGTACGGACGAAGAGAACGAGATGTTAGTGAATGTCTGGAGGAAGTTTCAGAGTGCCCGATAAACCGGAGGAAGTTCCTACTCACAGCCCCGAGGGAATCGATCTGACTGATTCGCTGGATGCTCTCTCTAACTCCGGCGGAGCGGCTCCAGGTGCTGCAGAATAATGTGCGTGCGATCCTGGAGATTCGTGCACGCAATCGCCAAGAATAGTTCAGCTTTTCTTCGAATTGGAACGTTGTTGATCAAGCTCCAAAAGAGTCAGTTGATGGTTCTTCGGGTCATCCGTGTTGTGATGCATATTCATCCCGAAGAAGTCGTCTCCGTATTTCCAAACCAGGGCGACAATTCCGGCGACCAGCAGCACGAATGTCGCGCTTGCGATCAATGTGCCCAGCCACGGCATGCTGGCGTCTAGCCGCTCATCGCGGCGAGGAACTCGGTATTCGCGCGCGTCTTGCTGAGCTTGTCGAGCAGCAACTCCATCGTCTCGACCGGTGACAGCGGATTGAGGACCTTGCGCAGAATCCAGACGCGGTTGAGCTCTTCCTTCGGCATGAGCAGCTCCTCTTTTCTCGTGCCGCTCTTGTTGATATCGATCGCCGGAAACACACGCTTGTCCACAAGCTTGCGCTCGAGGTGGATTTCCATGTTACCGGTGCCTTTGAACTCTTCGAAGATCACGTCGTCCATGCGGCTGCCGGTGTCGATAAGGGCCGTCGCGATGATGGTGAGTGAACCACCTTCCTCGATGTTTCTGGCGGCGCCGAAGAAGCGCTTCGGACGCTGCAGGGCGTTGGAATCGACACCTCCGGAGAGGACTTTGCCCGACGGCGGAACGATCGTGTTGTAGGCGCGCGCCAGACGTGTGATCGAATCGAGCAGAATGACCACATCCTTCTTGTGCTCGACCAATCGCTTGGCCTTCTCGATCACCATTTCGGCCACCTGCACGTGACGTGTGGCGGGCTCGTCGAAGGTGGACGCGATCACTTCGCCGCGCACCGACCGCTGCATATCGGTGACCTCTTCCGGCCGCTCGTCGATGAGCAGCACGATCAGGGTCACTTCCGGGTGATTGGCCGTGATCGAGTTGGCGATGCTTTGGAGCAACATCGTCTTACCGGTCCGGGGCGGGGAAACGATCAACCCGCGCTGGCCTTTTCCGATCGGCGTGAGCAGATCCATCACGCGGCCGGAGTAGTTTTCGCGCGTAGTTTCGAGCTTCAACCGGCCGTTCGGATAGAGCGGCGTCAGGTTGTCGAAGAAGATCTTGTTGCGCGCTTCCTCGGGCGGCTCGAAATTGATTGCGTCGACCTTGATCAGCGCGAAGTAGCGCTCGCCCTCTTTCGGCGGGCGGATCTGGCCGGAGATCGTGTCGCCGGTGCGCAGGTCGAAGCGGCGGATCTGTGACGGCGAGACATACACGTCGTCAGGGCCCGGGAGATAGTTGTACTCGGGCGCACGCAGGAATCCAAAGCCGTCGGGCAGACACTCGAGCACGCCCTCGGAGAAGATGAGTCCGCTCTTCTCGGCCTGTGTTTGAAGAATCTTGAAGATGAGCTCCTGCTTCCGCAGTCCCGCTGCTCCGGTGACCGAGAGATCCTTCGCCACCTGGTTGAGCTTCTGGATGCTCATGTCCTTCAGTTCAACCAGATCGAGCGTTGGCGAGCCGTTCTTCTGAGGGCCTTGGCCGTGTTTGCGGCGATGCCCCTGCTGGCCACCGTCGCCACGGTCGGCGCCTTGTGCGGCATCTTCCTGTGGGGGAGCGGTGGTCTTGGCCTCCGGCTTGAGTTCAGCCCGATTGCCGTCTGCTACTTTCGCTTCCTGCGGCTTCTCGGCTTTGTCCGCGGATTTCTCGGACTTCTCGGCCGTCTTTTCGGCTCGTTCCATCTTCTTCTCGGGCTTCTCTGCTTGATTTCCGGCGGGCTTCTCTTCCGTCGCCGATGGCGCTACTGGTTGCGCTGTTTTCTGGTCGTTATCGCTTGCCAAATTTCCCTCACTCCCCGGCCCGTCTCGGCCGAGCACAGCATCGTCTCCTCCGCGCCCTTGCGCAGACTGGCCAGGCTTTGCTGCATTTCGGATTGATTCTTCAACTTATCCATCTTGGTCGCGACGACAAGCGTTGTCTTGCCATGCGCGTCCAACCACTGCTTTAAATCCAGATCCGGCGCCATCCAGCCGCGCCTTGCGTCCAACACTAGAACCGAAAGCTCCAACGCCCCCCGCTCCAGCAGATAACTTTCAATGAGCTTTTTCCACTCGATCCGCTGCTCCTCGGAAACTCGAGCGTATCCATACCCGGGAAGATCGACGAAGTGAAAAGATTCGCCGACACGGTAGAAGTTAATCGCCTGCGTACAGCCCGGCTTGCTGCTCGTGAAAGCCAGCGCCTTCTGTCCCAGAAGGGCATTGATCAAGCTGGACTTGCCTACGTTACTTCGCCCTAAAAACGCGATTTCTGGAAACGCTTCCTTCGGAAACTGCTCCGGCCCGGTCGCGCTCCGCAGGTACTCGGCATCAACCTTCGGCGCGGTGTTCGGCGCTCTCTTTTGAAACAGATTCGCGCTCATGCCCCGCGCCGACGGTTAGTGCGTCAGCTTCTCTTCGCTCGGTTGGGCCATCTCGACCGGTGGGATCGGAAGGGCCTTCACCTCGCTCTCCAAAGCGATCTTCAAAACTTCGTCCATCGACTCGACGAAGTGCAACTTCATCAGGTTCCGCAGATTCTCCGGAATGTCCGGCAAATCTTTGCGGTTGTCCGCCGGCAGAATCGCCTCGAGGATGCCGTGGCGATAAGCGGCCAGCAGCTTCTCTTTTAGTCCGCCGATCGGTAATACCTTGCCGCGAAGCGTGATCTCGCCGGTCATCGCGACATCGTGCCGCACAGGGATCTTGGTCAGCGCGCTCGCGATTGTGGTCGCGATCGTAATACCTGCCGATGGCCCGTCCTTCGGGATCGCGCCCTCCGGAACGTGTAGGTGGACATCCAGGTTGCGGTAGAAGTCACGCGGCAATCCGAATTGATGAGCCTTCGAACGGATATAGCTCATCGCGGCTTGCGCGGACTCCTGCATGACGTCGCCCAGCTTCCCGGTGATCGTCAGCTTGCCCTTGCCTTCCATGAGCGTCGCTTCGGTCGTCAGAATCTGCCCGCCGACCTCTGTCCACGCCAAACCCACGGCTGCGCCGATCTCGTTCTTCCGATCCGCCTGCGTGTCGCGGAATTTCACCGGACCCAGCAGATCGGGCAGAATCTCCGGCGTGATCACGGTCTTCGCGAGTTCCTTCTTCTCTTCGCCCGCGCCCTGCTCGGTGACCACCTTGCGCGTGATCTTCCGGCACAGGTTGCCGATCTCGCGCTCGAAATTCCGGACGCCCGCTTCGCGCGTGTAGCCTTGCGCGAGCGCGGCCAGACCTTCATCGGTGAACTGAATATCTTTCTCCGAGAGGCCCGTTTGCTCCATCTGTTTCTTGACGAGGAAGCGTTTGGCGATCTCGAGCTTTTCGAGCTCAGTGTAGCCCGACAAGCGGATCACCTCCATCCGGTCTTGTAAGGCCGGAGGAATCGTATGCATGACGTTGGCAGTGGCGATGAAGAAGACCTGGCTTAGATCGTACTCCACGTCGAGATAGTGGTCAACGAACATGAAGTTCTGCTCAGGATCGAGCACTTCGAGCAGCGCCGAGGACGGGTCCCCACGGAAGTCGGTCGACATCTTGTCGATCTCATCCAGCATGAAGACAGGATTCTTGGTGCCGGCCTTCTTCATCATCTGGATGATCTGGCCGGGGAGCGCTCCGATGTAGGTGCGCCGGTGTCCGCGGACTTCGGCCTCATCCCGCACGCCGCCGAGCGACATGCGTACGAATTTGCGGCCGGTCGCCTTAGCGATCGACATACCGAGCGAGGTTTTACCGACTCCGGGAGGCCCAACGAAGCAAAGGATCGAGCCCTTGGGATTCTTCACTAACCTGCGGACAGCCAGGAATTCAAGGATACGCTCTTTGATCTTTTCGAGGCCGTAGTGATCGGATTCGAGAACCTGTTCCGCGTACTTGAGCTCGCGGTTCTCCTTGGATTTCTTCTTCCACGGCACGGACAGCAGCCAGTCCAGATAGTTGCGCGAAACGGTGGACTCGGCCGACATCGGCGGCATGTTTTCGAGCCGCTTCAGCTCCGCCATCGCCTTTTCGAGCGCGTCCTTGGTCATGCCGGCGAGCTCGATCTTCTTGCGCAGCTCGTCGATCTCGCTCTTCTCGCCGCGGCCCAGCTCTTTCTGGATCGCCTTGATCTTTTCGTTGAGGTAGTATTCCTTCTGCGCCCGCTCCATCTGGCGCTTTACGCGGCCCTGAATGGTGCGATCGACGTTCAGCTTCTCGATTTCGATGTCGAGCACTTCCGCGACGCGTGTCAGGCGATCGATCGGATCGAAGATTTCGAGCAGCTCCTGCTTCTCTTCGATGGTGAGCTGCAGATTCGCGCCCACGGTGTCGGCGAGCTTGCTCGGATCGTCGACGCGAATCGCCGCGATCATGGTCTCGTAGTTCAGATTCTGGCTGAGCTTGACGTACTGCTCGAACAGCGTGGTCACACGGCTGGTCAGCGTCTCGAGCTGCGCGCCGGACTCCACCTTGTAGTTAAACGTCCGCACCACGGCGCGGAAGAAGCCCTCGTCATCGGCGACGGAAACAACCTTGGCGCGCTCGACTCCCTCGACCAATACCTTGATATTGCCGTCCGGCAGCTTCAGGCTTTGCACGATGGTAACGATCGTGCCGACGTTGTAAATTTCGTTCGGCTTGGGCTCATCGATCGATGCGTCATGTTGAGTGGCAAGAAAGATCTTCTTGTCGCCCGCCATCGCTTCTTCGAGCGCCCGGACACTGGACTCGCGGCCAACCACGAACGGCGTCATCATGAACGGGAAGATGACCACGTCCCGGATCGGCATCATCGGTAGCCGTTTGGTATCCGACTTTTCTTTAGAAGTAAGCATGGTAATTTTCGTTGAGGCAGGTTTCGCCGTACTGGCCAGGGAGGGTTCGGGGAAAAAGCGAGCGGTTTAGCCCGCTTTCTCGAGCAGCGTCAAACTGATTCTCTGGGACAGCACCATTTCCTTCGTGACCTGGAATTCCCGCACCTTCTTATACGAAGGGATGTAGTACATCAGATCCAGCATCAGGTCTTCCAAAATCATCCGCAATCCGCGCGCGCCTACTTTGCGCTCCATCGCCAACCCGGCGATCGCTTCAAGCGCTTCGTCACTAAACTTCAGGCGCACATTCTCGAACTCAAACAGCTTCTGATACTGCCGGATAATAGCGTTTTTTGGCTTCGAAAGGATCTGAACCAGCGCCTGTTTATCCAAATCTTCCAGCACCGCCACGACCGGCATGCGGCCAATAAATTCGGGAATGAACCCGTACTTGATTAGATCGACAGGCTGGACCTGCTCCAATAGGCCGATATCGCGCCGCCCACTGGTACCCATCGGCTTCTGGTCCTTCTCTTCTTCGTGCAGGAATCCCATCGACTTACGGCCAGCTCGCCGCGAGATCACTTTCTCGAGTCCGACGAAGGCTCCACCGCAGATGAACAGGATATTAGTCGTGTCGACCGGCGTAAATTCCTGATGCGGATGCTTGCGCCCGCCCTGCGGCGGCACATTGGCGATCGTGCCCTCCAGAATCTTCAAAAGCGCCTGCTGGACACCCTCACCCGAGACATCGCGTGTGATCGACGGATTCTCGTCCTTGCGGCAAATCTTATCGATCTCATCTATATAGATGATTCCCTGCTGACAACGTTGCACGTCACCATCAGCGGCCTGGAGCAGCTTGAGGATGATGTTCTCGACGTCCTCACCCACATAGCCGGCTTCGGTCAGTGTGGTCGCATCGACAATGGCGAACGGCACGTCGAGAATCTTCGCCAAAGTCTGAGCCATCAAGGTCTTGCCGGTGCCGGTCGGTCCGATCAGAAGAATATTCGACTTGGACAGCTCGACATCCGTGCTGCGCAGTCGGTTCATATGAATGCGTTTGCAGTGGTTATAAACGGCAACGGCGAGCTTCTTCTTGGTCGCTTCCTGGCCGATCACGTACGAATCCAAATATTCCTTTACTTCTAATGGCTTCGGTAGCTTGTGAGGAGCCGATGACGGCTGGTCCGACTTATCGTCTTCGAGAATCGAGTTGCAGACGGCAATACACTCATCGCAGATGTAGGCTCGGGGATAGTCGCTTGGGGAGGAAATCAACTTGCCGACAACATCTTGGCTCTTATGGCAAAACGAACAGCGCAACGTCTCGTCAGTTCCGGTACGTTTCACGCTCACCCCCTAAATTTCCCGGCGAGGACCGCCGGTTTTGCCCCTGGACCCGTCCTGAATGGACGCAACCCATATAACATTGATGACGCTCCTATTATGACGAACTGCTATACGGGAAGTCAAAGGCCCCGGTACTAAGTGCTTAGACATGCTTGTGGATGATCTGATCCACGATCCCGTATTCCTTGGCTTGCTCGGCGATCATAATATAATCCCGCTCGACATCCTTCTGAATGCGCTCAAGCGGCTGGCCCGTATGTCGGACCAGTATATTGTTCGTGATCTCCCGCATCCGGAGGATTTCCCGCGCCTGGATATCGATATCGGTGGCCTGACCGGAAAGTCCCCCCAACGACGGTTGGTGGATCAGAACTCGCGCGTGGGGTAGGGAAAACCGCTTGCCTTTCGTCCCCGCTGCCAGCAGGAGCGCCGCCATCGACGCCGCCTGTCCGATGCAGATCGTGCTCACGTCGGGCCGGATAAATTGCATGGTGTCGTAGATCCCCATCCCCGCCGTGATCGATCCTCCCGGCGAATTGATGTACAGAGAAATATCTTTCTCCGGATCTTCGGCCTCGAGAAATAGCATCTGAGCCGTGACCAGGTTTGCGACGTTGTCGTCGATTCCCGATCCGATGAAGATGATGTTATCTTTCAGCAACCGCGAGTAGATGTCGTAGGCGCGCTCGCCACGGCTGGTCTGCTCGACCACCATTGGAACTAGTGCCATTCGTTTTAGTCCGCCACTTTCCGGGAATGCTCGAACAGAAAATTGAGCGTCTTTTCCGTCTGAATATGAGATGCGATACGGCCCAGTGAGCCGTCCTTCTCCATACGGAACTTCAGGGCCGCGACGGGCTCGCGCTGCTGCTTGGCGATCCGCTCGACTTCGCGGTCTACTTCATCGCGCGTCGCGTTAATCGATTCACGTTCGGACACTTTGCCCAGCAACAGCGAGGCCTTGACCTCACGTACCGCTTTATCGCGCTGCGACTCCTTGATCTTCTGCCAGTCGAGGTTCAGATTCTTGATGTCCGCGCCTTGGGATTGGAGCGACCGGAGCGTTTGCTCCAGCCGGTTCTGAATCTGCCGCTCGACGTAAACCTCCGGAATCGGGAACTCGTGCGTGTCGACTAGACTCTCGACCAGCTTGTTCTTGGCTTCCTGTTGCGCCTCGAACTGCCGCTCGGCGAAGATCGACTTCCGGATCGCGTCCTTAAGCTCATCCAGATTCTGGTAGTCGCCCAGATCTTTTGCGAACTCGTCGTTGATCTCCGGCAGTTCCTTCTTCCGGACACCCTTGACCTTGGCATGGAAACGCACGGTCTTGCCCGCCAGCTTTTCCTGTCCGTAGTCCTCCGGATAGACCACGTCAAACTCCTTCTCATCTTCCGGAGAAGCGCCGCGTAGGCCTTCGGAGAAACCCGGTACCGTGTCCTTACCACCGATCTCGATCACGATTTCATCCTGCTTAACCGGATCGCCTTCGACTCCCTGTATTGTTTCCAGCGAAACGACCGCGAAATCGCCATCCGCAAGCGGCCGCGGATCGACATTAATATATTCGGCCTTCCGTTCCCGGATGGATTCGATCCGCTGGGCGATATCCTCGTCGGTCACTTCCGGATCGTGATAGTGAACGGTCAAATCCTTGTAATCTTTGAGCTCAAACTCCGGCGAGACTTCGAATTCGGCAGTGAACTCGATCGGCTCCCCCTGCTCGTATTTCACCTTCGTGATGTCGGGCCGGCCAACCAAGTGCAAGCCCTCTTCTTTCACTCTCTGTTCGAGATACCGGGGGATCAAATTCTCGAGAACCTGCTGGCGGATATCGCTCTGAAACTGCCGCCGAATCAGGTTGGCAGGCGCCTTTCCGGGACGGAAGCCAGGCAGCTTCGCCCGGGCCTGAAACGAGGAAACTACCTTCCCCGATTCGCTCTCCACCTCGTCGACGGGCACGGAGATTTCTAGGGAATGCTTGCAACCTTCAAGTAAAGCCAAAAGATTATTTACCTCAAGAGATAAGGTGTGTAACTCCCATCATAACATCGGGCGGCGAAAGAGATCACCGAACGGCGCTGCTTTCTTCAGGAGCCTTTTCAATAACGCGGGTTGGGTTTGAAGCACGCTGTTTTCGGCGGACCTTAGGGTAGGAGAATAAAAGGCGAACTATTACTCGACGACTCTATGGGTATGATAGGGGCGTTAAGATTTGGCGAGATTCGTCCGATAAACCCTGCCATGCCCGACTTGGTGCTCTACAATCGACATGCCGAACCGTTTCCTCTTTCCACACCGGCATGGCGAGAGCTGCTGAAGTGGGCCAAAGAACTCGGCTGGCGTCCCGCCGGTACTCTCAAGCCGCCCATTGCGCTCGATGCGCCCCGGCCCGCCGAAGAGCCAAAATGGAGCGGCGCCTATGATCCTGCTTGCGGCCAGACCGTGACACGAGCCGATGCCGAAGCTCTCATCGCGGCCATTGAGAGCAGCCAGCCGCATCTTCAGGAAGTGGTCTCTATCGACCTCGTCAAGTTCATCCGGTTCGCGAATAAAGGTGGGTTTCTGGTCTGCTCTCAAACGAAGCCGCTACCGGATACCGGTTCTTCGCTCTCTCAGTTGCACCGCGCGTTGACTCCAGAGACGCCCAGCGCCGAGGAATCGCCGCGCCTCAATCCCACACAGGCAAGCCGATCTTAGATCTATATTGAAAGATCCAGGGTCTCCGCATGAACCGTGGCGCTTTGCAAAACGCATCCCTTGCCGTGCTGGCGTGGCTGATTCTCTGCTTCCTCACGTCTGACGCGATTTATCAAAAGATATGGGGACCGGGACCGCAAGCCGCTGCTTTCGCCGAGGAAGGCTCCCCGGACACGGCTCCTTTGCCTCGAGTGGCGAAGATCATGATCTATGCGCTACCCACCGGAGTGATCGGAGGCATTTTTTTCTTCCAATGGCGAAACGCCCGTCGCCGGCGCCAGACGGGAGCGAATCCAGATCGGGCAAATTAGTACCGGCCAAACGTACCCCTTAAGACAAAGCCATCAACTCCGTTTACAATCAGGAGAATGCCTCAGGGTGGGTCTTCCAATAAGAAGGTCGCCAATGGATTGGTGGCGCTCAGTTCGGCGGCTGTCCTCGCTGTCTACTCGGCCGGCTACGTTCGAACACGCGCCGCCGCGGATCGCTTTGTCTTGCATGCGGCGGAACGTCGCCCCGCGTCTCGTCCCCGGCCCATCACAGTGGCGGCGAACACTCAACCGGCGCAGGCCCAGATCGCTGCCGCTCTCGATGTCGCGCCGCTGGCGCTATCCTCGGCTCCCAATCGCGAGAAGACTCCGAACGTGGCTGCGGCTTCCACGCCGAGTTCGACTCCCGCTCCGTCAGGCGCCACTGCGGCAGTTCCGGTCGAAGTTCCCGCCCCGGCCGTGGCTGAGGCCCCCGCTCCGGCTCCTGTAGTCGAGCAGAAGGTGGAGGTTCCCGCCGCTCCGGTGACCGTAGCTCCGCCCGCGCCAGCGCCACCGGCGCCCGCCCAGGCGAAGTGGAAGGATGGCTCCTATACGGGTTGGGGCTACTGCCGGCACGGCGACATTCAAGCCACCGTGGTGATCGAGGGCGGCCGCATCACGACGGCGACGATCACGACTTGTTTAACTCGTTACTCTTGCTCTGTGATCGAGAATCTTCCTCCGCAGGTCGCGCAGCGCCAGAGTGAGGCAGTGGACTCGGTCTCCGGCGCGACCCAAAGCGCTGACGCCTTCTCCGACGCTGTCTACGACGCGCTGCAAAAAGCGAAGTGAGCGCGGCGTGCTGGTTCGCTCCGAGCCGCTGATGGGGACAATCGTGACAATCAAGACAGTAAGCGCCGAGGCGTCCTCCGCCATCGATCGCGCATTTGGCTGGTTTCACGAGATTGAAGAACGGTGCACGCGTTTCGATGAACGGAGCGAGCTGATGCAGCTCTCGCGCCATATAGGAAGGGCGGTTCCGGTCAGCGACACCCTTTTCGAAGCTGTCCAGTTTGCGTTGACCGTCGCCGAGGAAACGGAAGGCGCGTTCGATCCAACCGTAGGTGAACAAATGGCGGCGCGCGGATTCAACCGCGAGTACGTCACCGGCAAGGTTGTGAATAGCGCAATCCACGCTGAGCCGGATGTCAGCTATCGCGATGTGACACTCGATCCTGATCAGAGAACCATCCTTCTGCGGCGGCCGTTGACTCTCGATCTCGGGGCAGTTGCAAAGGGGCTCGCGATCGACACGGCCGCGAACGAGTTGCGTCCCAGCGCGAATTTTTCGATTGACGCCGGGGGCGATCTCTACCTGGGAGGGCGCAACGAACAGGGAGAGCCGTGGAGTGTCGGAATTCGCCATCCACGGGCGGACGGAGAGCTCATGGACCGTGTGCGCGTCTCGGACAAAGCCGTCTGCACGTCGGGCGATTATGAGCGCCGCTCGGGGAATGCCCATCACATCCTCGATCCGCGGATCGATGGGACGGCGGATTCGGTCGCGAGCGCGACGGTGATTGCGCCAAGCGCCATACTGGCGGACGCGCTGGCTACCGCGGTCTTTGTGATTGGCCCAAGCAACGGCATAGCGTTGTTAGAACGCTTGGGAGTGGAAGGATTAATCGTGACGCCCGATCTGGAGCGCCACGAGACGCGAGGTCTGCGCGATGCAAGGTAGGGCCCGGGCTCTGTGGAGATTCTTTAAAACTCCGAAGGGGCTGCTCATTATTATTCTGACAATCCTAATTGCCATCGCAGCGCCGGTGGAAGGTATTCGGGTTGTCGCTCCGGGGCTCTTGAGCGCCGTCGTCATCGCGGGTTTGGTTGACGCTTTGATTCTCCGCGTGAAACGGAAGCGATGGGAGTTCCCGAGCGGGGCTGTCCTAACCGCGATGATCATCGCCATGGTCCTGCGCGCACAAGAGCCCTGGCGCGTCACCGCGATCACGTCGGTGGTGGCGGTTCTCAGCAAGTATGTCTTTCGGTCGCGGGCGGCCAACGTATTTAATCCGGCCGCCTTGGCGATCGTGGCCACTTTTTATGTTTTCCATACAGGTCAGAGCTGGTGGGGCGCACTGCCCGAGGTGAATCCGTACGCTCAGGTGGCGCTGCTCGCGGGCGGAGTTTTCATCGCCGACCGTGTCAATAAGATGCCGCTGGTCCTTGCTTTCCTGGGAGCATACTACCTGCTGTTCACCATCACGGCGTTCGCCGGAGACCCCCGGCATGTTTTCGAAATCTTTCGCGCGCCCGATTTGCAAGCTGCGCTGTTTTTCGCCCTTATCATTTTGACTGACCCGCCGACGTCGCCAGTTCGCTACCCCGATCAATTGATTTGCGGCGTGATGGTCGCGATCGTGAGCTATGCCGTATTCGAGTGGATCGGCGCAGTTTATTATTTGCTCGCGGGCGTGCTCGTTGGAAATGTTTGGGAGGCTTGGCGACGGGCTCGCCGCAAGATGGGCTACCGGTTCCCAAAAGATCTGGCCCCATTCCTGAGGGAAATTACGCCTTGGAGAGAATCGTCGCGCCCGGCGGATAGCCCGGTTTAGTCGCCTCGGGGATAGCAGCCGAGCACACGGTAGGTGTCGGTGAGCTCCTGCAGATGCCGCAGCGCATTTTGAGAGACTGGATCATCGACATGGCCAAGAAAATCCAGGTAGAAAAGGTACTCCCACGGCTTACCCCTCAGCGGCCGCGATTCGATTTTGGTCAAGCTTAAGTCCCGCAGCGCGAACGCGCTCAGAGATCGGAATAGCGCGCCCGGAGTGTTTCGAATCGTGAAAACAAGCGACGTCTTCCACACGGCGCGCGAGGCTGCTTTTACCGGATTTTTCCGGGCGAATTCCGGCCGGCGCAAGAGGAAAAAGCGCGTGAAGTTCATCCGGTCGTCCTCGATCGACCGTTTGAGGATGGATCCTCCGTAATTCTCCGCTGCCAGCGCCGAGGCGATCCCGGCCGCATCCTCAAGCCCTTCCTCCATAATCATCTTTACGCTGCCGGCGGTGTCATAGAAAGATATCCGCTCGATGGATGGATTGTTGGCGAAGAAGCGCAGACACTGGTTGAGCGCGACCGGATGCGAAAATACCCTCCGGATTTTGCGAAAAGGAACTCCGGGCGGCGCGATCAGGTTGTGTACGATTCGCACGCTGGTCTCGGCGACGATCGGCAGCTCGTTATTCAACAGATGATCATAATTTTCGTGGATCGAGCCGACCAGAGTATTTTCGATCGGGATAACGGCGGCCCGCACTTTCTTCTCGGCCAAGCTCCGGAACACGTCCTCGAAGCGAGGGCAGGGAAGGACACGCACGCGACGCCCGAGCAGCTTTCGCGCCGCCTCCTCGCTGAACGCGCCGCGCTCTCCCTGGAATGCGGCCGTCTCAACCATTCCAGCGCCTCGCGGTCTGGCTCGGCAGCCCGATTAAATCCATTACGCGATCGACGCTTGTGTCGACGATGTCCATCACGGTCTCCGGCTTGGTATAGAAAGCGGGAACAGGCGGCGCAATCACCGCGCCCATCTCGGCAAGCGACACCATGGCGCGTAAATGTCCCAGGTGGAACGGCGTTTCTCTGACCATCAGGATTAAGGGGCGTCTCTCCTTCAAAGATACATCAGCGGCCCGCACCAGCAAATTGGAGCTGATGCCCGCGGCGATCGCCGACATCGTGTGAATGGAACAGGGAGCGATCACCATTCCGTCGATTCGAAACGATCCGCTGGCCAGCCGGCTACCAATATCCTCGAACGCATAAAAAAAATGCGCCAATTCTTTCAATTCCGCCATCTTTTTTCCCGTCTCGAGGAATAATGTCTTCTCAGCCGACCTTGTGACGATCAGATGAATTTCGGTGTTCGGGGTATCGCGCAGTTTTTGGAGTAGGCGTAATCCGTAAATTGAACCGCTTGCGCCTGAGACTCCCACCACAATTTTCAAATTCGACTCCTTCTCCGCCGCTCTGTTCTGAAAACAGAACAAGACTGGTCATTTTAGCTTGCCGACTCCGGCGGGCGCCGATATAATTCGTAAAAGCCCGGAAACCTTAAGGATCATATCATGGAGGATGCAGGGGAAAAGCTGAAGCGCGTGCGTGATCGCCTCAACTTGACGATCCGGGACGTCGAGGAAGCAAGCCGCAAAATCGCGACACGCCACAAGAACGATGAATTCGTCGTTGGTCTGAGCCGGCTGTCCGAGATTGAAAACAAAGGGACTATTCCTACTGTTTTTCGTTTATACTCCCTATCCGCAATTTATCGGCTAGATCCCCTCGAAGTGATGGAGTGGTACGGAATTGATGTGGGTGATCTGCCGGCCGACTCGGTGACAGCTGAGGTCGGGCGCACCCATCCGCTTGGATTTCGTTCCTCGGCCAATGGCCATGTCAATATTCCTTTGGCTCTCGATCCAGGCATTGATATCCGAAAAACGACCTTTTTGAGCCGCATGATCCAAAAATGGGGCAAACTTCCCTTGTCCCTGCTCAATGGACTCGACCTCAAGGACCACCAGTACGCCTATGTTGGCACTGACGATTGGTTCATGTATCCGTTAATCCAACCGGGATCGCTGGTGTTGATCGATGAAAGCCGCCGTAAAGTCCTAAATAGCGGCTGGACGAGTGAATTTGAGCGCCCAATTTATTTTCTCGAACACAGAAATGGCTTCAAATGCGGATGGTGCGCGGTCAATGGGACGCAGCTCGTCGTACAGCCGCATGGGGCGTCGATGTGCTCTCCGGAAGTCTATGAATATCCGGCGGAAATTGATGTTCTCGGGCAGGTGACCGGAGTCGCTATGCGCCTCGATCCGGGGAAGCGACGCCGTGCACGGTCGTAAGCAGCTCGAGTAAGGCTTCGATATCCGAATAATAAAGGGTTCTTTCTACGTCCAGAGCGGTCGCCGGAATTAGATAGCGATAGGGTCTGGTACGGATCCAGGTCTCGAGAATTGTCTTCCGATCGCTATCGATACTCGATAGATACAGGTCCAAGTCCGCTTTTTGCTCTTCCAAACTGAACGAGAGCCACTCCGAGAAGGACTCCCAGTGGCTCTGCCGTAACGCCGCGTCGGCGGTTTCCTCGCCCACTCTTTGCGCAAAGCCGTAGTGGTTATATACCCCCGTATTAGGGTCCCTCAGTGTAGAAAGAAACACGAGCCGGCCGAATAACGTGGGGATTTGCGACAGGGTATTCCGCCACAGGTCCCCTGCCGGACTGCGATCGAAAGTCGGGTCGTCCTTTGTTTTACTCGGACTTCGATCCATTGTGATGTTTCGATTCTACAGCAAAAGTTAGATACGCGCGAGCCGGGGGAACCGGGCTTGGTTTGCGCCGCCCGTCGCGACAAAATTCTCGTTGCGTTCCGTGCGCGGAATATCTGTAGGGGAAACGCCCTAATACCTTCGCCTGACTTTAACCTAAGGCTGAATAGAAATTGCAGTAGATGGCTGAGGAGCTTTTAAAAATTATGTTGAAACGTGTAGCATTCACCGCGGTGTTAGCGGCCGGGATTTTCGTTGTTTCGGCGGCGCAGCGCACTGACGATCCATTCCCGTGTCCAGAGTGTGATCCCAATACGGGAGACGGTCCGATCGCCAGAATAGCGCTGCAGCTCAGTGACGACCCATTTCCGTGCCCAGAGTGCGATCCGAATACCGGAGACGGACCGATCGCGAGACTCAAGGCGCAGCGCAGTGACGACCCATTTCCGTGCCCAGAGTGTGATCCGAATACCGGAGACGGACCGATCGCGAGACTGACGGCGCAATTGTCCGACGATCCATTTCCATGCCCAGAATGCGATCCGAATACGGGAGACGGACCGATCGCAAGACTGAAGGCGCAGCTGACGGACGATCCATTTCCGTGCCCGGAGTGCGATCCGAATACCGGCGACGGTCCGATCGCAAGAATATCCGAGCTTAGGTAAACGGTCCCGGAGAAATCCGGAACGAGAAGGCCGCTGTTCGGTGATAAACTCGTCAGAGCGCGAGAAAATCACATGACAGCGGCCTTATTATTGCAGCGGGCAATCTGGACGCTGAATTTCATCGGCAGCGCTCTCATCGTTTGGAGGCTGATCCAAGCCGGCCTTTATAAGACGTATCGTTATTTCTTCGCATATATCCTTTTTGCCGCGATTCGCACGGCTGTCCTTCTTCCATTTCCTCCGAACGGCTTCCAGACTTATTACAAGATTTGGGTGGCGACGCAACCGGTTCTGTGGATTTTCTATGTTCTGGTCGTGGCCGAGCTTTATTATTTGGTTTTACGAGAGTACCGCGGCATCTATTCGCTTGGGCGTTGGTTCTTATATGGCGCGGTGTCGGTGGCCGTGCTTATCTCGGCGCTGACGGTACTGCCCACTGTTCAAAGTATCCCAGTTGACGCGCGCCGTCCGCTGCCGCTTTATTACTACGCCTATATCGAACGCGGACTAGTCACGAGTCTGGCCGTTATTCTGCTGTTGCTGATGTTATTGGTGGCTTGGTTCCCAGTTCCACTGAGTAAAAATCTATTGACTCACTGCGCCGTTTATTCGGCGTACTTCTTCGCAAACAATGTCGCGGTTTTATATTGGCAAGTAGGTACTGGAAGGCAGACGGTTAAATTCAGCACGGCCGCCAGGCTCTCGGTGGCGTTGATTTGTTATTTGTGTTGGGTGTTTCTCTTAAGCCGCAAAGGTGAGGAGCGTAAGACTTCTCTAAAACTTGGCCGTAATCCCCTCGAGGAGAAGCGTCTGTTGGGTCAGTTAGAGACCTTAAATCAGACACTTCTGCGCACGGCGAGGAAATAAATTATTGCTATTTCCTAGACGCTCCGTTATTATTCAGGCAGTAGCTACGACAGGAATTTTATGAACTTGTTCATAGTGGTGGCGCTCGTCGCTCTCGTACCGGTGGTCGCGGCGCTGGTTTATGTGCTTCGCGCGATATCTTCTCAAAGCGCGGACATGCCGGCGGACGGAAACCTGGTACTCGCTCCCGGAAAGTACCGCCCGATGGAGCGGCTTCTTCGCGCCGACGATTTCGAATTTCTCGCCGCGCAGCCGGGGTATTCCGCCAAGTTAGGCAGGCGGTTCCGGAGTGAGCGCCGGCGTATTTTCCGCTCTTATCTAAAGAGCCTCAAATTCGACTTCAACAGCATGTCGCTGGCGTTCCAAACCCTCATTGTACATTCCGCTGAGGACCGGGGCGATCTCGCCGCCGGGCTGATCCGCCAGAGATTGACGTTCGCTTTCGCGATGCTGGCCGTGGAAGGCCGGCTGGCTCTTCACGCCGCAGGGGTAAATTCGGTGGCGGTCGATGTCAGCGCAATGGTTCAGTCGCTCGAGACGATGCAGGATCAGATGCGCATGCTGCTCGCTCCGCCTCAGGGCGCCATGGCAAGCCTGTAATCAATACTCTCTCACTTGGCCCGGAGTCATCCGGGCCATTTTTTTTGTCTTTTCGTAAGCTAAAGCGTCTTCAGCAGCTGCTTTGCGCGCGTCAGGCGCTCAAATTGTTGTTCCGCTTGCTTGAACTCCCGCGTATGCACTCTGCGGCGAACTCCCCGGTGGTCGACCGGGTAACGCAGGTGCAGCATTTCATGAAACATCACGTATTCAAGCGCAAGCAGAGGCATGCTGGAGTCATCGAAGATCCGGCTGATGACGATGGTGTTATGGCAGGGATCGAAATGGCCGAGCATGCTTCGGGAACGTCCGCGGCTCCAGCCGAGCAAGGGGCGTCCCAGTAGCCCGCCGAAATAATTCTCGTTCAGCCGCTCGAAAATCTCTTCTAAATTATGAATGGCGCCCTGCGGTCCGGAGACGAATTTCCGGCCTCGGAGCTGTCTTACGAGGCTCAATTTCTCGCGAACGTCTCGGCGATTTAGATACATTCGATAACGCCGCGCGTAGATTGGGGGAACGGGGCGTTTGTAGAGTTTTCCGAGAAGAAGAAAAGCCAAGGACTCCAGAATCGGAGCCGGAGCGCCCTCCAAGATATCCGCAATCTTTACGGTCAGCCTCCCACTTTCCAGACGGATCGAGCTGTTGGCGTTCGCATAACGGCGAAAATGTACTTCAATGTCGGGAAGAGGAGCGCGCGGACGAATGTGCCTCAACACCCGAGCATACATCTCCGCGGGGCTCTCGAAGAAGAGAGCGCTCTGCAACGGCTCGGAGGGCGCCAGCGTGAAACTTTCCGTCGCGCCGATCGCATGAAGCGGTTGCATTTCCTTCGAATTTAACATATCAAGGTGAATTAGGTTTTTTCCAAAAGCGACAAGAGGAACATTGCCCAAAGCCAAGATAACTGCGCTCGGTTGCTACACGCCCCCGCGTGTGCTCACCAATTTAGAACTGGAACAGATGGTTCAAACCAGCAATGAATGGATTCTGGAACGGACCGGAATCTCGGAACGGCACATCGCCGATCCGGACGTCGCCACATCGGACCTCGCCGCCCACGCCGCCAAATGCGCGATCGAGCAGCGGGGAATCGATCCCTCGGAGATCGACTGCATCCTGGTCTGCACCGTCACCCCGGACATGATGTTCCCCTCGACGGCGTGCCTTGTGCAGCACAAGCTGCAGGCGAGCCGCGCGTGGGGATTCGACCTGATCGCGGCGTGTTCGGGCTTTGTGTATGGGCTGACCACCGCGGCCAATCTGGTGGCGGGCGGGGCCCATAAGAAAGTGTTGGTGATCGGGGCCGACACGATGAGCCGCATCATCGACTACACGGACCGCAGCACGTGTATCCTGTTCGGAGACGGGGCCGGCGCGATGCTGGTCGAGCCTGCCGCCGACGGCGAAGATTCCGGATTTATCGATTTCGTGGGGGAGATTGACGGATCGGGCGGCGATTTTCTCAAAATGCCTGCGGGTGGGAGCCGGATGCCTGCGACGGTCGAATCGGTGCAGCAGAGGATGCACTATGTGCATCAAGAAGGCCAGCAGGTTTTCCGCTACGCCGTCCGCAAGATGTACGAGCTCTGCCACGAGGTGTTGGAGCGCAACAAGATGACCATTGACGACGTTACCTTGCTGATTCCTCACCAGGCGAATCGCCGGATCATCGCGGCGACTGCCGAACGTTTGGGGCTTCCGTTCGAGCGAATCATCGTCAACATCGACCGCTACGGAAACACCACCGCCGGCACCATTCCTCTCGCGACGCGGGACGCGGTCCAAAGTGGAAAGCTCAAGAAGGGCGATGTGGTCCTGTTCGCCGCCGTTGGCGCCGGTTATACGGTGGGAGCTTCTCTGTGGAGATGGGCCTACTGATCTACTTCGCGCGCGGCTTGGACAGGTAGGCGACCCAGGCGCGCTCGTTGCGTTCTGCGGCGAAATCCTTCGCCCACTGGCTTTGGAAAGAGGCGACGCGCCCGCGCGCCAATCGTTCCAGCTTCTTCCGGAGAAGCTGTAGGTCCGCTTTCGACAAGTCCTCACGCTTTGCCAGCAGCTTGTCGGTAGCCCAGCAGTCGCTGATGGCGCCCAACAGATGCTGAAGCTGCTGGAGCGCTTCGATCCGTTCCTCGATGCCCGGCCCATAGCAGTCCCGGAAAAGCTCCAACGTATATCGAAAGCGTTTGATTTCCAACCGGAATCCATGCATCGCGCGGTGCGATGTCGAGGGCTGCGCCGCTTTCCGCCCCGACGCGAAGAATTCGCGAGCAAGCGCGGGAAGGTACTCTCGTGCGTTCCGGGCTACCGATTTCTTGCCGTCCAGCTCAATGGAAGGCACGCCATCTCCGATGATTGAGGGCTCGCGCCAGTTTCTTTTTGGCTGTGCTGCGTTCTTCCATCAAACGCTCGGAAAAACCCGGGTTCGAGGAACCGATCAGCTCCACTGCGATGTCCCGGTTTCTCACTTTAGCGGCCAGATCCATCAGAGCCTCGAGCCGCTTCAGCTTCTTCTTGGTCTTTCGAGGAGGGAAGAACGGCCTAAACACGATCAAGCATTCCGACAAACGGCGTATCGAAACCCTCAAGTCATGGATATCTTTCTCGCCGGCATCGCGGGAAGCGGTTTTGACCTGGTCGGCGAATTTCTTCCTCAGACGGGACGCGTGTGCCTGCGCGAACTGTTCAATGGATCGGGTCATTGGCGCGTCTTTGCGATTGTCAGCCGCTTGCCGTAAACTTCGCGGAACAGGTCGGCGACCGTCTCGCCGGCCCACTGTTCAAGATCGACGTCCGCTTTCGACCGCATCCGCACGACTACTTCGGAGTCTTTGGTCTGGCACTCGATCGCTTCGACGCGCTGCTCGTTACTCCGATCGAGCGCGTCGGCGAGCCGCAGGAGAGGCGTCAGCAGAACCACGGCTTTTCTTCCTTCCGCGTCAAGCGTTTGGAACTGAGCGTGAGCCGCGTTAGGAGCGGATTTGCGGTGATACCGGCAGAGATTGGCGATGATGTTCCGCTCCCGCTCGGTAAACCCCGGCATATCGGAGTTGGAGACGAGGTAGAACGAATGCCGGTGATGGCGTGTATCGCTGACATAATGCCCGATATCATGCAAGTACGAGGCCGCTTCGAGGGCCTTTCCGTAGGTTGGGGGCAGGCCGTGAAGAGATTGCAGCGAATCGAAAAGCGTATGGGCGAGGGCGGCGACCTGACGCGCGTGCGGCAGCGGAACGCTATAGTGCCGCGTCATGCCGGTCATGAGAAGACGCTGCTCGCGGTCGAGCTGAGAAAGCTCCCGCCCGACTCCTCGGGTGGCGAGATCGGCGATGATGCCGTCGCGGAGGCCGGCAGCGGAATAGTAGAGACTGGGCAGGCCGAATTCGCGCAAGACGAGCATCAATACGGCGACGCCCGCCACGATGATCTCTGCCCGTTTCGGGCCGATACCTGGAATCTTCTTTCTGCCTTCTAGATCGCGCGCGGAGACCTCTTTGTAGAATTTCTTGACCTGCCCCGCGCTCGCGCGTAGGCGGTCGGCTGATTCACGTTTGGCGCGCGGCACTTTGTTGACTGCGCAGATGAGGGCCGCGGCGGTGGCGGAGGTGGCGATCGCGCGGTCGTAGGGTTCGGTGCCGAACCGGCGGACCACGTCTACCAGCCGCTCTTCGACATACTCCTGCAAGCGGTGAAGTTCGAGCGGCGCAGGGGGATCGCTCTTCAGGAACACTTCCGTTAATCGCAGGGCGCCGAGCGGTTTTGAAAATCCTTGGGTCATGCGGTTGTGCTCGCTGAGCATGATCTCGGCGCTGCCACCGCCGATGTCGATCATGAGGACGCGCTCCCCAGGATGAGGCCAGCGGCTTTGGACACCCAAATGGATCAGGCGGGCCTCCTCCTGGCCCGAAATCACTTCGACGCGAGCCTGGAGAGCAGCCGAGGCGCGTTCCAGGAACTCTTCGCGGTTGCTCGCGTCTCGCAGAGCGGCCGTGCCGAGAGCGCGGACACCGACCACGCCGGCGGCCTTGTAGTCGGCAGCCATCTGCGAAAGCACGTTGCAGGAGAAATCCATGGCGCTCTGGCTGATGCGGCCGTTTCGAAAGACGCTCTCGCCCAGCCGCGTCACCTGGCGGGAGGAGGTCAGAGTCTTGGAGGGGCCGCCGCTGACAACCTCAGCCGCCAGCATTCGTATGGAATTGCTTCCGATATCGACTGCGGCGTACCTTGGCATAAAGGTTTATGATAGAGCACTGGTCGCGTTTCACGCGACGAAATCTCTACTGTTACGAAGTTGTGACGGCATGGCTCGGGAGCCGATCCCGCTGATTTATGTCTCTACTCGTTCCGAATCGCTATCAAGGCAAACTTATCGTCGTAGAGGGGATCGACGGCTCGGGCAAATCGACTCAGCTTTCGCTGCTGAGCCAATGGCTGCGGTCCCAGGGATACGCGGTCGCGTTCAGCGAGTGGAACTCTTCTCCGCTGGTCAAACAGACGACTCGGCGCGGGAAGAAGAAAGAAATGTTCACGCCGACAACTTTCAGCCTGATTCACGCGACCGATTTCGCGGACCGGCTGGAAGGCTACATTCAGCCGCTCCTGCAAGCGGGGGCGATCGTCTGCGCCGACCGGTATGCGTACACGGCGTTCGCGCGCGACGTGGTTCGGGGAGTCAGCAGCAGCTGGGTGCGGAATCTATATCGCTTTGCGATCCGGCCGAACGTGGCGTTCTATTTTCGCGTGCCGCTCGATGTGGCCCTGGGCCGCATCTTGGGGGGCCGCGACGCGCTGAAATACTACGAAGCGGGAATGGATCTCGATTTGAGCCGCAATATCGAGGAGAGCTTTCGGATCTTTCAGGGCCGCATTTTGAAGGAATACGAGTCAATGGCCGAGGAGATGGGATTTCACATCATCGATGCGACCAAATCGATCGAACGGCAGCAAAAAGAGATGCGCCGGATTCTGATGCGGGAAATCGGGGACGCTCTGAAGGGACACGTGCTCGAAGCGCCGAAACCGGGGACCTATGAGAAAACGCACACCACTCGAGTTCTATAACACGGCGCTTCCCGGTGTCGACTACGCGGAGCTGCACGGCAAGCTGATCGTGATTGAAGGACCGGACTCGGTCGGGCGGAGCACGCAGGTCACGAGGCTCCGTGAGTGGCTGGAGCAGCACGGTCATGCGGTTCTCGATACCGGCATGGCGAGATCGGCGCTGGCGGGGAAGGGAATTCAGGAGGCGAAGAGGGGCAATACGCTCGGTCCGATCACAATGACGCTCTACTACACCACGGACTTCGCCGACCGGCTCGAGAACGAGATCATTCCGGCGTTGCGGGCGGGATTTGTCGTTTTGACGGATCGCTACATTTTTTCAATCATGGCGCGAGCCATGGCCCGGGGAGAAGACCGCACTTGGATTGAGCGCATGATTGGATTCGCCCTTGTTCCGCACAAAGTCTTCTATTTACGCGCTCCCGTGAAGGACCTGGTGTCGCGAGTAGTACTAGGAAGAGGAAGGTTTGACTATTGGGAGAGCGGGATGGATCTCCGTTTTAACCGGAGCATGTACAGCAGCTTCGTTAAATATCAATCCCGTCTGATCGGTGTCTTTGACAGGCTGGCGAAGGCGTATGACATTGAGATGATTGATGCCAGCCGGCCTCCGGACGAGATCTTTCACGATCTGCAGAACTCGATCGGCCGCCTGTTTGTTCCGGAGAGGATTCCGGGCTCCCGCCCCGCCTTGACTGCCCGGAAAAGAAAGACTTACAATAAAGTCCAGTCTTAGTCTTAAGGAAGTTGTGAGCGCTATGAGATCACGACGGCTTTTGTTTTCCTGCCTGGCTCTCAGCTCCTCGCTAGCTTTTCTCGTTTTCGCCGCGGACAAACCGGCCGCCACGCCCCAGCGTGAGACGGTGGCCAAGCCGCTGACCGCGAAACAGAAACGCGACCGGGAAGCGAAGTTAAAAAAAGAGCTTGAAACCCCATACAAGAAATGGCTCAACGAGGACGTTGTCTACATCATCACGGATGAGGAAAAGCAGGCCTGGAAACGGCTTGCGACCGACGAAGAGCGCGAGCAGTTCATCGAGCAGTTCTGGCTGCGCCGCGACCCGTCTCCGGATTCGGTAGAGAACGAGTTCAAGGAAGAGCATTACCGCCGGATCGCCTATGCCAACGAACGGTTCGCATCCGGAATCCAGGGGTGGAGAACGGATCGCGGCCGTATCTATATTACTTTCGGGCCCCCGGACGAAAACGAAAATCACACCTCAGGCGGACAGTATCAGCGGCCGGTCGAAGAGGGCGGCGGTCTGACCTCCACATATCCGTTCGAGATTTGGCGTTACCGCTATATCGAAGGCATCGGCAGCGACATCCAGATTGAGTTTGTCGACAAGACGATGTCGGGCGAGTTCCGGATGACGATGGATCCGTCGGAAAAAGACGCCCTGTTGTACGTTCCGAACGCCGGCTTGACGATGTACGAGGAGATGGGGGTCACCAGCAAGGCGGATCGTTTCACGCGGTCGGACGGGACGCGCCTCGGTGTGCCGCAGGACGCAGGCAGCTACCGGATGAATCCATTCAACCGGCTCGAGCAATACGCCAAATTGCAAAAACCGCCCGTGGTGAAGTTCAAGGATCTGGAAGCGTCGGTGAATTCGACAATCAAATTCAATGTTCTTCCCTTCCAGGTGCATGCCGACTATTTCCCGCTGACGGAATCCTCGGTGCTGACGAACATCACGATGCAGCTCGAGAACAAGGATCTCCAGTTCCAAGCTAAGGACAACGTGCAGAAGGCGTCAGTGAACATTTATCTGCGCATCAGCACGATGACCCGTAGAACCGTTACCTGGAACGAAGAGACGGTCGCCATCGATTCCCCGACCGAATATTTGAGCGAGCAGACCAAGCGGTCCTCGATCTACTGGAAGTCGTTCCCGCTGCCGCCGGGCCGGTACCGGTTGAACATCGTGGCGAAAGACACGGTTGGCGGAAACATGAACAACTTCGAAATGGTGTTGGAAGTTCCGCACACCGACGCCGAAAAGCTGGCCACGAGCTCCCTGGTGCTGGCGGATTTGATCGAGAAAGTGCCCTCGACCAGTATCGGGTCGGGACTGTTCGTATTGGGAAGCACCAAGGTGCGGCCCCGTATCAACAACACCTTCCGCCGCGACGAGAAGATGGGCATCTACATGAAAGCCTATAATTTCGGACCGGACGAAAAGCAGAAACCCGAGGGCGATGTTCAGTATGAGATCGTCAAGGCGGGTTCCAGCGAGAAGATCCTGGAGCACACGCAAGCGGTATCGTCGATTCCGGGCGCGTCGACCTCTCAGGTTGTGATCGAACAGCTCTTGCCGTTAAAGAACATGGAGCCGGGTAAGTACACGTTGAAGATCAAGGTAACGGACAGCGTCAAAAAGCAGTCCCTAACGCCGGCCGTTGACTTTACGGTAAATTAGTAGAAGGTAAATCGCCTGAGGATGCGCGATACGACGCAAATCCGGGTCGACGCCGGTCGAAGCAGTCACTGGCGGGCTGCCGCTGCGTTTGCGGCTGTTCTCTACCTTCCCGGCCTCCTCTCCGCCGCATCTCCCGTCCCGCTTCCTGGGAAAATCTTTGGACTTGTTACTGACGCCACTGGGCAACCTCAGATGGGAGCAGTCATCCAGCTGCTCAATCGGCAGGATAGAGTTTGCGACAGGATTCTCAGCGACGACAAGGGATCGTTTTCTTTCGATGGGTTGGCAGCCGGACTCTATTCTGTGCGCGTCTCCTTAGCCAGCTTTATGCCGGCCTCGAAGGCCAACATTCTCGTTCAGCCGGGCTTGCGGACGATGCTGAATGTCAGCTTGGCGGGCCTGTTTAGTTCGATTCAACTGGTGAGCCCTGCCGGCGGGCAGCGCTCGATCATGAGCGACGATTGGAAGTGGGTTCTCCGCACCTCGAATGCGACGCGTCCGGTGCTGCGGCTGCTTCCAGGCGAAAAACCGGAAGAGAGCGCCGAAGAAAACCGACTGAGCGGACTCTTTTCGGATACGCGCGCGATGGTGAAAGTCTCGGCGGGAGACGGCGGACGGGTCACTTCGTTTGGCAACGAGTCTGACCTCGGAACTGCGTTCGCGCTGGCTACTTCTCTGCTGGGACGGAACCAGCTGCAGCTGAGTGGAAATCTGGGATACGCGCCTCAGTCCGGAATGCCCTCGGCAGGCTTCAGCGCTAGCTATAGCCGAGCCGGATCCGATGTGAGCTCTCCGGTAGTCTCTCTTACAATGCGGCAACTTTATCTGCCGGCCGGTCTCAAAGCATCCGGTGTCACCGCGAACGCGCCTGTGCTTCGCTCGGCGACGTTAGGCGTCAAGGATGCGACCCAAATCACCGACGCGCTCCGCATGGAGTACGGATTCGCTCTCGATTCCGTCATCTATTCCGACCGCCTGAATTTCTTCAGCCCCTACGCGCGGTTCATTTATTCACTTTCGGACGCGGAACAGGTGTTGTTTAGCTATAACTCGGGCATCCCGCGCTCGGACATGTTTACGGGCTCTGCTTCGGCTGAGGGCGATCTTCAAAGCGATATCACGGCCCTGGCGCTCTTTCCGAGGTTCTCCGCGCTCGACGGGCATACCAAAGTTCAGCAAGCCCAGAGCTTTGAAGCCGGTTATCATCGTACGATTGGATCGCGGACCTTTAGCGCAGCGGTTTTTCGGGAAGATATCTCGAACGCGGCGTTGATGATTTCGAGCTCTGACGGAACATTTCCCGCCTGGGGCGTCACCCCCGATCTGTTCTCCGCCAATTCTGTCTTTAATGCCGGCGGATACCGAAGCCTGGGATATATGGCTTCCGCCTCGCAAAAGCTCAGTGACAATCTCAAGGTCAGCGTAATGTACAGCGCAGGCGGCGCACTGGTGGCCGAGCGGCAGGACGGATTCGGTGCGAACTCGGACGATCTGCGGTCGATGATACACAGCACCCGGCGGCGCGCGGTGACATCTCAGGTGACCGGCATCGCGCCCTGGACCGGAGCCAAGTTCAAGGCCAGTTATCAGTGGACAGACCAGCTATCGGTGACGCCAGCTCACTACTACGCGACCGAAGACGCTCGTCCCGAAGCTGGTTTAAACATCTTCGTACGGCAGCCGATTCCCTCGTTCTCCGCTCTGCCGATCCGTGTCGAGGCTACGGCAGATCTCCGTAACTTGCTGGCAGACGGATACTTACCGTTCACTTTGAGTGACGGCCGGCAGTTTATCCTCATGCACACCCCACGTAGTTTCCGCGGTGGGCTTAACTTCATTTTCTAAGCTATACGGCAGCCTGTCGTATAATGAATACAGGAGCTTGTCACTTTGTCGCCGTCTGACTTTTTCCGCCTAGCTGCCCATATCCAATTAATGCCCGTGCTCGAAAGCGGGGAAGAAACCCTAGTCGGCGGCCAAGCCGTGATCGAAGGCGTCATGATGCGGGCCCCGCACAGCTACTGTGTTGCGGTCCGAAAGCCGAATGGGGAGATTGTCACCCAGGAGACCGAAGTTCCTCGGATGTCGGAGAAGTATCCGATCTTTAAATTACCGATTCTTCGTGGTTTAGGAACGCTCGGGCAAGCGATGTCACTGGGGATCAAGGCGTTGAAGTTTTCGGCCAATGCGGCATTGAGTGAAGCGGAACCGGAAAAAGCCAAACCTGAGGAGGTTTCCTCCTGGGTTCTGACACTAAACCTGCTCTTTTCGTTCGCTTTCTTCGTGTTTTTGTACAAATTTGTCCCCTTACTGCTGGTCACAAAGCTAGGGGCCTGGTACCCGGTTCTCAAGGGACGGATCGCGTTTAACGTCGCCGATGGCCTGATCCGGATGGCGATCTTCGTGGGCTTCCTGGTGATTATTTCGCGCTGGAAAGATATCCGCCGTGTGTTTGAATATCACGGCGCGGAACACAAGGTCGTTTTCAACTATGAATCGGGAACTCCTGTCAATGTGGAGAACGCTCAGGCGTTCACGACCTACCATCCCCGCTGCGGAACCAGTTTCCTGCTCGTGGTTATGCTTGTCTCGATGGTGGTCTACACGTTCATTCCGTTCGACAGCTTTGCGTTGAAACTGCTGTCGAGGGTCGTCCTGCTGCCGGTGATCGCCGGAATCAGCTATGAGATGATTCGCTTCGCGGCGAAGCGCCGCGGATCGGTCCTGGCGACGATTACGGCTCCCGGTCTCTGGCTCCAGAGAATCACCACCCAGCCGCCTAGCGACTCGCAAGCGGCGGTCGCGATCTGCGCGCTCGACCGGGCGATGTGGCTCGAGGCCAGGCAGGGCGGCGAGCTGGTCATTTCCTAACATCGGCCATGCAATATCAGTCCAAACTGGAACAGATCGAAGTGCGCTTCGAGGAGCTAGCCACTCAAATGGCTGATCCGGAAGTGATCTCGGACGCGGAGCGTTATCGCAAGACCGCCAAGCAGCACAGCGATCTATCTGAGGTCGTATCGAAGTACCGCGATTGGAAGCGTGTCAACGGCGATCTGGAACAGGCGAAGTCGATGCTGGCGGAATCCGATGCGGAACTGCGGCAAATGGCGACCGACGAGGTCACACGTCTCGAGCCCAGCCGCGAGGCGATTGAGCAGGAGCTGAAGATTCTGCTTCTGCCGAAAGATCCGAACGACGATAAGAACATCGTGCTTGAAATTCGCGCGGGTACGGGTGGCGACGAGGCGACGCTGTTTGCCGCCGAGGTCTTCCGCATGTACTCCCGATACGCGGAAGCGCAGCGTTGGCGGGTCGAAGTGACCTCGGCCAGCGAGTCGTCGGTCGGCGGATTGAAGGAAGTCATCGCGCTCATCAACGGCGACAAGGTTTACAGCAAGATGAAGTACGAAAGCGGCGTTCATCGGGTGCAGCGGGTGCCGGAGACCGAGCAGCAGGGACGCGTCCATACGTCGGCGATCACGGTCGCGGTGCTGCCGGAAGCAGACGATGTTGAAGTCAAGCTCGAGGCGAAAGACGTCCGTATCGATACCTTCTGCTCGTCGGGTCCGGGCGGGCAGTCCGTGAACACAACTTACTCGGCGGTGCGGCTTACGCATCTGCCGACCGGCCTGGTGGTCTCCTGCCAGGACGAAAAATCGCAAATCAAGAATCGGGCCAAGGCGGAGAGAGTACTCCGGTCGCGCCTCTACGAGATCGAACTGGAGAAGCAGCAAGCCGCGCTTGGCGCCGAGCGCAAGAGCATGGTGGGGACCGGAGACCGCAGCGAGAAGATCCGCACCTACAACTTTCCGCAAAATCGTGTCAGCGACCACCGCATCGGCCTTACGCTGCATCAATTGGATCAGGTGATCGACGGGCGGCTCGACCCGATCATCGACGCCCTAACCCAGCATTACCAGACCGAAAAGCTGAAGGGCCATAGTCAAAACGGCGCCTCGGCATAAAGCGTCTACGCGTCTTGTGAACGTACAGACGGCCTTACTGCAAGGGTCGAAGCTTTTCGAAGAGGAGCGAATCTCCGCGCCCCGATTGACGGCCGAGGTTCTTCTTTCCCACGCCCTCCACCGCGAACGAAGCTATCTCTACAGCCATCCCGAGCATGAACTCAGCGAGTTGGAGTGGATCCACTACGGGCGCTACCTGCACGAACGCATTGAAGGGAAGCCGACGCAGTACATCACCAAAACCCAGGAGTTCTATGGCAGGCCTTTTCATGTGACCCCGGACGTCCTGATTCCCCGGCCGGAGACGGAACACGTGGTCGAAGTCGCGTTGGGATTGGGTGGAGAGACATTTCTCGACGTTGGTTGCGGGTCCGGCGCGATCGCGATCACACTGCAGTTGGAAACCAAGCGGCCGGTGTTTGCCACGGATATTTCGTTCGCCGCCCTTCGAGTGGCTGCCGAGAACAATCGCGGTCTGGGGGCGCAGGTTTCGTTCATCAACTGCGATCTGGAGTCGGCGGTGGGGAATTCGACCATTGACGTGTTGGTTTCGAATCCCCCATACGTGCCTGGCACGGAAGTGCCTGGATTACCGCGCGAGGTTCGCGACTATGAGCCGCACGTGGCGCTGACCGGCGGCCCAACAGGATTTGAAATCTATGAACGCCTCATCGCCGGGGCGGAGCGTGTGCTGCGTTCCGGCGGGCGCATGGTTTTGGAGCTTGGCTACAATAGCAGTGACCGGGTGGCCCAATTGCTGGAAGGCCGATTCACGGATATTCAGCTGACAGCCGACCTGGCCGGAATTCCGCGAGTTGTGTCGTGCCGGTTATCCCGCTAAGAACGATATTTCATCTCGATATGGACGCGTTTTTTGTGTCCGTAGAGGAGCTCTTCGATCCCAATCTCAAAGGGAAAGCGGTCGTTGTCGGCGGAAAAAGCAATGAGCGGGGGGTGGTGTCGGCAGCTTCGTACGAGGCTCGTAAGTTCGGCGTCCACTCCGCGATGCCTCTGCGGACGGCCTATCAGCACTGTCCACACGCGATCTTCGTCGAGGGGCATCCGGACCGTTACCGGGAATATTCGGCGCGTGTGCGCGAGGTGCTGGTTCGTTTTTCTCCCCTGGTAGAGATGGCGTCGATCGACGAGGCGTATCTCGATATGACGGGCTCGCAGCGGCTGCTCGGTCCCCCTCTGGCTGCGGCGCACGCGCTGCACAATGAGGTGAAGTCGGCAACCGGCCTGAACTGCTCGATTGGTATCGGCACTTCCAGGCTAATCGCCAAAATCACCTCCGATCAAGCCAAGCCCAACGGTGTGCTCTGGGTAATCCCGGGCGAAGAGGCGAGGTTTCTCGCTCCGCTCGACGTGCGCAAGATTCCCGGTGTCGGAAAGACCACCGAGAAGGGCTTGCACCAGCTGGGAATCCGAAAGATCGGCGATCTGGCCGCGCTCGATGTTGAATTTCTCGAGAGCCGGTTCGGGAAATGGGGATTGGCGCTTGCGGGAAAAGCGGAGGGGCGCGACGCGGGGGGCTGGTTCGACGCCGCAGTAGGCGAGCGGGAGGATCCGAAGTCGATCAGCCACGAGCACACATACTCGGAAGACAGCGCGGACGCCGTCAAACTGGAGGCGACGCTGGCGCGCCTCTCGGAGATGGTGGGCCGCCGTTTGCGCGAGCACGGACTCTATTCCCGAACCGTGCAGCTCAAGCTTCGCTACCAGGATTTTTCGACGATCACACGCGCGCACACGCTCGACCACCACACTCAGCTGGATCAGGAGCTGTTCGAGACAGCGCGTGCGCTATTTCGCGAAAACTGGAAACCGGGCGCCAAGGTGCGGTTGTTGGGTGTCCAGGCGGCGTCACTCAGTCCAATCCAGGGGCAATTGAATCTTCTGGACGAGGAGAAGACCACCAAGTGGCGGGACGCGCTCCAGGCAGTGGATAAACTTCGCGACAAGTACGGTGAGTCCGCGGTATCGATGGCGAACGGGATGCGGGGCGTATTCCGCGAGCGAACGCACGAGAGCCTCGTTCAGCGGCAACCGAAAAAGCCCAAATCAGAGCGGAGTTAACGGGCGGGTCTCGGTTCCGATCCATAAGGGATCCGTAACCATCTCGCTGGGAGGGGTGCTCAAAACTTCCGGCCTCAGAACAATCACTACGTCGCTTCTATCATGCGAATTCTGGTTCTGGCGGGTCAATGCGCCTAACACAGGCACTTGGCTCAGTCCGGCCAATCCGCTGATCGAACGCGCTTCGGAGTTGCTCATCATGCCGCCAAGAATGGCCGTCTCATTAGTCTTTAACCGGACCTTGGAGGTCAACTTGCGGTTCGAAATCACGGGAATGCCGTTGAAAGACTGGCTCCCGAGGACTTTGAACTCTGCCTCGATGTCGAGCGTTACTTCGTCGAACCCATGGATATGGGGCGTCACCTTGACCGAAAGCCCGAGGTCTTCGAAATTGAAGGAGGGGGGAGGCGTATAGACTTGACCGTTGCTCGAGCTCGGCGGACCGAAGTAGCCTCCTGTCAGAATCGGATAACGGTCACCTACGTGAAACGTAGCCGGCATGTTGTCGAGCGTGCGCAAATGGGTGTCAAGAAATGTTCCGGCGTTCGACTTGTTGTATTGAGCCAACAACTGGGCATCGGAAATCGCGATTCCAAAGAGCGAGGCGCCGCCGCCGAGCCCAAGCAGGTAACTTATGCTCGATGGAATGCTCGGCGCATTGTGCAGGAGGGTGGTCAAAGGGAAGATCGTCGCCGCGGTGGGCAGTTGCAAGCCAAGTTTCGTAAAGTCACTGTGGTTGATCTCAATAAACTGCAGACGGACTCGGACCTCCGAACGGTAGCGGAGCAGATCTTCCAAGATCTTTTGGGCAGGGCGAATTCGGGAAAGAGGTCCCTTCAGGAGAACCAGGCGGCGCGTAGTGTCTACTCCAAAGGTGCGGATATCCATCACCTGCTGGACGTTGCGACCTAACTCCTGGGCATCCTGCACCGAAATGGTTTGGGGGATCGGAACCACTACGGCGACCGACGGCTCAACTTCGTTTCTTTTTTGCTGCGTATCCTTCACGGCGAGAAGGACACGGTCATTCACTGCAGCCACAAAGGAGCCTGTTGCCGCCTGAACCGCGCGGAGAGCCTCCCGGTAGTCGGCGTTTTCCATGCGAAAGGTGACCGGCGCCCCCCCCTGCGGGTAGTCGCCATCGAAGACCACATCCAGGCCGAACGCACGCGTGACTTCTTCAAAAAGAATCCGAGGCGTGGCTCTTAAGTCGAAGCTCTTGACGTCTGGACTGGCCTTTAGCTCGACTGGCGGGGCCAGTTGTCTCGATTGAAGCAAGTCCGCAGGACTGATTCCGGGCGCGTCCTCGGCGTCGGGTAGGTCCAGGTCGACGGCTTCGTCGGAGGGAGGGACCAGAAACTTGGCCTGGAGGGCGGCCCGGGACCGTACAGCTTGGCTTTTGAGCCAATAGGTGCGCTTGGCAGGCGCGAGGGCGGCGGCTTGGGAATAGAGGAGATAGGCGCGAGCCAGATCCCCGGCTATTTCCGCTTTCTTCCCTTGTTTGAATAAGTTATCGGCGGGGCCAGCGGCTGCGGAGAGGGTCCAAAACAGGAAAATCGCGAGACACACGACTCCCTTTTCTTGCCTTTTCAGCACGTTAGAAATGACGGCTGGAAAGTTTGCAACGTGCAGGTAAACTTCGCCTTACTACCCGCCGATAAAGAGGATTGCAACTCCTGTGAACAGGAAGGAGCAGCTCTGACAGATGATTCCTTCAACCAGCGAATTTAGGCCGGCATTTTACCCGTCAGTCCCCGAGAAAATCGAGGATGTCGGCATAAGCGAAAGCTTGATGCTGGACTTGATGGTGCGCCGTCTTTCGCTTGAGGGCACGTCCAACTTGGCCGGGCTCAGTGAGAAGCTGAAGCTATCCTACCCTGTGGTCGATCACCTGTTCCGCACGATGCGCCAACATCATCTGGTTGAAGTTAAAGGGATGATGGGGAATGATTACTGGATCACGCTGTCCGGCGCGGGACGAAGTCTGGCAACGGAACGCCTCCAAGTCAGTAAATATGCGGGCGCGGCTCCGGTGTCGCTGGGAGACTACGCGTCAGCCGTAAAGGAGCAGGCCGCCGAGGTCGACATCAGCCGGAAGGCGCTTCGACAGGCGCTGTCCGACCTGGTGGTCACCGACCAGATTCTCGACAAGCTGGGGCCGGCGGTCATTTCGCAGACCTCGATCTTCTTATACGGGCCCACCGGCAACGGCAAAACTAGTCTCGCGGAGCGGCTCCTGAGAGTTTACCAGGACACCATTCTGATGCCGTACGCGGTAGAGGTGGACGGCCAGGTCATCACCTTGTTCGATCCAGTGGTGCATCAGAGAGTGGAAACGGAGGATGAGGAGGTCGATCCCCGCTGGCTTACGGTCAAGCGCCCTTACATCATGGTCGGCGGTGAACTGGTCCCGTCTATGCTCGAACTGCGCGTGGATGAGGCGTCGGGAATTTACTCCGCTCCCCTCCAGATGAAGGCGAACAACGGGATCTTCCTGATCGACGACTTCGGCCGCCAATTGATCTCACCGCGCGATCTCTTGAACCGCTGGATCGTGCCACTGGACCGTCGCGTGGATTATCTCTCCTTGCAGTATGGCGTGAAGTTTCAGATTCCCTTCGAAGTGATGGTCGTGTTCGCGACGAACCTGGATCCGAACGATTTGGCGGATGAAGCGTTCCTGCGACGTATCCACAACAAGATTTACATCGAGCCCGTGCATCCCCAAACTTTCGACGAAATTTTCCGCCGCGTCGCCGCGAAGAGGAATATCGCGCTCGATGTGGACAGCTGCGAAAATTTGCGAAAAATGTGCCTGTCCGACGGCAGAACTGAATTGCGCGCCTGCTATCCTTTGGACATCGTGAACATTCTGACGTCGATCGGACGGTACGAGAAGCGGCACATAACTGTCACGAAAGAAGATATTCATCGCGCCGCCGGAATGTATTTCGCTCGCGCCTAGCTCCTCAGGCAGCTGGTCTTTTGCGTGCTCTTCCCTCTTTGGAGCAGAGGGATGCAGAATATCGCGAGTTCTACACAAATCAATAACTTAAACCTTCTCGGACGCTGGGCCTCGATCGTCGGAGGAGCGACGATGGTCGGCTATGGCATGAAAAAAAGAGCTGTCGGACGAGGGATTCTTGCCATTTTGGGCGCGGATTTGATCTATTGTGGGATCAAGGGACGATCCCCGCTTTCCGACGCTTTTTCAAGGCGCATTCGAGGGCGAGAGAACAGCCGCACTCCGAGTATCCCCTATCAGCAAGGAATTCGGGTCGACAAATCCATTACGATCGATAAGCCCCCCCAGGAGGTCTATAGCTTCTTCCGCAAGCTGGAGAATCTCCCGAATGTGATGAAACACTTGCGGGAGGTGACGGAGACTCAGAACGGGCATTCACGCTGGGTCGCAGACGGGCCGGCAGGTAAATCGTTCGAATGGGAGGCGGAACTGATCGAAGATAAACCGGGTGAAATGATTTCCTGGCGCTCACTTCCCGGTTCAGACGTAGAAACCGCAGGATCGGTTCACTTTAAGCGCCTTCAGGAAGGCGCCGCTACAGAATTGATCGTCGAGCTGCAATATCTGCCCCCAGGAGGAACGGTGAGCGCTAAGGTTGCCAGTTTGATGGGATCAGACCCGGCGCAGGAGATTGCAGAAGATCTTAAGAAGTTCAAGCAGGCGATGGAGTCGGGTCCAAAGGTTCGGAAGATGGGAAGCCGCTCGGATGTGGTTGAGATGGCTTCGGAAGAGTCGTTCCCCGCCAGTGACGCTCCATCCTGGACCCCGTAACCCTTTCGGGATATTGGCGCGGCGGG
>JADMIO010888881.1_pt1 | contig 54863 bp, 70 predicted proteins | sample 8958161 | NCBI WGS metagenome assembly JADMIO01 (sample SAMN16585339, study PRJNA669376) | soil metagenome | isolation source: Crop rotation soil | place: USA: Cullars Rotation, Alabama | collected 2011
GCCGCGACTTCAAGTCACGTGAATTCCAAGCTTCGGATCCCACTGTGCTGGAAAGTCGACCTGGTTCAGCTCGACGCGCGCGACGCGGGTCTTTTCGCTGACGTGATAGAGCGCCAGGATGGAAAGGCCCATCAGCGCGACGCAGAAGAAATTGAGCACACGGATCATGACGACCTCCTGATGCGTTCGGCCGCGCGCAGGCGCGCCGAGCGGGCTCGGACGTTGCGTTCGATCTCGGCCGCGCCCGGGCTGCGCGGACGGGCGGAGAGAAGACGGTAGAGCGGCGTCCCGGCGCGGCGGTCCTCCGGCGCGTGGCGCGAAGGCCGCGCGGCCGAGGCGCTGCGCTCGGCCAGATAGCGCTTGACGATGCGGTCTTCGAGCGAATGGAACGAGACGACCGCGAGGCGTCCCTTGTCGGCCAGCACCTGCGTCGCCGCTTCGAGCCCGCGCTCGAGCTCGCCGAGCTCGTCGTTCACCTGGATGCGCAGCGCCTGGAAGGTGCGCGTCGCGGGATGGATGGCAAAGCGTGCGGCCGCGGGACCGAGCGCCGCGCTCACCACTTCGGCCAGCTGCGCCGTGCGCGTCAACGGGCGCGCTGCGATGATGGCGCGCGCGATGCGGCGCGACTGATGCTCTTCGCCGTAGCGATAGATCGTATCGGCGAGTGTCTTCTCGGCCGCGGTATTGACGAAATCGGCCGCGCTCTCGCCTTCCTTCGACATGCGCATGTCGAGCGGTCCGTCGGCGCGGAACGAGAAGCCGCGTTCGGCCTGATCGAACTGGAACGACGAGACGCCGAGATCGAGCACCACGCCGTCGGCCTGCGCCGGGGCGAGCTTGTCCATGTCGGAGAAGCAGCCCTGCACCAGCGTGAGGCGGCCTTCGAACTTCGCGACCAATGCCTGGCCGCGCGCGATGGCGTCGGGATCGCGGTCGATGCCGAGCACGCGGCATTGCGCGGCTTGAAGGATCGCGCTCGCATAGCCGCCGCCGCCGAAGGTGCCGTCGATGTAATGCGCGCCGTCGCGCGGCGCCAAGGCCTCGATCACCTCGTCGAGCAGGACGGGAACGTGTTCGCTCATGCGCCACCGTTCCTTTGCGCCAGCGCGCGCTTCAGGCGCTCGGCCTGAACGGTCTTGAAGCTTTCGCTGTCCCAGATCTGGAACTTGCGGCCCATGCCGACGAAGGTGACGCGATCCTTCAATCCCGCATGCGCGATGAACTCGTCGGGCAGGCGCACGCGGCCGTTCTCGTCGCGCGGCAGAAGCTGCGACATGGAAAGCACCGCGAAGACCTTGTCGTCGGTCGCCTGAGAGAAGAACGGGTCTTCCTGCGCCAGGCGCTGATGGAATTCCTGCAGCACCTCTTCGCCGAAACCTTCGAGCGCGGATTCCGCGAAGCTCGGGCAGATGTACACGCCGGCCGTGTTCTGCGCGGTCAGCACGTCGCGAAACGGCGCGGGGATGCAGACGCGTCCCTTGGCGTCGAGTGTCCCGGTCATCGTGGAGATGAACGGCGCAGACATCGGCGGATTCCCCGACCCTCTAGCACCCCCTAAACCGCCTTGGGGCCCGCTGGACCGCCAGGGGCTGAAACCCGTTTTCGGGGCTATGGGATACTATGGGATAATATGGGCTGTTCGTGACATGGCGTCAATCGAAAATGTCGTGTGAAATGAGGAGCTTGCGATCTACATCTTGAAAACTGGAGTCTAGCGCTAGCGAATCCAGGAACAAATCCAAAACGTGGAAAGACTGCGGTAATAGCTGTAAACAAAGCCTTAAGGATCGGCCCTCGTTTTGTTCTCACTGTGTTCTTGGAGATACCATGAGCGACACCATCACCGTCCGCCCGATCGGCCATGTGCGCGGCGGCCGGTCCGAGCCCATCGACGACGCGTGGGACAGTGTCGAATCGCGCATCGCGCTCGACGCGGGCCTGCTTGGGCCCGATGCGGCCGCGGGGCTCGATGCCTTCAGCCATATCGAGGTGGTGTTCCACTTCGACCGCGCCGCATCGTCGGACGTCAATACCGGCGCACGACACCCGCGCGGCCGCACCGACTGGCCCAAGGTCGGGATACTCGCGCAGCGCGGCAAGGACCGGCCCAACCGCATCGGCGTGACGGTGTGCCGGCTTTTGTCCGTAGACGGATTGTCGATCCGCGTGCGCGGCCTCGACGCCATCGACGGCACGCCGGTGCTCGACATAAAGCCCGTGATGAAAGGCTTTCTGCCGCGCGGCGAGATAGCTGAGCCCGACTGGGCGGCCGAGCTGATGCGGGAATATTGGTAAGCGCGCCTTTGGCGCGACCGGTAGGCGCCCCTGCGGCTCGACCGGTAGACCTTTCCACGCCCGGTTCACCGCCTCGACCACGCGCCGGGCGTGCTCGATATGGGCGCGCGCCCGCGCCCGCATCGCCCTGGCGCGGTGCGTCTGGAACCCGTGCTTGAGGGCGTTGCGGTTGCCGCGAGGCGCCCCAAGCCGTGGTTGCCAGACCTGGTCGGACCGCAACATCTTGATCATTGAATTCACGTCGCAATCGTTTTGGCGACCGCGTCGATGATCCGCTCCTGCGCCGCGGGGCTGACGCGGTCGGAGATGCGCAGCTTGGCAATGGCGCCGGCGACCTCGGCGCCGGTAGTCGCCAGGTTCATCGCCTGGCTCAGGAAGCGGCCCCGCGTCTGCTCCCAGCCGGTGCCCACCGCCGAGGGCATCGCGACCTCGCGCATCAGGTAATGGCACTCGGCGATCAGGCCGTTGAGCAGGTCTTCCGTCTCCGCGGCGCGCCGGATGGCGGGCGGCGCGACGGAGAAGGGCGCATTGGCTTTGGGGGCATCGCCCAGATCCGGCGCTTCGTCGCTTGTAAGTTCGCGCGGCGCATTCGGATCGGCCGGAGGGGCCGAGCGCTTGTAGCCTATGCGGTCGAGATAATCCGGCGCGGCAGACTGCAGCTCGGCCGGCTTTTTCGTAGCGGGTGCATCTTTGCTCATGGGAATTGCTCCTTTCCAAAAGCACGAAATGGGAACACGGAAAGGTCGATTCAAGAGCATTTACCAATTAAAAGTTGCATAGCCCTTATGCCGAAACGTCGGGGCCGTCAGTCGGTCTCGAGGGATTCGAAATCCTCGTTGAGCGCGTCGTAGACATTCTTGGTGCTCATTTCGAAGCGGAACGGCAACCCATGCCGTGTTTCCGCCTTCATCGGCACATGGGGCGGCAAAAAGACTTCCGGCGTTTTGAACATCTTGCGCGACGCCGCCATGCTGACGCGGTTATGGCCGCCGTAGTTGGTGAAGAATATCGAGCGGCCGGTCGCATTGACTGCCGGCTCTCGCAGGAGTTCGAGACTGATGCGCCGTCCATTCGCTTGGTCGAAGCCATAGCCCAGAATGAACACCTTTTGCGCGGCGGCGATGGCGTTGCGCGCCAAGCCGAGCGTCTCCGCGTCCGCGACCTTGTCCGGGCCGTCGATGGTGCGGATGCCTCGTGATGCCTTGTAAGCGACGTCCAACCGGCGCCTGATTTCCCGGCACTCATCGAAGCTGCGCGCCTTCAACGAACCTGGCAGCGTCATACGCATGGGGCTCCAGGTTCGCAGCATTTCGTCGCGCAATTTGCCGTAGACGTGATGGACGCGCCGGTCCGCGAAGAACTTATCGATGTCGGTCTGCTTGAAGAGCTTGATGGCGGACAAGCCGTCGCAAAGGCGCCGCTCAAGCGATACGTCGTAATTAAACGTCACGAAATGAACTTTGTTTCTATGCAAATCCTTCGAGACGTCGCATCCGGATGTCAGCTTGAACAGCACGAAGCGCAGCCAGTCGTCGTTGAATGCCTTCGGATCGATGGTGACGTCGTTCGCCAGACCCTGCCGGGCGAGCCGTTTGAGCAATGCACGGCGGTTGGGATTGCCTCCCACCTCGGCGAATTCGGCCTCGCAGTCCAGAAGGACCAGAGCGATGACGAGGCGCCCGATGTCATGCAGATCTGCGTTCTGCTTGAGGAAGTAGTCGATCAACGTGGGATTGGCCATCTCCAGGCGCGAGGCGAGTTCGCCCGCTTCCCTTTGCGCTTGCGACAGACAGGCGATGTCGCCTCGCTCTTCGATGTGTTCCACAAACGCGAGCGAAAACGGAATGCGGTACTCCTCCCATTCGCGGAACACGACGGCGAGCTGACGCGCCGCTTCGACGATCCGTCGCACCAATTCCTCGCCCGTCGGGTAGCCGTAGTGCCAGCTCGCGCCGGCGCCGAGGATGAAGACCGTGGGCGTGTTGAACATGCCGATATATATAGCCTGGATGGAACGCGCCCACGATCCGTTCGACCTCTCCCGCTTCCTCGACGCCCAGGCGCCCGCGATCGATCGCGTGCGCGAGGAGCTGGGACAAGGGCGCAAAGCCGGCCATTGGATGTGGTTCGTGTTTCCGCAGATCGCGGGCCTGGGCCGCAGCGCGGCCTCGAAACGCTACGCCATTGCCTCGCTGGACGAGGCAGAAGCCTATCTTTCCCATCCCGTGCTGGGCGCGCGCCTGCGCGAGCTGACCGCATCGGTGCTCGAGATCGGAGGCCTTTCGGCGCGCGATGTTTTCGGCACGCCGGACGATCTCAAGTTCCGTTCCTCGATGACGCTGTTCGCGCGGGCTGCGCCCGGCGAGCCGCTGTTTCGCCGCGCGCTGGGGAAATATTTCGGCGGCGAAGAGGACGAAGCGACGATCGCGCTGCTCGGCGCCGGCGCCGCGCGGCACCCATGAGCCCGGATCGAGCGTGCGGCTGACGCGCGCTCCCGAAAAAAGCGCATAACCCTGAAGGGAATATCTTCATAATTGTTACTTAAGATGGTTACCGCGAGGTGTGCCTTTCAGGGGCAGAAGATATTTTCGAGGAAATACAATGGGTTCCCTCTTAAAAAAAATTTACGTGATCTCTTGCACCCGTTAAAAAAAAGAAAGAGCATCGCTCTCCGTAGCAGGCACCCTGCCTGCTTCAGTCAAAACCCTAGGGGAGTTCTTCAATGACGAAGATGACTACACTTCTGTTGGGTACCGTAGCGGCTGTGGCGCTCGCCGGTTCGGCGTCCGCGTCGGTCACCACGACCCATCATGGCAAGGCTCCGGGCTTCCATCACGCCCCCGTGAACCGCGCTAATTCGGTTCTCTACGATCAGAACGGCACCGACAGCGGCATCGGCATCGTCTCGCAGAACTTCGAGTCGAGCTTCGACGCTTATGACGCGCAGGCTGCCGACGACTTCACCGTTCCGGCGGGTGCCCACTGGGGCGTGAAGGAAGTCGACGTGACCGGCGTGTACTTCAACGGCTCGGGCCCGGCGCGCGACGAAACCGTCACGTTCTACAAGAACAGCCACGGTCACCCGGGTGCGGTGCTCGGCACGTTCACCGCGGCCGGTGCGGACAGCTTCGGCTCGTTCGTGATCGATCTCGGCGGCAAGCAGGCCCTCAAGGGCGGCCACAACGGCAAGACCTACTGGGTCTCCGTCGTCGCCAACCTCGACTTCCTCGCCGGTGGCGAGTGGGGCTGGGAAAACCAGACCTCGACGGTCGGCAATCCCGCTCAGTGGCAGAATCCGGGCGGCGGCTTCGGCATCTGCTCGACCTGGGGTGCGGAAAACGAGTGTATCCCGGACGGTCAGGGCGACCACATGTTCACGCTGCGCGGCAAGTCGCACTAAGCGACAGTCGCCGGACTGGACAAGCCAGACTGGACTAAGGAGAGGGCGGCCGCTGGCCGCCCTCTTCGTTTTGGGCTAGTACCGACGAGATGAGCCAGCACCAGCAGCAACCGCGCGCGCGCGACGCGCTCGACGTCGCCGCCGAGCGTCTGGCCAATGCCCGCCCCTTGAAGCATCAGCGCCTGCAGCAGGCGGCCCAGCACATCGCGGTCGGCCGCATCGACGAGGCGCAGAAGGCGCTGGGCGAATATCTCACCAAGCGGCCCGAGGACGCCGACGCGCTGGCGCTGATGGCGCGCGCGCTGGTGCGCCAGGGCCGCAAGCGCGAGGCTACGGCCGTGCTGGAGCGCGCCGCGGCGCTGGCGCCCGATTTCGCCGGCGCGCGGTTCAACCTTGCGAACCTCTTGGCGCAGCAGAACCGCTTCGACGCGGCGCTCGACCAGCTCGACGCGCTTTTGGCGCAGGATCCCGGCAACGCGCTGTTCCTGCAGCTCATGGCCAATATCTTCGAGACCACGGGCGAGAACGAGCGCTCGCTCGCCATCTGCGAGACCTTGGCGAAGGACAATCCCGGCCGCGCCGAGTGCTGGGTGTCCTATGGCCATGCCCTGCGCGCGCTCGGCCGCAAGGACGAGGCGGTGGCGGCCTATCGCGAGGCCATCGCGCTGGTGCCGCAATCGGGGCTGGCGTGGTGGAGCCTCGCCAACATGAAGACGGCGAAGTTCGGCGAAGCGGAGATCGATGCGATGCGCCGCCAGCTCGCGCGTCCCGATCTCGCCGGCGAGGACCGCATCCATCTGCAATTCGCGCTCGGCAAGGCCTATGAGGATGCGCGCGAATTCGAGAAATCCTTCGAGCAATATGCCAAGGCCAATGCGGCCACGCGCCTGCGCATCGAATACGATCCCGACACGCTGGGCAAAGGCGTCGCGGCCAACAAGGCGCTGTTCACGCGCGAGTTCTTCGCAAGCCGCGGCGCCCAGGGCTGCGATGCGCCCGATCCAATCTTCGTGCTCGGCCGGCCGCGCTCGGGCTCGACCTTGATCGAGCAGATCCTCTCCAGCCATTCGCAGATCGAAGGCACCGCCGAGCTTCCTTACATCACCGCCATGGCCGCCCGGCTGGAGGGGCGCGAGAGCAGCGCCTACGGCACGGAGTATCTGAAGGTCCTGGCCCGGATGTCGGCGGACGAGCTTCGCCGGCTGGGCGAGGAATACATGGCGGTCACCCGCGTGCATCGCAAGCAGGGCCGGCCGCTCTTCATCGACAAGAAGCCCGGCAACTTCCCGCATGTGGGACTGATCCATATGATCCTGCCCAATGCCAAGATCGTCGACGCGCGGCGCCATCCCGTGGCCTGCAGCCTGTCGATGTTCAAGCATTACAGCAGCAAAGGACGGCTCAGGCAGGCCGAGCTCGGGCGGTTCTATCGCGACTATGTCGCGCTGATGGCCCATTTCGACGCCGTGCTGCCCGGACGCGTGCACCGGGTGATCTATGAAGAGATGGTGGCCGACCCGGAACGCGAGGTGCGCGCGCTGCTGGACTATCTGGGCCTGCCGTTCGAGGAAACCTGCCTGCGCTTCTACGAGACCGAGCGCACGGTGCTCACCCCCAGCTCCGAGCAGGTGCGCCGTCCGATCACCGGCGAAGCGGTGGATTACTGGAAGAACTACGAGCCCTGGCTCGGACCGCTGATCCGCAGCCTGGGCTCGGTGTTCGAGGAATATCCGCACGTGCCCGCCGAGCTTCGATGAGCGCCTACGAGCGCGCGGCCGAAGCGCTGCATCCCGAGCGCGCGCTGGCGCGGCTGCCCGAAGTGCGCGCGCAGCTCGCCGCCGGACGGCTGGGCCTGGCGGTCAAGGCGCTGCGCGCCCATCTGAACGCCCATCCGCGCGACCTGGGCGCGCGCTTTCATCTCATCGATGCGCTGCTGCGCGCGGACCGCCCCGAGCCCGCGCTCGCTGAAGCCGATGCGCTGATCGCGCTTGCCCCCGACAATCCCGTGTTCCGCGCGCAGAAAGCCGCGGCGCTGGAGACCATCGAGGATTATGCCGGCGCCGTAGCGCTGTGGCGCGGCATCGCGGAAGAGCTGCCGGCCGAAGGCTGGCTGCGCTACGGCCATGCGCTGCGCGGCATGGGCGCGCGCGACGAGGCGATCGCCGCCTATCGCAAGGCCATCGCGCTGCATGACGGCTTCGGGCGCGCGTGGTGGAGCCTGGCCGATCTCAAGACCTTCCGCTTCGACGCGCACGACGTCGCGGCGATGGAAGCCGCGCTCGACGGCGCGGCCCAGGCCGACCGCGCCGCCATCCACTTCGCGCTCGGCAAGGCGCACGGCGACGAGGCGCGCTACGAGAAGTCTTTCTCCCACTACGCCAAGGGCAATGCGCTGCACCGCATGACGCTGCAGCACGATCCGGCGGTGCTGGGCGCCTATGTCGCGCGCTGCCGCGAGGCCTTTACGCCCGAGCTGCTGAAAAGGGGCGGCGGAGAGGCGAGCTCAGATCCCATCTTCATCGTCGGCATGGCGCGCGCGGGCTCGACGCTGTTGGAACAGATGCTGGCGAGTCACAGCCAAATCGAGGGCACCAAGGAGCTCACCGATCTGGCGAGGGTCGCGCGCGAGCTGCAGGCCAGGCTCGGCCCCGCCTATCCCAAGGGCATCGACGCGGTCGCCCCCGACGAGCTCGCGCGGCTCGGGCGCAGCTATATGGAAAGCACGCGGCCGCATCGCAGGACCGCGCGCCCGCGCTTCCTCGACAAGATGGGCGCGAACTTCGCGCATGTGGGATTGATCGCGCTGATCCTGCCGAACGCCAAGATCGTCGACATGCGCCGCCATCCGATGGCCTGCGGCTTCTCGAACTTCGCCCAGCTCTTCGCGCAGGGCCAGAACAACGCCTATCGCCTCTCCGACATCGGCGCGCTTTATCGCGACTATGTCGCGCTGACGGCGCATTTCGACCGCGCAGCGCCGGCCAAGGTGCATCGCGTGCTCTACGAGGACCTCGTCGCCGAGCCCGAGCGCGAATTGCGCCGCCTGCTCGAATACCTGGATCTGCCCTTCGAGCCCCAGTGCCTCGACTTCCACAAGACCGAGCGCGTGGTCACGACGGCGAGCTCCGAACAGGTGCGCCGGCCCATCCACAAGGACGCGCTGGAGCAATGGCGGCATTACGAGCCGTGGCTCGACCCGCTCAAGGCCGCGCTGGGCCCGGTGCTGGAGGCGTATCCGGACGTGCCGGAAATGTGATAAGCTGGCGCCATGACCGTGGAAGATCTCAAAAAGGGCGTCGCCCATCTCGCGCCGCAGGACCTCGCGGAGTTCCGCAAATGGTACGAGCAGTTCGATGCGGCGTTGTTCGACGCCAAGATCGAGCGTGACGCCCAGAACGGCGCGTTGGATCGCGCGCTTGCGGGTTCTGAAGAGGATTTCCGCGCCGGTCGCTTCCGGGAAATCTGATCAACCGATCAGCCGGTCGTATTCCTCGTGCGATCCGATCCAGTGCCAGCGAAAATCGCTCTTGTCCTTCGTCGCCAGTGCGCGGTGACCCGATCCGATGCGCACGCTCCAATATTTTCCGACCTTCTTGAAATGCAGAGACGGATGCCGCGGATCGTTCTTGAGAAGAGCAAAGTTCTTATCCGCCAACTCTCGGATTTCCGACGGCAAGTTGCTGTAGCCGATCCAGAATGAATCGCCGGCGAGATGCTTCATGGCCGCAAGGTTGTGCAGCTCTTGAACGCCCGTCAAGCGAGAATAGTTGCGTCAGATGGCCTGTAAGCCGGGTTCTGTGCCTTCACCGAAGTGAAGCGATGGCCATTCCTCTGGGACGTGCATCGCTGCACGCCTCGCGCGACCGACCCGGACGGCGATCCGAAAGACAGATCACATGCCGTCCCTATTTGGTCTTGCTCCCGGTGGGGCTTGCCTAGCCGCTCCCGTTGCCGGGAACGCGGTGCGCTCTTACCGCACCATTTCAACCTTGCCGGACCTTTAGGGCCAAAGCCCAAAGGAACTTGGCGGTGTCATTTCTGTGGCGCTGTCCCTGGGGTCGCCCCCGGCGGATGTTATCCGTCACCGTGTCTTTCGTGGAGCCCGGACTTTCCTCGGCGCTTCTTGCGAAGCGACGCGGCCATCCGGCCATCTGACGCAGGAGCCAGTATACTGCGGCCATGCGCAACGTCCAAATCCGCGCGGCGCGGCCGGAAGAGACCGAGATGCTCTCGTCGCTCTGCCGGCGCTCCAAGGCGCACTGGGGCTATGACGCGGCCTTCATGCGGCTGAGCGAAGCCGCGCTGACCGTGACCGGCGACATGATCGCGCGCGGCCGCGTGCTGGTGGCCGAGAGCGGCGAGGCCGTCGCCGGCGTGGCCTCGGTCGAGGCGCTCGACGTGCCGGGCGACTACGACCTCGTCCATCTGTTCGTGGAGCCTGCCCGGATCGGAACCGGCGTCGGGGCCGCGCTGTTCGATGCGGCGGCGATGCTGGCCAAGCGCGAAGGTGCCGCGCGCCTCGTCATCCTGTCGGATCCCTTCGCCGCGCCGTTCTACCGGCGCATGGGCGCCGTCGAGATCGGCGACGCCCCATCGGACGCCGTCCCGGATCGCCGCCTGCCGCTGCTCGTCTATGAGCTGACTTAAGACAGCGCCACATCCACCGCGGCAAGCGCGTGCAGCGCGGTGGTGTCGAACAGCGGCACGGCGGCGTCTTCCGCCCCGATCAGAAGCGGGATTTCGGTGCAGCCCAGGATCACGCCCTGCGCGCCGCGCGCGACGAGACCCTGGATGATGCGCCGGTGCGCCGCGCGCGAGGCTTCAAGGAAGCGGCCGCAGACCAGCTCTTCCACGATGATGCGATGGATTTCGGCGCGGCCGGGCGCATCGGGCACCACGACCTCGATGCCGAACTTTTCGCGCAGCCGGTCGATGACGATGCCGCCCTTCTCGGTGGTGTGGCACGAGCCCACGAGGCCGACGCGCTTCAGCCCCCGCGCCGCGATCGCAGCCCCCGTCGCGTCGGCGATATGCAGCAGCGGGACGCCGGCGGCACGCTCGACCGCGTCGGCCATCAGATGCATCGTGTTGCAGCAGATCATCAGGAAATCGGCGCCGCCGCGCGCGAGCCCCACGCCCGCGCCGGCCAATCTGTCGGTCGCCTCGTCCCAGCGGCCCGCGCTCTGCAGCCGCTCGATCTCGTCGAAGTCGAAGGAATACATCAGCACCCTGGCCGAATGGATGCCGCCCAGGCGCTTGCGGACCTCGCGGTTGACGAGCTGGTAATAGACGCTGGACGATTCCCAGCTCATCCCGCCCAGCATGCCGATCGTCTTCATCGGACGGCTTGCTTGACGACGGCCGTGGCCGCGTCGCCGGTATTGGGCGTGCCTTTGGGCTCGATGAGAAGCAGATGCGTCTCCTCCTCGGCCACCGGGCGGTGCCGCGCGCCTTTCGGCACGACGTACAGATCGCCGGGGTCGAGCCGCACCGCGCCGTCCTCGAGCTCGATGGTGAGCCGACCCTTCAGCACCAGGAAGAAATCGTCGGTGTCGGGATGGGAATGCCAGACGAACTCGCCTTTCACTTTCACCACCATCACGTCGTGGCCGTTGAACGAAGCCACGATCTTGGGCGACCAATGGTCGGAGAATTTGGCGAGCTTGTCGGCGAGGCGGACGGCGTCGGGCATGGCCGGACGCTAGAGCCTGGGCGGCGGATTGAGCAGCGCCTGCGCTCCGCGGCGGCCATGCCGCTGCCGCATGGCCCGATCGACCGCGACCGCATCCTCGCTTGGATAAGCGCGCAGAAACGGCAGGTTAGCGAGTGAATCGCGTCTCGGCCGTATACCCCCATACCCGGCTATCGGTTGTGCAATAAATAGTTCTCGTATGACGTGCAGCCTGGCGGCGTGCATCCCTCGCCGTCTCAACCAATTGGGGGTCTTCATGAACAGAGTAATGCTTCTCACGACCTCGGCGATGTTCGGATTGGCCGCGGCCGGCATGAGCTATGCCGACGCCCGTCATCCGGTGGCGGTCAGCACAGGCAACCGGATCGTGCGTCACGGCCTGTCGAACGACGGCAGCCCCTGCGGCACGCTTCCGGTCCTTTATGAACAGGATCCGACCTCGACGGGCCAAGCCGATTCCGGCATCGGCATCGTCTCGCAGAACTTCGAAGCGACCTTCGATGCCTACGACGCCCAGGGGGCCGACGACTTCAAGGTGCCGGCGGGCGGCTGGATGGTCTCGGAAGTCGACGCCACCGGCGTCTACTTCAACGGCTCGGGACCGGCGACCAGCGAAACCGTGACGTTCTATCATACCGACCACAGCCGGCCCGGAAACGGCAGGCCGGGAACGGTGGTCGCCAGCTACACGGTGACCGGCGTCGACAGCGCCGGGTCGTTCTGCATCACCATCCCCGGCACGCATCTGGGCCCGGGGCATTACTGGGTTTCGGTCGTCGCCAATATGGACTTCCAGGCCGGCGGCGAATGGGCCTGGGAGAACCTGGTGGCCCCGAGGGTCAACCGAAAGGCCAAGTGGCAGAATCCGGGCGACGGCTTCGGTCCGCCGCACTGCGTGCACTGGAAGACCGAGAACGTCTGCGTCCCCGACGGCCAGGGCGACCACATATTCACGCTCAGGTGAGCTCGAGAAGCTCCGCGAGCAGCAACGCGCATTCTCCGTCCGCGACGCCGTCGACGCGTCGCGGACGGAAGTGGCGCTGGAAGGCGGTGATGGCGTCTTTCGGCGGCGCTTCGGGATCGTAACCGTAGCGCGTGAGATTTTCGCGGAAGGCACCCTCCGTCGCGCTTTGCGCGACTACTCCCCCGCGTGCGGCGGAGGGCGGCCATAGTCCGATCCCGTATTCGGCAAGGCGGGCCCAGGGAAACAGCTCGCCCGGATCCTGCTTGCGCATGGGCGCCACGTCGGAATGGCCGACGACGTTGCGCTGCGGGATCGGGTGTCGCGCGAGAATGCCGGATGCCAGGTCGATCGCAGCTGCGATCTGATCGTCCGTAAACGGAACATAGCCGAATTCGTGGCCAGGATTGACGATCTCGATGCCGATGGAGCGCGCGTTGACGTTGCGCACTCCCGCCCAGAAGGACAGGCCCGCATGCCAGGCGCGGCGCGCTTCGGGCACGTGGGCATAGACCGTGCCGTCGCGGTCGATGGTGTAATGCGCGCTGACCTTGGCTAAGGGATCGCAGAGCCTGGCCAGCGCCTCCTCTCCCGTCTTCATGCCGGTATAGTGCAGCACCAGCATGTCGACCGGGTCCGCGCCCCGTTCGTCGTGATTGGGCGAGGGGCGCGGAACGGACGTCATAGGAAGATTTTATAGGCCACGGTCTGGCCGTCTTGGCGCTTCAGAGAAAACTCGCTGCCCTTCTCGTGCTCCTCGGCCAGCGCCTCGAAGACGCGCAGGGCGTTGCGGATCACCTCGGCATAGGAGGCGGCTTCGGTCTTCTCTTTCAATCGCGTCAGCCGCTCCATGGCCTGGGGCGGCATTTCGAGCTGGACACGGGTCGTGCCGCGCTCGGAAGTCTCTTCGCGGCGGTGATGGTGACGGTGCATCTTATTCGCCGTCCTTCTTCTTGGTGTTCATATCGTCCTTCTCGTCCCGGCGGCCGAAGCGGGCGTGCAGCCAGCGGTGCCAGCGCGCGTGCATCTCGCCGTGGTGATGGTGGTGGTGGCGGCGGCGTCCGCGATGCGAGCGGCAGTCTTCGCCGTCCTGCTTGTCCTCGACGGGGAAATCCTCGCCGATGCCGATCGTAAGTTTCGTCATGCCGCACTCCTTGGTACGGGCAGGATATTAGCGCCTTCTGCTCACATGTCAATCAATAAATCATCAAATAGTCATCCGCCTGATTTTGCATCGATTTTCCGCGACGGCACGGGCGCCAGGCAGATGTCGAGCACCGGCGGCGGCTGGCGCTTGTAAAACTCGGGTGCCGGGTTCTTGCGCTTAGCCTTCCACTCCGCGAAGGCCTTGCCGTCGGTGCGCATCACCGCATAGGACGGACGGGCGCCCGCCGGCAGGTCCGAGGCCATCTTCATCGAGACGATCTTGTCCTGCCTGGTCTTGTCGGCGATGACGCCGTTGTCGACCGCAGGGTCGCCGCGCTCGAGCTTCTGGACGTATTCCATGCCGCCCACGACGCGGCCGAAGGCGGTCAGGTTGCGGTCGAGGCGGCGCGGCGCCTGGCCGATCACGATGTAGAACTCGGTCGTCGCGGTATCGGCGTCGTTGTCGCGCGCAAAGGCGAAGACGCCCGGGCAATGGATCATCCATTCGCTCTTGGTCTTGGGATCGCGGCCGATGGGGAAGCCGTCGACATGGCCGGCGCGCGGCGCGAAGAGATCGCGGTTGCCCAGCGGCGTGAATTTCTCGGCCCTGGGGATCGGCCGCTCGAACTCGGCCTTGAGCTTGGGCCAGGCCTTCTCGTTGTCGGGGTTCTTGGGTTTGTTCGCGGTCGAGGCCGTATCCTCGCCCGCCCCGCCCTGCGCCACGAAGCCGTCGATGACGCGGTAGAAGGTGAGCCCGTCGAAGAAATGCGCGCGCACCAGCGCCTTCATGCGCTCGACGTGCCTGGGCGCGAACTGGGGCGCGAGCTCGACCGCGGTGGTGCCGTATTTGGTTTCGATCAGCACCAGGTTGTCGGGATCGACGGTGCGCCAGTCGGCCGCATCGTCGGCGGCGCGCGCGGCACCGAGCGCGAGAAGACAAAACCCGAGAACGATGCTCTTGCGCATGGCCACACCCCGTTTTGATCGCGCAAGCTTATCAGGGGCGCCCGAAACGACAAACGCCGGCCCCCGTCGAGGGACCGGCGCTTGCCTTCGGACTTGCGAGCCTTAGTTGTGGATCAGCTCGTAGATGGTGTTGTCGCCGTGCTGCTGGGTGAAGAAGCCGCGCGCATCGACGATGCCGGCGGCGGTGCCGTATTGCTGCGACTTGAGCTTGCCGCCGTTCGACACGAACACGCCGGTGGGCTCGTTGTCCTCGACGCCCGCGCCGGAGGCCGACGCGTCGCGGCCCTGCGCCAGCACGCGCAGCGGAGAGGAGAGCGCGCTCATCGGATAGGCCCAGATGGAGTCGAGCGCGTTGAGCTGGTCGTGCAGCGTGTCGCCGCGGTCCTCGGTCACGAGGAACGTGTTGCTGTCGCCCCAGGTGATGTTGTCGAACGAGTTGTGATCGGCATCGCCCAGCGCCACCATCTTGATGGTGCCGTTGTTGGTCGTGGTCTCGTCGAGCTCGAACACGCCGCCCCAGGCGCCGCGCTGCGCCAGGCCCGCGACCGAGCCGGACAGGTTGTTGGTGTCGCCGGTGATGGTGAAGAAGAAATGCTGGAACGTGCTGTCGGGACGGAACACGCCGTTCTCGGGACGCTTGAACGGGGTGGCGCCGGCGCCGCGCGCCGTCAGGTTGCAGTCGAAGTCCGCCGTGCTGGTCGCGGTGTCGTGGATGGTGATCCAGCGCGTCGGCAGCGATTCGCCGCTGTGCAGCGTGACCTGCTTGGTCGACCACACGTCGTCGAAGGCCTGCTGCGCCGAGGTGCCGCCGAACACCAGCGGCTGGCCGTCGATGCGCACCTGCAGCGCCTGCAGCTTGCCGCCGGCGCTCAGATCCTTCTTGTCGTAAGGCAGGAAGCGGTAGATGTAGGAGTTGGGCTGCTTGGCGACCTTGGTGGTGCCGTTGATGTCGTTGGGATCGTTGCTGACGCTGGTGCCGCCGGTGTCCTCGACCAGGTAGATGCGGCCCTTGTTGTCGACATGCACGCCTTCGAGGCCGCAGCGGCCGACCAGGCCGTAGCGCGTCGTCACCGTCGCGGGCCAGTTGCCCATCGACACTTCGATCATGCCGCCGTCGCTGCCGCCGCCTTCCTGCGTGCCCAGCACCGAGTTGGTGAAGGGATCGTAGGTCGAGCCGTCGATGCGCGAGAAATGCGTCGAGGCGTCCAGGCCTTCGGGCGTCAGATTGGTGATGCGGTGCGCCGGATCGGCGACGTCGAGATTGATGCGCGTGATGTAAGCCAGGTTGCCCGCGTTCTCATGGCTCTGGATCAGGAAGTTGTGGCCGTAGACGTAGCCGCGCGCGGGCCCGCGCACCTTGCCGGGGATCACGACGTAGGTGTTCTGGTCGGGTTCGGTCTTCACCGCGGTGGAGAGCTCGCCGAACTTGGTGATGAAGGTGCCCGGATTCTCGAGCGGATCGGTGCCGGTGGCAATGACGGCCGCGTGGAAGTCGCTGCTCAGCACGTTGGCCGGGCTGCCCGAGGCGGCGTTGGCCGAGCCGACGCCGGTGGTGAACGGGCCGATGCCGTCGGCGGGCGCGCCCGCGAGCGCAGGCGTGCAGGCGATGAGCGCCGTTATGAGACTGGTCTTATGGAAGTTTCGCATCGAATCGTTCCTCTTGTGACGTGGATCAACACAACTCGCTCTGTGGGATGGCGCCCACAGCGGAGGCAAAAAGCGGGGCGTGTCGATTTTGTGGATGCCCCCGAAGTCGGCGCGTTGTAGGTAATTGTCGCGCATGACAGCTCCGACACGGAACCGCGAAAGCTTGGCAATGTTTTTGTTATGACCGGCGTGACGGAACGATGACGCCTTCCGAAAACAAGATCGAGGACAACAGCTCGCAGGCGCTGCCCACGCTGCTCGGCGTGATGTTCGTCAACCTGGTGGGCTTCGGCATCGTCGTGCCGCTGCTGCCGTTCTATGCCAAGTCGTTCCAGGCGCCGGCCTGGCAGATGGCGCTGATCTTCTCGGCCTATGCGGCGGGCGCGTTCTTCGGCGAGCCGTTCTGGGGACGCATGTCGGACAAGCTCGGCCGCAAGCCGATCCTGATCAGCACGGTATGCGGCAACTGCCTGTGCTATTTCGCGCTCGCCTTTGCGCCCAACATCTGGGTCGCGTTCGCCGTGCGGTTCCTGGGCGGGATGGCGAGCGGCAACGGTTCGGTCATCCAGGGCTATATCGCCGACGTGACGCCGCCGGAACAGCGCGCGGGCCGCATGTCTATGCTGGGCGCGGCCTACAATCTGGGCTTCATCGTGGGACCGGCGCTGGGCGGACTGCTCGCCCATCCCGATGCCGGACATGCCGGCTTCCAGCTGCCGCTGATCGTAGCGGCGAGCCTGGCCGGCATCTGTGCGCTCGGCATCGCCGTCTTCGTCAAGGAGAGCCGCGGGCCGCATCACCGCATCATGACCGTGCAGCGCAGCCGCTGGGCGGTGGCGGGACGCGCGCTGACCCATCCCGTCATCGCGCGGCTGATGGCGGTGATGTTCCTGGCGGGCTCGGCCTTCATGGGCATCGAGTTCGTCTTCGCGCTGTGGAGCCAGGCGCGCTTCGACTGGGGCACGCGCGAGGTCGGCCTTGCCTTCGCGGTGACCGGGGTGGTGGCGACCTTCTGCCAGGTGCTGCTGACCGGGCCCGCGTCGCGGCGCTACGGCGAGGCAAACGTGCTCGCCGCCGGCATGGTGCTGACCAGCCTCGCCATCGCGGCCCTGCCGCTGTCGAGCGGCATGGGCGTGGTGGTGCTACTTTGTTTGTCCGCCTTCGGCCAGTCGATCGCGGGGCCGAACATCTCCTCGCTGATCTCGCGCAATGCCGAGAGCGAGCATCAGGGACAATATCTGGGCCTCAACAACGCGGTCGGCGCGCTGGCGAGGCTGACCGGTCCGTTCGCAGCCTCCGTCGCCTTCGATCACATCGGCGTCGACGCGCCGTTCTATCTGGCGGGGATTCTGGTTCTGCCGGCGATCTTCCTGGCGGTCAGGGCGGGGCGCTAGGCGTCAGGCGATTTCGGGTGGGCCCTGCTCCGGCGGCGCGCAATCCGAGAGCGGCGCGAACTGATAGAAGTCCCGCACGCGCGCAAGCTCTGCGAGCACATGGGCGGTCTCCTTCTCGCCCAGCTCCGGCGCTTTGGGGGCCGCCAGGCGCAAGGCCTGCACATGGACGATGACCGGCGCCGCGTCGCCCAGTCCGCGGCCGAGCAGGCCGTCGGCGACGTCGCAAAGGCATTTGCCGATCTCCTCCAGCGTGGCGAAGCCGAAGGTCGCGGCCATCGTCACGATGCGATCGGCTTCCCTCAGGATGGTCTTTAGCTCGTCGGCGGACAATTTCCCGCCTCTGGCGCCATAGGCCGTGGTCTCCAGCGACCGCGTCGCGACTTCGATGGTCTCAAGGCCCGCGCCCAGCAGGTTCTGCACGCATTTCGCGGCTTCCTCGACCGCGATGTCGCGCGTGACGCCGCCGGAGCGCGACGCGAGCTCGGCCAGCCGCGTAACCGGGAAGTGAATTTTCTTGGCCACGCGTGTCATTGGGCGCTCGCCTTCTTCTTGAACGGTGCGGACTGTTGGGGCTCTTCGACGACGGGTTCGGGCGCGCCGGTATCGCTGGTCTCGCCTTCGCGCTTGTAGGTTTCGTCCGGCGGCGGCATGTCCTTGAAACGGCGGTCGGGGCCCGCGTAGTTGGCCGTTTCGATGAACGGCCGCGCGGTCTTGGCCACCCATGCGACGCGGTCGAACAGCGTGCGGGGCGCGACCGGCTTCTTGATGATGAGATTGGCGCCGGCGTCGCGCGCCACCGAGACGAGACGGTGCTGGGTGTAGCTGGTCAGCACGATGATGGGGATGAAGCGCAGCGGGCTCTTGTCCTGCCTGCGGATCCAGCGGATCAGGTCGGTGCTCTCCATGTCGGGCAGCGCGGCCTCGACGATGCACAGATCGGCATAGTGATGCTTGAGATGGGCCTTGGCCGCGGCGCCGGTCTCGTAGAGCGTGGGCGAATCCATGCCGAAGCCGCGCAGCATCTGCGCGATCAACCCCCGGGTGAAGGAGTCGCTGTCCACGAGCAGCGTGGTCGCGCCGCGCAGGTTCAGTCGCAATTGGGCCACGACGATCCGTCTTCAAAAAAGCGGACATTAGACAGCGTAAATTAAATTTGCGTTTCCAGGAGGTTGACGCGGGAAGCGTTCGGTCGCGAACCCTTGCCTGGGCGATCCGGCGGGGGCTAGGGTCGCGTCCGGATTTGGCCCGGGGGCGACATCATGATCCGCATTCTTTGCATCGTCTGCGCGCTGGCGCTCGCGTCGAGCGCGAATGCCGCGCTCGCGAAGCTGCACAAGCTCATCGGCACCGCGGTCGCATCGAACGGCGTCGTCACCGCGGTTCCGGCCGGGACCACGGTGATCGACACACAGAGCATCAAATGCTCGGCGGCGACGGGCTGCATCATCCAGGTCTCCGCCATGGTCCAGGCGATCAGCAACGGCAGCGCCGGGCAGTGGCAGATCTGCGTCATCGTCGACGGAAGCCAGGCGGGACCGGGCTGCCCGGCGCAGGGTGTGGTGCCGAGCTCGAACTACGTCGTCGGCAACCTTCGCGCCAATGCATTCGTCGCCACCGGCACGCACTCGGTGCAGACCGAGATCATCATGCCGTCCAACGGCAGCTACGCGGCGTGGGAGTCGGATTGTGCGGTGTACAAGAACTGATCGGTCCTAGGCCTTCGACGGCGCCGCCCGCGCAAGCGGCCTGTCGCCGCCTTCGCCAGAACCCGCTCTTTGACGTCGTCGGAATCGAATCTGCAGTCCTCCAGCCCGTATGCGCCGATGAAATTCGCTTCATCGATGTTGACCGCGTCGCGGAAGTCGGCATTTCGAAAATGTGCTCCTTTGAAGGAGGCCTTCGACAGATCGGCCCCGTAGAACGGGCCGTAACTGGTTTGGGAGTACCGGGGATTTCCGTATTCGTCGTCATTCACGTTTTCAAAGTGAGACTCTGCAGGGCGCTCGGTCCAAAACAAGCTCGCTCCATTGAACGACGCTTGGAGTGGCTCCCGCAATGGTAGAGGTAGTCGCGGCCTCGGCGTTTTCCAGGACCGACCGGATTCTTTCTCGCCGAGAATTTGCACAAGCCGGCGATTTGTTACTCAATGCCGGCCATCGCTATTTCGAGGAATCCCCCATGTCCCTTCCCACTGTCCTTCGCGAGCGCCTGCGCCTGCCGGTGATCGCATCGCCCCTGTTCATCATCTCCTGCCCCGCCCTCGTCATCGCGCAGTGCAAGGCGGGCGTGGTGGGCTCGTTCCCCGCGCTGAACGCGAGGCCTGCCTCGATGCTGGATGAATGGCTGGCCGAGATCACCGAGACGCTGGCGGCCTACGACCGCGCCCATCCCGACGCGCCATCGGCGCCCTTCGCGGTCAACCAGATCGTGCACAAGACCAACGACCGCCTCGAGCGCGACGTCGCGATGGCGACGAAATACAAGGCGCCGATCGTCATCACCTCGCTGGGCGCGCGCGAGGACGTCAACGCGGCCGCGCATTCCTACGGCGGCATCGTGCTGCACGACATCATCAACGACCGCTTCGCACGCAAGGCCATCGAGAAGGGCGCCGACGGGCTGATCCCGGTTGCGGCCGGCGCCGGCGGCCATGCCGGGCAGCTCTCGCCCTTCGCGCTGGTGCAAGAGCTGCGCAGCTGGTTCGACGGGCCGATCGCGCTGTCGGGCGCCATCGCCAGCGGAGCGGCGATCCTTGGCGCGCAGGCGATGGGCGCGGACCTTGCCTATATCGGCTCGGCCTTCATCGCGACTGAGGAGGCCAACGCCGCGCAAGGCTACAAGGACATGATCGTGGCAAGCGGCGGCGAAGACATCGTCTACACCAATCTCTTCACCGGCGTGCACGGCAACTACCTGCGTCCGTCCGTGACGCTGGCGGGGCTCGATCCCGACAACCTTCCCGTCGCCGATCCCTCGAAGATGAACTTCAACTCCGGCGGAAACCAGAAAGCGAAAGCCTGGCGCGACATCTGGGGCTGCGGCCAAGGCATCGGCGCGGTGGACCGCGTCGTGCCGGTGGCCGATCTGGTCGCGCGGCTGGCACGCGAATACGACGCGGCGCGCGAGGCGCTGGCGGCGAAATCGGCGCCTTACAAGCCCAGCAGCGGTCCCAGCCAGTCGGGCAGCGTCGTCGAGCAGCCGGCCAGCGTGTGATCGAGGTTGAGGGTCAGGATTTCCTGTCGCGCCTTGCCGAAGAGCTGCTTGGCCGTGGGCAGCTTGGGCGAATTCATCGCCTGGCCGAAATCGAAGGCGTGGACAAGGCTGTAGAGCTCGCGCCGCGCCGGATCGATGGTCGCAAGATGCACCGGGTTCTTCTTCGTCGAGAAGGTGCGCTCGACGAACTGCAGGATCGAGGTGTGGTCGACGACGGGCTTGAACACATGTCCCGGCCGCGCCCAGGGCGAGACCACGAACAGCGGCACGCGGAAGCCGGGCCCGATCGCTGTGCCTGATTGCGGCAATCCCGCCGGCACATGCTCTAGCACATTGGGCGCCACATGATCGAAGAAGCCGCCGGCCTCGTCATAGGTGAGGAACAGCACGCTCGAATCCCACGCGCTCGACGCCTTGAGCGCGTCGACGACACGCGCGGCCAGAAGCTGGCCCATGTCCGGCGGCGCCGGCGGATGCTCCGACACCACAGCCTCGGTCACGATCCACGACACGGCGGGCAAGGTGCCCAGCGCCAGGTCCGAGAAGAACTCGCCGATATCGGCGGTGGCGCGCGCCAGCTTTAGTGGATTGGTCAGGATCTGCTCGAAGAAGATCAGCGGATTGAACGCGCCGATCGCCGACGGCACCGAACCGTCGGCGACCGAATAGCATTTCCACGGCAGGCCGGCCGCATCGAGCACGTCGGCCATGGTCGGCCAGGTGAGGAGAGGCGGCGGCGCGGTGAGCGAGGGATTGTTGAACGGCAGGCTGCTCGTGTCTGCGGGGTCGAGATAGTTCCAGCCGCTCGTTCCGCTCCACAGATACAGGCGGTTGGGAAGCGTGGGGCCGATCTGGGCGCAGAAATTGTGGTCGGCCAGCGTGAAGGCCTGCGCCAGCCGCATGTGATAGAGATGGTCGGGCACCTTGTAATAGCCGATCGCGGTGGTCTTGCCGCCTTCGGCCTTGACCCAGCCGTCCATCGCGCCGCCGTTCCACTTGGCATGGCTCGCATCCCAGCCGTGATCGGGATCGTCGTCGCAGAACTGCATCAGGTGATGCGGGTGATGGGGCTTGCCCGCATCGTCGCGATAGAGAAGGTCTTTGGGCACGAACCCCTCGGCGCCGAGAGCGTCGGCGAAATATCCGAAGTAGTGATCGAAGGAGCGGTTCTCCTGGCACAGGATCACGACGTGCTTGATCTTGCTCGCGCTGTTCCAATGGGCGCGGTCTTCGCGCGCGCCGGCCTTGAGCAGGGACGGGATCAGCGTGGCTGCGGCCGCCGTCGGCAGGAAGCGGCGGCGCGTCATCACGTTCTTGCACAGCAGGGCGTTCAGGCCCAGCCAGCCCGGATGGATAGGCGCGGACATGCTTGAATCCCCTCAAAGGACGTCTGGCTGAAACGGACGGCGCGGCCTCAAGGTTGCGTGAATTTTCGATGACGAAAAAGCCCCCCGCTCTTTCGAGCGGAGGGCGAGTTCGCGAAACGTTGTCGTTGTTTTTCTTACTGCGGCGTGCCCTCGGGCGTCGTCGCGCCCGGAGGCTGGTCGACGACCGGCGGGGGCTGCTGCGTCACAGGCGGAGCCGACTGCTGCGGAATGGAGGCAGGCGGCGTCGCTTCAGGCGTCGCAGGCTGGGCCGGAATCTCCGGAATGGTCGTCGTATCCGGCGGCGTCGGCGCGGGCATCGTGCTCGGCTCGGCCGGACGCGTCGGCGTCCTCACATGCGCCTCGCGCGTGATATGCGGCGCGGAGGCGGACGGGGTCGCCTTCTCGACGGGCGCAGGCGCGGCCGCCGGCGCCGTCACGTCGGGCGCGGCAGTCGTATCGGTCGTCGTGTCGCTCGCCGGCGTCGGCGGCGGCGTCAACGGCTGCGGGTTCGCGTTGAACTGCTGCGGCTCGTTTACGGCCACCTTCTGCTGCTGCGCGGGCGCACCGTTATTGCTTGCATAGACATAGACACCGGCGGCACCCAGCATCAACGCGACGATGGCACCGGCGATGATCTTGCTCTTGCCACTGCCCGTCGTCTGCTCCGGCGCGGGCGCGTCATATCCTCTAAGATCGGTCATCGCTTTCCCTCTCATGTGTGGATCAGTAATAAAACGCGCGAAAGCGGGCGCGGGTTGCATCTGGGAAATATCGTGGCGCGATTGTGGCGAAGCGCCTCAATTCGGCGGCGCCAGGTCCGCCTGCGAGTACGGTGCGCCGCCCAAGAAAACGGTCCCGATGGAATCGTAGGCCGAAACGTCCGTCAGCGGATTTTCCTTGAGCAGCAGCAGATCGGCGCGCTTGCCTTCCTCGATGGAGCCGAGCTCATGCGCCAATCCCAGCGCCTGCGCGTTGTCCACGGTCGCCGCGCGCAGGATGAGCGCGAGCGGCGCGCCGGCATCGGCCCAATCCTGCATCTCGAAGCGTCCGTTCAGGCCCGGCGGGTTGCCGAAGCCGTCGCCCGCCGGCGTGTCGCTGCCCAGGATCAGCGCGACATGCTTGTCCAGCATCAGCCTGAAGCTCGCCTTGATGCGTTCCTGCGCGGCTGCGAACCGCGCGTCGAAATCCGGCGCGGACTTGCGATAGTCGCCGGCCATCGCGAGCCGGCTTTTCTCGGCCTGCGGCGAGCGCAGATAGGAGAGCACCGATTTCGGCAGCGCTTTTGCCATGCGCGGATCGTCGAGAACCGCAGGATCGAAGATCGCGCGCTCGCCTTCGATCACCTGCATCGTGGGTTGGACGCGGACGTGCCGGCGCGCGGCTTCGTCGACGACGCGGCGCACGTCCGGCGAGAGCGCCGCACTGTCGCCCGGCCACACCCACAGCCCATGCGCGATGATGTCGGCGCGCGCGTCCAGCGCGATGCGCCAGCTCTCGACGCCGTTGGCATGGACCATCAGCGGAAGATGCCTGGCCTTCGCCGCGTCGCGCAGGGCGGCAAGCGTCGCGGTGTGCATATGCGGCCAGTGGAACACGCCGAAGCCCGGCTCGACGAAAGCCTTGACGCAGATCGCGCGGGCGGCGGCCGCGCGCGCAACCGCGTTTCTCGCGGTGAAGTCGGCCGCGTCGAGATCCTTGGGCCAGGATTTCGCCTCTTCGGGCTCGTAGACCAGATTGGGGAAGCTCGGCGACGACAGCTTCGGCGGCTTGAACGCGCCGTAGCCGCCCGCGACATGCACGCCGCGTCCACAGCTGAAGAAGCGCGGATGCACAGGTGTCCCCTCGAACCAGGCCTGGTCGCGCGGCTTGAGGTCGAGATCGACGACGGTGGTGAAGCCGAAGGCCAGATAGGCGCGCGGCACCTGCGCGCGATAGGCCTCCCAAAGACCCGGATGGGCGTCGATCGCATCGTCGTCCAGCGCCGCGGAATGGCCGACATGGACGTGGCTGTCGATCAGGCCGGGAATGAGAAAGCGGTCCCGGCCGTCGACGATCCGCGCATCGGCGCCGGCCGCGAGACGGGTGCCGACCTTGGCGATCCTGCCGTCTTGGATCAGCACGTCGGCATGGGCGAGCGGTGCGGCGCGTTCCGGCGAGATCAGCGTGACGTCGTGAATCAGAAGCGTCTCGGCCGTCGCGGGAACCGCGGCCAAGGCGAACGCTGCGGCCAGGAGGCGCCTTACCACCAGCCGCGCCATTTGAACCAGACGATCGGCACGACGGTGCTGACGGCGATCAGCGCCAGCCCGAGCGGATAGCCGTAGTGCCAGGACAACTCGGGCATGTAGTGGAAGTTCATCCCGTACATGCTGGCGATGAGCGTCGGCGGGATGCCGACCACCGAGACGATGGTGAGCACCTTGAAGATGTCGTTCTGCTCGGTGTTGATGAAGCCCAGATTGGCGTCGAGGAGGAACTGCGCCTTGTTGGAGAGATGGGTCTCGTGCTCGATCAGCGATTTCAGGTCGTGGCGCGCGGTCTCGAGCCGCTCGAGGAAATCCTTCTCTTTCCAGTCGCGGCAGGTCTCCAGCGTGTAGGTGATGATGCGCGACAGCGCCAGCAGCGTCTCGCGGATGAAGGAGAGCTGCTCGCCGGCATAGCCGATGTCGGCGAGCATCTGGCGCAGCATGCTGTGCATCCTGCGGATGTTGCGGCTCGGCTTCTTGTTGCGGCGGAACAGCGTCTGCGACAGCCCGGTCATCTCGGCCGAAATGGTCTCGAGCTGGTCGGCGCTGAAATCGACCATGCTCTCCATCATCATGGCGAAGGCGTCGGGGGCCGAGACGGCGGCGCCTTCGGCGGCGAGGCGCGTCAGCACCGCCTCGGTCGTGTGCAGGCGGGCGAAGTGGATGGTGACGAAGACCTTGTCGGTGAGCACGAAGCCGAGCGGCGAAGGCTGCAGCATGCCGTCGCCGTCGAGCGTCGCCACCGGCATGTTCATGTAGAGCGTGTCGCCCTCGCGCGACAGCCGCGACGAGGTCTCGATCTCTTCCAGCTCTTCGCGCGGGGCGATGCGCACGCCGCGGCTCTTCTCCACGCGCGCGGCTTCGTCCGGCGTGGGATCGAGCAGGTCGATCCACACGCCGCCGGAAGAGAGCTCGCGTTCGTTGAGCATCAAGGACCTTGGCAAATCAAAGCGCGGCCGGGACTCTAGCAGAACGAGGCCGCTGCTTCATCCGTCGGCTGCTCACGGCCTGCGGATATAGCTGTGCAGCTTGAGGTCGTTGTCCTCGTAGTTGCCCAGGACCTCGTTCTTGTCGTTGAGCGCGCCGCCCTGGGTGCCGGTGAAGGCGGCCGTGCCGGCGCCGGGCGCATCGTAGAACGTGAACTTGCCCTTCGCGCTGCGCAGGAAGCCGTGGCTGACGGTATTGGAGTCGATCATGGTGCCGTGCATGACGCCATTTTTGTTCACCGTGAAGAGCTGCGTGCCTTGAAACTCTCCCGTGCCGGCGCCGGGCGCGTCGAAGATCGCGAAGCTGCCGTCGGGCGCGCGCACATAGCCGTGCCAGACGTTGCTTTCGTCGCGATAAGGGCCCATCGCCGTGCCGTCCTTGGCGACAAAGGTCACGCTGGTGCGCACCGAGCCCGGCGGATCGAAGACCGTGAAGTTGCCGGCCGGATCGCGCAGGAAGCCGTGACGGATGCCGTTGTCGCCCATGACGCCGCCATAGATCGTCCCCGTCTCGGTCATGCCGCTGACCTGCGTTCCGCGGTTGGCGGCGGCGCCGGCGCCCGGCGCGTCGAATTTCTTCGCCTTGCCGTTCGGCTTGCGGATGAAGCCGCGATAGGAATTCGTGTCGGTCACGCCGAAGCCCGCGACCGCACCGCGGCTGTCGATGCTCTGCGGAAGAGACGCGCGCAGCCCCGGCACGTCGAACGGCGTCGTCTCCGAGCCGTCCAGACCGCCGATGAAGGCGTGACTGCCGCTTTCGTCGCTGAAGGTGCCCGCCGTCGCCCCGCCCCGCGATATGCTGCTGGCCTGGCCGTCACCCTGGAAGAATGCGAAGCTTGCGTCCTTGAGGCGGATGAAGCCGCGCCCAGCTCCCTCCTGGTTCACGTAGATGCCGATGATGTCGCCGTTCTTGTCCCAGTTGAGCGCCTGGGTGTCGTGGCCGCCGGGCACGTCGAAGGTGACGAAGGTTTCGGCGGAGGCCGAGACGGCGGAGGCCAGCACCAAACAGGCGCCCAGCATCGTGGTTCGCGTGATCATGGATATTCCCCTTCGACAGCGCGCGCAGAATGACATATCGCCGTGCGCGAACGAAGACGGGCGCGCACTTTGACGCGATAAGGCGTTAACCGCGAAAACTCTATCTAAGCGCGATCAATCCTTCGGCAACATGGGCTTGCCTTCGTGCGCGACCAGAAGGTCGTGCATGTCGTTGGTGTGCTCCTCTTCCTTGGCGAGGATGCCCTCGATCATCACGCGGGTGGCGGGATCGTTGTCGCCGAAATAGCGGACGAGCTCGCGATAATGGTCGACGGCGATGCGCTCGGCGATCAGGTTCTCGCGGATCATGTCGACCAGGTTCTCGCCCTCGGCGTATTGCGAGGCCGAGCGCGAGGCGAGCCCTTCGGGATTGAAGTCCGGCTTGCCGCCGAGCTGGTTGATGCGCTCGGCCACCTGCATGGCGTGGCCCTGCTCGTCCTTGGCGTGCTCCATGAATTCGGCCTTGACGCCTTCGCTGGAGATGCCGGTCGCGGTCACCGCATGCATGGTGTAGCGCAGCACGCAGACGAGCTCGGTCGCCAGCACGCTCTGCAGGATCTCGATCGTCTTCTTGGCATCGCCGACATAGGTCTCGGTGACGTTGCCCGCGGCGATGTTCTTGCGCGCACGCGCGCGCAGCGTCTTGATATCGGACAGGAAAGGCTGCTTTTCCGGCTTGGCGTTCATGAAAATGCTCCTTGGATGGAATCGGACGATTCAACGCGCGAAAGGCGATTTCGCCTCAGCGCCTCCATGTTAGGTTTCGGCCATGCGCCAGGCGACCTATACCTTGGTATTCGAGACGCGCGGCCGGGGCCTGATCGAGATCACCGGCGAGGTCGGCCGTTTCCTCAAGTCCCAGGGGATCGCGACCGGGCTTTTGACCCTGTTCTGCCGCCACACCTCGGCCTCGCTGCTGATCCAGGAGAACGCCGCGCCCGAAGTGCGCGCCGACCTCGAAGCCTATTTCGAGCGCATCGCGCCCGAAGCGCCGGGCCGCTATGCCCATGACGACGAGGGGCCGGACGACATGCCGAGCCACCTGCGCGCGGCGCTGACGCAGACCTCGCTCCAGATCCCGATCGTGAACGGCCGGATGGCGCTCGGCACCTGGCAGGGCGTCTATCTCTTCGAGCACCGCGCCGCGGCGCATACCCGCGAGGTCGTGGCGCATGCGATGGGGGAGTGACCCTCTAATGGGCGTGGACGCCTTCGCCGAGCCGGGGATGGTGAACTTCACCGTCACGACCTGGCCCGGAAGACGTTGTGGTCGGCATCGACCAGCGCGATCTTCACCTTGTGCGGACCAGACGGCAGGCCGGCGATATCGACGGTATTGTTGTCGCTCGCATCCGCCCACCACCACGGCAGGTCGTCGACGACGATGTGCAGATGCCCGACGCGCGGCGAGGCCTTCAGCGCGCCGGCGCCGAACACGGGGGCGATGCGCAGGTTCTCGACCCGGTACTGAGCCCAGAAGACGCCCAGGCTCAGCCCTTCGGCAAGCGGCGGATCGACGACCAGCTTGGGCGCGGCTTCGTTTTCGACGGCGACATAGGGCGAGGCGCCGCGGATCGTCCTCGCGCTCTGGGCAAGGGCGCCGGTGGCGAGAAGGCTTGCGGCCACAACGGCGGCGATGGTGTGGATGCGCATGACTCTCTCCGTTCGTTTCCGCCGAAGAAACTAAGCGCGGCGCAGAGAGATCGCGATTGGACGATGGCATCGTCGATACTTCGGTATCGGCGCCGTCAGCGGCGCGCCACGATGCGGCCCGCAGGCGTCGGCATCAGCCCGCCCATCGCGCGCTGTATCAGCTCGAGCTCGAGCAGGCGGTTCTGTCGGGAGCGGCTGATCTGGCCGCCCGGCGTGAAGCCGCTCGCCACCACGATGCGCAGCGAGATCATTTCCTCCGCCGTCAATTCGTCCGCTCGCGGGATTCGGTCCATGCCGGCCGCTAATCTTCGAACGCGGCGGGCAGGCGCCCGGCCTTGAAGAGTATCGTCGGCTGATCGTCGAATTCGCCGAGCTCGGCATCGCCGGAGGTGGAAAAGGCGACCACGCCGGGCTTGGTTGCCGAAAGGCGTTCCGCCATCCGTCGCGCGGCGTCGCCGGATTTGCAGGGCACCGCCTGATCGGCCCGCAGGCTGCCGCCGCGCCCCGCGCTGAAGCTCTGAACGACGAAAACCGTCTCGCGCGCCACCGCTAGCACGCCGCCGGCAGCGCGCCGCCGGTGCCGGCCGCGATGAGAGCGTCGACGAATCCGCGCGCCTCGTCCAGCGCCAGGTCGAGCTCCTTGCAGACGCGACCGTTATGCACGAAAGCGTCGTCTTTGCGGATCGCGACCTGCCATCCCACCATGAGGGTTTTCTGCTCGAGCTCGTAGCCGCGATACATCATCAGGCCGGCTCCATCTCGGACTGGACCGTGCCGCACACGTCGCAGACGATTTTCGGATGCTGCGCGGGGGCCGACGCGAATTCGTTGCTGAAGCCTTTCGACACCAGCACGAGCCTGCGCCGGAAGCCGATGCCGGGTTCGAACCGGCAGAGTTGATCCCATTCGGCCGACCCGGATTGTCCGCACGAGCTGCATTTGATCGGCACGGCGAACCGGTCGCGAGCCATGGCGCATCCTTTATTCCAGCGTAGGGGGCGCCGAAAGGCGCTCTCCGTCGCAAGCGCTGCCCTTGCGGCTGCGGCCGGCGAAGGCACGAACCCTATAGGACCGCGCAGGCGAAGTCCCGCCTTTTGTTTGCGGCGGACTAGCTGCGCCCTGCCCGCTGACGGCTTTCGGTGACGGCCGCGGCGTCCTCTCTCGCGATCCTGCGCGATTTTGCGTGGCGGCGTCTGCGGTCTTTTCTCTTCGCGCTTTTTCGACTTGCACCCATTTGAGGCTCCTATCGGTTGGATTTTTGCGCGGCGGCGCAGAGTTCCCGCAGCGCTTTGAGAAGAAACGGCGGCGCCAGCTCGCCGGAGACGTTGAAATATCCCTCGCGCTTGAGGGCGGCCTTTATGTCGTCGATAGTGGTTGCCTGCCCCGCCCGCGCGATCTGATAGGCGCGCTCGACGATTCCCGGCCTTGAATGGGTCATGGTCGAAGCCTTCCTTTCCGGAAGAACATTGGTTACCGGCGGATCCCGCCGGTCCGGTCAAAGTCCGCGACCGGCTCGCCGGTCACGGACGTCACCTTGCGCTCAAGGCATTCCTGAACCCCGCCTGCCAGCGGGCCCGTTCGGGATCGGCGAGGTGAGGGTTGAGCTTGGAGATACGGGCGTCATCGGTCGCAGCCACGTCGCGCGCCATCGCGCGCTGCGCCGCGTTCCAGCCTTCGGCTTCGACGCGGCTGAGGCGGAAGGCGCTGTCGCGATTCACGTCCTGCGCGCGCGGTCGGCGCGGGCTCGTCGTCATTCGTGATTGTCCGTTCTTGTTATGCGCGCGCTCGGCGCGATCCGCGGCGCGGTCGGCGCGATTGCGGCAACACTTCAGCTCATATAGTGACGAAGTCTGCGATTACATCCGCCGCAACTGGGATTAAACGCGCGAGGGCCGGGAATGGCGCTCCCACGGGGAATCGAACCCCGGTTTCAGCCTTGAGAGGGCCGCGTCCTAACCGCTAGACGATGGGAGCGAGCGGAAGAACGGGCCTTATAGCCTCGGCCCCGCGCCGCGATCAAGGGAGCCTTCCGTGCCGCCGCGGTCGGGGCTTTCGTGCCTAGAACATGCGCAAGGAACCGAACGCCATCCACCAGATGAGCAGCCCCGGCCAATAAAGCGCGAGCGGCGCGCCCACGAGCAGCCACAGCCCCTGCCTGCCCTGCGTCACGAGCGCGGCGATGGCGAGCGCGATCCAGAAGAGATGCAGCGCGATCGACAATCCGCCGTCGGCGAAATGAGTGACCCAGGGAAGGCCGAAGGCGGCGGCCGCCAGCACCAGCGACAGGACGAGCCGTCCTCGGATCATGCAAGCTCCAGCCGCTCGAACCGCACGCCGTCCCAGCGATAGGCGCCGAGCGCCTCACCCGCCACGATCAGCCAGACGAAGCCCGCCTCGCCTGTGCCTTGCGCATCGCGCGGCGAAGGCTCGGCCGCGCCGCCCGGATGGGAATGATAGCAGCCGACGATATTGCACCCCTCGCGCCGCAGCCGGAACTGAACGGCGGGGTCGATCTCGAACCGGTCGCAGCTTTCGGCCAGGTTGCGCGCGGGATGAAGTGCCGTGACGCGCGCGCCATCGCCTTCCAGCAGGCCGCAGCATTCGCGCGGATGCGCGGCGGCGGCCTCGGCCAGAAGCTGCGCGCGCAATGCGGGCGAAAGGATCATTTGATCCGCGCGATCAGACGGCCGTCGGAGGTGTCGACGATGTCGATCTCCTCTCCGGCTTTCGACCGCACGCGCAGGATCAGCCGGTTGCCGGAGGTCTGCATCTCGACGACGCTCGCGTCCTTGGGCAGGACGTAGCCGCCGGCGGGTGCGGTCTGCGAAGGGCGGGAGGGTCCGGAGAATTTCTGCACGATGCCCAGGGCCACCGCGCCCAGGGCGATGACAATCAGCATGCCAAGCCCTATGACAACGGCCTTGAGCATGCGTTGGCTGGAAGGATTCGCGGCCGGTTGGATGTCTGACACCAAATCCTCCGTAGACGGAACGGTCTTAAGGGTCGAAGCCCGCCCCGAAGATGCGGGCCTGCGCCTGGACAAGTTCCTGGCGAACGCCTTTGCCGATTTCAGCCGCTCGCGCCTGGAAGGGTTGATCGACGCGGGCGCGCTCGCGCTGAACGCAAAAACGATACGGGACGCCAATCACAGGGTCAAACCGGGCGAAAGCTATGCGCTGACCGTGCCGCCGGCGAAATCGGCGCGGCCCGCGGCGCAGGACATTCCGCTCAGCGTCGTCTATGAGGACAAGGACCTCATCGTCATCGACAAGCAGGCGGGCCTCGTCGTCCATCCGGCGGCCGGCAATCCCGACGGCACGCTGGTCAATGCGCTGATCGCCCATTGCGGCGAGGAATTGATCGGCATCGGCGGCGAGGCGCGGCCGGGCATCGTCCACCGCCTGGACAAGGACACCAGCGGGCTTCTGATCGCCGCCAAGAACGAGCGCGCGATGAAGAGCCTGGCCAAGCAGTTCGCCAATCACACCATCGAGCGCGCCTATCACGCGGTGGTGTGGGGGAGCCCGCGCGCCGGCGAGGGCCGTATCGAAGGCGAGATCGGCCGCAGCCCCTTCGACCGCAAGCGCATGGCGGTGCTGCGCGGCGGCGGCAAGGAGGCGCGCACGCGCTACCGGGTGATCGAGACCTTCGGCGAGGCGGCGCGCCCCTTCGCGGCCCTGGTCGAATGCCGGCTGGAGACCGGGCGCACCCACCAGATCCGCGTGCATCTGACCCATATCGGCCATCCGCTGATCGGCGACCCGTCCTATGGTCGCGCCCGCCAGGCGCCGCGCCCCAAGACGGAGGCCGAGGCTAAAGCTTACGCTGCGGCATCGGACTTCCCGCGGCAGGCGCTGCATGCCTGGCTTCTGGGCTTCCAGCATCCGTCCCTGCATAAGACCATGCGATTCGAATCCGCCTGGCCGGCCGATTTTTCCGCCCTGGTTAACGCTTTGAGGGCCTTGAAATCCCCTTGAGGCACCCCCACATCGGGCTCCTAATGGGGCGGATCACACGACAAATTTCTGTTTGGCCGGGCTTCGGCGCACTATTTAATGGCGTCTGGAGGCCTGGATCATGAGCGCACGTGGACTGCCGAGCCTGGCCGGCGAAGGCGGGCTTTCCCGCTATCTGACTGAGATCCGCAAGTTCCCCCTGCTGGACCCGCAGGAAGAGTACATGCTCGCCAAGCGCTGGAAGGAGCATGAGGACCCCGACGCCGCGCGCAAGCTGATCACCTCGCATCTGCGCCTGGTGGCCAAGATCGCCATGGGCTATCGCGGCTACGGCCTGCCGGTCTCCGAGATCGTGGCCGAAGGCAATGTGGGGCTGATGCAGGCGGTCAAGCGCTTCGAGCCGGACAAGGGCTTTCGCCTTGCGACCTATGCGATGTGGTGGATCCGCGCCGCGATCCAGGAATACATCCTGCGCTCGTGGAGCCTGGTGAAGATGGGCACGACAGCGGCGCAGAAGAAGCTGTTCTTTAACTTGCGCAAGGCCAAGACCAAGATCGAGGCGATCGAGGAAGGCGACATGACGCCCGAGCACGTCGCCACGATCGCCGACCAGCTCGGCGTCTCCAAGGACGAAGTCGTCAACATGAACCGCCGGCTGTCGGGCCCCGACGCCTCGCTGAACGCGCCCTTGCGCTCGGACAGCGAGAGCGAATGGCAGGACTGGCTCGCCGACGACACGATGGACCAGGAAACGCGCATGGCCGAGCGCGAGGAGCTGGGCGAGCGCCACGAGCTGCTCACGGGCGCTCTCGGAGAGCTCACCGAGCGCGAGCGCGAGATCATCCAGGCGCGCAGGCTTCAGGACGAGCCGGCCACGCTGGAAGAGCTGTCGCAGAAATACGGCGTCAGCCGCGAGCGCGTGCGCCAGATCGAGGTCAAGGCGTTCGAGAAGCTGCAGACTCAGATGAAGCGCGCGCTCACCGAAAAACGCAGCCACGCGCTGAGCCCGGCTTAAAGCTCACACCCGCCATGCAGGCTTGAGCGTTCTCGCGCGCGCGGCGGCGGGTCTAGCCTTTCGCGCATGAAGCTGAAGCTCTGGCAGATCGACGCCTTCGCCCGCAAAGCGCTCGAAGGCAATCCCGCCGCGGTGGTGCCGCTCGAGGCTTGGCTCGATGCGGAGCTGATGCGCGCCATCGCCAACGAGAACAACCTGGCCGAGACGGCCTTCTTCCTGCGCGAGGGCGCGGGCAAGTACGCACTGCGCTGGTTCACGCCGGAGAGCGAGGTCGATCTCTGCGGGCACGCGACGCTGGCCAGCGCCTGGCTGATCTTCTCCACGCTCGATCCCGAGCTGAAATCGATCGACTTCGCGACGCGCTCGGGCACGCTCACCGTGCAGCGCGGACGCGACGGCCGTCACGTCATGTCGCTGCCGTCCGATCCCCTCACCCGCTACGACGAACAGGACGGCTTCGCCAAGCAGATCGGCGACGCGCTGGGCACCACGCCGCCGGTCGAAATCCATCGCGGCCGCTATGTGATGGCCGTGTGGGACGACCCGAAGGCGATCCGCGCCTTGAAAGGCCCGGGCGACATCGCCGCCGTGCTGCGCCCGCTCGACATGTGGGGCCTGATCGCGACCGCGCCGGGCGACGAGGATTACGATTTCGTCTCGCGCTTCTTCGCCCCCGACAAAGGCGTGCCGGAAGACCCGGTCACCGGCTCGGCGCATTGCGCGCTGACGCCCTATTGGGCGGCGAGGCTGGGCAAGACGACGATGCGCGCGCGGCAGGTGAGCCCGCGCGGCGGCGATCTGACCTGCACCGAGGACGGCGACCGCACCGTGCTGTCGGGGCCGTGCGCTCTGTATATGACGGGGGAGATCGTGGTTTGAGAGCGGCCTTTCTGCTATGCTTCGCATATGAGCGACGCTGCGCTTTCCGATCCCATCCTTGCGCGCCTCAAGAAAGAACTTGAAGCGCTCTATGGTGCGCGGCTGAAGCGCGTGCTGCTTTATGGCTCTCGCGCGCGTGGGGATCACCGTCCCGACAGCGACTACGACGTGCTGGTGGTGCTGGAAGGGCCGATCGATGGATGGCCGGAGCGTCAAAAGCTGTCTGCGCTGTCGGCTCAGCTGACCTGGGACACGGTGGAAAGCGAGTATCCGGTCGTTGCATCGCTCAAGCCCATGACCGAAGCTGACATTTCGGCTCGGACGGGCTTCATGCACAATGTGCGGCGCGAGATGATCGAGCTATGAGTCCGGAAGCCGTCAACTTCTTCGAAACCGCAAAACTTCAGCTTCAAGAAGCGGAGGATGTGTTGGCTGACGGCCACTATCGCATCGCCGCAAGAGTAGCCTACGATGTCGCGTTGAGTTCGGCACGGGCGATCATATTTGAAAAGACGACCCAAGCACCGAGGGCGCATTTGGGTACACGAACCCACTTGGCAAAGCTTGTTCATGAGGGCCTGCCGTTAGACAGTGGCCTCTTGAAGTTTCTTGCCGATGGATACGAGATAAAATCAAATTTTGACTATGGGCCTTTCAACCCAGTCTCGAAATCCGATGCGGAAGACGCTGTCGCCAAGGCCCGCGCCTTCCTCACCGCCGCGCGGGCGGTTTGCGACTGAGCCTTACGAATTGTCCTCTTCGCTCGGCGCTTCGTCCTCGAGCTCCTCGTCCGTCTCGTCGTCGTAGTCCTCGCCGAAGGCTTCCAGCCCGTCGGCCAGATAGTCGCCGAGCAGCGGCAGGCCGAGCAGGTATTGCGCCGTGCGCTTGTTGTGCTCGGTGCGGGCGGTGTCGAGGGCCTCGTCCCAATCCTCGATGTCGTAGGTGCCGCGGCCGAGCCAAGCCAGCGCCACCAGATTGATCTGCTCGTCCTCGTTCAGCCCGTTGATGAAGGCGATGAGCTCCTGGCGCACCTCGTCGTTGTCGGGATCGTCCTCCAGCACGTCGGCCATGCCGTCGTCGGCGGCGTTCGAACCCTCGTCGGGATCGCTGTCGCCCTCCTTGGCGTCGAACTGGCGCGCTTTGGCGATGACGATGCGCACCTTCTCGGCCGAGATGCCGAGCTCGGGGGCGTCTTCTTCCTTGAAAGTGTCGATGACGGTCATGGCGGATGTCCTTGTGTCACGCCCACCTCAACGGCGTCGGGCGCATTGCGTTCCCTTGCCCAGATCCCAGGGGACCAGGAAGACGCGCGGCTTCCCCCGGGATTGCGGATTCCAGCCAGCGGCCATCGCATGGCGGATATCGTCCTCCACCCATGTTGCCGACATTTTGGGCCGCAGCCGGAAACCCGGCCAAAGCGAACCCGACCTTCCGCCGACCTCGATCGGCTTCTTCCGCGGAAAAGGATATTCCAGGATCAATTCGCGGTGAGCGCCCTCTTCCATCCGCACCTCGATCCGCAGGCCGCGATAGCCGTGCTCCGTCGTGAATTGCGGCTCGCTGATCAATTCCCAGCAAAGCGCGAAGCCGTCGATGACGGCCCTCTCCCCGATCCGGCGCTTGCGGCGTTTCTTCTGCCCGTGCATGCCGCGACGCTACCACGAAAGCCGCATTGCGTTCCCTTCGCCCCCGTCCTACATAAGGAGCGGGCCACGCCGCCCCAACGCGGCGCGAACATTCTGGAAGGAATGTCTGATGACCGGAAAACATCCGGCCGTGCGCCCTGCACGGCCTTTTTTTTCGTCCGGACCCTGCGCCAAGCGGCCGGGCTGGACGAGCGAAGTGCTCGACACCGCGCTGCTGGGCCGCTCGCACCGCTCCGCGCCGGGCAAGGCCAAGCTGAAAGACGCCATCGACCGCACCAAGAAGCTGCTCGGCGTGCCGGAAGGCTTCCGCTGCGCCATCGTGCCGGCCTCGGACACGGGGGCGATGGAGCTTGCCATGTGGTCGATGCTGGGGCCGCGCCCCGTCGACGTGCTTGCCTGGGAGAGCTTCGGCGAGGACTGGGTGACCGACGCTCTCAAGCAGCTCAAGGTCAAGGACGCGCGCGGCTTCAAGGCCGCCTATGGCGCGCTGCCCGATTTGGCGCAGGCCGATCCGACGCACGACATCGTCTTCACCTGGAACGGCACGACCGGCGGAGTGCGCGTGCCGAACGCCGATTGGATCGCGCGCGACCGCGAAGGCATCGTCATCTGCGACGCGACCAGTGCAGCGTTTGCGATGGACCTGGATTGGAGCAAGCTCGATGCCGTCACCTTCTCCTGGCAGAAGGTGCTGGGCGGCGAGGCGGCGCACGGCATGCTGGTCCTGTCGCCGCGCGCCGTGGCGCGATTGGAAAGCTACACGCCGCCCTGGCCGATGCCCAAGCTGTTCCGCCTGATCAAAGGCGGCAAGCTGAACGAGGCGATCTTCGAGGGCGAGACGATCAACACGCCGTCGATGCTGGCGCTGGAGGATTATCTCGACGCGCTTTCCTGGGCCGAAGGCATCGGCGGCTTGCCGGCGCTGAAGGCACGGGTGGCAGCAAACTTCGCCGCGCTCACGCGCTGGGTGAGCGGCGCGGATTGGATCGATTTCTTGGCAGGTGAGGAGACCTGTCGCTCGCCGACCAGCGTGTGCCTGAAGATCACCGATCCGGATTTCGGCGCGCTGAGCGAAGACGCGCAATACAAGACGATCAAGAAGCTCGCCGACCTTTTGGAGGCCGAGGCCGTCGCCTTCGACGTCGCCGGCCACAGGAACGCGCCGCCGGGCCTTCGCATCTGGTGCGGCGCCACCGTCGAGCCGGACGAGATCGCGGCGCTGGGTCCCTGGCTCGACTGGGCATGGAACGAGGTCAAGCCATGATACGCGTCCTCATCGCCGACAAGCTGTCGCCCGCCGCGGTCGCGATCTTCGCCCAGCGCGGCATCGAGGCCGACGTCAAAACCGGGCTTTCCAAGGACGAGCTGCTCAAGATCGTGGACGATTACGACGGCATCGCGATCCGCTCCTCGACCAAGGTCACGGCGGAGGTCATCAAGCGGGCCGCGAAGCTGAAAGTCGTCGGCCGCGCCGGCATCGGCGTCGACAATGTCGACATCCCCGCCGCCACCGCCGCCGGCGTCATCGTGATGAACACGCCGTTCGGCAATTCCATCACCACCGCCGAACACGCCATCGCGCTGATGATGGCGCTCGCGCGCGAGCTTCCCGCCGCCAACGCCTCCACCCAGGCCGGCAAGTGGGAGAAGAACCGCTTCATGGGCGTGGAGCTGACCAACAAGGTGCTGGGCCTGATCGGCGCGGGCAATATCGGCGCCATCGTCGCCGACCGCGCGAAGGGATTGAAGATGCGCGTCATCGCCTTCGATCCGTATCTGTCGCCCGAGCGCGCCGCCAAGCTGGGCATCGAGAAGGTGGAGCTGAACGATCTTCTCGCCCGCGCCGATTTCGTCACGCTGCACACGCCGCTCACCAACGAGACCCGCAACATCATCTCGGCCGACGCGATCAACCGGATGAAGAAAGGCGCGCGGCTGATCAATTGCGCGCGCGGCGGGCTGGTCGACGAGAAAGCGCTGAAGGCGGCCCTCGACAGCGGGCATCTGGCCGGTGCTGCGCTGGACGTCTTCGAGGAAGAGCCCGCGACCGCGAACATCCTGTTCGGCAGCGACAAGGTGGTGGCCACGCCGCATCTGGGCGCCTCCACCGCCGAGGCGCAGGAGAACGTGGCGCTGCAGGTGGCCGAGCAGATCGCGGACTTCCTGCTGACCGGTGCGGTGACCAACGCGCTCAACATGCCGGCGATCAGCGGCGAGGAGGCGGCCAAGGTGCGTCCCTGGATCGCGCTGGCCGAGAAGCTCGGCGCCTTCGGGGGCCAGCTCGTCGACACTTCCATCGCCGCCGTCGAGATCGTCTATGAGGGCAGCGTCAAGGCGCTCAACACACAGGCGCTGACGCAGGCGGCGCTGGCGGGCCTGCTCAAGCCGACGCTCAGCCAGGTCAATATGGTCAATGCGCCGGTGATCGCCAAAGAGCGCGGCATCAAGGTGAGCGAGATCGCCCGCGACCGCGCCGGCATCTATGAAGGCTATATCAAGGTCGTGGTGACGCTGGGCGACGGCAGCACGCGCCGCGTCGCGGGCACGGTGTTCTCGGACGGGCGTCCGCGCCTGATCCAGATCAAGGACATCAACATGGACGCCGAGTTCGCGCCCCACATGCTCTATGTCGTCAACGAGGACAAGCCGGGCATGATCGGGCGGCTGGGCACCGCGCTGGGCAATGCGGGCGTGAACATCGCAGCCTTCGCGCTCGGCAGAAGCGCCCCCGGCGCCGACGCGCTGGCGCTGGTCGAGATCGACGGCGGGATGGACGACGCGACGCTGGCGGCGATCCGGGGACTTCCCCTGGTCAAGCAGGCGACGGTCTTGAACTTCTGACGCCGTGCTCCCAACTTTCGGGAATGGGGTACGGACCGCAGACCTGGATCTATGCGCCGTGGGTTGCCTGGGCGCTGAGCTGGACGATCGCAGCGGCATGGGCGAACCGCACCGTGCAAGACCCGGGCGGCGCGCGCCAATTGCCCTATCGCATCTTCACGGTTTCCGGCTTCTTCCTGCTGCTCGGCTTCGTCGTCGAGAACGGACGCGGGAGCGAATTCGGCGCGGGCGATTTCCTGTTCCATCGCCTTTGGACGCTGCCTGAGAACGCGCAATGGGCGATGGTCGGCCTGGCGGCGCTGGGCTTTGCCTTCTGCTGGTGGGCGCGGCTGCATCTGGGCGCGCTTTGGTCGGGGCGCATCACGCGCAAGGAAGGCCACCACGTCGTCGACACCGGCCCCTACGGCCTGGTGCGTCACCCGATCTATACGGGGCTGCTGCTTGCCGCGCTCGCCACCATGGCGCTGAAGGGCAGCGTGCATGCGGCGCTGGGCTTCGTGCTGATGGGCATCGGCTATTGGATGAAGGCCAGGCTGGAAGAACGCTTCCTGCGCGAGCAATTGGGCGCCGAGGCTTACGACGCCTATTCGCGCCGCGTGCCGATGCTGGTGCCGTTCCTCATCTAGGGCTTGGCAGGCAAGCGTTTAGGCGGTAAGAGCCCCGCAAGATGTCGATTCCGGCCCCCCCAAAAAACGCGCCCGCCCTCAAGGACCGCGTGATCGTGGCCTTGGACGTGCCCACCGTCGAGGACGCCAAGCAGATCGTGGGCACGCTCGGCGACACCGTCAATTTCTACAAGATCGGCATGCAGCTTCAGTTCGCGGCGCAAGGCAGCGGGCTGCGCTTCGCAAGCGATCTCGTCCAAAGCGGCAAGAACGTCTTCCTCGACTCCAAGCTGTTCGACATCCAGGAAACCGTCGAGCGCGCGGTCGAGAACGTGGCGCGCATGGGCGTCAGGTTCCTCACCGTGCACGGCAACGGCAAGACGATCGCGGCCGCCGTCAAAGGCCGCGGCACGAGCGCGCTCCAGCTTCTCTCGGTCACGGTGCTCACCAACCTGGATGCCGCCGACCTCGAGGACATGGGCTTTGCGGGCGTGAGCGTTTCCGAGCTCGTGCTGCACAGGGCAAAGAAGGCGCTTGCGGCAGGCGCGGACGGCGTGATCGCTTCCGGCCAGGAAGTCGAATTGATCCGCAAGATCGCCGCCGACAAGCTCAAGATCATCACGCCCGGCATCCGCCGCAGCCAGGACGCCAAGAACGACCAGGTCCGCATCGTCACGCCCGGCAAGGCCATCGCCGCCGGCGCCGATCATCTGGTGGTCGGACGGCCGATCACGCAGGCCTCCGACCCGCGCGGCGCGGCGCAGGAAATCCTGGACGAGGTCGCCGCCGCGCTGGACGCGCGCTAAGCCCTAAACCGCATCGAGATATTGGATGTCCGGCCGCCCCGCCAGGCAGGCGCCGATCTTGGGTCCCGCGGCGCGGAAATGGTCGGACTTGCCGTGCGCCTCGATCGCGGCCTGGTCGTCATAGAGTTCCATGACCACATAGGTATCGGCCGCGTTTCGCGCCTTGCACAGCCGGTAGAGCCTGTTGCCGGGCTCGTTGGCGCGCACCTGCTCGGCCAGGCCCGCGAACACCGTTTCGAGCTCCGCGCCCTTGCCCTCCTGCACCTTCAAGGTCGCGATGACGCCGATAGCCATGGCCCAATTCCTCCCGCTTTGATTGAGTTTGCGCCGCGGAAATCCCGCTGTGCGCGTAAATCCCTGATCGCAAAGCTCTTTTAACCCTATCCCGGCAGACTGTCATGCGGGGAACGATTGAGAGCGGGATGACAGAGGCGGCACCGCGTGCGCGCGCCGACAAGTTGAGGCTGGATCAGCTTCAGCTTGCGCTGCGCAATCTCGGCCCCAACCACTTCCTGATGCCGGTCTTCACCGCGATCATCTGCGTGATGTTCTATCGCTGGGTTCCGGTGGCGAAGCTGGAGACCTGGTTCGCGCTCGTCACGCTGGGCGTGATCCCGATCGGGCTGATCTCGCACCGCTTCCGCCACAGCGTGCCGGATGCGTCGCAGGCGCGGCTGTGGGTGACGCGCGCAACCCTCGCCTATCTGCTCTTCGCCTGCTCCTGGGCGTCGATGGGAATCTTCCTGTGGGCGCCGCATGACGATCTGAACCACCTGCTGATCATCCTGCTGCTCGCCTGCACCGTCGCGGGCAACGGCGCGCTGGTGGGCGCGAGCCGGCCGCTCGCCATCGTCGTCTTCGCGGTCTACGGCACGGCGCAGTCGCTGGTGCCGCTGCGCGAGGGTGGGCTCACCTATAACGGCATCGCCGCGCTCAGCGTCATCTTCGTCGGCTATCTCGTCTATATGTCGATCCAGATCTACCGCACCGCGCGCGACATGCTGCTGCTGCGCGACGACAAGAGCGAGCTGATCCTGGCGCTGGCCCAGGCCAAGACCGAATCCGACGTCGCCCGCGAGCGCGCCGAGGGCGCCAGCCGCGCCAAGTCGCAGTTCCTCGCCAATATGAGCCACGAGCTGCGCACGCCGCTGAACGCGATTCTGGGATTCTCGGAGCTGATCTCGAGCAAGGCCTTCGCGCACAACATCGACAAGCATTACGAATATGCCGATCTGATCCACGGCTCAGGCCAGCATCTGCTCACGCTGATCAACGACGTGCTCGACCTGGCCAAGATCGAGGCCGGCGGCTTCGAGCTGCGCGAGAGCGAGATCGACCTGAAGCGGCTGATCGAGGAATCGGCCGGCATGATGTCGGCGCGCGCGGCTTCCGGCAGCTGTCTGCTCAGCGTCGACGTCGCCCATGCGCTGCCGCCGATCGTCGCCGACGAGCGCGCGGTCAAGCAGATCGTCATCAACCTGCTCTCCAACGCGATCAAGTTCACGCAGGAAGGCGGCTGGGTGCGCGCCTTCGCGCGGCTGGAGCCCGACGGCGAGATCGCGTTCGGCGTGGCCGACAGCGGCATCGGCATCGCGCTCGAGGACCAGATGCGCGTCTTCCAATCCTTCGGCCAGGGCCGCCACGACGTCGCCATCAGCGACAAGGGCACGGGGCTGGGCCTTCCCATCGCCAAGGGCCTGGTCGAGGCGCATGGCGGAACGATGAGCCTGGAAAGCGCCGTCGGCCAGGGCACTTGCGTGACCGTGTTCCTGCCGGCCAGCCGCGCGAGGCGCAAGCTCAGGGCGGCGTCCTAGCGGCCTTTGTAGTCCGGCGCGCGCTTCTCGAAGAAGGCGGCGACCGCTTCCTGATGATCCTCGGTCAGATGGGCGAGCGACTGATAGGCCGCCGACATTTCCATGATCGTGTCGAAGCTCACGTTCTGGCCTTCGCGCATCAGCTTCTTGGTCATGCGCAGCACGTCGGGCGGCTGGCGGCAGATGCGTGCGGCCAAGGCGCGCGCCTCTTCCAACAGCGACGCGGCGGGCACGACCTTGGACACCAGTCCCCAATTGAGCGCCGTTGCGGCATCGATCGTGTCGGCGGTGAAGACGAGCTCGGCGGCGCGCTGATAGCCGATGACGCGCGGCAGGATCCACGAGCCGCCGTCGCCCGGCACCAACCCGATGCGCAGGAAGGTCGCGCCGAAGATCGCGTTGTCGGCGGCGATGCGGATGTCGGCCAGGCAGGCGACGTCGTTGCCGAGCCCGATGGCAGCACCGTTGACCGCCGCGACCAGCGGCACCTCCACCCCCCACAGCGCGCGCACGATGCGGTGGATGCCGTTTCGGTAGCGCTCGCGAATGTGCACGCCCGCCCCCGCAAAGACGCCGGCGCGCTCGCGCATCGCCTTCACGTTGCCGCCGGCGGAGAAGGCGGGACCGGCACCGGTCAGGATGGCGCAGCGCACCTCGCGGTCGGCATTGATGGCGGCGCAGGCGTCGGCGAACAGCTCGCCGTCGCCGTCTTCCCCAAGGGAATTGCGGCTTTCCGGACGGTCGATGGTGAGCGTCGCGACGGGGCCGGATTTCTCGAATTTCAGCGCGGACAATGTCGTTCTCCGAGGATGGCGGTTACTCTCTGTTTACCACCATCGCGGTCGCGCGCGAAAACCTCTCTTAACATGTGCCAATGCATCCTTAAGGGGCAGGCGCACCAGGTTCACCGTTGAGCTTTCGCAAAACCATCGCCGGCGTGCAAGCGTCCCTTTCGGCGCTGAGGCGCAACTTCGTCCTCTCGGTCGATCCGAAGACCGAGGCCGAGGCGCGGCTGGTCGAGGAGCAGCTCGACATCGCGCGCCAGGGCGCGTGGTCGACGAAATACGCGCTGCCCGCAGGCGCCGTGCTGATCGCGCTGGCCCTGAGCGCATGGGTGCCGCTGTGGCGGCTGATCGTCTGGCCGACGAGCGTTCTGCTGGGCGTGATCGTGTTCGAGATCGCCTGCCATGTCGTCGACGCACGCGCCGACCGCAGCATCGACGGCGTGGCGCGGCGCGCGCGCATCGTGGCCGGGATCTCGTTCCTGCAGTCGCTGAGCTGGGCCGCGATGGTGCCGTTCCTGTGGCCCGGCGACGCGGGCACCGCGGGACAGACGCTGCTGTTCCTTGTGATGGCCTGCACGCTGGCCGGCTGGTCGTCGATGGGGGCGGTGCATTTCGCCAACGGCGCCGGCTCGCTCTTCGTCTATGTCGTCATGCTGATCGCGATGCCGCTCTTCAGCGACAATCCGCTGGGCGTTTTCCTGAGCGCGCTTTCGGCCGCCTACGGCTTCATGATGGTGGCGCTGTTCACGACCAACTACGACACGCGCGAGCGGATGCTGCGGCTGGCGCATGAGCGCGGGCGGCTGTTCGACCAGCTGAGATCGGCCAAGGACGATTCCGACCGCGCGCGCGAACGCGCCGAGACGGCGAGCCGCGCGAAGTCCGAGTTCCTCGCCAATATGAGCCACGAGCTGCGCACGCCGCTGAACGCGATCTTGGGGTTCTCGGAGATCATCCAGACGCGCGCGGCCGGCAACAGCGAGCGCTACGGCGAGTACGGCGGCTATATCCACAGCTCGGGCAAGCATCTTTTGGCGCTGATCAACGACATCCTGGACCTGGCCAAGATCGAGGCGGGGCGGATCACATTGCGCGAGGGCGAGATGGATATCCGCGCCGCGATGGAGAACGCGCTGGTCCTGATGTCGGGCCCGGCCGAGGACGGCGGCTTGAGCCTTGCCGTCGACGTCGCGGCGGATTTCCCGACGCTCTATGCCGACGAGCGCGCGATTAGGCAGATCCTGACCAACCTCGCCTCCAACGCGGTCAAGTTCACGCCGCCCGGCGGCCACGTCGTGCTGTTCGCGCGGCTGGACGGGAACGGCGCGCCGGTCATAGGCGTGGAGGACGACGGCGTCGGCATCGCGCCGGAGGACCACGCCAAGGTGTTCGAAAGCTTCGGCCAGGGCCGCCACGACGCGGTCATCGCCGACCGCGGCACGGGCCTGGGCCTTCCCATCGTGCGCGGATTGGTCGAGGCGCTGAGCGGCCGCGTGACGCTCGAGAGCGCGCCGAACAAGGGCACGTGCGTCAGCATCATCCTGCCCGCATCGCGCGCGCGGCCGAGCCGGGGTCAGGCGGCGGCGTAGCGCTTCAGGTGATGGTCGACGCTGCCGTAGAGCGTGTCGAGCATGGTCAACCGCTTGAAGTAATGGCCGACATTGAGCTCGTCGGTCATGCCCATGCCGCCATGGACCTGCACCGCGCTTTGGCCGACGAAGCGTCCGGACTTGCCGATCTGCGCCTTGGCGGCCGACGCCGCCTTGGAACGCGCCGCATCCGTCTCGTTGAGCTTCAACGTCACCATCAGGGTGATCGACACCGCCTGCTCGTAATTGACGAACATGTCGACCATGCGGTGCTGGAGGACCTGGAACTTGCCGATCGGCACGCCGAACTGCTTGCGGTTCTTGGAATATTCGACCGTCGCGTCGACCAGCATCTTCATGGCGCCGGTGGCTTCGGCACAATGGGCTGCGATGGCGTCGTCCACCGCGCGCTCGATCAGGGCCAAGCCTGCGCCCTCCGCGCCGATCAGACGGTCGGCCGAGACCTCGACGTTCTCGAAGGTGATCTCCGAGGCGCGGTTGCCGTCGACGGTGATGAAATCGCGCGCCGAGATGCCTTTGGACGCCTTGTCGACCAGGAAGACGCTGACGCCGCCTGAGTCGCGCCGTCCGCCCGAGCTGCGCGCGGTGACGATCAGCTGGTCGGCCCAGGGGGCGCCGATGACGACGGATTTCTGGCCGCTGAGCACGTAGCTCGCGCCGGATTTCTTCGCGGTCGTGGAGAGGTCGGCCAAGTTATAGCGGCCCTGCGGCTCGGCGAAGGCAAACGCCATCATCGTCTCGCCGCCGGCGATCTTGGGCAGCCATTCTTCCTTCATCGCATCCGAGCCCGCGCGATCGATCAGCCCGCCGCCGATCACCACCGTCGGCACATAGGGCTCGACGACCAGCGCGCGGCCGAACTCTTCCATCACGATCAAGGTGGAGAGCGCGTCGCCGCCGAGCCCGCCATGGGCTTCCGGCAGCGGAGCCGCGAGCAGGCCGAGCTCTGCGAACTGCGCCCAATGCTTTGGATCGCGGCCCGTCTCGCTGCGCGTGAACTTGCGCCAAGCCTCGAACGTGTAGTTGTCGGCCAGATAGCGCGCGACGGAATTGCGCAGCAGCGTCTGTTCCTCGGTGAAGGAAAAATCCATGGGAAATCCTTGGAAAGAAAGCGATTGGCGCAGTATCGCACCGCCGCGCCAAAAAGAAAGGCGTCACGCACGGTTGGGGCCGCGCGTGACGCCTTTCGCGCCCGGGCGCGGGATTCGTGCGCCCGGGCGGTAACGAAAGGGAAGCTTCAGTGGAAATCCGAAGCGCCCAGATTCTCCAGATTGAGCGCGCCCTCGAGCTGGAACACGAAATCCTGGCCCGCCTGGTAGCCGGCTGCGCCGTTGGCATCGACGATCAGGAAGGTATGGCCCGCAAGATTGCCGCTGTCGGGCGTGAACAGCACCGCATGGCCCGCGGCCAGATGCACAGCGTCGACGGCGGCCGCCAGGTTGGCGTCGAAATGCGCCTGGCTCAGCAGACCATGCTCGAGCGCGGAGTCGACACCGCCGACCGCGATATTGAACGGCAGGTCGAAGCTGTCCTGCTGGGCGTCGAAGCCGCTCAGGATATCGCGCGTCGCGTGGGTGGACTCGCCCACATCGAGATATTGGAACACGTCGGCGCCCAGGCCCGCAGTGATGGTGTCCTGGCCGAGCCCGCCATAGAGCGTGTTGCCCGCCTGGCCGCCGATCAGCGTGTCGCCGCCCGCGCCGCCGCCCAGATAATAGTGCCCGTCGGTCTCGGCCGAGGCGTCCGCGTATAGCGTGTCGGTGCCGGCGAGCAGGTCCGCGTTCAAGCTCATGGACTGGCCGACTGCGACGTTGCCGTCGTTCACGACGATCTTGTAGCTGGAACCGCTGGTGAAGAAGATCGTCTCTACGTTGACGACGGTCGTGGCTTTCAACGTGACGCCGTGGGAATAATCGCCTGAAAGGTCGATCTCGTCGGTGCCGTCGCCGCCGTCGATGTGATCGGCAGCCGTGAAATGGTCGTACAAGTTGAAGGTGTCGGCGCCGCCCTGGCCGTAGAACTTGTCGTTGCCGCCGCTTCCGGCGAAGAACGTGTCGCTCTGCTGGCCACCGGTGAGCACGTCGTTTCCGCAGCCGTCATAGAACTGGAAGTGTCCGTCGGTCTCGTGCCCGCCGTTGAAGATCAGCGCCTCGCCGATGCTGAGATTGGCGCCGAAGACCTCGAGAGTTTGCCCGGCGGCGAGGTTGGCGTCCGTCAGGGTGACCTTGTAGTCGTAGCCGTCCTGGAACGAGAGGTAGTGGAAGTTATGCATCATGGCGGCCGTGAAGGTGATTCCGGCCGAATAGTCGCCGACGAGCTGCAGCGTGTTGCTGCCGCCGCCGCCGTCGAGCCGGTCGTCATGGCCGAGATCGGCGCCGAAATAGACGAAGTCGTCGCCGGAGCCGCCATGGAAGATGTTGGTGCCGAATCCGCCCGTGAAATAGGTGGTGCCGGCGCCGCCATAGACGATCAGCGTCGTGTCGGCGCTCGCCGCGCTCAGATAGCTGCCGTCCACCCCCAAAAATCCGTCGGCGGCGACCGCTTGGCCCTTGAACGTCATGCTTGCGCCGTGTGCGATGACGCCGTCGAAGATGGCGAAAGAATAGCTGTGGCCGGCTGTGACCGTGACGTTCTCGACCCCCTTCAGCATCGTGGAGCTGACGAACATCTCCGCCGAATAGTCGCCGTCGAGCACCAGCGTATCGACGCCGCTGCCGCCGGTGACGCTGTCGTTCGCGTCGAAGGAGGCGCCGAAACGGAAGACGTCGTTGCCGCCGCCGCCGTTGACGGTATCGTTGCCGCCCTGCGCCATGTTGAAGACGTCGCCGTCCGAGGTGCCGTCGAAATTATCGTTGCCGGTCGTGCCCTTGTAGTTCATGCCGATCCCCTGTTGCGCTCAGGCGGGCTTGGTAGGCCAAAGACGCGTTGCCTTCTTGGGGCGGGACGACGCGCGTTTTGGACGGCAGCGTCAGGCTTGTCTCAGAGCGACACAGGGCTTGTCCTTAGGCGACGCCGCTTTCCCGCCACGGCGGCAGCCGATACAAGAATCCCTGCCGTTCCGTGGGGAGCAAATGGCTTTTCCGCCGTCCGATTTCCGTCTTCTGCGCTTCTGGTCGGACGACTATCCGGCCCATAAGCGCCTGGGCGCATGGGCAGAAGTGCTCTCGCGCATGCTGCTCAAGGCGCAGGTCGAGCAGCTGAGCGACGCCCCCTTCCAGGTCGATGCCTGCCTGCGCGCCCTGCCCGGCGTGCATTTCGGCGCCGGCCTATGGGGGCCGTCGGTGACGCGGCGCACCAAGGAGATCGTCGCGGCCGATCCAAAAGGCTTCTACATCGTCATCAATACCGAGGGCCTCTTGCGCGTGCGCACGTCGCAGGACGAAGCGATGCTCGGCGAAGGCGACGCGGTGTTCCTCGGCTGCGCGCAGGAGGTGAGCCTGATGCGGCCCGAGGCCGGGCGGCTCACCTGCGCACGCGTCGACGGCGCCCAGCTCAAGTTCCTGGTGCCCGATGCGGAGGATTGCGGCGGGCTCGTCATCCGCCACGGCAACGAGGCGCTGCGCGTGCTGACCACTTATCTGCGCGACCTGGACGACAAGCAGGGACTGACGGGGGCGGAGGTGCGCGGGCTCGTCGTCGGCCATATCTTCGCGCTGATCGCGATGGTGCTGAACAGCGCGCGCGACGCGGCGCTGGCGAGCCGGGCCGCAACGCCGAGCGCCGCCAGGCTGCGCACCATCAAGCAGTACATCAACGAGCATCTGGCCGATCAGGACTTGTCGATCGCGCGCGTGGCCTCCGCCAACCGCCTGTCGCCGCGCCAGGTGCAGCGCCTGTTCGAGGCCGACGATCTGACCTTCTCGGAGTTCCTGCTGCTCAAGCGGCTGCAGAGCGTGCATGCGGTGCTGACGGACCTGCGCCAGTCCCATCGCAGCATCAGCGACATCGCGCTGGCCGCGGGCTTCGGCGACGTGTCCTATTTCAACCGCGCCTTCCGCACCCATTACGGCGCCTCGCCGACCGCGATCAGGCAGTCGGCGGCGGCGCGCGCGAACGGCGGGCGCTAAAGCCCCAAGACCGCCTTGGCGATGATGTTGCGCTGGATCTCGTTCGAGCCGCCGTAGATCGAGGCCTTGCGCATGTTGAAATAGCGCCCGGCGACGCCTGCGGCGTAATCGGGACCGACGGGGTACTCGTTCGAGCCCAAACTGCGCTCGTAGGGGAAAGCATAATAGCCGACCGCCTCTTCCGTCAGCTCGGTGATGCGCTGCTGGATCTCGGTGCCGCGGATTTTCAGGATCGAGCTTTCCGGCCCGGCCATATGGCCCTTGGATTCCTGCGCCAGGGTGCGCAGCTCGGTGAACTCCAGCGCTTCGAGCTCGACCTCGAGCTCGGCCACCTTGCGCTTGAAGTCGTCGGTCTGGATCAGCGGCTTGCCGTCGACGAGCTCGGCGGTCGCGATCTCCTTCAGCCGCGCCACGGCCTTCTTGGAGCGCGCGGTGCCGGCGATGCCGGTGCGCTCGTGCACCAGCAGGAACTTGGCATAGGTCCAGCCCTTGTTCTCTTCGCCGACGCGGTTGGCGACGGGGACCTTGACGTTGTCGAAGAAGACGTCGTTCACCTCGCGCGCGCCGTCGAGCACGATGATCGGCTTCACCGTGATGCCCGGCGATTTCATGTCGATCAGAAGGAAGGTGATGCCTTCCTGCGGCTTGACGCCCGGATCGGTGCGCACCAGGCAGAAGATCCAGTCGGCATACTGCGCCAAGGTCGTCCAGGTCTTCTGGCCGTTGACGATGTAGTGGTCGCCCTCGCGCACCGCCTTGGTGCGCAGATTGGCGAGGTCGGAACCGGCGCCCGGCTCGGAATAACCCTGGCACCACCAATCCTCGCCCGACAAGATGCGCGGCAGGTATTTCTGCTTCTGCTCGTCATTGCCGTAGGTGAAGATCACCGGGCCCACCATCGACAAGCCGAACGGCAAGGTCGTCGGCATCTCGGCGTCGGCGGTCTCCTGGTTGAAGATGTAGCGCTGGGTGACGTTCCAGCCCGTGCCGCCGTACTGCTTGGGCCAGATCGGCGCGACCCAGCCTTGCTTGTAAAGCAGCTTGTGCCAGGCGAGGTAATCCTCCTTCGTCCGTGTCGCGGCTTCGGGCGCGCCGACGTCGGTCTTGGGCAGCTTGGTCTTGGCCTGCGCGATAAAGGCACGCACCTCGGCGCGGAAGGCTTCCTCTTCGGGCGAGAAGGTCAAGTCCATGGCGTCCTCCAAATACCGTCTGGCCGAACGATAGCATCACGCCTTGGTGGCGCGAATAGCCTCGTGATGGCGGATAACTTCCGTAACGATAAAGTTCAGGAACTTCTCGGCGAAATCGGGATCGAGCTTGGCCGCTTCCGCGAGCCGGCGCAGGCGCGCGATCTGCTCGGCCTCGCGCGCCGGGTCGGCGGGGGGAAGGCCGTGCGTCGCCTTGTAGTGACCCACGGCTTGGGTGCATTTGAAGCGCTCGGCCAGAAGATGGACCAGGGCTGCGTCGATATTGTCGATCGAGTCGCGCAGGCGCAGGAGCTCGGCATCGGCCATGGTCGTCAACCTCTCTTGAGCGCGGCCATGCTCAAGCCCGCCGCGATCAGCAGCGAGCCGGCGATGCGCTCGGTCCATTTGGCGAAACGCGGCGCCGCCAGAACGCTGCGGAAGCGCCCCGCAAGGAAAGCATAGGCCAGCTGCACGACGAGCTCGATGATCGCGGTGACGGCGGCAAGCACCGCGAGCTGGGGGATCAGCGGCGCCTTGGGCGCGATGAACTGCGGCAGGAAGGCCGCGAAGAACAAAAGCACGCTGGGGTTGGCCATCTGGAGCACGAAGCCGCCCCAGAACAGCCGCGCCGGCCTGCCGGACCCCGCGGCGGGCTTGACGGTGGCGAGCTTGGACGTGCGCCAGAACGCGCTTGCGCCCAGCCACAGGAGATAAATCACGCCGATCCATTTGATCGCCGAGAACAGCTCATAGGACGCGGTCAGCACCGCGCCGATGCCGGTGGCCGAGAGCACGAACCAGGCGGTTCCCGCCGCCGTGATGCCCAGGATCGACCACGTGGCCTTGGCGCTGCCGTGGCTCAAGGCCTGGGAGAGGACGAGCAGCACGGCCGGCCCGGGCACGATACAGAGCGCGGTCATCGCAACCGTGAAAGCGCCCAAGCTTGCCCAGGTCATTTCGCGTCCCCTAATCTCACCCGGAAAGTAAGGGTGTGGGGGGCTGAAGGGCAATGGCGCTTGCGGATTACGCCGCGTTCGACTTCGACGACGGGCGCTGGACGCGCAAGGTCTATCGTCGCGGCCAAGGCCCCGCGGTCATCGTCATCCACGAGATGCCGGGACTGCATCCGCTGGTGCTGCGCTTCGCCGACCGCGTCGCCGATGCCGGCATGACGGTGTTCTGTCCAAGCCTGTTCGGCGAGCCCGGCCGGCCGGTGACGCGCGGCTATGCGGTGGCGACCATGCTCAAGACCATCTGCATCCGCCGCGAGTTCAACGTCTGGGCCGGTGGCAAGTCGAGCCCCTTCGTCGACTGGCTGCGGGCGCTGGCGCGCAAGGCGCATCAGGAATGCGGCGGCAAGGGCGTCGGCGCGGTCGGCATGTGCTTCACCGGCGGCTTCGCGCTGGCGATGATGACCGAACCCTCCGTCGTGGCGCCGGTGCTGTCGCAGCCTTCGATGCCCGTGACGCTGTTCGCCGGCAATGGCGCGATCGACCTGTCGCCGGACGAGATCGCCTGCGCGCGGCGCCGGTTCAAGGACGAGAACCTTTCGGCCATCGGGCTTCGCTTCAAGAGCGACAAGCTGGTGCCGGACGAGCGCTTCGCGACCTATAAGCGCGAATTCGGCGACAAGTTCGAGACGATCGAGCTCGACGATGCGGACTCAGCGCCGGGCCTGGTGCAGTCTCACTCCGTCTTGACCGTCAATCTGATCGACGAGCCCGGCAGCCGCACCAAGCAGGCCGAGGCGCGCGTCATCCAATTCTTCCGCGAACGCACAGGGGCCGCATGATGAAGCGTCTGATCCTCGTCCTTCCGCTCCTGCTTGCAGCCTGCGACCAGGGCCATCCCCCGCCCAAGACCAATTTCGGCGCCAATCCCGCCTTGCCTGCGCCCGATCCGCAGAGCATCCCGACCTTGCGCGTGAACTCGGTCGCGCCTTGGGCGGAAGGCGCTGCACCCACCGCGCCGGAAGGCTTCGCGGTCACGCGCTTTGCCGAGAAGCTGGAGCATCCGCGCTGGCTCTATCGCCTGCCGAACGGCGACATGCTGGTTGCCGAGGCGGCACCGCCTCTGGTCGCGATGAACTCTCTGGAAGGCATCGTCGAGCATTGGGTCGACACCAAGAACGGCTCCGCGCCGCCGTCCGCCAACCGCATCACCCTGCTGCGCGACGCCGACGGCGACGGCAAGCCCGAGCTGCGCACGGTTTTTTTAAGCGGTCTGAACCAGAACTTCGGCATGCTGCTGCTCGCCGGCTGGTTCTATGTCGCCAATACGGGAAGCGTGGTGCGCTATCCTTATCACGACGGCGAGACGACGATCGCGGCCAAGGGCGAGAAGATATTGGACCTGCCCGTCGGCCATCACTGGACGCGCAATCTGATCGCAAGTCCGAACGGAAAAAAGATCTACGTCACCGTCGGCTCCGGCAGCAACATCGCCGACAAGGGCGATATCGAGCAGCGCAGGGCCGACATCCTGGAGATCGATCCAGACGGAAAGAACGAGCGCATCCTGGCTTCGGGCCTGCGCAATCCAAACGGCCTGGGCTACGAGCCCAGGACCGGCGCGCTGTGGACCGTCGTCAACGAGCGCGACATGCTGGGCGACGATTTGGTGCCCGACTATCTGACCAGCGTGAAGGACGGCGCGTTCTACGGCTGGCCGTGGTCCTATTGGGGCAAGCATGTCGACGACCGCGTCAAGCCTGCGAACGCAGCGATGGTCGCCAAAGCCATCGCGCCGGACTATGCGCTGGGCAGCCATGTGGCGCCCCTGGGCCTTGCCTTCTATACGGCGGATGCATTCCCCGCGCAGTACCGGGGCGGCGCCTTCATCGGCGAGCACGGCTCGTGGAACCGGGCGATGATGACCGGCTACAAGGTCGTCTATGTCCCGTTCGCGGACGGCAGGCCCAGCGGGATGCCGCAGGATTTCCTTACCGGCTTCCTGCCCGATCCCAAAAGCGGCGTGGCGCACGGCCGTCCGGTGGGTATCGCCCTGGACGCCAAAGGCGCGCTATTGGTCGCAGACGACGTGGCCAATATCGTGTGGCGGATTGCGCCCAAAAGCTGACTTCGGGCGTTAGCGCTTGACATCCGTCGATGAGGGTTAGCAGGGTTCTCCCGGTAACGATTTTTACCCTATTTCGACGGACAATGACCGCACTCACGAAAGGATTTTCTCATGGCTAACAGCGAGAGCGAGCGCAACGTCGACGCGCTGGCGGGCGAGTTCAAGCAGCTGCGCAGCGAGTTCGCGCGCATCGCACAGCTCCTCGAGCAGACCGCGCGGTCGGCCGGCGCCGAAGCAGCCCAGCGCGCGCGCGCGGCGGGCGACTATGTGTGGTCCGAGACCCAGAGCCATGCCGACGACGTGGCGGAGCGCATCAAGGAGCAGCCGCTCGCCTCGGCCGGCATCGCCTTCGGCATCGGCGTGCTGCTCGGGCTGATCTTCGGACGCCGTTGAACCGCGCGCGATGAACCGTTTCTTCGCGAGCCTGGCGATCAATTCGGTTGCGATCCTGATCGCCACGGCCGGCGCCTGCATCATGTTGTTCTTCCTGTTGTTCGCAGCCTACCTCGGGCTGTGCGAAGTCATGGCGCCGTGGGCCGCAGCGCTGGTCACCGCGGCTGCGGCTCTGGTCTTCTCGATCCTGGTGGTCGTGATCGCGCGGATGATCTCGAAATCCGGTCCCAGCGATCAGGAGCGCAAGCGCCAGAGAAGCGCCGCCGAGCTGGGCGAGCTTCTGGGCCGCGGCGCGCACAGCTTCGTATCGGCGAACTCGCCCTCGCTGCTCGGCGGGCTGCTCGCGGTCGGCTTCGTGCTCGGCTTCAGCCCCAAGCTGCGCAAGCTGTTCATGAAGCTGCTCTAGCCCGTCCGCGCGGCGCGCGGGCTTGCCCCCGTCCAGCGCTTGAAGGCGCGGCTGAAGGCGCTGGGATCGGAGAAGCCGACGAGATAGGACGCCTGGTTCACCGACACCTTCTTGCCGCTCAGATAATGCAGCGCCATGCGGTGGCGCAGCTCGTCGAGCAGTCCCTCGTAGCTGACGCCTTCCTCCTTGAGCTTGCGATAGAGCGTGGGCCGGCTCAGCCCCAGCCGCCTGGCCACGTCGTCCATGCTGACCTCGCCGGTATGCAGCACCGGGATCAGCTCGCTTTCGACCTTGCTCTTGATGGTCTTGGATTCCTTCAAGCTCTTGAGCAGCGCCTCGGCATGCTCGCTGAAGATGCCGAAGACGTAGCGGTTCTGGGTGTTGAGCGGCTCGGCGAGCCAGGCTTCGTCCAGCAGCATGGCGTTGCGCTCGCTGCCGAACACCACGGGCACCTTGAAGACGCGCGCATATTCGGCGCGATAGGCGGGATCGGCGGGCTCGGCATGCGGCACGTGCACGCATTTGACGTAATGCTTGTGCGCAAACATGCGCTCGAAGCCGACGGCGAAGCGCGTCCAGGTCGACTCGGTGAGCTCGGGGAAGCTTTGCGGATTGCGGCGGCGGTCCTCGAGCCAAGCCTCGCCCGCGCCTGCGCGCGCGATGGCGAAACGATCGCCGGTCTCGTGGCCCTCGACCTCGATGACCAGCCGCGCATAGCGGTTCATCTGCGCGAAGGCCTCGCCCATATTGGCCGCGGCCTGGCATACCAGCCCCACGATCGACATCTCGACGAAGTCGGAATGCTCGCCGAAATAGATCGCGAAGGACGGATCGTTCAGCATCTCTTTGGCGGCGCGCATCGCCGCTTTGAAGCGCGCAAAGGGCACGCGGTTGTCGGGCGCCTCCAGGACCTCGGCCGCGATGTCGGCCCGCGCCAGAAGCTCGGCGCGGTCGACGCCGCGCGACGCCGCAACGCCCAAGAGCGAATTGACGTAGCCGGCCGAGACCGTGGGCTCGATCATTGCGCCTCCCCTTTTATGAACCCTGGAGCCAAGTTTTTGATCCCGCCGATCATGTGAATGGGGAGAGCAATACCTATTTTCAACGGGCGGGTGGAGGGGAGAGGACATGGCCGGGACCAAGCCAGCTGCGGCGCCGGGGCAGATTTCCCTTTCCGAACCGGCGGTTGAACCAGCCCCACGGCCTCCCGAGGCGCGCCGATGACACCGCGACTGCGTGCCCGCCTTGCAGGCTTCTTCTACCTGATCGTCATCGCCGCCGGCAGCTTCGCGCTCTACACCCGCATGGCCGTGACGGCGAAAGGCGACGCGGCCGCGACCGCGGCGCAGCTTCTCGCCGCGGAGCCGCTCTATCGCATGGGGCTGGGTGCCGATCTGATCGCGAGCGCCTCCTATATCGCGGTGACGGCGCTGCTCTATGCGCTGTTCAAGCCGGCGGGACGCAGCCTGTCGCTCGCGGCCGCCCTCTTCAGCCTGATGGGCCTTGCGATCTCGGGCGCGAACCTGGTGAACGGCATTGCCCCGCTCGTGCTCCTGTCCGGCGCGCCGTTCCTCGGCGGCTTCACGCCGGAGCAGCTGCAGGGCCTGGCCTATGCCTCGATGCGCCTGTTCGGCCAGGGCTACATGATCGCGACCGTCTTCTTCGGCTTCTATTGCTTCCTGCTGGGCCTGCTGGTGCTGAGATCCCGCTTCATGCCTTTCCAGCACATTGGGATCCTAAGCTTAGAATTCCACGTGGACAAGTTGTCGCG
>JADMIO010826373.1_pt1 | contig 54839 bp, 35 predicted proteins | sample 8958161 | NCBI WGS metagenome assembly JADMIO01 (sample SAMN16585339, study PRJNA669376) | soil metagenome | isolation source: Crop rotation soil | place: USA: Cullars Rotation, Alabama | collected 2011
GCGACAACTTGTCCACGTGGAATTCTAAGCTTAGGATCCCAATGTGCTGGAAAGACTCGACAGCGCCGGCGACGATCGACCCCAACCCTTCGACGTTCGGATCGCCGGGCACTTCCAGGCCGGAGTTCACGCCCGGTGCATAGAGGTTCTTACCGCGCTGTTCCAAGCCTGAAGGATTGGCAAAACGGGCCAAACGAATCTGCCCCAAGTCGCGCTGCGTACCGTTATCGAACACGCCGCGAATCACGCCGTCTTCGCCCACGATAAAACTGGTCAGCTTACCAGGCGGAAAACCATCCTGCCGCGAAGCGGCAATCGTCGCCGCGGTCGAAGCGAGGCCAGAGAGTGAACTGAAGTCGAGATCGAAATCCAGCGTCAACGCCGGATTCGAAGTTTGTTGGACGCTCGCCTTGGTGTTGCTCGAGCTCAGTAAGCGGCCCTGACTATCGAACTTGATCACGCCGGTGCCAATCGAGATGGATTGGCCGACGCCCGGTTCGTTCGACGGCGAATCGGCGAACCAGCGATAACTAAAATCGTCGTTGGTTCGCTCTTCGAGTACAACCGTCACCCGTACCTTCTTGGGACCGCCCAACGAGTCGTAGACTAGAAAGTCGGCGACAGCACTTTGGCCCTTCGCTTCTTGAGTCCTATTAAAATCGAACAGCACCTGTGAATTGGTGCTGGACGTAACGAGGGTGAACGCCGAGGTGTCGATCGACACGGCATTGTCCACGCCATTGTTGCTCACCAAACGAATTCGTCCGTCACCGCTGATGCCGCCGCCGGGTGTTGCTCCGGTGAGATCCGTTGGAATGGTACCGCCTGACTGAATGCCCACTGAGTCGCGCATGAACTGAATGAGCGTGTTCAAGTCGGTATTGGCGTCAATCGTGAGCGACTTGGAGTCGAGCGTGCGGCCACCTTTCTTGCCGCTGAAGACCAATGTCCCTGCCTGAAATAAGGTCTCCGACGCAGTATCACCCCGCTTGAGCAAGTTGAGCAACTTGGTACCGCCATTGGCTCGTGGACCATTAAGATCGACTTCCGCTGCTGAGGCAATCGAGGCATCGGAAGCGCCGTCGGTGTAGGTCGTGTTGGTGTTGTTGGGGATTTCGGCGACGAAGTGGAACTCGTTGGGGTTATCCACCGAGTTGCGATAGATACGTCGCACGGTCCATGTGGGATCCGTCGAAACGGGAATGTTCGTCAATTGAACACGCTGACTCGATGCACTGATCGGGCCGATCAATTGCGAAGGCCGGCTCTCCAGTCCGTTCGGCGGACCACCGACGGCGTTGCCATACGTGACAAAGTAACTGTAATTGCCTGTCAAGTTGGATTGTGTTTGCAAGGCAGAGCCAAAAGGGATGTTGCCTGTGTCCGTGAACGTCGTCGTGCCCGAGGCAAAGTCGGCGACACGTTTGAAAGTGTTGTCGCTGGTGTCGAGCTTGTAGATACGCACGCGCGCATAGGCGGGATCATTGGGGACACCGTTGAGTGTCATGGTGTTCTGGCCAGCAGCGGTGGTTGCCGTTAAGGCGGTCGACGCCAGACTCTCGGTGCCAATGGCGTCGGTGAAGACGACTCGATACTGGTAGGCTGTGCTCGGTGTCAGATTATTGCCAACGACGTTCGAACCCAACGAAGTGATCGCGCCTGTTGAGGGAGTATTACTGGTTGCAATCGCAGTGGTCGCCGGAGGCGACGTGAATGCGGAGTCGCCGAGGACGGCTGATTCGATGATCTGAGCTTGATTGGCAACGTTGCCGGTGGGAGTGAGCGTGCCTTGCATGAACACATTCTTAGTCGCTCGTGCCACGGCGGCCGCACCCAATGGAACCGTGATCGGCGACAGTTCCGTCGATTGAAGGTTAAAGTCCGAATCGACTCCGAAGCCCAGTAGACGTTCGCCGCCAAGTGTTACCAGTTCATTGGCCGAATTGAGCCGAAACTTACCATTGCGGGTGTATAACTTTTCGCCGGTCGTCGAGCGCACGATGAAAAAACCATCGCCCTGAATGGCGAGGTCTGAAGGGCTGGAACTTATCTCTAGTGTGCCTTGCGCGAAGTTGGGGGTCACTGCAGCGACCTGTGTACCCAAGCCGACCTGTCGCGGGTTGGTACCACCATTGTTGTCAGCCGGCGCCGAGCCGAGGCCCAGCGTCTGCAAAAACTGTGTTGCAAAGACAACGTTCGAGGCTTTGAAACCGACGGTGTTCGCGTTGGCAACGTTATTGCCTGCGACGTCGATCGTCGTTTCGCTCGCTTGCAGCCCGGAGACCGCCGTGCTGAATACGCTTGATAGACCCATGACTCATTCCCCCGAGTATTCTAGTATGTTGTATTGTTGATCTTCTTGGAGTGCACCGCGGTTACTGCGTGAGCACGCCAAGCACTTCACGGACATTGGTAACTTTCACCGTACTATCGCCTACGACCAGCGAGGGTTCGCCGTCATTGACGGTCACACGTTCGACGACTCCGACAATCTCCTCACCGTTGTCGTCCATCGCCACGACCTGACGATTGATCAGACTTGTAGCACTCGACAAGTTTTGGCCCAGCAGAATACTCTGCAGCGTCTCGGAAAGTTGCCGGGACGCGTTGATACTTTGCATCTCGCCCAACTGCTGGAGCAGTTGCGCGTTGTCCATCGGATTTAGCGGATCCTGGTTTTGCATCTCCGTGATCATCAGCGTGAGAAAGTCGCCGACATCAACGTCGCGCATGATGTCATTAGGATCTTTCGGCGGTTGCTGAAGAACCGGCTTGTTGCTTGAGCCAATTGGATCGGTTGCCATGGTGAGTGTCCTTCGAGCAGTGTTCGGTTAAATGACGACGTTCAAACGACCGTCATTGATGAATGTGGGGCGGCTGACTGAGCTGGCCGGATCGCTTTCGGTGACCGCTTCGACTCCGCCGCGGAGTGCATGACGCGGGACCAGCGAGTCCTGCCCTGGATCGCGCTGCGGACTCTGTGACAAATTGCCGCCCGCGCCATCGAACAGGTCGACGTCGAAGCGGGTGACTTTGATATCCTGTTGCTCCAATCGCTCGCGGAGCACCGTCAGATTGTCGAGCAGCGCCTGACGAGCCGCCGGCGTTTCGGCCTCGATGCGTGCCGACATCTGGCCATCGACAATCTGAATCTCCAAGCGAAGCGAACCCAATTCCGGCGGACTCAATCGCAACCGAATCGGCCCGCCATTCTCGGTCGCTGAATGAATCGCACGCGTAACTCGCTGCACGAATCGCGCGCGATCGGCCTCAGTCATGCGCGCCGCGCCATCTTGATCTTTCAGCTTGGCGCCTTGAACATCGAGTGACGGCCGCTGCGTTCGACCCCCTTGCGACTCAGCATTCGCCGCCGGGTCGTTGCCGCGCGGCGGTTCGAGTGCCGCGACGTCGCGGTCGGTACGCGAGGTATCCTTCTTCGGCTTGTCGTCGTCACCGCGATTCGAGGTCGGCGTCGTTGGCGCCGTGGTTATTACACTGCCAATCGTCTCGACGGCGGCAGTTCCATCGACCGGCTTGGTCGTATCAACTGTTGACTTCGTCTCGGGCGAATCCGATTTCTTCTCGGCTGCTGGTTCAGCAGCTGATGCTTCTTTGGCGGCCTGCTCTTGCACGACAACCTTGGCGGCATCAACGGCAACTTCAGCTTTGACTTGTGTCTTGGACACGGCTTCTTGAACTGGCTTGACCTTTGCTTCCTTCGTGGATGCCGAATCGAGAATGGTTGCCGTGGTGTCTTTCAACACCACCGGTTCCTTGGCCGCGGCCTTAGCGTCTTCTTCCAGCTTAACGCTCGTCTTCTCAATCACCTGCGTGGGATCGACCGGCGCGGCAATGACTTGCGGCGTGGTCGGCGTTACCGCCGGAACTCCATCGAGCGCGGTAAGTGCGACCACGGTTGCTGCCGATGCGTTTTCATTCTCGTCATCCTCGGCAGCCTTAGCATTCTTCAACTCCAATTCTTTGGCAATCGCGGCGATGGTCGCGGCCGTTGCTACAGACGCCGATGTCTCTTCGGTCGCAGGTGGTTGCTCGACGTTCGTCTCACCATCGCTCGGCTTAGTATTCGTACGCGTGCTGTCGCTGTTCGGCGCCTTTTGCGTCGAAGCAGGCTTGTCGGATGCCACAGGCTTCTCGGCACGCGGCGGATCGCTTGGCTTCACCGATTGCGAACGATCATTGGGTTGCGACGCTTGTTGCAAATGGCCTGCGAAAGAATCTTGCGAGTCGCGCGGCCCAGGCGCCGGCGGCGGTTCTAAGACCGGCAGGATGGCGGCGATTCCGTCGATGGCAGGTGACATAACTGGGCAATCCTTTGCCGACGATTTGTGCGTTAAGTTGATGGCTTGGGGGCCGTCGCGTTCTGAAGCTTGTTCTTTGCCGAATCGATCACTTGGATCTCAGGCTCGCCCTCGCGAATCCGTTTGAGCATCTCCGCAAGTTTCTTTGCGTCTTCGTCTGATTTGAACTCGGTACACACCTTCGCCCGTTTAGACACCGGCATGGCATCGAGCAACTTCGTCGCGGCAGCCATCTCGCCGGCATCAATCATTCTCAGCAGCTGATCTTTTGCCTGCTTCGGCTTTAGGTTCTCCAACACGATCCGCGCGTTGTCGGCACTGGCACCCACGGTCGTATCGTGCAACTGAGTCAGTTCCGTCTCGAAGCCACTCTTCAATTGTTTCAATCGGGCGATCTCGTCGCCAAGTTTCGCACGTTCGGTTTGAATCTGGTCAGCACGTTGGCGCAAAGCTTGATCGCGCAGCTCGATATCGCGCTGCGCGAGCGCGCGCGAACGTGCTACTTCTTCAACCGTTGGTACGGGTGCTTCAAGTTTCGCCAGCTGCGCACTTTTCACTTCGGCCGGAGTGAAATCGCGCATCACGGCGTCGATCTCCGATAGCTTCTCGTGCGACAAGTAGCCTTTGGACCAGAGGTATGCAAAGGCAACGCCCTGCGCGAGGATCGTACCGAAGCAGAGGTACAGCACGAGTGATGAGAGCATGCCAATCAATTTGCTCATGGCGCGCCGCCTTCAGCCATCTCGCGGCGATAGTGTCCCATGACGGCGGCTTCATCAAGCTCGCTCTGCTCGCGACGTTGTTGGTCGTCGCGCCAGCGCGTGAGTTGAGTTTCCTTGAGTTTCTCAAGGATTTTGACGTCGCGATCTGCTTCCATGAGGGCCTGACGCCGTGTTTCGATTTCCTGCGCCACATGCTGGCGCTGTTGCGTAACCGCGGCGAGTTCACTCTGCAGGATCACTTCATACCGCTGGGATTGAAGGATCCGGTCGACGTCGACTCGCCCTACGGGCGCGCGTTGGCCCAACCGCGTCGATTTCAGGTCCGACTGCAATCGCTGTTGCTGTTCCTCTAGCGTGGCATCAACGCGCAGCGCGTCGGCCAGTTGCGAGCGGCGCTCATCGCGCACGCTTTCTCGCAATCGGACAAGCGTCTGCAGGCGAAAATGAAATCCAGCCATAACGAACAACTACTTCTGAATCTTCTGAGCACACCATTGTTTGATCTGCAGCATCGCCTTGCACGCCGCATCGACACTGCTCGACTCGTCAACCCGCTGTCGTAAGAACTCGTTGACGGCCCCCAAAGCCTCGATCGCCAGATCGACCACGCGGTTACTTCCTTTGCGATACGCGCCGATCGAAATCAGATCTTCATGATCGCGGTAGGCGGCAAGCAACTCGCGGAGAATGCCAGCTGCTTCGCGGTGTTCCTTCGTGACGATATCATTCATTAACCGGCTGAGACTTTCGAGCACGTCGATGGCCGGATAGTGGTTGCGCGAGGCGATCTTGCGCGATAGCCAAGTGTGACCATCGATCAAGCCACGCACGCAATCGGCGATCGGTTCGTTGGCGTCGTCACCCTCGACGAGCACTGAGTAGAACGCGGTGATACTTCCCACGCGGTTGCGTCCTGCGCGCTCGACCAGCTTCGGCAATAAGGCAAACACCGATGGTGGATAACCCCGCGTGGTTGGCGGTTCACCGGCAGCTAATCCAATTTCGCGCTGTGCCAAGGCAAAACGGGTGAGCGAGTCCATGATGAGCATCACATCGCGGCCGGTATCACGGAAGTACTCGGCAATTGATGTGGCAGCAAGTGCCGCGCGCGTGCGAAGCAAAGCGGGCTCATCACTGGTGGCCACGACGACCACACTGCGGGCCATGCCTTCCGGGCCCAAGTCACGCTCCAGAAACTCGTTGACTTCGCGGCCGCGCTCGCCGATCAAGGCAATCACATTCACATCGGCCGTCGTGTAACGAGCCATCATCCCCAAGGTCACGCTCTTGCCGACACCCGAGCCGGCGAAGATTCCCATCCGCTGTCCCTTGCCACAGGTGAGCAAGCCATCAATGGCGCGAATGCCGGTCGACAGCGGCGTATCAATCCGCGGGCGGTCGACGGGGCTCGGCGGCCGCCGATCGAGTAAGGTGCGATCGGTTAAAATCGGTTGCGGTCGGCCGTCGATTGTTTCGCCCCGCGCGTTTAGCACGCGTCCGAGCAATTGCGAGCCGACGCGCAGCCAGTTCTTGGTACGTATCAATCGCACGGGATCGCCATGCTTGACGCCGTCGAGACTCGACAGCGGATAAAGCAGTGTCTCTTCACCGTTGAAACTAATGACTTCTGCTTCGAGGGCCGCGCCGCTTGACTGTTGAATCTGCACCAAGGCGCCAATCGGCGCGGGAAAGCCGACCGCGGCCGCCATCATGCCGGAAGTGCGCACGATGCGGCCCTGCAAGGCCGTCGGCATGATATTCGGTAGATGATCGGCGAGTGTGAGCATGGAAGCGATTTCGTTAGATCAGTTCTTGTTCGATGCGCGCCAACTGTGCGGTGATTTGTTGGTCGATGACGCCTTGATCGGTTTCGACACGACATCCGCCAAGTTCAATACTGGCGTCCGCGACAATCTCCGTCTTGGCCAGCCGGGCGATTTCGGTTGCGAGCTTGGCGACTTGCGCACCCAGCGCCGCGTGATCTTGTGGGTGGAGCAGGATGCGCACTCGCTGACTACAAGTGGCTAACGTTAATGACTCGCGCACCAGGCTCAGGGGAATCTCCGAATTCGCTTTCAATTCGTGGCGAATGACTCGCTCGGCAATGGCAATCGAGAGCTGAATTGCTTGTCGCTCCCATTGTGCAAGCCAGGCCCCTTGAAGTTGCTGCAACTCGCCAAGCACCTTCTGCAGAGCCGGGCTCAAGTGTGCGAGAACAACTTGGATGCGCGCTTCGACCTTTTGATCGATCGAGGCCTCACCAGCGCGGCGGCCGTCAGCCTCGGCACGCGCATGAATCACCTTGGCCTCTTGATGCGCCGCGGCAATGATCTCGGCGGCCTGCCCGCGAATCTTGGTCAAGTAATCATCGGCGCTGCCACGCACGTCGTCGAGGTTAAAGGCCACCGGATGAATGGCCCGGTTGCGGTCGGTGGCTTTGATGATCGTGCTCATGGCGATGACTTGTGTACTGCGAAGGTGTGACTAGGCTGCGCGTGATGGAACATTGAACAATCGCACTTGCCCTTCGGCTGCCAACCGGCCGGCGGTTTCTGCCAACGCACGTTGCGCGGCTTCAACATCGGCCAACCGCGTGGGGCCTAGATGATCGAGCGCACGTTTCAAGCCTTTGCGCTGTCCTGCCGGCGCGAGGCTTAACACACGATTGACCAACGACATCGGCGCATCGGCCATGGCCAACACGATCAACTCGTGTTCGACGTGAGTGAGAAGAACTTGCCACACGTTGTCGGCGCACGTGATCAGATCGTGAAACGTCAAATCGGGCGTGGCCGGTGTCAGTTGTTCCGCCAGCGACCGGTCGTGGCGTGCGAGGTTAGCGACCAGTTGCCGCCGCATCGTTCGCGGAGCAGCATCTAGAATGCGCTCAAGGGTCGCGACACCGACGACTCGCCGTTGCTCATCTCGCGACAACTCGGCAATTCGCGAGTGCAAGCCTCGTTCGACCTCGCGGAGCATGTCGGGGTGTGCGTCGTCCAGATTGGCGACTCGACTGAGCACATCGGCCTGCAGGTCGATGTCGATGGTCGACAACACCTCGACGGCCTGTTCGGCCGGCAAGTGTGCAACCACCAGCGCGATGGTCTGCGGATGCTCGCCGACCAACAGCGGCGTGATTCGTTCCCCACGAGCGTTTTTCAAGAAGCGAAACGGCAGCGACTCAGGTTCGGCTGGCGCGTTCGAGTTTCGCACGGTCGCACGGTCGCGATCGTGCGTGGCAGTCGCACGTCGCTCCGGTTGGGGCTCGCCGAGACGGAAGAACTCTTCGAGCACCGCTTGCTCTTCACGTGGGTCGATGTTGTCTAGGTCCATGACCGCGCGGCGGACGCGACTCGCTTGCTCTTCGCCCATTTGGTCCAGCAAACGATCGGCCGCGGCCGTATCGAGACTGGCGACGAGAATCGCGGCTTTTCGCAAGGTCGTTGACATAGAAGAGTGATTTGTTGTGAGTGGTTCGAGATTCGCGATGGAGTGAGCTTTTTACGTTGCATTGCCGATCCAGCCGCGCAGGATATTCGCTGCAGAGTCGGGATCTTCCTTGACCATTTCAACCAGTTCATCGCGCAATGACAGTCCGGAGTTCTCACGCCGTTTCAGTCGTCCCGGCTTTTTGTCTGCCGAGACGCTGGGCGTTTCACCTTCTTCGGCTCCAACAGTTGCACTGAGCAGCGAACCGGGCGCCGGTGACGCAGCGTCGGCAACGTGGCTGGCCGCCGCGGTCACAAACGACTTCAGCATGCGCAGGCTCATCAAGGCCAACCCGAGGAGCGCTACGGTCGTCCAATGATTCGAGAACCATTCGAAGGCCAGCGAGGTCGTCGAGATGCCAATGTCAGTGTTGGTTGGCACCGGCGAGAAAGTCGTGACTGTCACTGCAGGCATTTCCGTATCGGGTGTCAGCGCTTTCGGAATCAAGGGCTCGACATGCTTACGAATCCGTTCGACCTCGGCTTGCTCGATCGCCGTTAGCGCCGCGCGGTCGGGTTCCTTGGGTGTCTGACCCGATGGCGTCGGGTTCTGTTGCTGCCAGACGTCGCGAACATACTTGCCGGGCACACCGATGGCCACGGTGACCCGCTCGGGTGTCATCACGGCAAAGTCGGTCATCGTGCGTTTCTTCGACACGCCGTAGTTCGTTTCGGTGAGCGACCGTTCTTCGGTCGACTCGGATCCTTGCTGCTGTTGGGCCAGCATCGCCGGCTGGTTGGCTGCTTGCTGGCCGGCGAGTCCCGGACGGCCACCCGGCGCAGGCATTGATTGATTCGACGATGTCGTTTCTTCACGCTGCGTGATCGGTGTCGATTGCTTAGGGTCGACCGTGTCGTTCTCTTCGTGACGTCGCAGTTCACGCGAGAGATCGGCGTTCACACTCACCGTTACGCCCGGAACATACGACAGGGCCGCATAAACCTTTTCAGCCATCAATGCTTCGTACTCGCGCTTGCGGGAGATATATGGATCGTCGGTCGCTGAGCCGGGCGAGTCGGGACCGCTGGTGTCGGCATGCACACGGCCGGTATTTAGATCGGCGACGGTGACATCTTTGGGAGACAGTCCAGCAATGGCGCCTGCCACCAGATGTCGAATCATCGACACTTGCTGACTTTCGATCGGTCGCCCGCCCGAGGCCTTCACACTCACCGATGCCGTCGTGGTGGTCGCTGGTCGCAGGCCGCCGCGACGTTGGCTATCGTACAATACTGCCGCCGTCTCGATCCCTTGCATCGAACGAATAATTAGGGCCAGCTCTTGTTGCTTGGCTCCTTTAAGACGTTCGTCCAAGACAGGGCGCGTATCGAACGGACTAGCGCTGGCTGTCGCCTTGGCGAGATGATCACCGAAGTGCGACGGCAATGCGCCAGCATCGGCAAGCGCTGCCATGTAGCGCGCTTGTTGACCGTGTGGAATTCGAATCCGGTTCCCATCGAGCGTGTACGTTGACAGATTCGCCTTGCCGAAGGCCGCTTCCATCGCGGGCAGTTCATTGCCTGAGAAGCCAACGCCGCCGAGCAAGTAGTCGTCGCCACCGTCGAACGGTTGCGTGACTAAGAAGGCGAGGCTCATGACGATCGCTCCCGCCAACAACGCAGCCAGCAGCCGCGCTCCGGGAGTCATCGACTTGAACAAGTCGCCGATCTGATTGAACGTGGTATTAACGAAGTCCATCCGTGGAACCTTGTACGTTGATGATTGGGTCAAGCGATCCGTGCCTGACCAACTCCGGGCAACTTAATAGCGTTCTAGATGCGAATGTTTTGCACTTCTTGATAGGCCTGCACGAGTTTGTTGCGTACCTGCAGCATCATGCGAAAGGCCATATCAGCCTTTTGCACCGCGGTAAGTACTTCGGCCGGGCTGACATCTTCGCCCGTGGCGATCTGCTCGACCGCGCGGTTGGCGTCCTGTTGCAGATTATTGACCTCGTCGATCGACTTCAGCATGGCGTCTTTGAACGAACCATTCGCCGGGTCGACGGCGTTGGTTTTCATCGTTTGGACCGGCGACACGGATTGAATCGCGCCGGCGCCGGAAATTGAGTTGATCATGGCTGTCGCCCTGATGACGGGTTGCGGGGTTAGGCGAGAATGCGCAGCGTCTGCTGCATCATTTCCTTGGTCACTTCCATCACACCGACGTTGGCTTCATACGCGCGGGTCGCAGTCAGAGCGTCGGTAAACTCTTCCATCATGTTGACATTCGGATAGGCCACATAGCCGGCTCGCGGACCACTGGTGATCGCGTCAGGATGGCCAGGCTGAAACTTCCACAGCGGCTCGGCTTGCGACGACTCGACCGAGTGAACTTTGACACCCTCGGCCCCCATCACTCCTTTGACGCTGCTATCGGTGCGAAAGGTGACATACCGTGCGCGATACGGCTCCAATTCGCCAGCTTCGTTGCGGGTCGTGTTGAGATTGGCAATGTTGTTGGCAATCGCGGTGATACGATGGCGCTGGGCAACCAAGGCGCTGGTGCTGATGTCGAGAGCTGAGAGCATGTCGAATCTCCTACGCGTTAAGCGCGTTCGCTAATCGCCGCTTGCAAAAGTCGAAACTGATTCGTAAGCACGGACATCGCCATATTGTGTTGCTGTTGGTTCTTCACCATCTCAGTGACCTGCTGCTCGACGCCGACATTGCTGTCGTCGTGATGCAGGATCGCGTTCAATCCGTCTTTAACATCACGGAACGAATCATTGCGTTGCGTTGGGCTCATCAAGTCATTCAAGCTTGGCGACTTGTCGCGCTCGCTGATCGCGCGCTTCAGTCGTCCTTGAAACTGGTCTACTGACAAGTCGCGTGTGCGATAGCCGGGTGTATCAATGTTGGCCACGTTACCGGCCAGCACTTCGTGCCGTGCCTGGGAAAACTGGGCCACTTGCTCCATCACCGGAATCGCGGTCGAGTTGAACAAGCTTTCAATCATCGGGAACCTGTTTAGGGCTAGGCAATCGTCATGCCGTGGTCGGTTGGTTTTCGAATCTCGCCAACGACATTGCTGGCGCAAGCGACCGTGGTTTCAGTGTTTAATACCGTGTGGCTATCGTTGGCGTGCCGTCATGCTTCTCTTAACAAGGTTGTCGATACGTTTTATTCGCGCAGTTTTTGCCGCTATCATCGGGCAAGAATTGCTTCTTCTCAGGGTTAACCCGCGTGAGCCAGTGTCTTTGCTCGCGGTGCGTATCCATACTCTTTCAACTTGCCCGTCAACGTGCGGAGTCCGATGCCGAGTGCCTGGGCGGTCTTCGCACGATGGCCATCGAAGCGTTCCAAGGTCGTCATGATCAGTTTGCGTTCCATGGCGTCTAGGCTCAGACCGACCGGAAGTTCCGATGGCGTGCTCGACGAACTGGAGCCAGCCAACAGCCACGGTCGCAACTGGTCGGCCGTCACCGGCGCGCCGCAACTGAGCACACTGGCGCGGGTGACGATGTTTTCCAACTCACGAACATTGCCGGGCCAGTGATACTCGCAGAGCAAGTCTTGTGCGGCTGTGTCGAGCGTGGCCGCGTCATGATTCAAGCGTCGTGCAGCCCGCGTGAGAAAGTGTTCGATCAGGGCCGGAATGTCGTCGCGGCGCTCGCGAAGTGGCGGCACCTCGAGTGGAATTACGGCGAGACGGTAGAACAAGTCTTGTCGAAATCGGCCGGCGGCACTCTCGGCCCGCAGATCGCGATTGGTCGTGGCGATCACGCGCACATCGACTTTCCGCGTGTGACTAGAGCCGACACGTTCGAAAGTCCGCTCCTGCAACACGCGCAGCAACTTGGCTTGCAGCGACAAATCGATCTCGGAGATTTCATCCAACAGAATCGTGCCACCGTCGGCCAACTCGAAACGGCCGATACGCGGTGCATCGGCGCCGGTGAACGCACCTCGTTCGTGGCCAAACAGCTCGCTCTCTAACAAGTGAGCACTCAGTACCGGGCAGTTCAAACTCACCAGCGGTGCACTGGCACGCGCGCTGGCCATGTGAACCTCGCGCGCCACGAGTTCCTTGCCGGTGCCACTTTCGCCGCATACAAGAATGGTTTCGTGGGTGGGAGCAGCCCGCGCGATTGCCGTTCGCAATCGCTGCATCAATGCGCTGGAACCAATCATCGTGGCGTCGCCATCGACGTCGCCGCCGGTGCCTGCCGCCGGTCTTGCATCGAGCAGCCGACCATGTTCCAAGGCGCGGTTGACGAGTTGCTCGAGCTGATCAACGTCGAACGGTTTCTCGATGAAATCGAACGCGCCGTGTCGCATCGCTTCAACAGCAGCGCTCACGGTGGCATGTGCCGTGACCATGACAATCTGTGCGCCATGCTTCCGTCGCGCCAGTTCGCGAATAAGATCGAGTCCGGTCATCCCGGGCATTTGCAAGTCGGTGACGATCACGTCGATCGGCTTGTCATCGAGCACGCGTAGTGCTTCGACGCCGCTCGATACGCTCGCGACCTGGTGTCCACCGACGCGCAATATATCGGCGATCGACTCGCGAGCCTGGCGATGGTCGTCGACCACGAGCACGCGCCCGGGCTCGATCGTATAACCTGAACTCGATACAACGCGCAATCTGGTGATACTCATGACGCGGTCTCCCGCCGGTTGATCGGCAATCGCAAGGTGAATACTGCCCCACTGTCGGAACGATTGGCCACGATGCAGACGCCGTCGTGTACCTCAGCAACCCGCCAGACAATGGCCAGTCCCAAGCCGGTGCCAGTATTCTTGGTGGTGTAAAAGGGCTCGAACGCGCGGCGCATCGACTCTTCGTTCAGACCGGTGCCGGTGTCGGCCACGCTGAGTTCGAAGCAATCGCCATCCGTCACGATCGAATACATCAATCGGCCGCCGTTGGGCATGGCGTCGACCGCGTTAAGCGAAAGGTTGAGCAGGGCGCGGCGCAGCATGTCGCGATCGACGACCGCGACCAGTGAACCGGGAACGACAAGTTCAACGGCGACACATTGCGCGGCAAGTTGCAATTGTAGCGAGCCAACGACGTCGTAGATCAACTCACCGACGGTGCACTCGGAAAGTTTAGGTTCTCGATCGGCCGTGAAGTGCAGCAAGTCGTTGACGGTTGAATCAAGCGAAAGAATGCCGGTCTCGACCTTTGAAAGCATATCGAGCGCCTTATCATCGCCAGCGACGTGACGCCGCAAGAGGCTGAGGTACAGCGACACCGGCACCAGATTGTTGCGTACTTCGTGGGCCACGTGCGAAGCCATCTGACCAAGGTCGGCCAGTCGGCTCTTGCGCGCGAGTTCGCGATTCTTGACCTGCAATTCGTCGGTAAGCCGCTTGACCTCTTCTCGCAAGGATAGATGCGTTTGCTCCAGGCTTGCCGTGGCCGACTGCCATGCGTCGAGCACGGTTTCCAAGTCGGCCGCGCTTAACGGGCCTTCGGCAAATCGCGGCATTGGAGTAGTTGCAACCATGATCGAGAGTTCCTAACAAATCGCGACTGAGCTTGGATTGTGCCGCTTAATAGAACGGTGACTTACCGGAGTAAAATTATTGGCGTTCAATGAACCTCGCTGGTGAGATCGAGTGCCGAGCGGCTGACTTCCGGCACGGGGGCGTAAGCGCCGCGAACCTCGTCACCACCGCGAGCCTCGGCAAGCCGCTCAGCCGCACTATCGCGCCGGCGTCGCAAGAATCCTTCGCTGTCGCGTTCTTGCTCGAGTATGTTGCGGTAGAGCCGTTCACAGTCGGCGACCAACACGGCGCAATTCTCGCGATCGGCCGGCGAACGCCACACCCTCGCCTCAGGATCTTGTTGGCGAAACGGATCGAGCGCGCGCTCGATGTCTTGCATGGTGGCGATCAGTAACTGTTTCGCCCCAAGAATTCTCAAAAGATCGTTGACGTCTCCCTGCTCAACCACGCCACACTGTTGGCGACCGAGATCGCGCAATTGCGTCAAGCACACGTGCTTGCGCCGCACCAACTCGGCCAGCCGATCAGTTTCATAGGTGGTCATAGGGCTGAAGTCTCGAAACGATTACAGAGCGATCAAAGTATCCAGTAGCTGCATCCACTCATCGCGTGAGTAGTTGGTCGTGCTGGCAAACTCAGTTTCCGGTGGCAACTTTTGCAACACGAGCCGCGCTTGCAACAGTGTGCCGCGAGCTTCGACCGGACGATTCAAACGGCGGTAGCAATCGGAAATCTGTACCAGAGCGTCGAGTGCCTCGGGCGTATTCTGATAACGATGCACGGCTGCCAGATAGCTGGTAATAGCCGTTTCATAGTTTTGCAGTGCACAGCAAACCGCGCCGCGACTGAACAACGCATTGCGCAGCATGGTGCGTTCGTCCGGTGTGATACGGCGATCAAGCTCACGTTGGCTTAGTGTTTCAATCACCGCGATCCAAGTAGCCAGCGACGCCTCGTAACGTCGCACAGCCTCGGCCCGTGCTTGTTGCAGCGCGCGTTCGTCCCCTTTGGCGGCGTTACCTGTCGATGACTTGCCGGCTGGATCAAACTGTTCACCAGCACGGCGGTAAGCTTCAGCCAGCAGATATTGTGTCTCGGTGGCGTCTTCCAGCGTCGGGTAGCGCTGCAGGACTTCTTCGAGTCGAATCGTCGCCAGTTCGTAGCGCTGCGATTCGTAAAGGAGTCGAGCATACAACCGCAGCGCATCACGCCACTCGACGCTTTCAGGCGTGAGTTGATCGCCGTCAAGGATCTTGCGAACCTCGATCTCGGCCAGCTTCGCTTCACCCCGTTGTTGATAAGCCCGCGCGGTCGCGAGAGGAATACGCAACCGTGCGACGTCTGCATCGGGTAGATCGGTCAACTCGGCGAGAACCGCCAACGCCTCGGTGGCGTCATCGAGCGCCAGGTGACACTCAGCCGCGGCCAGAAAGGCTTGCGTGCGACGCGGCTTAGCATACGAAGCGATGTACGTTTGGTAGTGATCGATCGCCTGGCTGAAATCGCTGGCCGCGCGACGATGTTCGGCGGCTCGCCAGAGTAATTCGGGATACTCACGTGACGTCCGTTGCTTGCGAAGTAGCCGTTCATACAACTCGGCCATCAAGCGTTCGCGATCGGCAATGTCTTCGAGCAGCGTTTGCCGCTCGTCATAGGCGAGCGTCGGGAGCTTGTCGCGTTCGATCTTCACCCAGGCGAGAAATGCATCTTCGCCGAGCCTCGCTGCCTCGGTGGGGTCGAGCAAGCGGTCGAGTTGATCGATCAACTTGGCAGCACGCGTGTAGTCTTGCCCGTCGAACCAAGTATGAAAGGCGTCACGATACTTATCCTGCAACTCGCTCCAGCTCAACCAAGGATTGTTCCAGTGGTTGGCGGGCGGAAGCAACTCGACAACCTCGCGTAGAAGCGCCAGCGATTCGTCGTCACGCTTCAGATTCAATAGCAACATCGCGCGATCGACTCGCGCCGCCTGTTGCTCCGGCGTGTCGGGGTAAAGTCGGTCGAGTTGCACCAGTTCATCCACGGCGGGTTGCAGCTTCCCCAGCGATTGCAATGCACGCGACTTCAACAGAATGGCTTGAGGTGAGTAGCGGGCCGACCAGTTGTCGTAGTGCGCACACTTGGCAAGTCGCTCGACGGCGCGTTCCAAAGTTTCAGCCCGTTTGTCGGCCGGCAGAGCAGCTGCTTGTCGCAGGATCGCTCGGCTCTGCCAGTAAAGAGCTTCGGCGCGATGACGCGAGTCATCCGGCACGCTGTCAAACGTAGCAATCGCCCCTGGCAAGTCTCCGCGCTCAACCTGCAAGCGGCCTTGAAACACGCGACCTGCTTCGATGTCATCGGGTTCTAAATCTTCGGCGGCGAGATAAGCCTTGTTGTATTGGGCAGCTTTCTCCCAGTTGGGTTTCTTGCCGTCGGCGTATGCCAGCGCGAGCAAGCGATGTGCGCGCACACGGTATCGCGATTCGAGTTCGATCAGTTCTTCGAGTGGAGCAATGCAACGATCGTATTGGCCGGCTTCGAAGTGGCTGCGACCGCATTCATAGAGTGCTTGAGGCAGTCGTGCTTCGGGTATCTCCCGCGAAGTTGCTTCGGCGAGATAGCGGGCTGCGAGGAGATGTTGCTGTCGCAATCGCTCGCCCCACAGCCGATCGGCGCGCCGCGAGTTGACCATCCCGAAGATGTATGGCGGAATCCACTGTCGCGGCTCGGGCAAGTCGTTCCAGGGCAAGAACAGTCCGGCGATCTGCACAGCCCGCGCGTTGTCACCTTTTTCGAGAGCTTCTAGTGCCGCGTCGAGATTGACGTACTTCTTCTCTGGTTGCAACGCAGCGACCAGATGCCAGATGGCAATCGAGGCCAGTGTGAGCAGCACCCAGGCAATGAAGATGGCCGTGAGCGTACGATTCTTCTTCACCCACTGTTGCATCACACCCCAGCGACTTTGCAGCGCGCGGAGCCACTTGAGTCGTGGCGGCGACGCAGCCGAAGCAGCGGTGGGTGAGGCGGTGGACATCGACGGACGGCCGACGTTGAAGGGTGATGCGCGCAGCTAGCGCAGGCCATGCTGCCACGGTTGAGAGAAAAGAGTTTCGGGAAAGGTGGCGTCTTGTAATCAAAACGCCTCAAGAGTGTCAATGCGTTTGCCGACAAGGGCGCTGCATTCGTAATGCGGCGAAGTGATTCAACGATGCGCGCATGCGCAAGCTTGATAGACATCGCGACGCGATGAAGGTGGGGCAATCGCCGTAGACACGACTGTCTTAATTGTCTTAGCAGTCGACGGTCGAGGGGACGCCGGTCACTTGCTCCATGATCCAGCGGTCCATGTCTTCGAGCATCACCGTGGTGAGCTGTTGAGGACAAGGATACTGGCGCAAGTTGACTTTCATGCGCGCGACATGGAAGAGTCGCAGCGCTTCGCAGACTTTTGCTTCATTGAAGCTCGTGCTATCGCGACCATAGGCCATGAAGACCGGCAACCGCCGCACGTCTTCTAACCAACGGAGCGGTGTATCGCCGCGCGGAAATTCACCGCCGATCGACAGCACACCACCGAAAGAACGCGGGTGCCGCAGCGCCAACCGAAAGGCCATCGTGCCGCCGGCGTCGTAACCGCCCAGGAAGATTCTTCCCGGCGCCACATGAAAACGCGAGCGGGCAACTTCAATGGCGTCGAACAGTCGCTGCTCGGCTTCGGCCATGTGACCGACGGAGCCCGACCAGGTGTAACCTTGCTTGCGCCCCTGCGATGGCATCGCCATCGTGCCGCGAATCGAAAGGCCTACATAGTTGCGCAAACTGACGAGCGGCATGATCCGCTTGAGTTGATTCTCGTCATCGCCCGGGCCGTGCAACCATACGAACAACGGATAGGCGTAGTTGGGTTCGTAATGCAGCGGTGCAAAGATCGCACAGGGCTGATCGACTCGCGAAGGACTGAAGACACCGCCCTCAACCTTGATCGCGGGCGTGGACGCAAAGGATTGCGGCCGCGCGAGTGCTTGCAAGCGATTCATATGCGACGAGCCCAGGGGTGTTCGCAGTGGGAAACGCCGTGCGACTGTGACCACGACATCATCGAGCGCGTTGCGATCGGCCAACGACCGCGCAACAACGGATTGCGATGGAATGCCTGCGGAAATGACATGAGTCGCGCGACTTGATTTCTCGGGGCTTGCCGTTGCGAACGCATCATACGCCGCAACGAGCACACTTCACCGGAAACGGGGGCGGACGATACTGATGGTCCACAGCCGTGTCAACGCCAGCCATCCTCTGCCGGCGCTGCCATCATGCTTTAACCAGTCAGTTTATCCATGGCGGCGACGAGTTCCTTGACCGCCGTAACGCTCTTCTCAAAATCAGCTCGTTCTTGCGGCGAAAGTTCGAGCTCAATGATACGCTCGACACCGCCTGAACCCAACACGATGGGTACACCCACATAGTAGCCCCCCACGCCATACTCTTTGTCGCAGTATGCGGCGCATGGAATCAAACGCTTCTTGTCACGCACCACGGCCTCGACCATTTGGGCCGTTGCAGCCGCAGGAGCATAGTAGGCGCTGCCGGTCTTGAGCAGGCTGACGATCTCGGCGCCGCCCGACCGCGTGCGCTGAACAATCTCGTTGAGCCGCTCGGGCTTGATCAGCTTGGTGATCGGAATACCGCCGACCGACGTGTAACTCGGCAGCGGCACCATCGTGTCTCCATGTCCACCTAGCAGCAATGCTGCCACGTCTTCGACACTCACGCCGAGTTCGATGGCCAGGAACGTGCGATAGCGGGCCGTATCGAGCACGCCAGCCTGGCCGATCACGCGCTTGGCCGGAAACTTGGTGACCTTCAACGCCCGTTGCACCATCGCGTCGAGCGGATTGCTGACGACGATAATTACCGCGTCAGGGCTCGTGCGGGCGATATTGCCTGCCACGTCGCCGACAATCTTCGCGTTAATACTCAGCAGGTCGTCGCGGCTCATGCCCGGTTTGCGGGCCATGCCGGCGGTAATCACCACCACGTCGCTACCGGTGGTGTCGTCGTAATTCGTCGTGCCACGCACGTTCGAGTCGAAACCCATGATCGGGGACGACTGCATCAGGTCGAGCGCCTTGCCGGCCGGCATGCCTTCGGTCTGAGGGATGTCCAGCAGGACAATGTCACCCAATTCGGCGGAGGCACACCAGTGAGCGGTGGTCGCGCCGACATTGCCGGCGCCGATGATGCTGATCTTGGCTCGACGCATTTCCAACGTTCTCCTCTGCTGACCGACGGAACAATAACCAGGCCTGCGTCATTTTGGCACGCAGCCGCAACCGCTGAGTATCCGCCTTGAGAGCGGCGAGTCAAGTGCCAAGGCAAGACGGGGTGTGCCGTCGTAAGGTGGTTCGGCCGCCCGGGGTGTAACGCTGGCGGCACGTGGATGTGATGTCCAACGGTTCACTTGCTCAGATGAGCATCCGTTTGCCATGCCTCTGCGACCTGCACTAACTCACTGTTCGATCGCAGTCGCGACTCTCGCGTTTGTGATGGTTTGGCCAAGTAGGCGGAAGCGGGGCAATGCTTGAATGGAAGGTCAATCATTCCGTCCAAGGCTTTTCTATCATCACAATGGCCGCGAACAAAGAATTACCGATGGCCGGCCAGCTCGCGTCGTGCACGAAATCTTGGCGTAGATGTACTTGCTATCCAACGCAAGCGTGCTGTCCTAGGGCGTGCGCCCTACTACGGCCATCAAATGCCGGAGTTCGTCGTCGACGTCGGCGGGATTGTCAACCGTGGCAGCCACTTCTTGCCGAAGGAGTTCGCCGAAGCGCCGCCGCATGCGATGGATGGACATCGCGACGGCTGCGGAACTCAACTTGAGTTCTCGCGCAATCTCACTGCGCGGCGCAGGGTTGGCGGTGCTCCCGAGTTGCGGTTCTAACACCCGAAACAACTCTTCCTTTCCCGCGCGTCGATAGTCATCGGCAAGGCGAACTCGAACTCGGGCCAATAACGATTCTACCCAGCGTCGCTCGAACCATTGTTCGGGCGTGGCGTCGTCGACTGGTTCGCGATCGTAATGCGTTTGAAAGTCGATCGTGGTGAGCGATAGCGTGGCAACGTCGCCGCCTCGGCGAATCGTTTCTGCGGCACGCCGCTGGTTGGCCATGAAGTTCTTGAACGATGCCAGGAGGAACGAGCGGAACCGCCCCTTCTCGGGAGAGACGCTGGCCAGCAGTTCGTTGGTCAGAAAGTGCGTGAAGAAGCCTTGGGTGAGGTCCATCGCATCGTGGTGCGTGTTGCCCTGACGCCGGGAGAAAGCGTAGAGCGGGTACCAATAGGCTTCGATCAAGTCGTTCAGTGCCTGCCGACCGCCGTCGGCCGCCTCGACGCCGGCGCGTAGTACCAGCGTCCACTGCGTGGTCTCAAAGCGTTTGAACGGCGGCGGATCGACTGGATGATCTGCTTTTCCCACATTCCCACTTGCCACTCTCGGGATGTACCTCAGCCGAATTCGAACAGAAAGTCTGTTACGTCGATGAGAAAACCGGTTTCTTCAATTACAGTGGCCCATGTGTGGCCGCAAATGGCCTCTTGTTTCACTACAACCTAGGCGGAGTTCCCCGTCAAGCGGCGAACATCGACGCAACTGGTGCCAATTCTAAAGTAGTCGCCACTTCACCTGTAACCGTTGCAATCCTAACAATCCGACCATCACAACCAGGTATAGCTCGACACTTCACTCATGACTTCAGCGGCAGCACAATGTCCGGCCTGTGGAACAACTCTCGTCGAGGGGAGTTGTTCGCGGTGCCTGCTGCAACTCGGTCTGACGGTATCAGGCGCGTCGCTGGGCACTCGCGGCTCCAATAGTTCACCGCGGGCGAGTGTCTCTGGGGATCCCATTTCGCAGTCGTTCTTTCGCCAGGGAGTGCTGCCGCGCTTTGGTGATTACGAGTTGGAGTCGGAGATTGCCCGCGGCGGGATGGGCGTCGTCTATCGCGCACGTCAGAAGAGTTTGAATCGCGCCGTGGCTGTGAAGATGATTCTCGCAGGCCAGTTGGCAACGCCCGAATCGGTGCAGCGTTTTCGTTTGGAGGCCGAAGCCGCGGCGAAGTTGCATCATCCAGGCATTGTGCAAATCTACGAGATCGGCGAGTGCGAAACTCAACACTTCTTCAGCATGGAGTTGATTGAAGGGACCAGTCTGGCCGAGTGCATGCCTGAATTGCGACTCAAGCGCCAGACCACGTACGCGGAGAAACGCGAGCAAGAACAATGCATCGCCGAACTGATTGCCACTGTGGCACGATCGCTCGACTTCGCGCATCAGCGCGGCGTGCTGCATCGCGATCTGAAACCATCGAACATTCTGATCGATGAGTTGGGTCAACCGCATCTCACCGACTTTGGCCTGGCGAAATTGACCGGTCGAGAAACCAGCGGCCTGACTTTGTCGACCGCCGTGCTGGGAACGCCCGGCTATCTTGCGCCCGAACAAGCCGCGGGACGCGTCGATGAGGTGACCACCGCGGCCGATGTCTATGGCCTTGGGGCCACGTTGTATGAGTTGCTCACTGGCCAGCCTCCGTTTGCTGGGTCGACGGCGGTCGAAACTCTGCTGATGGCGATCAATGCCCCGCCCTTACCGCCGCGGCAGTTGAATCCAGCAGTTGATCGCGATTTGGAGACGATCGTTCAGCGCTGCCTGGAGAAGAATCCTGCGCGGCGTTACGCTTCTGCCGCGATGGTGGCTGACGAACTCGAGCGATTCGTTCGCCGAGAGCCAATTCTCGCGCGGCCGGTGAGCCGTGTCGAGCATGCCTGGCGCTGGTGCCAGCGCAATCCTTGGCTATCGCTGCTGACTTGCGCCCTCGCCATGACCATTCTTGTCGGCAGCGGTACCGCGCTGTGGCAATGGATGCGCGCCGAGCGAGCCAACGTGACGTTGACCGAAAACCTCGAACATCTCGAGTGGGGCGCGATCGACACGATGCTGGAGCGCAATCAATCTTCACAGGCCCTGGCAAAGGTCGCTGCGATGCTCCGCGCCGATCCTCAGGACTCGAAGGCGGCAATGTTTGCAATGTCGGTGATGGAGCAACGGCGTTTTCCGGTGCCTGTCTCGCCGCAGATACGACATCCCCAAGGTGCGGAACTTTCCGTAGCGCGACTCAGTCCCGACGGCACGCGAATTGTCACGGCGTCCTTCGATGGCACGGCACGGTTGTGGGATGCAGCGACCTGCGAGCCGACCGCGCCGCCGCTCGAACATCAAGGCCCAGTGATATGGGCCGAGTTCAGTCCCGATGGGTCGCGACTCGTGACGTGTTCGCAAGATAAAACAGTGCGGCTGTGGGATGTCGCCAGCGGTCGCGCGATCGGCGAGCCTTATCGTCATGACGAAAGTGTGACCAAGGTCCAATACAGTGCGGATGGCCAGTATCTACTGAGTCGCACCAATCGAACCGTTGCGATCCTGGATGGGAAAGATGCGCAGGTTCGAGTTGGCCCGCTGGAACACGAGGGCGCCGTGCTGGGCTCGCGATTTGTATCCGGCGGCGCTGCTTTCTTTACGGCGAGTCGAGCCGCCGAAGCTTCCATCATTCGAGTCTGGAATCTTCCAACAGGCAAAGAGCAAGCCAGCCTCAACACCGAACCACTGCGTGCGGCCGACGTTAGCGACGATTTGACTCATATTGCCGCCGTCGACGCCAAGGGGAATGGTTGGGTGGCGCAGTTTCCGTCGGGAGCTGAGCGAAAAGAAATCAATAACTTTGGCGCCCATTTTCACCAAGTCAGCTTCAACCGTTCGGGCGATCTCATCGCCGCCGTGAGTGGCAATCATTGGACGCGCGTTTGGAACACGCACACGGCGCTACCGGTAACGGGAGAGTTGTCCCACTACTATCTGCTCGAAGGAGTTTCATTTCTGGGGAACGGCGAACGACTCCTCTCGTGGGCCGACGATTCGCTTGCACAGGTTTGGGATGTTGCTACGAGCCAGCCATATTGCGAACCCATGCGGCACAACAACCGCGTGATTCGTGCCGAAGCGGGAGTTCACTCCGGCGGCGAAGTCTTCCTGACGACGATGTCGCATCTCAAGTCGCGCACGGCGGATACTCAAACCGGTTCTGCACAGCTTTGGAGAGTCCACGCCCAAGAAGAGACCAACTCTCGGCTATTTGGCACGGACGCCGGCGCGCACGATGGAGGGAAACTGAGTGCCGACGGGCTCTTCATTGCGCGGGCAACGACCAAGCAAGAGCTTTGGGTCCAGGATCGTGCGACGGGGGCAACGGTTTGCGGTCCCATGCAAGTGAGAGGTGGCGCCTGGGGACTACTGTTTACCCCCGATGCCAAGCGATTGATTGCAGCCACCTCGCGCGGTCAGGTTTCGATGTGGTCGATTCCTGAGGGCAAACTCATCGCCGCGCCGGTGGAATTGAACACGACGTTTCAGCCATTGGAGATGTCGCAAGATGGCAAGTGGTTTGCTACCGGTTCGACAGATCAATTCGTCCGCATTTGGGACACTGCGACCGGCCAGCCGATTCACATGATGAAGCATGGTTCAGAGATTAACTCAGTCGCGTTCTCGCCCGATTCACGTTTGCTGGCAAGCGCCGGCGAGAATCGCCTGTTGCGCGTATGGGACACGGCAACAGGTACCTTAGTTCACGAACTCAGTGGACATGCGAACGAAGTCATGAGCGTCGCATTCAGTCCTGATGGCCGTCGACTGGCCAGCGCTTCGCTCGATTTCACCGGTCGCATTTGGCATGTCGTCAGCGGGAAAGAACTGGCCGTTTTGCCCCATCAAGGCGAAGTGCTCGACGTGAGATTCAGCCCTGATGGCCATTGGGTGGCTACCGGCGCGCGCGATCGCACGGCCGTGATTTGGGATGCGACGACCGGAGTTCCTCACTCGCGCAACCTGCTGCACCAGCAAGGCGTACGCAATTTGCAGTTTAGTCCCGACGGCAAACAGTTGTTGACGCTCGACTTTCGCGGCCTGCGGTTGTGGGACGTGGCAACCAGTCATCCGCTCACGGTCCATTTGCCACACATGATCTTCGGCGGGACGGGTTTTCAAGGGAGCACGGGACGCCCTTCGTTCACGCCCGACGGTAAGTCCGTGCTGGTGAGCATGGATACCGAGGAATCGCGGCTGTGGCATTTTTCAATGCCGGCGGGTGCCGCGCCGGAGTGGTTTCCAGAACTGCTGGAAGCCGTCGCCGGACAGCGCTTTGCCATCCAATCCGACCTGCCCGAGTTGGTTCCGCCCGAGAGCTTTCTGACGCTACAACGTCGCCTCCGCAGCCTGACGGACGACGACTTCTACACGCGCTGGGCCCAGCAATGGCTGTCTGCAGCACAACAACCGCGTTCAGCAACCAGCGGTTCAGATTGAGCCATTCAATTCACGCCGATTTGCAACTCACGGACGACCGCAACCTTTGACCGCAAAGAAGCTTGCGAAAATCTCAAGAGATTGCCCGTTATGGCTGTAGAGAAAGCGGTTTCCTAGTGTGGGGACACCGAATCACAGTAGTCCCCTTTGAGGGGCAATCGCTGAATGGTGGGTACTCGCAGCGTTACATGAATAGGCCGACGATGATGACCAGCCAGCCGACTCGCTCTGACGCCATAACTCCCGGCGAATCGACTTCGCCGCTGCCGCTCCGAAGCGTTCATACCGAGAACTTTCCGCAATTGTTGGAGGAGTTGGGCGCGTCGATTCTCGTGACGACGTATCAGGCCGGTAAGCTAGTCGCCCTGCGCGCCGACGGCGGCTCGCTCAATACCCACTTCCGCAGTTTTGCCCAACCGATGGGATTGGCTGTCGACGGCGACCGATTTGCCATCGGAACAGCGATCGAGATTTGGGAGTACCGCAACGTTCCAGCCGTAGCTCGACGTCTTGAACCTGCTGGCAAACATGACGCGTGTTTTGTCCCCTGGAAAAGTCACACCACGGGCAATGTCCAGATTCACGAAATGGCTTGGGGCCACTCCGGTGATGGCAGCTCCGAGTTGTGGTTCGTCAACACGCGCTTCTCGTGCCTTTGCACCTTGGATCAAGACCACTCGTTCGTGCCTCGTTGGCAACCGAGTTTCATAACGGCGCTGGCGCCTGAAGATCGCTGTCATCTCAACGGCATGTGTCTGGTCGACGGAAGGCCGGCCTTTGTTACGGCGCTCGGTGAGACGGACGTTGAGAACGGTTGGCGTGAAAACAAAAAGAATGGCGGCGTCCTGATCGAAGTCGAAACGGGCGAAACGTTGCTGCGTGGATTGTCGATGCCACATTCGCCCCGTTGGTACGACGGCAAGCTCTGGGTCTTGGAATCAGGCAAGGGAGGCGTCGGCTACATCGATCCTTGGTCGCGCGAGTATGTGCAGATCGCTGAGCTTCCCGGATTCACGCGCGGGCTCGACTTTGTCGGAAATCTGGCCTTCATTGGTCTCTCGCAAGTGCGCGAGAGTGCCGTGTTCAGTGGGATTCCGATCGCGGATCGTCCGTTGGAAGAACGATGCTGCGGAGTGTGGGTGCTCGACATTCGCAGTGGAGCGACGGTCGCATTCATTCGCTTCGAAGATGCGCTGCAAGAGATTTTTGCAGTGCAAGCACTGGTGGGCATGCGATTCCCTGAATTGATCAACGACGACCGCCAGTTGATCGGAGACACGTTTGTTTTGCCCGACCGAGCACTCGAGCAAGTGCCAGCAGAGCTTCGTTCCCCTGCAACGTCGACTGAATAAGACTTTGACATTTTTGCATAGCGATCGAACGACGATTTGACTTACTTGGTAAGGAAGTGACTGATGGCTTCTTGGTATTCGAAGTGGTTGTGGAAGATCTGGCGGCGCAGCAAGAACCGCGCGCGCCTGCGATCCGTTTCGTCGTCGTTTGACCAACGATTCTTCTCACCGCTGCTCGAGCCCCTCGAGGAACGCCGCTTACTGGCCACGTTCATGGTGACCAGCTTGGATGACGCAGCGGGCACCGTAATATCGGATGGATTCGCCGGCACGGCCGCCGATCCTTATCGGGCAACCACGTTACGCGCGGCGATCTCCTCTGCCAATGCCGATGGCACTCCCGACACGATCGTGTTCGCTCCGAGCCTGACGGCAAGTGGCGGCGCAACGATCCTCACCAGCCAAACCGGCGATGGTGCCGCCGGACCATCGGCCTTCGCTATTACGACGAACATCACGATTCAAGGTCCGGTGGCCAACAACGGCATCACGCTCGACGGTAACAACGTGCGCCGATTGTTCTACGTTTCACCGACCGGCAGTTTGACCTTGAACGCGCTGACGCTCACCGGCGGCAGGGCTAAAGGCGGCACGGGCGGCGGCGGTGGAGCGGGACTCGGCGGCGCCATATTCAATCGAGGAACGCTGAACCTGATTCAGAGCACCCTGAGCGGCAACACCGCCGAGGGGGGCAATGGCGGTAACAACAACAACTACGGCGGCGGCGGCATGAGCGGCGTCGCTGCCACGGGTGGCGGTGGCGCAGGCGGGCCCAATGGCGGATTCTTTCCCGGCATTCCCGGCGGCTTCGGCGGCGGCGGCGGCTTCAACGCCCCCTCCACCGCTAATTTCGGCGGCGCCGGGGGCTTCGGCGGCGGCGGTGGAAGCGCCGCCAACGGAGCCGGCGGCAACGGCGGCTTCGGCGGCGGCGGCGGCCAAGGTAGCGGCGGCAACGGCAACGGCGGCTTCGGAGGCGCTTCTTCGTTCGGCGCTGTCGGCGGCGGCGGCGGCGGCGGAATGGGCGGCGCCGTCTTCAACGCCGCGGGCACCGTAAACGTCACCAACAGCACTCTCTCCCAGAATTCGGCCATCGGCGGCGCTGGGGCCACTGTTAGTAAGCTAAACGGCTCTGGCTTCGGCGGCGCGATTTTCAACCTCAACGGCGCTCTCAATCTGCGCAATTCCACCCTGGCCGCCAATACGGTCAGCGGCGGCCCTGCCGGGCCCGTGTCGGGCGCGGCCGAGGGAGGCGCAGTCTACACGCTCGGGCTCAACAACGTCTGGGAGAGCGGTACGCAAACCGGCCCGACGATCGGCTCGGCCAGCGGCGCCGTCGTCACGACGTCGAACTCGATTTTCGCCAACACCGTCGGTGGTTCCGACATCGTCAACAACAACAGCGCGTTCTCCGGCGGCAGCAACCTCGCCACGCAAAGCACGAGCCTGCCGACCGGCGTCTCAAGTACGACGACCGCCGCACTCAATCTCGACACGCTTAAATCCAACGGCGGCCCGACGCAAACGGTAGCGCTGTTGCCCAGCAGTTCGGCCATCAACTCCGGCGATAACGTCGGCCTCAGCCTCACCACCGATCAACGCGGTTTCCGACGCACGTCAGGAGCTTTCGTCGACGTTGGTGCTTTCGAGGCGCAGCCGGCCACAGTCTTCGTCAATTACACCGCCGCCACCGACGTGCTTACCGTCTTTGGTCTTTTGAGTAGTGCCGACGGTATCAATGTCACGACCACCGCTGACAATGTCGTCCAAGTCGCACTGGCCTCGGCCTATTCGACGATCGTTGTCACCGGCGATGTCGGCGGCGGTTTTTTCGCGCTCGACGGCACCAATCGAACGCTGACGATCAATACCGGCGCGGCTCAAGCGCCGATCTCGACGTTCAATGTCGCGCTGGCAGGCGGAGATGACACGCTCAACTTCAGCCTGGCGGCTGCCTCGACCGGTGTCGGCAATGTCGTGATCGATATGGGCACCGGAAGCAACGACAACGTGACGATCGGTAACACCAACATCAATGGTGACTTTGTCAGCTACGGTGGAGCGGTGCTGGTCAATTTCAATTCGACGATTGCCACCCGCGGCGGAGCGATCAATGTCACGGGACGCGGTAGTTCGTCGCAGAAAGTCGGTCTGACGATTCAAAGTGGCGCAACGCTCAATGCTTCTGGCGGGAATGTGACCTTGTCGGGGACTGGCAATGGCGGGTTGTACAACAGCTTGGGAGTCTATCTGACCGGCGCGAACGTGCAGACGATCGGCGCTGGCGGCGTGACGATCACGGGCACCGGCGGCAACATTCTCGGATCTTCGAATATGGGTGTGCGCGTTCGGGGTTCCAGCATCAGCGCAGCAAATGGCGCCATCCGTATTACCGGCGTCGGCAGCGGCTCGGGATCGAATCTGATTGGCGTGGATATCACGAACGGCTCGACGGTAGCGGCGACCGCGAGCGGTAACATCACCCTCAATGGCACGGGCGGAGCCAATGGCTCTTATCGAAACTATGGCGTCGCCGTACGTGACCCCGGCACCAAGGTCAGCGCCGCGTCAGGACTGGTCACCATCACCGGCATCGCCGGCGGCGCCAATCCGCAGCCCGGGATCAACTCCATTAACTCCGGCGTGACGATCAACTCTCAAGCCGAGGTCAGCATCGGCTCCGGCGGTGTGAACATCTCGGGAACCGGCGCCGGTTTGACGACGAGTGAACACGGCGTATCGATTACCGGAGCAGCCACGGTCGCCTCCACGACGAGCGGAGCCATTTCCATCTCCGGCATTGCCGCCGCGACCGGCACGTATAAAAACTACGGCGTCTGGCTCAGCGGCGCCGGCACCAGAGTCGGCTCGCCATCCGGATCCGTCACCATCACCGGCACGGGCGGCGGCAGTAGTACCGTGGTCGGGCTCAGATCCGTCAACGTCGGCGTCTTCATCACTAGCGAAGCCCAGGTCAGCGGGGGCGCCGGCGGTGTGAACATCACCGGACATGGCTCCGGAACATCCTCGTTCGAGCACGGCGTCGTCATCCAAGGAAAAGCGACGGTCTCCTCAACACTCACCGGCGCCTTAACCATTACGGGCGCCGGCAGCGCCAATGGCACCTACGGCAACTACGGTGTTTTCATTGGAGACGCCGGCACAGACGTGCGCGCGACTTCCGGGACGGTCACCATCACCGGTACGGGCGGAGGCACGCAGTTCAGCAATCACGGCATCTTAATCACGGGCGATCTGGAAGTTGTGTCGTCCAGTGGCATCGTAGCTCTCAACGGAACGGCAAGCCAAGATCCTTCGGTCGGAGCCTCCGACGGTGTCAGGGTAATGAACAGCGCCAAGGTCCAGTCGGTCGGTAACCGCGTGGAAATCTCAGGCCGAGCCGTCTCTGCAACAAGCAGCGCCGTTGGGAGCATCGGGGTGTACTTCGATGCCGCAGAATTGGATGCCGGGGACGGAGTCACCCTCAACGGCACAGGCGGCGGCAATGCAAGTAGCGGTGCCGCGCCGAGCGTCGGGGTCTACGTCAGGAACACCAGCGTCGGCGCCCGCGGCACGGGTAACGTGGTGCTCAACGGCACTGGTTCGGGTGGTGCCATCAGCACGGGCGTGCTCCTTCGTGGCCTATCGACGAATGTGACCGCAATCAATGGAAACATCTTGATCAACGGCTTGGCGACTTCAACTGGCACAGGTAACGACAACGTCGGTGTCGATATCGATGGTGCGGCGCGTGTCTTCTCTTTGAACGGAAACGCGTCCGTCACAGGCACCAGCGGCGATGGACATAGTAACAACGTTGGCGTTTTGATCCGAGACGCTGGCACCCGAGTTGCAGCCCTTGCCGCAGTCACCATCGACGGCACCGGTCGAGGCTCGGGGTTCGGAAACAACGGCGTACAAATCGATAATGGGGTAACGGTCGACAGCAGCGGCGGCGCTGCTACGCCGATCAGTATTCGCGGCATCGGCAGCAGCGGCGTCCGCATCAGCGGTTCGACGGCGACACTCGCATCCATTGGTTCGATCGACATCCGCGGCACCTCGGCCGCCACGACGGGCGGCGACCGTGACGGCGTGCTTATCGACGGTGCGAAGATCACGTCCACCAGCGCCGTCACGATTCATGGCATCAGCGACACCGGAATCAGCGGTAATCTGATGGGTATCCGTGTCATCAATGGGGCGACGGAAATCGTCGGCGGTACGCAAGGTGTCACTCTCACGGGCATCTCTCGATCGTCCGGAACTGCAGCCGTCGGCACACGAATCACTGGAGGTCTCATCACCTCAACCACCGGCGGCAGCGTCACGATCAACGGCACCAGCAGTGCCACCGCCACGAACGACGCTGTCGGCGTCCTCATCGACGGCACCTCTGCGAGAGTTACGACCAACGGCGGACTGATCAGCATCGCCGGCATCGGTGGCGGCACAGGCGACAATGGCTGGGGCGTCGGCATGCTACTCGGAGCCCAACTCAGCGCAGGAGGTACCGGTGCGGTTTCCATCGTTGGCACCGGCGGCAACGGCATCAGTAACAACTCGGGCGTCGTTCTCCGAGGCACCGGCACTCTCGTCCTCACCGACGCTGGCGGTGTGAATATCACCGGCATCGGCGCCGGCACGGGAATGCAAAACTACGGCGTCGACATCCGCAGCGGGGCTCTCGTCTCCGCCACGCTCAACGGCGGCCTCACCATCACCGGCACCGGCGTAACTAGCAGCGGGACCGATAACAACGGCGTCTATGTGGGAAGCGCGACGATCAACGCCGTGCTCGAGTCGCTGAATGCCCCAATCATCAAGGGCACTGCGAGCGGTTCCAACGCCGGAGTTATCATCGATTCGAGCGCGACGTTGAACCTGACCCTCGGCTTCGCCCCGGCGGCCGGGGCGCAGATCAGCGTCGTTCAAGTGACCGGCACCGGCATCAGCGGCACGTTTAGCAACCTTGCCGACAACTCGTCGACGACACTCGCCTACAACAGCGAGAACTACCTCCTGTTCACCGACTACACCGGCGGCCCGAGCAACAAGGACTTGGTTCTCAATACGTCGGACCAAGTTGACTTGTCGGTAACGGGTTCACCGATCGCCGAGAATGGCGGCGTGGCCACGGTCACCGCCACGATTGCCAACCCATCGACGCAGAGTGTCACGGTCGTGTTGAGTTTCTCCGGCTCAGCCGCGTTCGGATCCGACTACTCAGCAAGCTCCACCAGCATCACCATCCCGGCTGGAGCACGTACGGCCTCGATTAATCTCACTGCGATCAATGATACGACCTTCGAAGGAGATGAAACGATCACGGTCGACGTCGCGAGTGTCACCGGTGGTACCGAGAACGGCACGCAAAGCGTCGGCGTCACGGTCACCGATGATGATCCACAGCCGAGCGTCACACTGTCACTGGCCGGAAGCCCATTGGCCGAAAATGGCGGCGTAGCAACCGTCACAGCAAGACTCAGCAATCCATCCACTCAGACTGTGACGATCAATCTGTCATTCACAGGCTCGGCAACCAACCTCAGCGACTATAGCCGCAGTGCGACGAGTATCACCATCTCCGCCGGTCAAACCTCCGGCTCGATCACCCTCACCGGCATCAACGACGGCACGTTCGAAGGTGACGAATCGGTCGTCGTCGACATCGCGTCGGTCACCAATGGTTCGGAGAACGGCACGCAAACCGTCTCGGCCACGATCGCCGATGATGAGTCATCCCCGACGGTGAGCTTGTCGCTGGCAGGTTCACCGCTAGCAGAGAACGGCGGCACGGCGACGGTAATCGCCACGCTCAACAATCCATCGATACAAGACGTCACGATCAACTTCGCGCTCAGCGGCGCAGCCTTATCGAATACCGATTACTCCGCGAGCACTACAAGCATCGTGATCGCCGCCGGTCAAACCAGTGGCTCGATCACGCTCAGCAGCATCAACGACAGTACGTTTGAAGGAGACGAGTCCTTTGTCGTCGACATTACGACGGTCACCAACGGCACGGAGAGTGGCACGCAACAAGTGACTGCAACCATCGCCGACGACGACCCGCTGCCGAATGTCACGCTGCAAGTGTCACCAACAGCCTTCGCTGAAAATGGCGGGACGGCAACGATCGTCGCGCGCCTTTCGAATCCATCCGTACAGGCGATTACGATTGACTTAGGTTTCACCGGCGCGGCGACCAACAACTTCGACTACAGCCGTAGCGGATCGCAGATTGTCATCACCGCCGGGCAAACCAGCGGCTCGATCACCCTCACCGGCATCGACGACATCACATCTGAAGGTAGTGAGTCAGTGGTCATCGACATCACCGGCGTGACCAACGGCACGGAGAACGGCTCACAGCAGGTCACCGCAACGATCAACGACGACGAAGGCTTGCCAAGCGTAACCCTGTCACTAGCCGGAAGTCCGCTCGCCGAGAATGGCGGCGTCGCCACCGTGACGGCGACGTTGAGCAACCCATCGACTCAAGATGTGACGGTAACTCTCGGCTTCACCGGCGCAGCCTTGTCGGGCACGGATTACTCGGCAAGCTTGACAACCATCGTCATCTCCGCCGGTCAAACTAGTGGCTCAATCACCCTCGCCGGCATCAATGACATCACGTTCGAAGGCAACGAGTCGGTAGTCGTCGACATCACCGGCGTAACTAACGGCACCGAAAACGGCTCGCAACAGGTCACCGCGACGATCAATGACGACGACAACGCGCCGAGTGTGACATTGTCGCAGGCCGGAAGTCCGCTCGCCGAGAACGGCGGTGTGGCCACAGTAGTTGCGACGTTGTCCAATCCGTCGACTCAAGATGTGACGGTAACTCTCGGTTTCACCGGCACAGCCTTGTCGGGCACGGACTACTCGGCAAGCTCAACAAGCATCGTCATCGCCGCCGGCCAAACCAGCGGCTCGATCACCCTCGCCGGCCTGGATGACATCACGTTCGAAGGTAACGAGTCGGTCGTCGTTGATATCACCGGCGTAACCAACGGCACGGAGAGTGGCACACAGCAGGTCACCGCAACAATCAGTGATGACGAGAACGCACCGAGCGTAACTTTGTCACTGACCGGAAGTTCGCTCGCCGAGAATGGCGGCGTGGCCACCGTAACGGCAACGTTGTCCAATCCCTCGACGCAAGACGTGACGGTGACTCTCGGCGTCATCGGCACAGCCTTGTCGAGCACGGATTACTCGGCAAGCTCAACAAGCATCGTCATCGCCGCTGGCCAGACCAGTGGCTCGATCACGCTCATGGGCCTCGATGACATCACGTTCGAAGGGAGCGAGTCGATCGTCGTCGACATCACCGGCGTAACCAACGGCACGGAGAGCGGCACACAGCAGGTCACCGCAACGATCAGTGATGACGAGAGCGCACCGAGCGTAACTTTGTCACTGACCGGGAGTCCACTCGCGGAAAACGGCGGTGTGGCCACCGTGACGGCGACGTTGAGCAATCCCTCGACTCAAGATGTGACGATAACTCTCGGCTTCAATGGCGCAGGTTTGTCGGGCACGGATTATTCGGCAAGCTCGACCAGCATCACAATCGCCGCCGGCAACACCAGTGGATCGATCACACTCACGGGCGTCGATGACATCACGTTCGAAGGCGACGAGTCGGTCGTCATCGACATCACCGACGTGACCAACGGCACGGAGAACGGCACACAACATATTACCGCCACGATCAATGATGACGACAGCGCGCCAAGCGTCACGTTGTCACTGGCTGGAAGCCCGCTCGCTGAAAATGGCGGTGTGGCCACCGTGACCGCGACATTGAGCAATCCTTCTTCGCAAGACGTCACCATTGACTTCGGCTTCACCGGCCCGGCTACACGCAACGCCGACTACTCCGCCAGCGGCAACAGCATTGTCATCTCCGCCGGCCAAACCAGCGGCTCGATCACGTTGAACAGCCTCAACGATGCGCTCAGCGAGACGGCCGAAAACATCCTCGTCGACATCACGAGCGTTACGGGAGGAACGGAGAACGGCACCCAACAAGTCACCGCGACGATCGTCGATGATGATCGCTACGTTCCAGCCGTCACTACCTTGACGATCAATGGCACTCCAGGCGTTGATGAGTTGACCTTCCGACTCGACGTTGGCTCGTTGGCCACCGTGTTCGCCGGCGAAACGCGATTGAATCCCGGTATCACCTCGGTCAACCTTGCCAATTTTGGCCCTGAAGACATCATTAAGATCGTCGGCCGCAATGGTGTTGCTGAGAGCGCTACGCTCAGCGGCAATCTGCTGAGCTTTAGCGGCGGCGGCTTCACGATCACCGGTAACGGTCCCGGCGCGTTCTATCTCTTCGGCCAAGCGGAAGACGCGATCACCCTCGTCGACACGGCCGGCAATGACGCGCTCTATGCCTTGCCGAGTCACGTGATCATGCAACCCAGCGCAGGGGCTGGCTTCATCAATCAAGCGATCGGCTTTGGCACGGTAGTCGCACAGGCAATCAACGGTGGCGTTGATATGGTGCTGTTCTACGATGGCGCTGGCAACGACACCTACACGTCGTCGCCATCACAGGCGGCGCTCGTGGGTGTCGGCTATTCGATCACGGCGGAGAACTTTGAACAGAACTACGCCTTTGCGACCGCCGGCGGAAATGACACAGCGACGTTCAACGACTCACCGGCCGATGATATTTTCTCGGCATTGCCAAGCTACGCGATCATGGACGGCGGCGGCGAGTTCAGCGAAGCGATCGGTTTCGACTCGGTCGTTGCCATCGCCAGCAGCGGCAACGACACGGCCAACTTCTATGACTCCGTCGGTGACGACACCTATATCTCGTCACCGACGCAAGCCACGTTCAACGGCGTTGGCTTTGCACACACGGCGCAGGGTTTCGACGCCAACTACGCCATCTCCACCAATGGCGGCAACGACACTGCCACACTCAACGACTCAGCCGGGGATGACACCTTCTACGCCCAACTGGCCTACAGCGCCCTGCTGGCAGGCAACAGCCTCAGCGAGCCGGTGAATTTCAATCAGGTCACGGTCATCGGCAGCGGTGGCAGCGACTTGGCCTATCTCTACGACTCCGCCGGTAACGACACGCTCGTTGCATCCGGAAACCAGGCGCAACTCAGTTGGGGTTTAGGTCACTCGGCAATCATGCAAGCCTTCGACACGGTATACGCCGTCAGTAGTCAAGGAGGCGCCGACGAAGAAACCCAATCGACACCCCCCACGTTCCTGCTGCAACTCTACGGCGATTGGACGTAAAGGCAGCGTCTTCAACGCTCGCTCACTCACTTTGGAACGAAGGATGCCTTACTTAGCGCGCAGGTTCAAGCTCCCGCAGTATGGCTAACAACTCTAAGTGGTTGTGCGTCGAACGATAGATCGTATTCACTGGGCAATACCACCCCCCGCGGCTTCCGCCCCTCGTCCGCCGGCCATTCGCGAGATTGGCTAGTACCGGTTTCAGAACTCTCTAGATGACGATCGAAAGGCAAGTACATTGAACGAATCCGTGGAATAGATGGTCGTTCGTGGCGTGTCACCAACCGCTGGAAATACTGCAGCCAAGCGATCGACAGTTCGATCTTCCAGCAGTGTCAGTAACGGCGCGTTTTACGTTCCTCCATCAGGCAGCCGGGCTGATGCTCGTCCGCCTGCAACGTCCGGATCACGGCCTGCGCGTGGGCGTTGATGGAGCAACTCCCAACTGCGGAACGCCAGCTCCCACACCACGCCAGGACCGGCTAGCAGCGTCAGCACCGCGCGCAGTTCCGCGTCGGCGAAACGTGCCAATCGCCGGACAGCCGCAGTTGCAGCGTCTCACGCAGTTCGTTGAGACGCAGCAGCACTCGGCCTTCGTCCTTGAGACGAATGGTCTGTTTCTTGAGCCGTTTGAAAAGCACCCCTGTCGTGCGGCATGGAAGCTTATCCCACTGGATAGCGTCGAGCATGGCCTGCTTGAGTTCCTCGCAGCCTATAGCTACTTCTTCGCACTGGTTTCCAGAAAGCCCCGGAATTTGCGCTCCGCCGCAAACTTCTCGACCACGCCTCGGCTGGCAGTACCGCCAGAGCCGCTTCTTCCATGTGAAGCTGTCGGTCATGGTGGTGGATCGGCAATGGTGTCGACGTTACGTTCCCTGTTGGATGTGCCAAGTGAGAGTACTGAATACCCACACAGGACATGACACGTTGAAATCGGCAGTGTGCAGGCGCCCGTTTTGAGCCTGGACGGCTGCGAAGCGTTCGCCGACAAGCCTCAGTCGTTCGAATGCTTCATCAATGCTTCGACGACTTGGTCGACGACCGATGCCCAATCGCCGGCTGCGGGTTGTCGGAAGAGTCGCATGGTTGGATACCATGCGGTGCGATCGCCGGTGCGGAGCCAGCGCCAATCGGGGACTGAAGTGATCAGCGTCCAGACGGGTTTGCCAAGCGCACCTGCGAGGTGAGCGACCGACGTATCGACGGTCACGACGAGATCCAGATTCATGATGAGAGCGGCGGTGTCGACAAAGTCGTTGATTTGGCTCGTGAGATCGATCCAATCAACGCCTGAAGGCGGAGTGACAGCCTGACTTGCGGCTGCACCCTTTTGCAGGCTCACCACTTGTAGGTTTGGAATCTTTGCAAGCGGCACGAAGTCGGAGAGCGAGATCGACCGCTTGTGGTTGGTCTTGTTTGCAGGATTGCCGCCCCAAACCAAACCGATGCGAAGCTTGCCTTGCTTTGGCGGTAAGCGCTTGGCCCAGTCCTCAACTTTCGCCGGTTCGGCAAAGAGATAGGGAACTTGATCCGGAATCGTATTGGGCCGCGTGTCGAAGATGCCGGGCAAATTCATGACCCATGTCCGACACGAATACGGCGGCGTCTGCTCTCCTTTCACAACCACGGCGCTGACGCCAGGAATGGTTTTGAGAATCGACTTCAGTGGCGGATGTGCCACTAGAATGACTTTGCCACCACGCTCGACGATTAGCGGCGCGTATCGCGCAAACTGAATCAAGTCGCCCATGCCCTGCTCGCCATGAACGAGTACCGTCCGACCGCCAAGCGGCTCGCCGGTCCAATGAGCTCCGGGTAGCTTGAGGCTCTCCATCGGCAAATGCCGGGTCTTGAGCCGCCACGCGTATTCGCGCCAAGCTTCGCTCCATTCGCCAAGGAGCAACAATGTCAGACCGAGGTTCAGATGCGCGTCGGCGTGTTGAGAGTCGTTCTCGATCGCTTTGCGGAACGCAGCGGCGGCTTCTTCGTATCGCCCCAACTCGTTCATTGCCACGCCAAGGTTGCTCCAAGCGTCGGCGAACTTCGGATTGATCTCAATCGCCTTGCGGTAAATCACGCTCGCCTCGTCGAAGCGTTTTAGATTGCCGTAAACGATGCCAAGGCTGTTGAACGCGGCGAAGTGCGTGGGGCGCAGGACGATCGCTTTGAGCAGCGTTCTTTCCGCTTCAGTCCAGTTCTTGCGATTTACGTAGATCGAGCCGAGGTTGAAAAGGGCGTCGACGTGGTGGAAGTTGATTTCAAGCGCCTGCTTGTAGTTCGCGATCGCCTCGTCGTGTTTCTTCAGGTGGAACATGGTTGAGCCGAAGTTGTTCCATGCATCAGCATTCTTTGGATCCAACTCCACTGCTCTCTTGTAATGTTGCCAGGCGACTTCGTGTTTCTGTTGCTGTCCGGCAAGGATGCCAAGGTGGAAGTGGACGGTCGCGTTGCTAGGCTGGTTGACGAGCAGCTTTTGTAACGCCTCCTCCGCCTCGGCAGGTCTGTTTTGACGTAGGTAGATATTGCTGATCTGGCTCAGGGCAGCCGGGTGATCGGGCTGTACCGCGAGAACCTGGTCCCACGTCGCGATTGCTTCCTCGAGCTCTCCTTGCTCCTCTAGGACTTTCGCGAGGTTCGCAAGAGCTTCCGGGTACTTGGGCCGCAGGGCGATCGCCAGGCGATAATGGCGGACCGCCTCGGGCCAATCGCGCATATCCTTGTATACATTGCCGAGATTATTGTGCGCGTCGGGCGAAGGCTCGGAACCGGCGACAACTTTGCGGAAGCATTCGACAGCCTCCTCCATACGGCGCAGCTTGCGATAGACGATGCCGAGATTGTTATAGACTTCAATCTTGCTGGGATTAGCAGCGAGCGCCTTCTCGAACTGCATGACCGCTTCTTCCAAGCGGCCTTTGCCCTCAAGGACCATCCCGAAGTAGTTGAGAAAATCGGCGTCGTCGGGTCGCTGCTCGACGGCAAGCTGCAAGTTTTCGAGTGCATCGTCCAAGCGGCCCTGCTGAAAGCAAAGTACCCCTAGGAAATAGTGTGCAGTGGGGACCAGTTGCGAGTCCTCAGGGACTTCTGATCGTGCCGAGACGACGGCCTTGTAGAAAGACTCTGCCTCCTGCAACTTGCCAGTGCGATGAAGGTGTTTGGCTCGAGTGAGAGTCTCTGAAGCGGAAGCCATGAATGTTTGAACCTTGTTTGTCATCAAGGTAGTCCGCACGGAAATGCAGTACTCCCAAAAACTCTCTCTCATCTGCAGCCCGACCTGACACGGCCAGCCCTCGCGAGCAGTCCGGGTATATTATCGCCTGCGGTTCAACTTGCGCCGCGCGAATCCCCTTCTTCAAGGGTGCCTGTGAATCGGCGATATCCGCGAACATCTAAACGATCGTTAAATACATCATCTTCCGCGTGGCAATTCACTGCTTTCGCAATTACATTCGGCGGAGCTGCAATTACGATCTGGGAGGTGGTGTTTGCTCGGGAAGATCTGCCGACGCCGCACGCGTTTCGGTCGCTCCTTCAAATCTCGGTCCGGTCGATTGCGGATCATTCGCGTTGATGTGCGTAAGTGTCAATCAGTAAAAGCCTTACGAATTCCGGTGGGAATTGTGTTATGCCGGGGAAGAAACCGGTTTCCTACTGCAGACGATTTCTGGCGACTGGAATTTCAAGGTTTTTGCCCATGACAGGCTCGCATCGTCCACCGTTTCAAATTGCCAACGGGCCGCTGAACGCGGAGCCCCGCGGACTTCGTGAATCGCACCACATGGCATTGCTCGTGCGCCTTGCGGAAATATGAAATCAAGCTCTTGCGACATAGTGATTGACCGATGAATCGTCTTCGTCAGTGGGTTCGGTGGCGTGAATGGATGCGGGAACTACTTACGCCCCGCTTGTTTAGCAAACGTGTGCGCCGGGCAGAGCGAGCGATCTCGCGGACGTGGGGTTTCCAACCTCGGTTTGAGCAACTCGAAGAACGTCTGGTATTGGCCGCGCCAACGATATCCGGCCTGAGTGCCCTGACGGTCGCTTTGGAAGGGCAAGCCTACACCACGACGGTGAGTTTCACCGATCCCGACGGGCCCAGCGATACGTTTACCGCAACGATCGATTGGGGCGATGGCGCGACGTCGGTCGTCTCAGGAGTTACCAGTGGGCAGAACTACTCGCATGCCTACGCAGACGGGCCGAGCGTCTTTTCGCAGACGGTCGCCATCTCCGACAGTGGCGGCGAGTCTTCAACAGCGCTTACGCGATCTGTTAACGTCAACAATCTTTCCCCGACCATTTCAGGCTTGAGCGGCCTGACAGTCGCCTTTGAAGGAAGTATCTACCTCACGTCGGTGAGCTTCACCGATCCGGCCGTTGCGAACGATACCTATACCGCGACGATCAATTGGGGTGACGGTGCGGTTTCGGTCGTCCCAGGAGTTACGAGCGGGCAAAACTATGGGCACGCGTATGCCGACGGCCCGAACGTTTATTCGCAGACGATCCTGATCACCGACAGCGATGGTGCGTCTTCGACCGCACTTACTAGGAGCGTTGATGTGAACAACGTCCCTCCGAATTTTTCGGGACAGGGCATCGCGTTGGCTTCAACCGTGGTGAGCGAAGGAAGCGACGCCACAGCGACCCTGACGTTCATCGACACCGCCGGCGCCAACGACACCATTACTGCGACGATCAGGTGGGGCGATTCAACCATATCAGTCTACTCGGACGTCACGAGCGGACAAGCCTTCACACACGCCTATGTGGATGGACCGATCAACAGGACGGTTACCGCTCAACTCAGGGATTCCGACAACAGCCTGTCGTCGAATGTTGTCGCGACGGTGACTGTCCAAAATGCCATTCCCGTCATTGCTCCCCCGACGTTTAGTTCGACGTCAATCAATGAGGCCGACTCGGCGACGATGACGTTCTCGTTTACGGACGCTGGCATCAACGACACGCACGTCGCGACGATCAATTGGGGTGACGGTACAGCGGCCGATGTGATCTCACCTGCGGTCGCTGGTGCACCGATCACGCGCACGCACCAGTATGTCGACAATCGGACGCCAACGAATACTCCTTACACCGTCACCATCACGGCCCAGGACAACAACGGCGGTACGGGGACCAATTCTGCCACCATCAACGTGGCGAACGCGCCTCCGACGATATCAACCTGGACCGCGGTGCCGAACGTAAACGAAGGAAGCGATGCCACCGTGACCTTGGCGTTCGGCGATCCAGCCGGTACGAACGATACTTACACGGCTACGGTTGACTGGGGCGATAGCGCCGCCTCGGTGTACACCGGTGTGACGAGCGGGCAACTCTTCACACACACTTATGCGGATGGCCCATTGCCGTATGCCATTAAAGGCAAAGTGTCTGACGAAGATGGCGGTACATCACCCGAAGCCACGACATCGATCAACGTCAACAATCGTCCCCCGACCATTTCAGGTCTGAGTGGTTTGACGGTTGCTTTCGAAGGACAAACCTTCACGACCACGGTGAGCTTCGCCGACCCGGCTGGCCCCAACGACACCTACACCGCGACCATCAATTGGGGTGATGGCGCGATATCGGTTGTCCCGGGAGTGACGAGTGGACAAAGCTACGGGCACGCTTACGCAGACGGCCCAAGTACTTTTTTGCAAACGGTCTTAATCACCGACAGTGACGGTGCGTCCTCGACTGCACTCACCAGGAGCATTGACGTCAATAACGTCGCACCCAACTTCACTGGTCAAGGAATCGTGTTGTCGTCACCGACCGTGAACGAAGGAAGCGACGCCACCGCGACCCTTACGTTTAGAGACGACGGGGGCCTCAACGACACCTACACGGCGACGATCAATTGGGGCGACTCGCCGGCATCCGTCTACACCAATATCTCCAGCGGCCAGGCCTTCACACACACCTACGCGGATGGTCCGACGACCAGAACAATCACTGCCCAGCTTCGCGATTCGGATAACAGCCTATCTTCGAATGTTCTGGCGACGGTGACTGTCCAAAATGCCATTCCCGTCATTGCTCCCCCGACGTTTAGTTCAACGTCGATCAATGAGGCCGACTCGGCGACGATGACGTTCTCGTTCACCGACGCAGGCATCAACGACACGCACGTTGCCACGATCAACTGGGGTGACGGTACAGCAGCCGATGTGATCTCGCCGGCAGTGGCTGGCACTCCGATCACGCGCACGCACCAATACCTCGACAATCGGACGCCAACGAGCGTTCCCTACACGGTCACCATCACTGCCCAAGACAACAACGGCGGCACGGGCACCAATTCCGCGACGATCAGTGTGGCGAACTTAGCTCCTTCGATTTCGACATGGACTGCGGCGCCTAGCGTCAACGAAGGGAGCGACGCGACGGTAACGTTGGCGTTCAACGATTCGGCCGGCACGAACGACACTTATACGGCAACCATCGACTGGGGCGATAGCTCTCCCTCGATCTATCCGAGTGTCACCAGCGGACAGGTTTTTACGCATACCTTCGCGGATGGTCCATTGTCGTATGCCGTTAAAGGCAAAGTGTCTGACGAGGACGGCGGTACGTCGCTCGAACGCACAACGTCGGTAAGCGTCATCAATCAGGCGCCGACCATCTCGTTGCTTACAGCGCCGACAAACGTCAATGAAGGGAGCGCCGCCAGCGTCACGGTCAATTTCAGCGACCCGGCCGGCGTCAACGATACGTATACCGCGACCATTAGCTGGGGCGACGGCGCCACCTCGGTCGTTGCGAGTGTTACGAGCGGCCAGACGTATTTGCATACGTACCCCAATGTGAACAACGTAAATAACTACACCATCAGCGCAACGATCAGCGACTCGGATAGCGCGACGTCGAGCGCATCCACGGCAAGCATTTCGGTCGCCGGATCACCGACAATCGACTTGAGCCTGACCGGGAGTCCGCTGGCCGAGAACGGCGGCACGTCCACGGTCGTCGCCACGCTTGGTTCAACCTGGTCGCAAGTCGTGACGGTAGGGCTGCTATTCTCCGGTGGGGCTTCGTTCAATTCCGACTACTCGGCCAGCGGCGTGAACATTACGATCCCCGCAGGGAGTCTGACCGGCAGCGTTACGCTCTCCAGCATCAACGACACGACCTTCGAAGGAGACGAGACGTTCGTTGTCGACATTGGCTCGGTCACCAATGGTGCAGAAAATGGCACGCAGCAAGTGACGGCGAACATTGTAGACGATGACAATGCACCGAGTGTTACACTAGCATTGATCGCCAGCCCGTTGGCCGAGAATGCTGGCGTGGCCACTGTGACAGCGAAGTTGTCGAATCCATCGACGCAAGATGTGACCATCGACTTGGGCTTCACGGGCACTGCATCGATTTCGGGCTACTCAACGAGCGCAACGAGTATCGTGATCACCGCGGGCAACACCAGCGGATCGGTTACGATCACCGGCATCGACGACGCTACTTTCGAAGGGAACGAGACGGTGGTCGTTGACGTGACGGGGGTCACCAATGGTACGGAAAACGGCACTCAGCAGGTGACGGCAACCATCGAGGACGACGAAAATGCGCCGCGTGTCACACTCGCATTGGCTGGAAGTCCCTTGGTCGAGAATGGCGGTGTCGCCACGGTCACCGCAACGTTGTCGAATCCATCGACGCAAGACGTGACCATCAACTTGGGATTCGCCGGTACAGCGGTGAGTTCGGATTACTCAGCGAGCGGAACGAGCATCGTGATCGCCGCCGGCAATACCAGCGGTTCGATCACGCTTACCGGCATCGACGATTTGGTAAGTGAAACGACTGAGTCGGTACGTGTCGATATCACCAGCGTTGTTGGAGGACAAGAAAACGGCATCCAGCAGTCCGTGCTTTCGATCCTGGATGACGATCGATATATTGTATCAGGCAATCAGCTAACGATCACCGGCACACCCAAGATCGACATCCTGACATTCCGGCTCGATGTGGGATCGCTGGCCACAGCGTTTGAGGATGAAACGCGATTGAACCCCGGAGTGACTTCGGCAACCGTCGTCAACTTTGGCAGCGAAGACATCATCAAGATCGTCGGCCGCAATGGCACCGTCGAGAACGCGACCCTCAGCGGTAGCCTCCTGAGTTTTAGCAGTGGTGGCTTCACGATCACAGCCAACGGCAATGGCGCGTACTATCTTTTCGGCCAATCGGAGGACTCGATCACGCTGATCGATACCACAGGCGATGATGTGCTCTATGCCTTGCCGACTCACGTGATCATGCAACCCGTTTCCGGTGTCGGCTTCATCGATCAAGCGATTGGCTATGGCACGGTGACGGTGCAGTCGCCCAACGGTGGCGTCGACGTAGCGTTGTTCTACGATAGCCCCGGCAATGACACGTACACCTCGTCTCCATCGCAAGCGTCCCTGGCTGGCGTTGGGTTCTCCAGTACCGTCCAGAATTTCGAGAGCAACTACGCGTTCGCAATTGCGGGGGGCAACGACTCGGCAATACTCAACGATACCTCGGCGGATGATCTTTTCTCGGCTTTACCGGCCTATGCCACCATGGATGGTGGCGGCAAGTTCAGCGAAGCGATTGGTTTTGATTCGGTCATCGGCATCGCTACGACTGGCAGCGACACGGCCAACTTCTACGACTCTGTCGGTGATGACACCTATGCTTCGTCACCCACTCAGGCAACGTTCAATGGCCCTGGCTTTGCCCACACGGCGCAAGGCTTCGACGCGAATTACGCAATCTCCTCAATGGGTGGCAACGACATCGCGACGCTCAACGACTCTGCCGGTGACGATATCTTCTACGGACAACTGGCCTACAGCGCGCTTTTGGCGGGCAACAGTCTCAGCGAGCCTGTGAATTTCAATCAGGTCACGGTCATCGGCAGTGGCGGCAACGACTTGGCCTATCTTTACGACTCGGCCGGCAACGACACGCTCGTCGCATCCGGAAACCAGGCGCAACTTAGTTGGGGCTTAGGTCACTCTGCAATCATGCAAGCCTTCGACACGGTTTACGCAGTCAGTAGTCAAGGGGGCGCCGATGAAGAACTCATCACGCCGCCGCTTGGGTTCCTGTTACAATCGTTCGGCCCTTGGTTGTAACCGCGGTGGTCGAGGGCGAGAGTACGCAGGGGCAGGATATGGATCGAGCACTTCCCGATTTTCGAGGCACGCGGGCACTCGTCCTGGGCGACTGCATGCTCGATCGATATATCACAGGGCATGTGGCAAGAATTTCGCCGGAAGCGCCGGTCCCAGTCGTATCCATAGCGAACCAGTCGAGTTCATTGGGGGGCGCCGGGAATGTTGCTGCTGGTATCGCTGCGCTCGGTGGACTTGTATCACTCGCGGGCGTCATCGGAAGCGACGTCGATGGCCAAGACTTTCTGCACCTATGTGGCGAGTATGCGATTGACACAAGTCGCGTGCTGCGCTCAACAACGCTTTCAACAACCTGCAAGACTCGAGTTGTGGCGGACCGCTTTCATCAGTTGTTGCGGCTCGATCGAGACGGCGATGTCGAGACAAGAAGCATTCTGGCAGCCCAACTTGATGATCACATTCGTGACCTCAAGCAGTTCGACGTCGTGGTGTTGGCCGATTACGACAAGGGAAGTCTGTGCGACTCCGTCATTCGCACGGTCATGGCCGGTTGCGAGGAACAAGGCATTCCTTGCCTTGTCGATTCCAAGCGAGCCAGCTTCGATATCTTTTGCGGCGCAACGATCATCACACCCAATGTTCGCGAGCTCGAGCGTGCATTCAATCACCGTTTCTCGTCTGAGGCCGAGCTCGTAGATGCCTGTCGCACTCTGAGAGAACAATTGGCGTTGGATCACGTGCTATGTACTCGCAGCTCCGAAGGAATGATCCTTTGTACTTCGGACACCATCACAACGGTGCCGGCGGTCGCTCGTGACGTTGCCGATGTCACCGGCGCGGGAGATACCGTGGTCGCGTCCCTTGCATTATGCTTGGCGCGCAACTGGACGATTCAAGACGCTTGCCGGTTGGCGACCTTAGCGGCAGGAATCGCCGTGTCCGAGCCTTGTGTCTATGTGGTTCCGTTCGACCGGCTGCAAGACGCTTGGAGCGGCAAGTCCGCGAAGATCGTTGATGTCACATTGGCCTCCGAACGTCTCGAATCGGCGCGCCGTGACGGTAAGCGAATCGTGTTCACCAATGGATGCTTTGACATCCTCCATGCCGGCCACTTGGCTTGTCTTGAACAAGCTCGAAAACTTGGTGACGTCCTTGTCTTGGGGTTGAACTCAGATACTTCCGTACGAGCGATCAAAGGTGAAGGCCGTCCACGCATCCATGAATCACATCGGGCCGCCTTGCTGGCAGGGTTGGAGTGCGTTGATTTCGTGGTTGTCTTCGCAGAACCTACTCCGGAATTATTGATCCGCGCGCTACGGCCAGACGTACTCGTCAAAGGAGGCGACTATGATCCCGACACCATGGTCGGCAGCGAAATGGTGCGATCGTACGGCGGCCAGGTCGTTGTTATCCCATTGGTCGACGGTCTCAGCACAACTGCGATTCTGCGGAACGCCAATCTTTGAATGGGGCCAGCATACGTCGAGCGCTTGATGCACAAGCACATGTGCTGATTATTCTGACGACACATCGCAGGCGTCCCAGGTTGCCGACTCTCTGAAATACTCGACGGTGTCGTCGTGTAACCTGATCCGGAATGCTAATAAATGCATCGCCCGATGCTTTAAAATTTTCCGCGGTTGTATGCGATGTCGCCGTTTAGTTCCCTGTTGCCGGCGAAAGCAGGTTTGTGACGATCGTTATTCTGGTCACTTTCATGCGCTGGATTCGTGCCGGGAAACGTGCCGGTAAGATTTTCACAGAAAGTCCTGACCTGGAAAGGGTTGCACAACGTATTCGTTTTGGATTCTTGGAAGTGCGGACACGGCGCATCGTTCTGGGATTCAGCGTCGCTCGAACGTCAAGCAATCAAGGTTTATCTCGGACAGCAGGAGCCGTGGTGGCAAGTATCGGAGTCGTCGCGTTGAGGCAGTCGCCCGTTCGAATATCGAGTTGCCGCCACCGATCGACCAACTCCGACTGCGTCAGAATTCGGATGACGGTTAACTCCGGTTGGACTGCCACCGAAACGGACGCAAACTCATAACTCATTCCGACTCAATGACATCTGAGTTTTGAAAAACAGAGAATCGTTAGTAAATGGGTTGGGCGCGGGGAGGGTCGCGTAGCCAGCTATTCTCTCGCTGCTTGACTGTCCCTGCCATGTCACAACCGCATCACCAAGCTCCCGCTGACGCGTCGGATCAGCCGGCGGATTTCTAACACGCTGAGGGTCGATAAGACCTGCGCGGGAGAGAGGCCGCTCTTGGTGACGATGGCGTCGATCGGGCCGGCCTGGGTGTCGACGGCGGCGAGCACGGCCTTTTCAATCTCGTTGAGCATCAACTCGGCGGGATGATGAATGGCTTCGCCGGTTTCCATCTTCGCAACCTGCGGCAGTGGGCCGAGGGCTTCGAGCACATCGTCGGCGCTTTCGACCAAGATCGCGCCGTCGCGTAATAGCTTGTGACAGCCATGCGACATGCGACTGTCGATGCGGCCGGGAACTGCAAAGACGTCACGACCTTGCTCCGTCGCATGGCGGGCGGTGATAAGTGCTCCGCTGCGGTCGGAAGCCTCGACGACAATCACACCCAGCGACAAGCCACTGATCAACCGGTTGCGTTGCGGGAATGAACCTGTTGTGGGTTGCGCGTGCAACGGCGCTTCGCTGATCAAAGCGCCGCCGTGAATGACATCTTCGGCCAACTCGTCATGTTCGGGTGGATAGATATGGAGCACGCCGCTGCCGAGCACGGCGAGTGTGCGACCGCCGGCCTCGAGTGCACCGCGGTGGGCTGCCGCGTCGACGCCGCGTGCCAAGCCGCTAACAATCGTCAATCCCGCGCGGGCGAGTGACGAGGCCAGGCGATGCGCGACCATCGTGCCATACGGTGTCGCATGTCGTGATCCGACAATGGCAATCGCCAGCGCGTCGCGTTCGGTCCACGTGCCACGCACGTAAAGAATGCCGGGCGGATCGGGGATATTGACCAGCGGCGCGGGATAACCCGGCCGCGACGGCGTATAGAGCCGGACCTCGCGCTCCCGACACGTGTGTACGATGCCGCTGATGTCATGCGCCTCACGGGCGTCGAGCAGCGCACGAGTTAATTTCGGTCCCACGCCGGCAACTTCGCGCAACTCACTGGGGGCCGCAGCGAGCACAGCGGTCGCCGAGCCGAAATGTTCGATGAGCGACTGACGCGTGCGCGGTCCGATGCCCGAAGTAAGCGAAAGCCGCAACTCGTCGAGCAATAGCGGGTCGTCGATGTTGCCGGCATCGTTGTTTGCCCCGTCGTTGCCCATAGCCCCGTTACTCCTCCAATGCGGCGATCACATCCGGTGGTGCGACATCGCCAACTAATTCGACCTGCCCCAAACGCGACGGCAATACAAATCGCAAACGGCCGTGTTCGACCTTCTTATCGTGGCTCATCGCTTCCAGGATAGCATCATGGTCGAGTTGCGGCGTGTCGACAGGCAACTTGAGCGCCTCAAGTAGAGCCAATTGTCGAGTCGCCAACGAGTGGTCGACGCGGCCCAGTCGCGATGCCAATCGCGCGGCGCACATCATGCCGATCGATACGGCTTCGCCGTGCAACAACTGGCCATAGCCGGCAAGTGCCTCGAAGGCATGAGCAAACGTGTGACCATAGTTCAGCACAGCACGCAGGCCGGTCTCTTCACGTTCGTCCTGCTCGACCACGTCGGCCTTGAGACGGCAGCAGCGGGCGACCACATACCGCAACGTCTCAGCATCACGGCGGTTCAATGCATCGGTGTGCTCTTCGAGGTAAGCGAAGAACGCATCGTCGAGAATCACGCCATACTTCACAACCTCGGCGAGGCCTGAGCGATATTCACGATCCGGCAGCGTTACGAGCACGTCGGTGTCGATCACTACGCCGAGCGGTTGCCAGAACGCGCCGACCATATTTTTGGCCGACGGCAAGTTGACGCCAACTTTGCCACCGACAGAACTATCGACTTGCGCAAGGAGCGTCGTCGGCACTTGTAAGAAGGGCAACCCACGTGCAAAGCTTGCGGCCACAAACCCCGCCAGGTCGCCAATCACGCCGCCCCCGACCGCCACGACCACACTCTTGCGATCGGTCGAACACTCGAGCAGCTTTTGCCACAAAGCGTCGCAAACATCGACGCACTTGGTTTCTTCACCCGGCTCGACGACTAGCCGATCGATTCGATCGACCGTTTCCGCAAGACTCTCGGAGACAATTCGCGCGTGCGGCTCTTCAACGTTGAGGTCGGTGATGATCACCGCATGAGACACACCGCGCCGCGAGGCAAGAAATTCGCCGGTCTCGTGCAGATTGCTGGTGCCGATCTCGATCGGGTAAGCCCGCTCGGCCAGGTTCACTTGCACGACCAGGCGCGAATCGGACACGGCAAACCTCGGCGATGGCACTCAGGTTGAAATGACGGGCACAGGCAGAATGGAAAAGGCTCGACACGAACCCAGCAGCGGCGTCGGGCCGATGTCGGGCTGCTATTTGGACAGCCGTTGAATATCTTCCGGCGTCACGGTTACTTCGCGGCAAAAGCCGGTGTGCATGCGAATGTAGTCCATGTTGGCACACGCCTGCGGGTCGGAATGCAAACGCGTCTCGACGACCAGCTTCTGTGCGGCGTCCCAGCCTTCGTATTCAGCCGGCCAAATCGTGTTGGTCTCGACCACCAAGGCTTCGCGATAAGGATCGAATGCGTTGGGCATGAGCGTATATCGTTGCGAAAGTCCGGACGGGTATTGATTTACTGACAGTGTGTCAGGAAATGTTGAATGCCCAGTATACTACCCTGCCGCGGAGAAGGAAGTGGCTCGGAAGTGGCGACGGGAACGCCATTTCTTACGTGGTTTCAATGAATCGGAATGGAGCTTGGCACCGATGGCGGAAGCGTATCCCTTGGCGGGCGTGCGAGTACTCGACCTGTCGCGAATCTTGGCGGGACCAGTCTGCACGCAGTTGCTGGCTGATCTGGGCGCCGAGGTCGTGAAGGTCGAAAGGCCAGGCGCGGGTGACGACACGCGGCAATGGGGCCCGCCGTTTGTCGATGACGGGCTGAGCGCCTATTTCATCTCCTGCAATCGCGGCAAGCGCTCACTGGCTCTCGACCTCGGTCAACCGCAAGGGCGCGCAGTGGTTGCCGACCTCGCGCGCCGTGCCGACGTACTGGTCGAGAACTTTCTGCCCGACTCGCTCGATCGCATGGGCTTGACACCAGCGAAGCTGAAGGAACTCAATCCGGACTTGGTGAGTGTGTCGATCTCGGCATTTGGCCGCACCGGACCTTGGTCGCACTTGCCAGGTTACGATCTGATGATTCAGGCCGGCATGGGTTTGATGTCGATCACCGGTGAACCGAATGGCAGGCCGATGAAGGTGGGTGTGGCTGTCACCGATGTGATGACCGGTTTGTACGCGGCAACATGCGCGTGTGCCGGACTCGCTGCCCGCGGTCGAGGTCAAGCGGGGCGCTCGTTTGATTTGGCGCTGGCCGATTGCACCTTGGCCGGACTCGTCAACGTGGTGCAGAGTACGCTGGTCACGGGAGCACGGCCGCGCCGATGGGGAAACGCTCATCCGCAGATCGTTCCGTACGAAGCGTTTGCCACGGCCGACGGACATATTGCGCTCGCGGTCGGCGCCGACCGTCAATGGCAACGCTTCTGCGATGAAGTTGAACATGCCGACTGGGCCGCTGACCCGCGCTTCCGCACCAATCCCGCGCGGGTCGAGCACCGCGTCGAGTTGATCGCGCTGTTGGAACCGCTGATCGCGGCGCGGTCGACACGCGATTGGCAATCGATCTTGGAAGCGATCGACATTCCGCACAGTCCCGTGCTGCCGATTGATGAGGTGCTCAGCAGTCCTCACGTGGCTGCACGAGAGATGATCTTGGAAGCAGCCGACTCGGCCGGCCATCGCTACAGCATGCTGGGAGGCGCAGCCCATTGGAATGACGAGCCGCCACGGCAAGCTCGGCCCGCACCGCTGCTGGGGGAGCACACGGATGAAATCCTCCGCGAGTGGCTCAGTTACCCCGACTCTAGGCTAGCCGAGCTGCGAGCAGCGGGGGTAATCGAATGAAGTGCGGCTTGGTGTTATGGCTAGCTTGCAACGGTCCAAACATGGACCCAGCCGGCAATGTCGGCGGCGGCGAGCCATTGTTCATCGGCTGACTTTGCGCAGGCCGAGAACCAATCTTTGAATTGTCCGCCGCGGGGCGTACCGAGTTGCGTTACTTCTTTACCGTCGGCGACCGTCGTGACTCGCAGACAGGTATCGCGGCCGGTCGACAACAAATGTCGGCCGTCGTTGGAAAAGCAGACGTCGGTCATCCCGTACTGATGGCTGCCGAGATCCCGAATGAGCTTGCCCGTCTGTGCATCGATCAGATGGGCTGTTCCCTTGTCGGTCTCGCCTCCTTGGCCCAGCGCGATACTCTTCCCGTCGGGCGCTATCGCAGCCGCAATCAAACCGTCGCCGGTGAACTTGCGCCAGAGTTGCGACGCCTCGTAACTCGTCGCAGCACGGTCGTACTTGGGGAACTGCACTTTCAAGATATCGAGCGATTCCTTGGCCGATTTCACGTCCCACGTTCTTACTGCCGGCGAAGGGATATCAAAGTCGTCGCGCTTGCTGGAGTACTCAGCCACCAATGCCGTCGAGCCATCGGAGTTGAGGGCCAGCGACGCGATCCAATTCCACGGCAAGCCGGACCAACGTGTCACCTCAGCGCCGGTCGCCGTGTCCCACACGATGACACGCGATGCAAAGTCGCCGCTCACGAGCCGTTTGCCATCGGTTGAAATCGCGAGCGCTGAAACCCAATCGCCGTGACCTTGTAGTGTCTTGCTGGATTGCTGCGTCGGTAACTTGATGGTCGGCGGCGGCTTGCTCCCTTTGCGGTTCTCATCCGATTGCGGCTCGACAGTTACTTCCGTTTCGCCAGTCGCAGGTGAATCGAGATTCCAAACCTTAACCGTGTGATCGAGACTAGCCGAGAAGAGTTGGCGACCGTCTGCCGATGCGCACAGCCGCGAGACGGCGTTGGTGTGGCCGGCTAGCGTGCGCACGGGCAGCAGCGCCGGCGCGGTGCGATTCTTCGGCGTCTCACCACTCGGCGGAGCGGCGGTCACATCCCAAATTATGATCCGGCCGAGTTGATTTCCGGCGGCGAGCTTACCATCGGCGAGGAACGCCACGGAAGATGGCCACGACGGGCCGAACGGCAACTGCCAGCGCAGCGTAAACCTCTGCTTGGCAAAATCGACCGCCATGAAACAAGCTCCTGCGCAAGTTCAACAACGTTAGCCCAACAATGCTTCGACAACTTTCGACCCGAACGGCGCTAATGGTACGGGACGCGAGCCCGCCATGTTTTCCGTCTTGGGATTGATGCTCAAGGCCTGATAGATCGTGGCAAAGAAATCACCCTCGGTCACCGGATCACGTTTGACGTCGATGCCATCATCGTCCGACTCACCATAGACGGTGCCCCCTTTGATTCCGCAACCAGCCAGCGCCGTGGACCAGCAACGGACGTAATGGTCGCGGCCGGCGCGATTGTTAATCCGCGGCGTGCGGCCAATCTCTCCGGTCCATACCACCAGCGTGTCGTCGAGGAGTCCTCGCTGTTCAAGATCGGTGAGCAATCCGGACCAGGCGTGCTCCATCGCCGGAATCTTCCCTTTGTGGCAGTTGAAATTGTCGGCGTGCGAATCGTAGCTCGACTGGCCAAGCTCGACGAAGGGCACACCGGCCTCAACTAGCTTGCGTGCAAGCAAACACCGCCGGCCCAAGGCCGTGTCGCCGTACAAGTCGCGATGCTTGTCCCACTCATCTTCAATGCGAAACGCAGCCGTCGCCCCGTTCAACCGCCGGGCGGCTTCATACGCCTCGCGATGCATTCTCGCGGGATCGTTCGACCGCTCGCGGGTAAACTCATTTTCGACAAACGTTCGCAAGTCATGACGCCGCTGTTCGGCAGTTGGGTCGAGTCGCGATGTGGAAAACGGGGGCAACTCGCTACGGCTGCCGATGCCGAAGGGCTGATAACTCGGCCCGAGAAAACCTGCGCCGGCGTCGCCATTGCTCGACACCTTGATGAAGTTCGGCAAGTCGCTGCGCTCGGTTCCTTGATACTTGGCGACGATCGCGCCAATCTCAGGAAATCGCACATTCGGGCTCGGTCGATAACCGGTGTGCATCAGATAAATGCCGCCGGGATGATCGATCTCGCTGGTATGCATCGAGCGAATCACGGCGATGCGGTCCATCTTCTGGGCCATCTTGGGCATGAGTTCGCAAACGTGAGTGCCCGCCACATTCGTCGAGATCGGTCGAAACAACCCGCCGGTTGTACGGCCTGGCTTCATATCAAACGTTTCGAACTGGCTCACGCCGCCGTTCATCCACAGCAGGATGCAATGTTTTTTCTTTTGCTTGACGGCTTCAGCCATCGGCACCGCGGTCGTCAAGCCGCCCCAATTCATCACTACGCCGCCGGTGGCCGTGGCTAGCGTGCCCTTCATCAAGGTGCGACGTGAGAGATGGTCGAGTGGTGAAACGTGAGGATTCATGGAGAGTCTCCAGATCGATCGACGAATGTTCGTGAATCTTTGACTAGTGGTTGAAGCGAAACTCACTCGACGTCATCAAGGCCCAGATCGCTTCGCGCCAGCGTTCGTCGGCCTTGCCTGACGAAACATACTCGGCGACCTTTTCTCGTTCGCTAGCGGTGGCTGGCCGAGTGAGCAGCGAAAGATACAGACGATCGACTTTCGCAGCAGGCGACTCGCTGCCGGAGAGCAGCACTTCGAGCAGGCTACCTTTGCTGGCAGAGATCACATTGCTGATCGGCCCGTTATTGAGATACAGGTGCTCATGCATGCCTCCTTGGAAATCGCCGGAGCCGTTGTAAGGCTTACCAAAGAAGCGGAGCATGTATCCTGACTCCAGCGGCCGGAACCGACTTGTTTCAGGCTTCTTGGCCGACAGCTTTTCAACGGCCGCGTAGCCCGTCGCGATGCGCCAAGCTTCCGCCAGTTCCTCGGCCGACAAGGGGCGCGTTCGTGCCGACTCGAACCAGGGTGGCAACTCCGCGCCGCTGCCGCCGCGCGACGAACGTTGGTAGACGCGGCTGTTGACCAATTCGCGGGTATAACTCTTGAGATCGTACTTCGTGGCCGCCAGTTCGCGAGCCAACACGTCAAGCAACTGCGGATGCGACGGCTTGTTCGACGGACTCATGTTGTCGACCGGATGCACGATGCCGCGACCGAGATATTGGGCCCAAACGCGATTCGCCACGGCGCGCGCGAAGTAAGGATTCTTCTCACCGGTGACCCAAGCGGCCAACTCGTTCTTCCGTGAAAATGGCGGGGCCGGTGGAATCTTATTCGCTACGAACTTCACTTCTTGCATGGCCTTGGTGACCGGCGGTTCTTGCACCTTGTCGCCGAGTAGAAACTTTGGCCCAATCGGCTCTCCCTTCATGCCTGGCATCTGGTCCTTGGCGGGACCGGTGAACAGGATATCGCCAGCTGGCTTTTCACCGATGGCATACTTCGTCATCGGCCCGGCCTTGCCAATCGTCACGACCTCGAGTCGCGACACGAACGCGGCCATGCCGTAGAAGTCGACCTGCTTCCAAGGTTCGTACGGATGATCGTGGCAGCGAGCGCACTGCAATTGCACGCCGAGAAAGATTTGCGAGATCGACTCAGTCGCATCTTCAGGCTTGCGATTGTATTGGACGTAGAACATCGGCGGACCATCGTCGACCGTGTTGCCTTCGGCGCGAAGAATGGAGCCGGCCCACTGGTCGTAAGGGACGTTCTCGGCGAATTGCCGGCGCAGCCATGTCTGAAAGTGTTCGCGCTTGTCGGTGTCGTAGCCCGGCGGGTTGCGACCAAATAGAATCAAGTCCCAGATGTCGGCCTGATGCTGGGCATAGCGCTCGTCATTCAATAGACGGTCGATTAGCCTTGCGCGCTTGGCGACGTCGCGATCGGCCAAAAATGCAATCGTCTCGTCATACTCGGGGATCGCGCCGACCAGATCGAGATAGACACGCCGCAGGAACTCGGCATCATCCGCCATGGGCGATGGTGTGATCTTTTCACGCTGCCACGCCGCTTCAACCTCGCGATCGATCGTCTCGCGCAAAGCGTCGGCCGCGGCAAGTTGACTTGGCACGATGGCGCAAGGCCACACGATTGCAAAGCACAGCCCGCAGATCGAGATCAATCGTCTCATCGCTCCGCCTTTGATCCTGTTTTCAATTGGCTCACTTACCCACCGCTTCTGTCATCACCGGCCATGCTTGCTCGTCCCAGGCTTGTAACCCTTCAAAGCCGGCGGCCAGCAGCAGGCTTGTGCCGTCGACGCGCACGAGTCGCTGCGTGTGTCCTTTGAACTTCACTTTGGTTACCAGCTTCTTCTCGACGACATCCCAGACGACGAACACGCCGCCACCGTCGCCACCGCCGGAGGCCGTCAACTTACGGCCGTCAGCTGACCACAACACGTCGTTCAAGATCGCCTGGTGCGAGTCCTGCAATGTTGCCAGCCGCTCGCCTTTGCGCCAGTTCCAGACTTCCAACCGGCAGGGGCCCACGACTTTCCAGCACAGTGGGATCCGAAGCTTGGAATTCACGTGACTTGAAGTCGCGGC
>JADMIO011475771.1_pt1 | contig 54826 bp, 53 predicted proteins | sample 8958161 | NCBI WGS metagenome assembly JADMIO01 (sample SAMN16585339, study PRJNA669376) | soil metagenome | isolation source: Crop rotation soil | place: USA: Cullars Rotation, Alabama | collected 2011
CGCGACTTCAAGTCACGTGAATTCCAAGCTTCGGATCCCACTGTGCTGGAAAGAAGCTCGAAGACGCCGCGATCGCGGTGCAGACCGATGCTGCGATCGGCTGCATGGTGGTCGATTGGGGCAAAAAGGGTCTGGAAGGCAAGACCGCCGCGCTGATCAACCTGATGCGCCGCCGCGGCCTGGATTTCCCGATCATGCTGCTGATCCGTCGCCAGCGTTTCGAGGACATTCCAGTCGAGGTGCTGGATTTCATCGACGGCTATATCTTCCTGTCCGAGGAAACCCCGCCCTTTATCGCCAAGAACCTGATCAGCCGCCTCAAGCAATATGCCGAGACGCTGAAGACACCATTTTTCGGTGCGCTGGTGGACTACGCCGAGGAAGGCAATCAGCTATGGACGTGCCCCGGCCACAACGGCGGCGTGTTCTACAGCCGCAGCCCGATCGGCCGGGTGTTCATGGAACATCTTGGCGAAGCCGTGTTCCGCGACGACCTCGACAATTCCGTGCTCGATCTCGGCGACCTGCTGACCCATGAGGGCCCCGCGCTGCAGGCGCAGAAGGAAGCCGCGCAAATCTTTGGCGCGGAAAAGACCTATTTCGTGCTCAACGGCACCTCGACCTCCAACAAGGTCGCATTGTCCGCGCTGGTCACCGACGGCGATCTCGTGCTGTTCGACCGCAACAACCACAAGGCCGCTCTGCACGGCGCCCTGATGATCGCCGGCGGCACGCCCATTTATGTGCCGACCGTGCGCAATCCGTGGGGCCTGATCGGCCCGATGGACTGGGACGCCTTCAGCGAAGAAGCGTTGCGTGAGCGCATCCGCAACAACCCGATGGTCACCGACAAGGATGCCTGGAAGCGCGAGCGCCCGTTCCGCGTGGCCGTCATCGAGCAGTGCACCTATGACGGCACCATCTATAGCGCCGAGATGATCATCGAACGCATCGGCCATCTCTGCGACTACATCCTGTTCGACGAGGCCTGGGCGGGCTTCATGAAATTCCATCCGCTCTATGCCGGCCGCTTCGCCATGGGCCTGAAGGATCTCGGCCCGGACTCGCCGGGCATCATCGCCACGCAGTCGACCCACAAGCAGCTGGCCAGCTTCTCGCAGGCGTCGCAGATCCACATGAAGGACCGCCATATCCGCGGCCAGAAGCGCCGTGTCGAGCATCGCCGCTTCAACGAGAGCTTCATGCAGCACGCCTCGACGTCGCCGTTCTATCCGCTGTTCGCGTCGCTCGACGTTGGCGCGCAGATGATGAAGGGCCGCTCCGGCGAAGTGCTGTGGGACGATACGATCCGTCTCGGCATCGAATTGCGCAAGAAGATGCGCGCTGTGCGTCGCGAATTCGAGGAGAAGGAGCCGCGGCCCGAACGCCGCTGGTTCTTCGAGCCGTTCGTGCCTGTGCGGGTCGAAATCCCCGACGTCGCGCAATCCGGCGCGGTCCATAGCGTTCCGTGGGAGAGCATCAGCACCGATCAGCTCGCCACCAATCCCGCGTTCTGGCAGCTGTCGCCCGACGCCAAATGGCACGGCTTTCCGGATATGCAGGACGGTTTTGCCATGACCGATCCGAACAAGCTGACGCTGCTGACGCCAGGCTTCGATCGCACCACCGGGGGCTATGCCGAACATGGCATCCCGGCCCCGGTCGTCGCGCAATATCTGCGTGAAAACCAGATCGTTCCCGAGAAGAACGACCTCAACTCGCTGCTCTTCCTGCTGACTCCCGGCGTCGAGGCCAGCAAGGCCGGCACGCTGGTGTCGGGTCTGGTCGCCTTCAAGCGTTTTCATGACGAGAACGCGCTGCTCGAAGACGTCATTCCCGAATTCGCGCGGCGCCGGCCTGCCCGTTATGCCGGCGTGCGGCTGCGCGATCTCTGCGGCGAGATGCACCGCTTCTTTCGTAACGCCGATGTCAGTGGCTTGCAGGCCAAGCAGTTCATGGACAAGCATCTGCCGGAGATCGCGATGTCGCCGCATGACGCCGCGCGATTGCTGGTGCGCAACGATGTCGATTATCTGCCGATCGACGAGATCGCGGGTCGCATCGCTACCACGCCCTTCGTCGTCTACCCGCCCGGCATCGCGACCATCGTGCCCGGCGAACGCCTCACGGAGCGCGCGCAGCCCATGATCGATTATCTCAAGATGTTCGAAACCTGCTTCAATACGTTTCCAGGCTTCGAGGTCGAGATCCAGGGCATCTACCGCAAGGTCGATGCAAGCGGCAGGATCCGGCTGCATACTTACGTGGTTTCCCAGGAACGGGATCCCGGCAAGTGAACACACAGGACACGACCGAAACCCCGATCATCATCCGGCCGTCACGCGACGGCGACGTCGATGCCATGCTGGTGATCTATCGCCGCCACATCCGCCAGGGCGTCGAGGAAGGCGTCGGCGACACTGATACCGTGCAGCCGGACGATCTGCGCGATCGCCGCAAGAACCTGAAGAACAAACGCTTCCCGCATATCGTGGCGACACGCGGCGGCGAGGTCGTCGGCTACGCCTATGTCGTCCAGTTCCGCAAGCGGCCCGCCTATCGCTACGCCGTGAAGCACTCGATCTATGTGCATCACGAGCACACCGGCACCGGCATCGGTGCGAAGCTGTTGCGCGAACTGATCGACGTCTGTGCCGCGGCCGGCTTTCGTCAGATCATCGGATATATCGACGCCGACAACGCGGCCTCACTCGGCCTGCACGATCATTTCGGCTTCGCGCGCGTTGGCGTATTGCCGGGTGTCGCCTATCGGTCCGGGCGTTGGGCCGACACCGTGATGGTGCAGCGCTCGCTCGCCGCCGGTGCAACGGCGCCACCGCCGCCGATCGCCCTGTCGGAACGGTTTATCTAACTCGTAGGGTGGGCAAAGCGTAGCGTGCCCACCACCTCGTCCGCGGTGGGCACGCTTCGCTTTGCCCACCGTACAAGCCTCCCCACATCCCCTCCGCAAAAACACATCCTTGAGGCGCAATTAGCCATTGCGGAACACATATGGAACAGATAGTGTCCGTTCATGATTTGTTTCGAGATTCCGTGGCTTCGTCAGTTTTGACGGTCCCAGTCTCTCGCCTGCCCTCGACCGGCGGCCTGACGGGCCGCTGTCATCGAGGTCCCTGAAACACACGCGGCGGCCGACACCGTCAACTGAGGATGGCTTCAGATGCTCACGCGCAAACAATATGAACTGCTCCGTTTCATCGATCAGCGGCTCAAGGAAGCGGGCGTTCCGCCGTCCTTCGACGAGATGAAGGATGCGCTTGATCTGCGCTCCAAGTCGGGCATTCATCGCCTCATCACAGCGCTTGAGGAGCGTGGCTTCATTCGCCGCCTGCCGAACCGCGCCCGCGCCATCGAAGTCATCAAGCTCCCCGAACTCAGCACCGCGGCGGCTCCTGCCGGCGGCCGCCGTGGTTTCACCCCGAGCGTCATCGAAGGCACACTGGGCAAGAACCGCCCGGCACCAGCCGCCAGCGAGGACGATGGCGGCCGTACCATTTCGGTGCCTGTGATGGGACGGATCGCAGCCGGTACCCCCATCGAGGCGCTGCAGACTCGCAGCCATTCGATCAGCGTACCGCAGGACATGCTCGGCAATGGCGAGCATTACGCGCTGGAAGTGCGCGGCGACTCCATGCAGGACGCCGGCATTTTGGATGGCGACATGGCGCTGATCCAGAAATCCGACAGCGCCGACACCGGCGACATTGTCGTCGCATTGATTGACGACGAGGAAGCCACCCTGAAGCGATTCCGTCGCCGCGGCGCCTCCATCGCACTGGAGCCGGCGAATGCGGCTTACGAAGTCCGTATCCTGCCGCCCAACCGCGTGCGGATCCAGGGCAAGCTTACTGGGCTCTATCGCCGCTATTGATATCGTCGCTATTGGTCTTCGGCTTGGAGATCCGTCTCCGCCGGTGTGGCATCGACCGGCCGGACTCGCGAACCACTGCCAGTCGGCACGGTCGTGTCCAGGTCGTCCTGCGGACCTCGTGCCCAGGGGCGATCCAGACCTCTGGGCCGCGCGACTTCGGCGACGAAGCCATTGCCTGAGCGCCGCAATGTCGTCGTGCCGTGACTTTGGAGCCTGGGTCGATCGATCACCATGGCGCGACAATCGGCCGGCGGCTGCCGGGCAGTCACCATCACCGCCGCTCGCGCGCAGTCATCGCTAAAGGCGTCGGCTTGCAGCGCCAACGCGACCAGTGTCCCATCACCCAGTGCCGTCACGCAACCGGCCGGATCGCATGATACGCCTTCGTTCAGCGAAGGATCGGTCGGCAGCCGCGCATCTGCATCGGCCGCCAGCCATTCCTTGACGAGGAAAGCGTCCTTTCCGTTGCGCATCAGGTGAAGGCGTCCGTCTCGGCCTCGCACGGCGACGCTGTGGCCGTCGCCTGCGATGAGAACATCTGGCGGCTTTGTCGATGCCGCCCATAGTGTCGCCAGCGCCAGAGCGATGACGCCCGCATGGCGCAACGGCGTGCGCAACAAAGCGAGCAGCACGATGCCCAGACTGGCAAGGATCAATGGTCCGACGCCAAAGCCGGACACACGGCCGATCGCGCCCGGCAGTGCCGCGACCCATCTGGATACGAAGATCATCCATTGCAGGCCGAGATCCATGATCGTCCAGAACACACCATCGAAACCAAAGGGAATGGCGAGTAATCCGAGCAATCCGGCCGGCATCACCAGGATCGATACCACCGGCATCGCCAGGAGATTGGCGACGATGCCGTAAGGCGTGATGCGGTGAAAGTGATAGGCCGCATAAGGCATGGTTGCGAGCCCGGCCACCAGCGAGGCCAGCAGCAACAATGCAATCTCTCGCCCGCCCCAGAGTGCGATCCGCGCGGTCGTCGAACTGTCGGCGGTGGCAAACAGTCTCGGCATGCCGATCTGGACCAGCGCGACCAGGCCGAGGGTGGCGGCAAACGACATCTGGAAGCTTGGATGCACCAGCGATTCCGGCGTGATCACCAGCACGATGAGCGCCGCAATCGCCAGCGTGCGAAACGTGATGGCGCGACGGTCGACCATGATGGCGATCAGCACCACCGCCGTCATGATGAACGATCTCTGCGTCGCGACCTCCGCACCGGACAGGAGGAGATAAAACAGCGCCGCCAGCAACGCCGCCGCGGCGGCGTATTTTTTGATCGGGAACGTGACGGTCAAAACCGGAATCAGCGCCAGCAATGCGCGCATCACAAAGAAGACGACGCCGGCGACCACCGCCATGTGATAGCCGGAGATCGACAGCACATGGCCGAGGCCCGAGATGAACATGGCGTCGTTGACATCGGCCGAGATGGCGTCGCGTCGTCCCGTTAGCAACGCGGTTGCGATGGCGCGGCTGTCGCCCGCAAGTGACGCCCGGATGCGCGCGTCGATGCCGTCGCGCATGCCTTGCATGGTGGCGGCATAGCGCAGATGCCACGACGGCGGCGTCGGCGGATCAAGCTTTCTGATCGCTCCGGTGACGAAGCCGGACGCGCCGATACCCTGGAAATACAGATCGCGAGCGAAGTCGTAGCTGCCGGGCCGCAGCGGCGCCAACGGCGATTGCAGCCGCGCCTTGATTGCAATGAAGCTGCCGACGTCAGGCGCTGTCCCTTTCCGCACCGATAGCCGGACGCGGCTCAACTTGATGGCATCGCGCTGGGTATCCATCATTGCCACGCGCAGAACGAAGCGATCACTGCGCTCGCGTTCTTCGCGGGTCTCGACGAATCCCGTCAGCGCCACACCGAACAGCGGCTTTGCCAGCACCTCATGCGCAATGCGCGCGCTCTTCCACGATGCGGCAGCGAAGCCCGCAGCGATGGCCGCCGTGAGAAGTATGTAGGGAAACAGCCATGAGCGCCGCAGCAGAAGCGCTGCGAGCACAATGACCACGGCCGTGCTGGCCGCCACCCACATGACAGGCTCGCGCTCGGCCGAGAAATACAGAGCGATGCCGACACCAAACGCGATCGGCACCCATGGCAACAAGCGACCGGGACCAGCTTCGGCCTTGACCCAAGCGCTCAGCCACTCGTACGGCAACCGCCACGGATAGCTCGCTTGCGGAGCGCTGGCCGTCGTCGATGGCGGCCAGGTGACCGCCCTCGCCTGATTGCGCTGCCGTCCCCCGCTTTGCGCCATGGAGCCGCCCGATCGCTATGCCCGCCGCGTCTGGATGCTATCGGAAGCAGCAGGCGCGGCTAGCGGAACGGATACGGAATGCGCAAACTATTCCTGGCGTCGGACAGGTTGCGCTGCAGATGGCCTCGCTGCCCCTGCTCCAGCGTTAGGCCAGCTTGGCGTAGCTGTCGCGCAGCCCGACGGTGCGGTTGAAGACGGGCTTGCCGGATGTCGAGTCCTTGTCATGGCAGAAGTAACCCTGCCGCTCGAACTGCACCGCGCCATCCAGCTTGTCGCTGATCAGCGCCGGCTCCAGCATCGCGTCGTCCAGCACCTCCAGCGAATTCGCATTGAGCTGAGCCGCGAAATTCGCCGCGTCCGGCGTCGGCGTCGCGAACAATTGCTCGTAGATGCGCACTTCGGCCGGCACCGCATGCGCTGCACTGACCCAGTGGATCGTGGCTTTCACCTTGCGGCCGTCCGGTGCGTTGCCGCCGCGGGTTTCGGGATCGTAGGTGCAGCGCAGCTCCACCACTTCGCCTTTGTCGTTCTTCACGACATCCCTGCAGGTGATGAAATAGCCGTAGCGCAGCCGCACCTCGCGGCCGGGCGCCATGCGGAAGAACTTCTTCGGCGGCTCCTCCATGAAGTCCTCGTGCTCGATATAGAGCTCGCGGCTGAACGGAATCTGCCGGCTGCCGAGCGATGCATCATCGGGATGATTGACGGCATCGAGCTGCTCGACCTGCCCTTCCGGATAGTTCTCGATCACGACCTTCAGCGGGCGCAGCACCGCCATGCGGCGTTGCGCCGTGCGGTTCAGGGTCTCGCGCACGGCGAAATCGAACATCGACAGATCGACGGTCGAGTTCGCCTTGGCGACGCCGATGCGCTTGACGAATTCGCGCAGCGCCTCAGCGGGAATGCCGCGGCGCTGCAGGCCCGCCAGCGTCGGCATGCGCGGATCGTCCCAGCCGGTGACATGGCCGCCACGCACGAGCTCCGTCAGCACGCGCTTGGAGAGCAGCGTGTAGGTCATGTTGAGGCGGGCGAATTCATACTGATGCGGCCGCGACGGCACCGGCAGATTGTCGAGGCACCAGTCGTAAAGCGGGCGATGGTCCTCGAATTCCAGCGTGCAGATGGAATGCGTCACGTGTTCGATCGCGTCCGACTGGCCGTGGGCGAAATCGTAGCTCGGATAGATCTTCCAGCTGTCGCCGGTGCGCGGGTGATGCGCATGCAGGATGCGATAGATCACGGGATCGCGCAGGTTGATATTGCCGCTCGCCATATCGATCTTGGCACGCAACACGCGGGCGCCGTTCGGGAACTCGCCGGCCCGCATGCGTGCGAACAGATCGAGATTCTCCTCCACCGATCGATCGCGAAACGGGCTGTTCCGGCCCGGCTCGGTGAGCGTGCCGCGCGCGATGCGCATCTCCTCGGGCGACTGATCATCCACATAGGCCTTGCCGTCGCGGATCAGGATCACGGCCCAGTCATACAGCTGCTCGAAATAGTCCGAGGCGAAATGCAGGTTGCCGTCGCCCCAGTCGAAGCCGAGCCAGCGAACGTCGCGCTGGATCGCGTCGATATATTCCTGCTCTTCCTTGGTCGGATTGGTGTCGTCGAAACGCAGGTTGCAGCGGCCACCGAACTCGGCGGCCACCCCGAAATTCAGACAGATCGACTTGGCGTGGCCGAGATGCAGGTAGCCGTTCGGCTCCGGCGGAAACCGGGTCACCACGCTCTGGTGCTTGCCGGATTCGAGGTCGGTCGCCACGATGTCGCGGATGAAATCGCGGCCGGCCTCGTCGGCGGTACCTGTGGTCGATTCGTCTGTCATTGGATGCCTTTCAGATTGCGCCCTATGTGCCAAATCCACGCGCTCCCGCCAAGGGGAGCGGGTGGGAACGCGTCCAGTTCCCGGCCGTCCCGCGCGGGTTTTGGCCATTGGGCAGCGGCGCCGGGGTGTGTTAAACGGCGCGACATTCCACCCCAACGGATCGACCCCGCCTGACATGTCCACACCCGTCGTTACCCGCTTCGCGCCCTCGCCGACCGGCTTCCTTCATATCGGCGGCGGCCGCACCGCGCTGTTCAATTGGCTGTATGCCAAGAAGCATGGCGGCAAGATGCTGCTGCGGATCGAGGATACCGACCGGGAGCGGTCCACGGACGCAGCCATCGATGCCATCATCGACGGCCTGAAATGGCTCGGCATCACATGGGATGGCGACACCGTGTTCCAGTTCGCCCGCGCCGCCCGCCACCGCGAGGTCGCCGAACAACTGCTGGCCGAAGGCAAAGCCTATTATTGCTATGCCAGCGCCGAAGAGCTGACGCAGATGCGCGAAGCAGCGCGCGCCGAGGGTCGCTCGAAACTCTATAACGGCCTGTGGCGCGACCGTGACCCATCGACGCCGAAGCCCGACGTCAAGCCCACCATCCGCCTCAAGGCGCCGCTCACCGGCGAGACCGTCATCGAGGATCAGGTGCAGGGCCGCGTGGTCTGGCAGAATGAAAACCTGGACGATCTCGTGCTGCTGCGCGGGGACGGCACGCCGACCTATATGCTGGCCGTCGTGGTGGACGACCACGACATGGGCGTCACCCATGTGATCCGCGGCGACGATCATCTGATCAACGCGGCGCGCCAGAAGCAGATCTATGACGCGCTCGGCTGGGACGTCCCCAGCATGTCCCACATCCCGCTGATCCACGGCCCCGACGGCTCGAAGCTGTCCAAGCGCCATGGCGCACTTGGCGTCGATGCGTATCGCGCCATGGGTTACGTGCCGGCCGCCCTGCGGAATTATCTGGTCCGGCTCGGCTGGAGCCATGGCGACCAGGAGATTTTCAAGACCCAGGAGATGATCGACGCCTTCGATCTGCCCGCGATCGGACGCTCCGCTGCACGGTTCGATTTCGCCAAGCTCGAAAGCATCAACGGTCACTACATCCGCCACACCGATGACGAAACCCTCGTCACCATGTTCGAGAGCGTCCTGCCCTATGCCGACGGCGGCGACGCCATCAAGGCCAAGCTTAACGACACCACGCGCGCGCAACTGCTGCGCGCCATGCCCGGCCTGAAGGAACGGGCCAAAACGCTGCTCGAACTGGTGAAGGGCGCGGACTTCATCTTCGCCGATCGGCCGCTTGCCATCACCGAGCCCAAGGCGGCGGCGGTACTGACGCCGGAGACGCGGGTGCTGCTCGGCCAGCTGCGCACCGCTCTCGAAACCGTGACAGACTGGACCGCCGCCAATACGGAAACCGCGGCCCGCAGTTTCGCTGAGCAGGCCGGGCTGAAACTCGGTGGCGTCGCGCAGCCTTTGCGGGTGGCACTCACGGGCAAGACGACGTCGCCCGGGATCTTTGACGTCCTTGCGGTATTGGGGCGGCAGGAATGTCTGGACAGGCTCGCGGATCAGGCAACTATTTAGCATAGCTGCAGGCACTCTTTGGTCGCCTTGCAGCGCACTCGCCAATACGCTACGCATGCAGCCGAATGCTCTTAATTTCCGTCCGACCACGCCAATTTCTCTTGAGATGACGGTGGTTTGACGGCCCCTCAACGATCTCATCGGGGATTATGCGATGGACGCCAAAACCAATACCAAATCTGCAACGCTGACGGTCGATGGCAAGAGTTTCGACCTGCCGATCCATAGCGGGACCGTCGGCCCCGACGTGATCGATATCGGCAAGCTGTATGGCCAGTCCGGGATGTTCACATACGATCCCGGCTTCACATCGACCGCCAGCTGCCAGTCGCAGATCACCTATATCGACGGCGACGCAGGCATCCTCGAATATCGCGGATATCCGATCGAACAGCTGGCCGAGAAAGGCGACTTCCTCGAGACCTGCTATCTGCTGCTGCATGGCGAACTGCCGACGGCAAAGCAGAAGGCTCAATTCGACCACCTGGTGACCAATCACACCATGGTCCACGATCAGATGACGCGCTTCTTCACCGGCTTCCGCCGTGACGCGCATCCAATGGCCGTGATGGTGGCATCGGTCGGCGCCCTCGCTGCGTTCTACCATGACTCCACCGACATCAACGATGCGAAGCAGCGCGAGATCGCCTCGATCCGCATGATCGCCAAGATCCCGACGCTGGCGGCGATGGCCTATAAATACACGATCGGCCAACCCTTCGTGTATCCGACCAACTCGCTCGATTTCGCGTCGAACTTCATGAAGATGTGCTTCGCCGTGCCGTGCGAGGACTACAAGGTCAATCCGGTTCTCGCCAAGGCGCTGGACAAGATCTTCACGCTGCATGCCGACCACGAGCAGAACGCATCGACCTCGACAGTTCGCATCGCGGGTTCGTCGGGCGCCAATCCGTTTGCCTGTATCGCTGCCGGCATTGCCTGCCTGTGGGGACCCGCGCACGGCGGCGCCAACGAAGCCGCGCTGCAGATGCTCGCCGAGATCGGCACCGTCGACAAGATTCCGGAATTCATCGCCAAGGTGAAGGACAAGAATTCCAGCGTCCGCCTGATGGGCTTCGGTCACCGCGTCTACAAGAACTACGATCCGCGCGCCAAGCTGATGCAGCAGGCCTGCCACGAAGTGCTCAAGGAAACCGGCCACGGCGGCGACGAGATGCTCGCTGTAGCGATGGAACTCGAGAAGATCGCGCTGTCGGACCAGTATTTCATCGACCGCAAACTGTACCCGAACGTCGATTTCTATTCGGGCATCACTCTGAAGGCGATGGGCTTCCCGACCTCGATGTTCACCGTGCTGTTCGCCGTCGCCCGCACCGTCGGCTGGATCAGCCAGTGGAGCGAAATGATCGGCGATCCGCAGCAGAAGATCGGCCGTCCGCGCCAGCTCTTCACCGGCCATGCCCGCCGCGAATATGTGGATGTCGCCAAGCGCGGCTAAGCCGCGCGACAGGTTGAAACGACAAACCGGCGGATCGCAAGATCCGCCGGTTTGCTTTGGCAGTATGCTGAAAGGCCGAGGGGCGCTTCGCCTTACCCGACCTACGACAGCGTTTAGTACTTCGCGCGATCGGGCAACTTGCGGAATTCCTGCCAGACCTTCTCTGCTTCGGGCTGCATCACCTGGGCCATCTTGATTTTCCGTTTGGCGTAAGGCTGCTTCATATCCGCGTTGATATTGGAGTCGTCGAACAAGTCCGCATAGTCGCTCCACGCCGCCGCGAACACGATGCGGTCGAGGCGAGCCCAATAGGCCGTCGAGTAGCACATCGGACAGCATTCGCAGCTCGTATACATCGTGGCGCCCTTCAGATTGGGCGCGCCGATCTTCTTGCAGGCGGCACGGATCGCGTTCACTTCGGCATGTGCCGAAGGATCGTTGTCGCGCAGCACGCTATTTCCGGTGGCTGATAGAACCTCACCGTTTCGCACGATGATCGCGCCAAACGCACCGCCGGTCCGCTCGGTGACGCCCGCCTTGCGCATCAGATCGATCGCCTGAGCCATATATTTGCGATCTTCCTCGTTGCCAGCAGGCACCGGGTAAGCCGGCTTGGCAAGGGCTTCGGCACTCCCGGCTGCAGCGACGATGCCGCCGGCGCCGACTGCAAGGAAGTGGCGCCGATGCACCACGCGCGCGGACGAGAACAGCTTGTCGAGAGACGTTTCATCGTTTGATGAGGACATGACATTCACCCTGACGGCCCCAGCGACCGCAGACTCAACCGCAACGATTGCAGCGAGCTACCTCACAGCTTAGAGGTAAACCCTTACAGAGCGTTGCCTGTGATATGCCAATTAGATGTGATGCGATCGAAGATCTCAGTGATCCGCGCCACCGGCATAGCCAGCGACCAGATCTGCTGCGGCGCAACTCGGCGACGTGCGCCCAATGCCCATGATGTCGTCGAGCCTTGCCATCGCCGTCACCTGACGCTGCCGCATCGGTGTCGCCGCAAGGACATCCTGAAGCGCTGCCGCTAGTTTTTCGGGGGTGCAGTCGTCCTGCAGAAATTCGGGGATCACGTTCTCGCCGATCACCAGGTTGGCCAGGATCACAGACGACGACGTCACCAGACGGCGGGCAATCCGGGCTTCGATCTGGCCGCCTTTATAGGCCGTCACCATCGGTACGCCGGCCAGTGCCAGTTCGAGCGTGACCGTGCCCGATTTTGCCAGCGCCGCATGTGCAATGCGGAACGCCCCCCGCTTCTCGGTCTCGCCGATCACGATCCGCGGCCGCACCTGCCAGTGTTTCATAGCCTCGGTCACGCCATCGACCAGATGCGGCATCGTCGGCAGGATCAGATCGAAGGCCACGCCGCGCTGCCGCAACAGATCGAACGCAGCACCGAAGGTCGCCATGTGATGCCGGATTTCACTGCGCCGGCTGCCGGGCAACACCAGCAGCACCGGCGGCTGCGTGTCACGGCGCTGTTGCTCGCTGTCGTTCGGCCGGAGCGCGGCGATCTGCTCGATCAAGGGATGACCGACATAGGTACAAGGTGGACCGCCGAGCTTGCGATGCACGTCCGGCTCGAACGGCAACAGCGCCAGTACGTGATCGACGTAACCGCGCATCGCCTTGGCGCGGCCCGGGCGCCAGGCCCACACCGTCGGCGAGACGTAGTTCACGATCGGGATCGACGCGTCGCGTCGGCGCACGCGCCTGGCCACGCGATGGGTGAAGTCCGGACTATCGATGATGACGAGCAGGTCCGGCTTCACCTGCAACACTTGCGCGGTCGCCTGCGCGATCAGTCTCAGCAGCGAAGGCAGCCGCTTGAGGACGGCGGTAAAGCCGATGATCGACAATTGCTCGATCGGAAACAGCGACTGCAATCCCTCGCCCGCCATCGATGAGCCGCCGATGCCGGTGAACACCACGTCATCGCCGAAACGCTCTTTCAACTCGCGCATCAGCGGCGCGCCCAGCCGATCGCCGGATTCCTCGGTGGCGATGAGATGGATCTTGCGAGTCACGCGGGCAATCCCGTTACGAAGATATCGGCAGCATCTGCGGCCTCGATCATGGCCTGCGGCTCGGCGACGATGGTGTTGCCGGCGACGATCGCAATGCCGGCAAGCCTGGCGGCAATGGCACCCTCGACGGTTCGCGGTCCGGTCGTCGGCAGATCGAAGCGAAGATCCTGGCTGCTCTTCGGCGCCTTGACCAGCACGCCCCGGCCCGCCTTGGCACGAATGCGGCCGGCAGCGCGCAGCTCGGCAACGCGCGCCAGCAGCGCATCGGTGCCACCGATATCCTCGATGCCCACCACATGACCATCGATCACCACGCAAGCCTGACCGATATCGAATGGACTCAGCGCACGCAGTACATCACGCCCGCGCGCGATATCAGCTTGCGCATCGCCATCCGGCGTTGCGCGCGTAATCTGGCCGGCGGGCATCAACAGATCCGGCGCCACATCCTTCACGCCCAGCAGGCGAAATCCCTGTTGCTCGAACAGGCGACTGACGCTGGTGAGCAGATGATCGTCGCCGCCGCGAAAGGCGCGAAACAGGCTCGGCATCACGCGCAGCGTGCCCCAGTCGAGTCGGACTTCCGAGATCGCCGGCCGCACCAGTGTGCCGATGAAAATGAGTTCGCGGCAATCGGCGGCGCGCATCTGCTTCAGCAACGCGCCGAGCTTGCCGATCGGCGTCCAGTAATGCTCGAACCGCGCGGCCTGAGCGGGATCGCAAAATCCCTTCAGCCCGAAAATCACCGGTTTGATGCCACGGGCCACCAGCGAGTCCGCGACCGCAAACGGCATGGCGCCACCGCCGGCGATAATGCCGAATGGCGAAGCGATAGAGCGCTGCTGGTGTGGAGGCTGGCCGTTCATGTCAGGCCCCGCTCTCCCGGTTCAGGACTGGCCGCCGGATTCCGGCAGGCACAATGCACGATGTTTTCCGCCAGCAATGAAAGTCAGGATTTCGGCGATGGCCGGATCCTCGCTGGCCAGTGGCTGCACGCGTTCGAGACGCTCGGCGAATACGCCGGGGCCGTGAAACAGTTTCTGATAGAACGAACGGACGGCAACCAGACGATCCTTGGTGAATTTGCGGCGCTTCATGCCGATCAGATTCAAGCCTTCCAGTGCTGCGTACTGGCCGTTGACGAGCCCGAAAGGAATGATGTCGCCGCGCACGCCGCAGACGCCGCCGACCATCGCCTGCGGTCCGATGCGGCTGAACTGATGCACGGCAGACAACCCGCCCATGAACACGAAATCACCGATCTCGCAGTGACCACCGAGCGTGGCCGAGGTCGCGAAGATCACGTCGTTGCCGACGACGCAGTCGTGGCCGACATGAGCGCAGTTCATGAAGTAACCGCGGTCGCCGACCGTCGTGATACCGCCACCCGCCACCGTCCCGGCATTCATGGTGACGCCTTCGCGGATCGTGCAGCCGTTACCGATCACCAGCTTGGTCAACTCGCCTTTGTAGCTCAGCGATTGCGGTGGGGTGCCTAGCGACGCGAACGGATAGACCGTGCAATTCTCGCCGATGCTGGTCTGCGCCGTGACGTTAACATGCGACAGCAGCTTGGTGCCGGCACCGATGGTGACATGCGGGCCGATCATGCAGAACGGCCCGATCTCGACGGCCCCGCCGATCACGGCGCCGTCGGCGACGCGCGCCATCGGATCGATCTTAGTCATATTGCCTCGTCAGTCCGTCAGCATCGCGCCGACATCGGCTTCTGCGACGGTGACGCCGTTGACCTTGGCATCGCCGTGAAACCACCACATGGCGCGCTTCCGGTTGATCAGATGCATGTGATACTCGACCGTATCGCCCGGCATCACCGGCTTGCGGAACTTGCAATTGTCGATGGTCAGAAAATACACGGCGCGCGGCTTGTCGGTCCCCTCCACCGAGGCAATGCCGATCACGCCGGCGGTCTGCGCCATGCCCTCGATCATCATCACGCCCGGATAGACCGGCCGCTCCGGGAAGTGGCCGAGAAAACAGGGCTCGTTGATGGTGACGTTCTTGATACCGATGCCGCTGAAATTCTTGCGGATACCGACCACGCGATCGATCAGCAGGAACGGATAGCGATGCGGCAAGGTCTTAAGGATGGTGTTGATATCCACCGCCTCGATGATAATCGGCGATTCCTCGCTCATTCCGGCTCGTCCTTCGTATTCGCTTTGCCCGCACCTGCGCCTGGCGCTGTGTCACGGGCCAATTTCTCGACCGCGAGAACTTCGCGGAACCATTGCTTGGTTGGTCGGGCAAGGTGACCGCCAAACCGGCCACCCGGCGGGATACTGTCCTTGACGCCCGACATGGCTGCAACCTGGGCGCCATCCCCAATCGTGATGTGATTGTTGAGGCCGACCATGGCGCCGAGCGCAACGTTGTCGCCGATGGTCAGGCTACCGGCAAGACCACATTTTGCGGCAATGACGCAGTGCCGTCCAATCGTCACATTGTGACCGATCTGGACCAGATTGTCGATTTTGGTGCCCTCGCCGATCACCGTATCGCGCAGGCTGCCGCGATCGATGGCAGTCCCGGCGCCGATCTCGACATCGTTCTGGATCAGCACCCGGCCGGTCTGCGGGACCTTGATGTGCCTGTCGCGCCCGAACACGAAGCCGAATCCGTCCTGGCCGAACTTGCATCCGGGATGCACCAGCACATTGTTTCCGATCAGCGTGAACTGCAGCACGCTGCCGGCGCCGATATTGCAATCGCGGCCGATCTTGACACCGGCTTCGATCACCGCGCCGGAACCGATGACGGTGCCCGAGCCGATCTCGACGTCCGGGCCGATCACGGCCAGCGGATCGATGGTGACATCCTCTTCGATCTGCGCGGTCGGATGGATGATGGCGTGTTCGGAGATGCCGCTGAGGCCGAAGCCCGAGGCCGGACGCATGGCATCCGGCTGCATTTCGCTGGCCAGTTGCACGAATGCCGCGAACGGGCGTTTGGCGCGCAGCACGGCGACATGGGCGGGAACGTCGCCCTTGAAACCTTCGCTGATCAATACGGCGCCGGCACGGGTGCGCGCCAGCTGATCCGCATATCGGATGTTTTCGAAGAACGCCAAATGGTGCGGGCCGGCCTCATCCAGCGAGGCCACGCCCGTGATGACATGGCCGGCGCGTGACGCATCGACCAGACGCGCCTTCGTCGACGCGGCGATTTCAGCCAGCGTCAACGAAGGGCATTGTTTGTAGAAGGTCGGCAGCGCCATTCCATCCGTCGCGGTGCGGCCGTCAGGCAAGGTTAGAACGAAGTCCCGCCGCCGAACCGGAATTCCTGCGTACGATCGTAAGCGCCCTTGGTCAACGGCACGGCATAGTCGAAGCGCAGCGGACCGAATGGCGACTGCCAGATCAAGCCGACACCGACCGACGAACGGACCGGGTTCGAATTGTCCAGGGTCATGCCCGAACAGTTGCCCACGGAGGTCCGGGTCGCAGCGACACAGCCCGTCTGATTGACTTCACCCGTCGCAGCCCAGCTCGTCGGGCCCTGATAGTCCTGGAGCCCGCCGACGTCGGCATAGACGGCGCCCTTGATCCCGACTTCCTTCGGCAGGAACCAGAACGGCATCTGCATTTCAGCCGAAGCGCCCCAATATTTGGTGCCGCCTAGCGCATCGCCGTAGGAGCCGAGCGCAACGTAGCTGATGTCACGCGGACCGATGCCGTTCTGCGCGAAACCACGCACCAGGTTCGGACCCATCTGGAAGTGATCCAGCATGCGGATGTCTTTGCCGACATTGGTCAGGACACCGCCCTGGACACGCAGCAAGCCGACGATATCAGCCACCAGCGGGGTGTAGTACTTCGCATCGACGGTGGTCTTGAGGTAGCTGACGTCGCCGCCAACGCCCGCATAGTCCTGCTTGAACTCGACGAACAGGCCGTCAGTCGGGTTCTTGTTATTGTCGAGCGTGTTGTAGTTCAGCGTGTAGCCGAGCATCGAGGTCAGCGCCTTGCCGCGCTGCAGTTCGAGGCGAACCGGCAGCGACGACTCGCCATCGGCGTAACAGCCCCACGTATTCGGATCAGCCGGGTTTACAGCAGTGAGCGTGCCGGCATCGCGGTTGATCTGACCAGGCGTACGGTTACCGCCGCCGAGCGTGTTGTTACAATTCGAGAGCTGGGCCGGCAGCGAGATTTCCTGCTGGAAGATCGAGTAGCGCAGCTGCAGGGCCAGATCTTCGCGGAGCTGGAAGCCGAGGCGCGGGCTGAAGCCCATCGTCTTGGTGTTGTACGAGATGTACTGGTTCGACAGCTGCTCGCGATAGAAGAAGTCGAGGCCGAGTGCGACACGGTAGTCGAGCAGGTAAGGCTCGACGAAGGACAGCGAGTAGCCGCGGGCATACTGGCCGTACTGCACCGATGCCTTGGCGAACAGGCCGCGGCCGAGGAAGTTACGCTCGGAGACGCTGACTTCACCCAGGGCGCCGTCGGTGGTCGAGTAACCACCCGAGACCGAGAAGTCGCCGGTGGACTTTTCTTCCAGATCGACGACCAGGATCACGCGATCGCCGGAGGAACCCGGCTCTGTGGTGATCTTCACCGTCTTGAAGAAGTCCAGATTCTTCAGGCGACGCTCGGCGCGATCGACCAGCGCACGGTTATACGCATCGCCTTCCGACAGATCGAATTCGCGACGGATGACATAGTCACGGGTACGGGTGTTGCCGCGCACGTTGATGCGCTCGATGTAGACGCGCGGACCTTCCTCGACGGAATAGCCGATCGAAACCGTATGCGCTTCGAAGTTACGATCGCCACGCGGACGAACCACGGCGAATGCGTAGCCGCGACGCGACATTTCGATCTGCATTTCCTCGACCGACTTCTCCAGCGCTTCAGCGTTGTAGAGGGCGCCGACACCGACGCGCGAGAACGAGCGCAGCGAGTTCGGGTCGAAGTTCGGAATGGTCGACGAGAAATCGACATTGGCGACGCGGTACTGCTGGCCTTCTTCGATCTTGAAGGTGACCAGGAAGCCCTTCTGACCCGGATCGTATTCGGTCAGAGCGGCAACCACCTGCACGTCGGCAAAGCCGTTCTTCAGGTAATAGCGGCGGATCAGATCGCGATCGGCTTCGACGCGGTCCGGATCATAGATATCGCCCGAACCGAGGAACGAGAGGAAGTTCGACTCGCGGGTCTTGATGACGTCCTTCAGACGATAGGACGAGTAATAGTTGTTGCCGACGAAATTGATCGACTTGACGCCGGTCTTCGCACCTTCGTTGATCGTGAAGACCAGATCGACACGGTTGTTGGGCTGCTCGATGATTTCCGGCGTCACGCTGACGTCGTAGCGACCCGAACGGCGATAGATCTCGGAGATGCGCTGAGCGTCGGACTGCACCATCGGGCGCGAGAGCGTGCCGCGGGCCTTCGACTGCACTTCGGCATTGAGCTGGTCGTCCTTGACCTTCTTGTTGCCCTCGAAGGCAACGCGACCGATCACCGGGTTTTCGACCACGCTGACGACCAGACGGCCACCGGCCTGATTGATCTTCACGTCCTGGAAAAGGCCCGTCTCGATCAGCGACTTGAGGCCGTCATCGATGGAGCCCTGGTCCAGACGGCCGCTCGGCCCCGGACGGAAATAGGAGCGGATGGTTTCGACATCGACGCGGCGATTGCCTTCAACGGCAATCGAAGCAGCAGTCTGCGCCATCGCGACAGAAGGAAGGAACGTCGCAGTCACCGAAGCGGCAACAGGCATGGCAACCATGATCGAAGCAGCAAACAAACTGCCCCGGAAACCCCGCAATCCAAAAATCATGCGCCAAGCGCCCTTATCATTCCAGTACCGCCGGCCCGCACCCCTACGGACAGACAGAATCCCTTGAGTTGTCCAGCTTGTAGCCAATTTTGCCCGACTGGCAAACGACCATTCGCCGTAGTTTTCTAATTTCATTCCAAGACGTTGCCTTATGGCCACGTTGTCAGAACCTTTGAAATGATCAGACATCATGACCCAGCCAGGTGAAGAATGTCGTTATAGGTCGCAAAAACCATCAACATCAGCACCAAACCCAGCCCGATCCGGAAACCCATCTCCTGTGCGCGTTCGGAGAGTGGACGACCGCGCACCGCCTCGACTGCATAGAACAGCAGATGGCCACCGTCGAGGAGCGGGACCGGAAACAGATTCAGCAGCCCGATGGAGATCGACAGCACCGCCGCCAGGTGAATCAGCGCGGTCAGACCGATGGTGGCCACCTGCCCCGAGATCTGGGCAATCCGCATCGGACCGCCGATCTGGTCGGCGGCCTCGCGGCCGGTGAAGACACCGCCGATATAGGAGAAGGTGCGATCGACGACGAACCAGGTCTCCTTGACGCCGAGCACGAGTGCCGTGCCCGGATTGACCCGCTCGGTGGTCGCCTCGCCCGCCGTGGTGGCGCGGGTGATGCCGAGCACGCCGAGGCGGTGCACGTTGCCGAAGTTGTCCTTGACCTCGCGCTGTTCGGGCGTGGCGGTGAGATCGATCTTGGATTCACCGCGCTTCACGGTGACGGCGAGCTGCTCGCCGGCACTGATGCCGACGATGCGCTGCATGTCGGAGAAGCTGGTGATCGCCTTGCCGTTGATCGACGTGATCACGTCCCCGGACTGGAAGCCGGCGCGCTCGGCGGCACTGCCGGCCTGGATCGTATCCACCTTCGCGGTGGTGCTCGGCTTGCCGAAAAAGGTGAACAGGCAGGTGAAAATGACGATGGCGAGCAGGAAATTGGCAATCGGTCCGGCGGCAACGATAGCCGCGCGCTGGCCGACACGCTTGTGATGGAAGGCATCCTTGCGCTCGGCTGCGCTCATGCTCTGCAAAGCTTCCGCCGAGGGGGTGGACGCCTCGCTCTCGTCGCCGAAGAATTTGACATAGCCGCCGAGCGGGATCGCCGAAATCCGCCAGCGGGTGCCGTGGCGATCGTTGAAGCCGACGAGCTCAGGACCGAAACCCAGCGAGAAGGTCACAACCTTGACGCCGTTCCAACGCGCAACGAGAAAATGTCCGAGTTCGTGAAAGAACACCACGATCGTCAGCACGAACAGGAACGGGACGATGTAGCCGATCAGCCCGTGGCTCAACGTGGTGAAGCCATGCTGCAAAAAGTCAAACATCCCAATCCCCTATACGACGCCAGACAGCCTCGTTCCTAAACGTCTACGAAGCCTTTGCGGCAATTTCAGGCAACAAACTCGCCGCCAACTTTCGCGCTTTATGGTCAACGGAAATCGCATCATCCGCCGATGTCAGCGGCGCCAGGTTACCGGCGCGCACCCATGCATCCATGGTGCCCTCGACCAGCCGCGCGATCGCGCCGAACCGGATCTGGCCGGCGATGAAAGCGGCGACCGCGATCTCGTTGGCCGCGTTGTAAACCGTCGTCGCACCGTGACCGGTCCTGAGCGCGTCATAGGCCAGCTTCAGGCCCGGGAAGCGCGCATAGTCCGGCGCTTCGAAGGTCAGCGAGCCGATCTTGGCAAGATCGAGCGGTGCTGCCCTTCCCTTGCTGATACGGTTCGGCCAGCCGAGGCAATGGGCGATCGGCGTGCGCATATCGGGCGTGCCGAGCTGAGCGACCACCGAGAAGTCGGTGAACTCGACCATGCCGTGAATGATCGACTGCGGATGCACGAGAACGTCGATCTCATCGGGCGACAGCGCGAACAGATAGGACGCCTCGATGACTTCGAGGCCCTTGTTCATCATCGAGGCGGAATCGATGGTGATCTTCTGGCCCATCGACCAGTTCGGATGCTTGAGCGCCTGTGCCAGCGTCGCCTGCTCGATATCTTCGGCCTTCCAGGTCCGGAACGGGCCGCCCGAGGCGGTGATGATCACGCGGGTCAGTTCGTCGCGGCTGCCCGACGCCAGCGCCTGGAACAGCGCGTTATGCTCGGAATCCGCAGGCAGGATGCAGGCGCCAGCCTTGGCGGCGCGGTCCATGAAGAAGTCGCCGGCACAGACCAGGCACTCCTTGTTGGCGAGCGCCACCGTGGCACCGCGATCAACTGCGGCGAGCGCCGGCTTGAGACCCGCGGCGCCCGACACGGCCGCCATCACCCAGTCGGCAGGACGCGCGGCGGCCTCGGTTACCGCGCTCTCGCCAGCCCCGGTTTCAATCCCGGTGCCGGCCAGCGCAGCGCGCAGTTCTTCACCCTTGCTCTGATCGGCCACGGCCACGAAGCGCGCCTTGAATTCCTTGGCCAGCTTGACGATGCCTTCGACATTGCCGTTCGCCGTGAGGGCCTCGACCCGATAGCGCTCGGGCGCCGCGCGGATGAGATCCATCGTGCTGTCGCCGATCGAGCCGGTGGCACCGAGTATCGTGACGCTGCGGACCGAAGCCTCGGCAGCCTTTTCGTGACGCAGGGGAACTGGGCTCATTCAATCACCAAACCATAAGACCGTGCCCGACGCCATCGGCACCGCCACGCAAAAGACCGATCGCCGCGGCGGCGACCACCGCGAACACATAACCGTCCAGCCGATCCAGCAGGCCGCCATGGCCCGGAATGATCTGGCCGGAATCCTTCACCCCGAACCTGCGCTTGACGGCGGATTCGAACAGGTCGCCGAGTTGCGAAAGCACCGTCAGAACCACCGCGAGCATCACCAGCGGCACCAGCTTGCCGATCCCGGCCTGAGCGAAACCGACCGCAACTGCAATGCTCAACACCGTGCCGCCGATGGCGCCGGCCCATGTTTTCTTCGGGCTGACGCGCGGCCACAGCTTGGGCCCGCCGATGCCGCGGCCTGCAAAATAGCCGCCAATATCGGTCAGCCAGACCACCAGCAGGATGAAGATCAGCGCGGCGAAGCCCCACTCGCTGTCGCGGCGCACCAGCACCGAGGCGGCAAGTGCGGCCAGCGCATAGACGAGGCCGATAGTGATCCAGCCCGGACGTTGCCCGACGATGCCTCGCCATTCGATGAACAGGCCGACCGACACGATGGTCACCAGGCCGGTCCATAGCCAGCTGCCCGCATAGGCCGCTCCCAGCGCCAGCGGGATCAGAACGGCTGCCGCGAGCACGCGCTGTACGAGATTGCGCACACCGCGGTCGTCCGCCGCTTTCGGCGCACCGTCTGGAGATGGGTTCGTCACGAAGCGGTTTTCGCAACCAGGCCACCGAAGCGGCGTTCACGCGTGGCGTACTCGGCGATGGCGCCTTCCAGCGCCGCCTTGTCGAAGTCCGGCCAGTGGATTGGCACGAAGACGAATTCGCTGTAGGCGGCCTGCCACATCAGAAAATTCGACAACCGTTGTTCGCCGGAGGTGCGGATGATCAGATCCGGATCGGGGATTCCCTGCGTATCGAGATGCTCGTTGAGCGTCTCGGCGGTGATGCTGTCGGCCGTCCGCTTGCCTTCCACCACCTCGATCGCAAGGCGCTGCGCGGCCATGGCGATTTCGTGGCGTGAACCATAGTTGAAGGCCACCACGAGGGTGAGCCTGGTATTGTTGCGGGTGAGTTCTTCCGCCTCGCGCAACAGCGACGCGATATCGCCTTCCAGGCCGTGCCGTTCGCCGATGACGCGCACGCGCACGCCATCGCGATGCAGGGTGGCCAGGTCATTGCGGATGAAGCGACGCAGCAGACCGAACAGGTCGCTGATTTCGGACGCCGGCCGCGACCAGTTTTCCGATGAGAACGAGAAGATCGTCAGATAGCTGATGCCGAGCTCGTTGGACGCGCGAACGACGCGGCGCAGAGCCTCGACGCCGCGCCGATGTCCTTCGGCACGCGGCAGACCGCGCGCAGCCGCCCAGCGCCCGTTGCCGTCCATGATGATCGCAACATGCGCCGGCGAGGATCGATCAGATCCTTGAGTAGCTGGCGCGGCGGCATTCGACATCGATTGAGATCCCCGAGCGTAAGGTCGGCTGGTCCTGGTCCTATGCGGACCAAACGCTTTCAAGTGGCTTAAGCGCGACCCGTCGCAGCCTAAACCGTCATGATTTCCTTTTCCTTCGCCGCCAGCAACTGATCGACTTCGGCGATCACCGCGTCAGTCGCCTTCTGCACCTCGGTATCATGGCGCTTCTGGTCGTCCTCGGAAATCTCGTGCGCTTTCTCGAGCTTCTTGATGATGTCGAGACCGTCACGGCGGACGTGACGCACAGCCACCTTGGCAGCTTCGGCATATTTGTGCGCGATCTTGACGAGTTCCTTGCGGCGCTCCTCGTTGAGTTCTGGCACGCGCAGGCGCAGCGTGGTGCCTTCGGTCGCCGGGCTGAGGCCGAGATTGGAATCGACGATCGCCTTTTCGACGGCCTTGACCATCGACTTGTCCCACACCTGCACCGACAGCATGCGCGGCTCCGGCACGCTGATGGTGGCCACCTGGTTCAGCGGCATGCTGCTGCCATAAGCATCGACCATCACCGGCTCCAGCATCGAGGATGCCGCGCGGCCAGTGCGCAGACCGCCGAGATCGTGCTTCAGGGATGCGACCGAGCCCTGCATGCGGCGCTTCAGGTCGTTGATGTCGAATGGGGCCATAGCGGCCATGCAAGCTCTCCTTGGACTGTCGGCAAGACCCGCACGCGGCCCCTGCCCTCGTTGAAGATCAGCCCGCGACGATGGTGCCGCGACCCGTACCTGTCAGAATGGCGCCGATCGATCCCGGCTCCGCGATGGAAAACACGATAATAGGCAACGAGGCCTCCCGCGCCAGCGCAAAGGCCGTCGCGTCCATGACCTTGTAATTGCCTTCGACCGCCTCTGAATGGCTGAGACGCTCGAACCGCGTGGCGGTCTTATCCTTCTTGGGATCGGCGCTGTAGACGCCGTCCACATTGGTCGCCTTGAGGACCGCAGCCGCGCCGATTTCGGCACCGCGCAGCACCGCCGTGGTGTCGGTGGTGAAGAACGGGTTGCCGGTGCCGCCAGCGAGCAGCACGATACGGCCTTCCGAAAGATATCTGTGCGCGGTGGCGCGGGTGAACAGTTCGCAGACCTGCGGCATGACCATCGCCGACAGCGTCCGCGCCGGCACCGCCTGGCGTTCGATGGCGGCCTCCAAGGCGAGACAGTTCATCACCGTGGCGAGCATACCCATGGTGTCGCCGGTCGGCCGCGACACGCCGCGTGATGAGACTTCGACGCCACGGAAGATGTTGCCGCCACCGACGACAACGGCGATCTCGACCCCGAGCTGCTGGGCCGCGATGAGATCGCTGGCGATACGGTCGATGGTGGATTGATCGATGCCGAATGGCTGGCCGCCGGCGAAAGATTCGCCCGACACTTTCACAACGACGCGACGATAGAGCGGCTCAGCCATGATGCGATCGCTTCCTTTCGAGGCGGCAGCTCCCGGCAGCAATCCGCCGGGAGGTCTTACGATCAAGCCATCCCGAGAACAAGAATGGCTTGCTTTGAAACAGCGCTTCGATCTTACTTCTGACCAGAAGCCGCGGCGACTTCTGCCGCGAAGTCCGAGGTCGCCTTTTCGATACCCTCGCCGAGCGCGTAGCGGACGAAGCCCTTGACGGCGATCGGCGCGCCGACCTTGCCTTCGGCTTCCTTCACCGCCTGCGCCACCGACTTGCCGGTGTCGTGGATGAAGGCCTGATCGAGCAGGCAGACTTCCTTGTAATAGGTCTTGAGGCCGTTCTCGACGATCTTCTCGATCATCGCATCCGGCTTGCCCTGCTGGCGATACTTGTCCGCCATCACTTCCTTCTCGCGGGCGACCACGGCCGGATCGAGACCGGTCGAGTCCAGCGCCTGAGGATTGGCGGCGGCGACGTGCATGGCGATCTGGCGACCGAGGACGGCCAGCTCATCGGCCTTGCCGGTGGATTCCAGCGCAACGATGATGCCCATCTTGCCGAGACCGTCGGTCACGGCGTTGTGGACATAATGCGACACGACGCCAGCCGACACTTCGAGCTTCTTGGCACGACGCAGGGTCATGTTTTCGCCGATGGTGGCGATGGCTTCGGTGATCGCGGTCTCGACATTGGTGTCGCCGACCTTGTGAGCCTTGATGGCTTCGACGTCGTCGCCGACCTTCAGCGCGACCTGCGCGATCATCTTGACGAGGCCCTGGAACTGGTCGTTGCGGGCCACGAAGTCGGTTTCCGAATTGACTTCGACGACCACGCCCTTGTTGCCTTCGGTCAGCACGCCGATCAGACCTTCGGCGGCGACGCGGTCGGCTTTCTTGGCAGCCTTGGAGAGACCCTTGGCACGCAGCCAGTCGATCGCAGCCTGCATGTCGCCGTCATTGGCGGCCAGTGCGTTCTTGCAATCCATCATGCCGACGCCGGTGGTTTCGCGGAGGTCCTTGACCATCGCTGCAGTAATCGTTGCCATCGTTATGCCCTTTGCCCGTCGGGGTGAACGCGACCCGGCCGGTGCCGGGGTTCACCACAGGAACCATCATCGAGAGAATGTAGATACGAAACGTGCGGCCGACATGACGGCCGCACGATTTTGTCCAAGCTGAGGCGCGGTCTTTGCCGCGCCGGCAGTTACTCGGCGGTCAGCGACTTGGCCTGGGCAACCCAGGCGTCGGCACGCGCCGGCAGACCGACTTCTTCGCCGATCTTGTGGGCGGTGTCGTGATCGAGCTCGGCAAGCTGCCAGAAGTGGAAGACGCCGAAATCGTTCAGCTTCTTCTCGATCGCGCCGGACACGCCGGTGAGCTTCTTGAGATCGTCGGCGGCGCCGCGCGGACCGGCAAGGCCTTGGAAGCCAGTGGCCGGGAGTTCTTCGGCAACCGGAGCCGACGAAGCGCCGACGTCGAAGCCGGAATCGCCCTGGTTGCGCGAGATACCGTCGATGACGGCGCGCGCGATCAGGTCGCAATACAGCGTCAGCGCACGGCCGGCGTCGTCATTGCCGGGGACCACATAGGTGATGCCCTTCGGATCCGAATTGGTATCGACGATCGCGGCCACCGGGATACCCAGACGCTGGGCTTCCTGGATCGCGATGTCTTCCTTGTTGGTGTCGATCACGAAGATCAGGTCGGGCAGACCGCCCATGTCCTTGATGCCGCCGAGCGAGCGGTCGAGCTTGTCGCGCTCGCGCTGCAGGGTCAGACGCTCTTTCTTGGTGTAGGCCGAGGCATCGCCCGAATTCAGCACTTCCTCGAGGTGACGCAGACGCTTGATCGAACCGGAGATGGTCTTCCAGTTCGTCAGCGTGCCACCGAGCCAGCGCGAATTGACGAAGTACATCGCCGAGCGCTTGGCGGCTTCGGCGACGACGTCCTGCGCCTGGCGCTTGGTGCCGACGAACAGGATGCGACCGCCCTTGGCGACGGTGTCGCTGACGGCCTTCAGCGCGGTGTGCAGCAACGGCACGGTCTGCGCGAGATCGATGATGTGGATGTTGTTACGGGCGCCGAAAATGTACTCGGCCATTTTCGGATTCCAGCGGTGAGACTGGTGACCAAAGTGGACGCCCGCTTCGAGCAGCTGACGCATAGAAAATTCAGGTAGTGCCATCGTGATACTTCTCCGGTTGTTCCTCCGGAAGCGTGTGAGCAAAGGGTGTGCGGACAGATGAATCTGCCTGCAGCCCGGTGCCACCGGACGGCGATTAAGCCATGCTTCCGTGTGAGATGGGCCGGCTTATAGCGGGATTCTGTAGAGAAGCAAGGCGAAACGGCGGTTTGGCGGTGGCCTTCTAACGCCGGCAGCACGGCTGCAATGCCTTGGTCGCTCGTACAACAGCCGACGAAACGAAAATATCTCTTTTACGCGTAATTCATCAATTAAACAATCTCTGGATGTCGATCGAGGTTGTGGGTGGGATTTTCGATGTCGAAACGATCGCGGCGGGTTCCGGCATCCGCGAGATTGCCCGGCTCCGTAAATCCTACGGCCGCGGCCGATGGCGAAAATGCAAAGGCATCAGTCACGTCCGACTCGCCAATGTCCAAGTCCGCCTCGCTGAAATACACTGGTGCGAGGCGACCGGCATCGGTCGCCGCGAATACAAGATCAAACATCTGCTGTGAGCAGGTTGCCATGACCAAGACCTCATCGGAACAACTGGTCATCTGCCTCGACAACGAGGGCTACGCCGCCTCGCTCGAGCGACGAAATATCTATGTTCTGCGACCGGACGCCGAGGCCGAGAAAGACGGCCTGCTGCGCGTGATCGATGAATCCGGGGAAGATTACCTTTATCCAAAATCTGCGTTTCGCCCGATCACGCTGCCGAACGCTCTCAAAAAGGCCGTGCTAGCAACCTGAGCCACGGCCATAGCCCGCAACGATATATTGGCGCGCGCGGCATCAAGGTAACGAGCGACTAAGCCTGCTTTCGCTTGCTTGCCGCAGCGGCATCAAATCTGACTTTGCCACGGCTGATCTTCGCCTTCAGCATGTCATTGATCCGGGTCTGCCACCCCGGTCCCGTTGCCCGCAAAGCATCGACCACGACCTCGTCGAGCCGTAATTTCACCGGGATCTTGGGACTGACGCTGCGAGGGCGGCCAATTTTCGTGTTCTTGAACTGGGCCAGAACCGCGGCCGGCAGTTCGGATGCCGGTCGGGCCTTGCGGAAATCCTCTGCGGTCCATTCCGGATTGTCGTCATGGACGGCCGGATCGAATTTAGGCTTTTTTGACATGGCGTCTGATCTCCTTTGCGTGAGCGCGCCGCAAACTGATCGGACGCACTTCGCCCTTGCGGAGCGTGTAAGCGAGAAAATACGGCTTGCCGTCGATATAGCCCCAAGCCCGGTAGCTGATCTCGCCGTAGTCGAAACGGTCATCCTCGGCGAAGCTGACGATCTCGAGATCGAAAGCACGCGCCAACGAGATGCCGTGCTGCGCCTTGTTGATCTCGTCCTTGCCGTCGTCGAAACGATCGTCCGCGCTCATATTTGTACACCCAAAAATGAGTGACGGAAATAATATTCGGCGCACTCACTTCGAGTTGTCTCTGCCGCCAGCCTACAGCGTCTCCACCATCTCCACGCCTGTCACCGCCTTGATGGCGCCGGCGATCTGCGGCGACACCACGAAGCGGCCGTCGAGCTTGAATTCGACCTCAGTCTGTAGATCCAGCCGCAAGACGATCGAGACATCGCCGCCGCCGGCGCCGTGACCGGTCTGGCGCTGCAGGCGTTTCTCCAGCGAATCCAGAGCCTTGGTGTCTTTCATGACGATCCGTAGCCCCTTCTGGGTCTTGGCAGCGGCGGCGTCCAGCGGTTCGGCGTTGAGGACGCGGGCGCGGACGTCTTCGCCCTGCAATTCGGCGCCCAGTTGCAGCAGCACGGCTGCGCCGGGCTCCAAAACGTCGCGGAACTGGGCGAGCCCTTCGGAGAACAGCACCGCCTCGAAATGGCCGGTGGGGTCCGACAGGCCCATGATCCCCATCTTGTTGCCGGTCTTGGTGCGCCGCTCCTGACGCGACACCACCGTTGCCGCCACCCTGCCCGCCGTCGCACCGGTCTTTACTGCCTTGCAGAACTCGGCCCAGCTCTGCACCCGCAGCCGCTTCAGCGCAGTGGCGTAATCGTCGAGCGGATGGCCGGACAGGAAGAAGCCGATGGCGTCGTATTCCTTGCGCAGCTTCTCGGCCGCGAGCCAATTGTCGATCGACGGTAGCATCACCGCCGGCGCATCGACGGCGCCGCCGAACATGTCGTTCTGGCCCGATGTCGCGGCCTCGTTGGCGCGCTGGCAGGCGGCCAGAATGCTGTCGGCGCCGCCATGGACGCGGGCGCGATGTGGATCGAGCGTGTCGAAGGCGCCGGCGGCGGCCAGCGTCTCGATAATGCGCTTGTTGACGGCGCGCGGCGAGACGCGCGATGCGAAGTCCGCGAGCGAGGTGAACAGGCCGTTTTTATTGCGCTCGGCGACGATCTGCTCGACGGCGCTGGCGCCGACGCCCTTCAATGCCGCCAGCGCGTAATAGATCGTGTTGTTGCCGACTTCGAACGCCACGCCCGAGAGATTGATGTTCGGCGGCTCGACCTTGATGCCGAGCCGCTGCGCCTCGGCGCGGAATTCCGAAAGCTTGTCCGTGTTGCTCATGTCCAGCGTCATCGACGCGGCGATGAATTCGACCGGATAATGCGCCTTCATATAGGCCGTGTGATACGACACCAGCGCGTAGGCGGCGGCGTGGCTCTTGTTGAAGCCGTAGTCGGCGAACTTCGCCAGCAGATCGAAGATCGTATCGGCCTGCCCTTTCGGCACGCCGTTCTTGACCGAGCCCTCGACGAAGATGGCGCGCTGCTTCTCCATCTCGGCGCGGATCTTCTTGCCCATCGCGCGGCGCAACAGGTCGGCGTCGCCGAGCGAATAGCCTGCCATCACCTGGGCGATCTGCATCACCTGTTCCTGATAGATGATGACGCCGTAGGTTTCCTTCAGGATCGGCTCGAGGATCGGATGCAGATATTCCGGTTCTTCATCGCCGTGCTTGCGCGCGCAATAGGTCGGGATGTTCGCCATCGGGCCGGGACGATACAGCGCGACCAGCGCGATGATGTCCTCGAAACGGTCGGGCCGCATATCCACCAGCGCGCGCCGCATGCCCGCACTTTCCACCTGGAACACGCCGACCACCTCGCCGCGCGCCAGCATCTCGTAGCTGGCGGCATCGGTGATCGCCGTGGTGGCGAGATCGACGTCGATCTGGCGCTGCTTGAGCAACTTCACCGCGACATCGAGCACGGTGAGCGTCTTCAGGCCGAGAAAGTCGAATTTCACCAGGCCCGCAGGCTCGACCCATTTCATGTTGAACTGGGTGACCGGCATGTCGGATTTGGGATCGCGATACATCGGCACCAGTTCGGACAGCGGCCGATCGCCGATCACGATGCCCGCGGCATGCGTCGAGGCGTGGCGCGTCAGCCCTTCCAGCTTCTGCGCGATGGCGAATGCCTTGGCGACGATGGGGTCCTCGTCGCGCGCCGCCTGCAGTTTCGGCTCGTCCTCGATCGCCTGCTTCAACGTCACCGGAGCTGCCGGATTCTGAGGGACAAGCTTGGTCAGCTTGTCGACCTGGCCATAGGGCATCTGCAGCACGCGGCCGACGTCGCGCAGCACGCCGCGCGCCTGCAGCGTTCCGAAGGTGATGATCTGCGCCACCTGATCGCGGCCATAGCGCTGCTGCACATAGGTGATGACCTCGCCGCGACGATCCTGGCAGAAGTCGATGTCGAAGTCGGGCATCGAGACGCGTTCCGGATTGAGGAAGCGCTCGAACAGCAGGTTGAATTGCAGCGGGTCGAGATCGGTGATGGTCAGCACCCATGCGACCAGCGAGCCCGCGCCCGAACCTCGGCCCGGCCCGACCGGAATGCCCTGGGCTTTCGCCCATTTGATGAAGTCGGCCACGATCAGGAAGTAGCCGGCATAGTTCATGCGCGCGATCACGCCGAGCTCGAAATCGAGCCGCGCACGATAGTCCTCCTCGCTGCGCCCCTGCGACAGGCCGTGCACCTTCAAGCGGCGATCGAGGCCTTCGACGGCCTGCCGGCGCAACTCGTCGGTTTCCTCCTGCGCGGCCGCCTCGGCATCGCTGCCGGCGCCCACGGTGAAGCGCGGCAGGATCGGTTTGCGCGTCCGCGGGCGATAGGCGCAGCGCTCGGCGATCTCCACGGTGGACGCCAGCGCTTCCGGCAGATCGGCGAACAGCACCGCCATCTCGGCGCGCGTCTTGAAGCGGTGATCGGGCGTCAGCTGCTCGCGATCGCTCTCGGCAATCATCCTTCCGCCGGCGATACACAAAAGCGCATCATGCGCCTCGTGATCTTCGGCGGTAGCGAAATACGGCTCGTTGGCAGCCACCAGCGGAATGCCGCGGCTGTAAGCGAGATCAATCAGCCCGGCCTCGGCGCGGCGTTCCTTCTCAATATTGTGGCGCTGCAATTCGATGTAGAGGCGATCGCCGAACAGCCCGGCAAGCTGCTCGCAGCGCTGCGCGGCGAGTGCCGCCTGATCGGCGATCAGCGCCTGCGCCAGCGGACCATCCGGTCCGCCGGTCAGCGCGATGACGCATTCAGCCTCGTTCTGCAGCCAGTCGAGTTTGATATGCGGCGACTGGTGCACGGGCGTTTCGAGGAACGCGCGCGAGTTGAGACGCATCAGGCTCTGATAGCCACGCTCGCGTGTCGCCAGCAGCACCATGCGCGGCATGGTTACGTGCAGCGCATTGCGGGCATTGGGATCCTGATCGCCGAAATCGACGGCGAGTTCGACGCCGACGATGGGCTGAATCCCGGAGCCCGCGAGTTTCTCCGAGAACTCCAGCGCGCCGAACATGTTGTCCATGTCGGTCAGCGCCAAAGCCGGCTGATGATCAGCCTTGGCGAGGTCCGCCAGCTTGGCGACCTTGATGGATCCCTTCAGCAGCGAATAGGCGGAATGAACGTGCAGATGCACGAATCCGGGTGTGGATACGGCGGGACGTTCGCTCATGGGGGCATTCCGGGTCGGTCACGGGAGAGCGGTGGCATTGGACTGCCGACTCGCCGATCCCATCGTGGCGACTGCCCGCCCCGGTGTCCAACCCAAAGGCCGGCGCGAGCCGCGGCATCCCCACTATCCCGCGCCCGCACCCCCGGCCGCTCCGGCTTAGAGCTGGGGGATGACCTGGGCCCACACGGCAATCATTCCCACGAACAACACGATCGAAGCCAACGCCGCGGCTTCTTCAACAAAGGTCTTCAGCATGTCAGCCTCCTGATCTCTGGAACATATGAGGAACATTGTTCTTATTTCGTTCTAAGAGTCAAGCAAGCCGAGACGCAGAACAGACCATGTACGGATGATTGGTTAATAGCCACCGGCTGAGGCGCTTGCTACGACGCAGAGCCGCGCTCTCAGGCATCGACCGGGGCGATGCCCATTATTCGATGTCTGGAGATTTCCGGGCGCGGCATTGCGGCCAAACGGGTGTTTTGGGAGTTGACGAACGGCCGTGCGACCGGCTTTGTGCTGGCGATGATATTCACCGCCGGCAACGAGTCGGCAGGGAGACCTTTGATGCGCGCCGCCTTGTTTGCCTTGCTGGCACTCGTTGCCACCTCCGCCATTGACGTCTCACCGGCCGCTGCGCAGCGTTCCAATCCCGGCCCGTTCTCGTTCTACACGCCGTCCGGCTATGCGTTCTGCATGCGCTCGATCTACGGGGACGACGACTGCAGCTACGCAAACTATCAGCAGTGCGCCAGAACCGCATCGGGCATCGGCCTGTCCTGCTTCGCCAATCCTGCCCTCGCTTACGCACCGCAGGGCGCCTATGACGAACCGCGCCCGGCGCCGCGCAAGCGCAAGAAGCAGCGCAACTACTGAGCCGATCCACGATCGAAGACATCTTGATATGGCCGGCATTTGCCGGCCGTTTTGCGTTCAGGTCGCAGGTCCGCCATCTCGCGGCGCCGGAGCGTCCGAGGGGTGAGCCGTTGCTTCCCCGACCATGAGGGGAAGCGGCACGCCGCAAGGCGCGAAGTGATAGGTGGGACGCAGCAGGCTCAAACCGGATCGCCGGCGAGAACCGACCGCGCAACGCCTTACGGCGCGCCACCAGCGACGTTCTGTCTGGTCGAAGGACCGTTCTTCCGGGTACTGGGCGCATCTCAACAGATGCCATCCGACAGCTTTCGCTGCCTTCACCCGCACCACGTCCAGCCGCGCCATAGCGGCAGACCCCCGTAGTGGGGCCGGACGGTGACCCTCGACCACCCGAGTGCAGGAGGTACGTCCTCCCCTGCCCGCAGGCGCCGCATCTCCCTCCACTCCAGACGCCTCATGAAGCGCCCCTCGCGAAGGAGACGGCAGGAGTATCAGCGCGGATAGGAATTTTGTCAAGAACAAAAATGGAACATTTTGTATCGAAAGGCCCTCATGTCCCCTCTCTCGCGCCTCTGCTGGAGAGGGAGAAGAGGAGTGCCGCTTCGCTTCACTGACTTGAGTTGCGCGATGCATGTGAAGCACGGCACCACCCGCGCCTTGTCCAAATGAGCGTCGGGACCTGGGTTAGATGGGTACTTCTGCAAGCGGGAGACCGGCGATGGCGGATGAGATCATCATGCGAGACCCGAGTGTGCTCGCGGGCAAGCCTGTCATTCGCGGCACCCGCATATCGGTCGAGTTTGTGCTCGGTTTGCTTGCTGATGGGTGGAGCGCGGAGGACATTCTCGACAGCTATCCTCATCTATCGAAAGAACAGATTGCCGCGTGTCTGCATTACGCGCGCGATTTGTTGCAGTCCGAAAACATGTCACCAGCCGCGTGATGCGGTTGCTCGCCGATGAAAACGTTCCTTACCCCGCGATTGCAGCACTCCGCAGCGATGGCCACGATGTGATCAGCGTAGCAGAGCTTTCGCCAGGCTCAGCCGACACGAATATTTTCGATTGGGCTATCCGAGACGACCGGATCATCCTGACCTTTGATAAGGATTTCGGCGAAATTGCCAGGCAGACACCAGCATCAGCACAATCTGGTGTCATTCTCCTTCGCGGCGCGATGCCACCTCCACCTGACGTCGGACGGCACTTTGTCGAGGCGATCAATGCCCGGACAGACTGGAAGGGATACTTCTCAGTGATCGAGCCCAACTGGGTTCGCAGGTGGCCGCTCAGGCTGATCTGACCTCACGGCAGTTCAATCACCTTGCCGTTTTCAAGCGACACGCGACGGTCCATGCGGCCGGCGAGTTCCATGTTGTGGGTTGCGATCAGCATCGCCACCCGTGTCGCCTTCACCAGTTGCATCAGCGCATTGAAGACGTGGTCGGCGGTGTGCGGATCGAGATTGCCGGTCGGCTCGTCCGCCAGCAGCACGCGCGGCGCGTTGGCGACCGCGCGCGCGATCGCCACGCGCTGTTGCTCGCCGCCCGAGAGTTCGGCGGGTCGATGCGTGATGCGGTCGCCGAGGCCGAGATAGGCCAGGATTTCCTTGGCGCGATTGACCGTCTCGGAGCGCTTCAGGCCGCGGATCATCTGCGGCAGCATCACATTCTCGAGCGCCGTGAATTCCGGCAGCAGACGATGCGACTGATACACGAAACCGATATCGGTGCGGCGGATCCGCGTGCGCTCGGCATCGGACAGGCCCAGGGTGGCGTTGCCGCCGACATAGACCTCGCCCTCGTCCGGGCTCTCCAGCAGGCCGGCGATATGCAGCAGCGTCGATTTGCCGGAGCCCGACGGCGCCACCAGCGCCACCGACTGCCCGGCCCACAGGCCAAGCCGCGCATGGTCGAGAATCGTCAGGACGGTTTCGCCCTGGGTGTATTGTCGTTTGACGTCGTGCAGATACAGAGCCGGTGTATCTTCTTCCCCCTGCGCCATCTCAGCCACTCACTCGTATCGCAGCGCATCGACAGGATCGAGCCGCGCGGCGCGCCATGACGGATACAGCGTGGCGAGGAAGGACAGCGTCAGGGCCATGATGACCACCGCCGATGTTTCCCCGACGTCGATCTCCGCCGGCAATTTGGACAGGAAGTAGAGTTCGGGCGAGAACAGTTCGGTGGAGGTCATCCACGAGATGAACTGCCTGATCGCCTCGATATTCATGCAGACCAGCAGGCCGACGCCGAAGCCGACCAGCGTGCCGACGACGCCGATGGCGGCCCCGGTGATCAGGAAGATGCGCATGATGGAGCCCTGCGACGCCCCCATGGTGCGCAGGATGGCGATGTCGGCACCTTTGTCCTTCACCAGCATGATCAGGCCGGAGACGATGTTGAGCGCCGCCACCAGCACGATCAGCGTCAGGATCAGGAACATCACGTTGCGCTCGACCTGCAGCGCATTGAAGAAGGTCGCATTGCGCTGGCGCCAGTCGACCAGGAAGATCGGACGTCCCGCACTCTCCGTGACGGCTTTGCGGTAGACATCGACCTTGTCGGGATTGTTCGTGTAGACCTCGATCGAGGTGACGTCATTGTTGCGGTTGAAATAGGCCTGCGCTTCCGGCAGCGGCATGAACACGAAGGTCGAATCGTATTCGGACATGCCGATCTCGAACACCGCGACGACCTTGTAGGGCTTGATGCGCGGCGTCGTGCCCATCGGGGTCACGGCCCCTTTCGGGGCCACCAGCGTGATGTTGTCGCCGGCATGCAGCGAGAGCTGGTCGGCGAGCCGGCGGCCGATGGCGACACCCTGCCCTTCGTCGAATCCCTCCAGCGTGCCCTGCTTGATGTTCTTGGCGATGGAGGTGAGGTTGTTCAGATCGGCGGCACGGATGCCGCGCACGAACACGCCGGACGCGCCGAATGCCGACGATCCCAGCGCCTGGCCGTCAACCACGGGGGCCGCAAGGCGAATGCCATCGGTGCCGTTGATGCGGTCGGCGACTTCTTTCCAGTCGGTCAGCGGCCGTTCCAGCGGCTGCACCAGAATATGGCCGTTGAGGCCGAGAATCTTGTCCAGCAGCTCTTTGCGGAAACCGTTCATGACGGCCATCACGATGATCAGCGTGGCGACGCCGAGCATGATGCCGACGAAGGAAAACCCCGCGATCACGGAGATGAATCCCTCCTTGCGGCGCGCACGGAGGTAGCGTCCGGACAGCAGCCATTCGAAGGCGGCGAAGGGTGGGGTTCGAACTGGCTCGCTCATGACATCATCCGCGGTCCGACTCCCATACGAATCGGGCTTATTGTAGCCGCATCGCACAGGATGCGGCGATGCCATAGTGGATAAGTTGTCAGGACGTCAGCTTTGCGACGACATCCGCCGGTGAGATGCTCTCGCGCGACCCGTCACTGCGCCGCTTCAACTCGACCTTGCCTTCGGCCAGACCCTTCGGACCGACCAGGATCTGCCAGGGCACGCCGATCAGATCGGCAGTGGCGAACTTGCCGCCAGCGCGCTGGTCGGTGTCGTCATAGAGCACATCGACGCCCTTGGCGGTGAGCTCCTCGTAGAGCGCCTCGCAGGCACCGTCGGTGTCAGGCGAGCCCTGCTTGAGGTTAAGAATCGACGCCCGGAACGGCGCCACTTCCTCGGGCCAGATGATGCCGTTGTCGTCGTGGCAGGCCTCGATGATCGCGCCCAGCAGACGCGACACGCCGACCCCGTAGGAGCCGCCATGGATCGGCACTTCGGCGCCATCCGGACCGGCCACGGTGGCTTTCATGGCGTCGGAGTATTTGGTGCCGAAATAGAAGATCTGGCCGACTTCGATGCCGCGGGTGTTCAGCCGCTTGTCTTCCGGCACCTCGCTCTCGAAGCGCGCGGCATCGTGCACGTCTTCGGTGGCGGCATAGATCGATGTCCACTGCTCGATGATCCCGGTGAGATCGCCTTTGTAGTCGACATCGGCGGGCGGGATCGGCAGATCGAGCACATCCTTGTTGCAGAACACGCCGGACTCGCCGGTCTCGGCGAGCACGATGAACTCATGCGAATGATCGCCGCCGATCGGGCCGGTCTCGGCGCGCATCGGGATCGCCTTCAGCCCCATTCGCGCGAAGGTGCGCAGATAGGCGACGAACATCTGATTGTAGGAGTGCTTCGCCGCGGCCTCATCGATGTCGAATGAATAGCCGTCCTTCATCAGGAATTCGCGACCACGCATGACGCCGAAGCGCGGGCGCTGCTCGTCGCGGAATTTCCACTGGATGTGATACAGGTTGAGCGGCAGGCTCTTGTAGGACTTCACATAGCCGCGGAAGATCTCGGTGATCATTTCCTCGTTGGTCGGCCCGTAGAGCAGTTCGCGCTTGTGGCGATCGGTGATGCGCAGCATCTCCGGACCATACGCATCGTAGCGGCCGCTCTCGCGCCACAGATCAGCCAGTTGCAGCGTCGGCATCAGCAGCTCGATGGCGCCAGCGCGATTCTGCTCCTCGATGACGATGGCTTCGATCTTCTTCAGCACGCGCAGGCCAAGCGGCAGCCAGGCATAGATGCCGGCAGCTTCCTGGCGGATCATGCCGGCACGCAGCATCAAACGGTGCGAAACGATCTCCGCTTCCTTCGGCGTTTCCTTGAGGATGGGGAGAAAATAGCGCGACAGCCGCATCGTAAAGCCTGGGGATTCGGAGGAAAGGATGATCGCCGAGTGAAACCGGATCGAGCGGCAAAACACAAGGGCAGCAGCTCAATCGATGTATTGTAAGGCAAGGCCGTGCCACGCAGCACGTGTAGCGCAACCAGAGCGTTTCAAACGCTTGTTTCGAAGCCAAAAAAACAACCGGCAGCTGCAGAAACCATTACTTTCTAAGCGTGCCTCAATTTTGCACAGACTATGCCGAAATTGATGACAAACACGAAAAGTTCAGCTACGACTCGAACCTCAGGCAAATCCGCAAGAATTTGCCGAGAACGGTCCAAGTCTCGGGAGGAACCCTGACGCGCTCAAGCAGCGTCAACCCGCCAATCAAAGGATAAAATCCAACGATCGGGGTATATAGGGTCGACACAATTTTCCGAGCAGGGCCATGTGCCCTGCTCTTTTTTTTGCACGTTTTTTGCCTGGCGTTTGCAAGCAGCGGGCTGCCCAGCGAATGGGCACTGTTTCAATGATTTCAGTGGTCGATGCAAGGCTTCGAGGGCGTGGCCAATTGCTGCGCGCGGCCAATTGTTGCGGGCTGATCCGCGCTACGCTGCCCGCTTGGGCTTGATGCCCGACAACCACGAACAGACCAGTCCCTGTGACGCACCGACGAGGCCGAATGTCAGCACCTGCGACAGCGGGATCGGCACCGACGTCCAGATCTGCAACATCGCGATGCTGACGACATAGCCGGTGATCGTGGATGTCAGCACCTTCGGCCACAGGCCCATCTTGTCTTCGAGGAACCAGTCTTCGCCCCACATGATCAGCGACGGGATCAGACCGAACCAGTAGGCGATCGGCAATCCCATCAGAAAGCCGATGAAGCCGCCGATGATGCGTCCGCTGAGCACTTCGCGGATTTCGAACACGGCGAAGCCGATGACGGGACCGAGCAGCAGGAACAGCAGGAAGCGCTTCATGCGATGACCCTCCGTGTCGCTGCGATCGGATACCTGCTCACAGCGGCACGCCCATCAATTTCGACAGCCGCTCGATATTGAGATAGCCGGCGCTCTGCGCGGCCAATCCGGCGGCGAAGAACAAAGCTGACAGCACGGTGGTCCAGATCAGTTTGTGTCCCATCCGCGCCAGCACCGGCGCGCCGGGATCGGTACCTTCGGCGCCCTCGCCGGCCTCCTGCTGGCTGCGTACCCCGAACGGCAAAGTCAGGAACAGCGTGACCCACCAGATCACGAAGTAGACCGCAAACGCTGTCGAGATCGTATAGGCCATCGTGCCCTCAGGGTTTCGTCATGGCCGGGCGCGTCCCGGCCATCCACGCCTGTGCTTGTGGCAAGGCGTGGATACCCGGCATGCGCCGGGCATGACGGAAATGGAATGCTGCTGATATCCGTAAACCCATGCGGATCGGCCTCAGGACTGTTCGATTTCGACCAACGCGCCGGAGAAATCCTTCGGGTGCAGGAACAGCACCGGCTTGCCATGGGCGCCGATCTTCGGCTCGCCGTCGCCCAGCACCCGCGCGCCCTCACTGATCAACTGATCGCGCGCCGCGATGATGTCCGGCACCTCGTAGCAGAGATGATGAATGGCGCCGTCGGGATTGCGCTCGACGAATTTGCCGATCGGAGATCCCTCGCCCAGAGGCTCGATGAATTCGATCTTGGTGTTCGGCAAGGTCGCGAACACTGTGTAGACACCATGCTCGGGCAGCGGCACGCGCTCGGAAATCTCGGCACCGAACGCGGCGCCGTAGATCTTCGCGGCCTTGGCTGCATCGGCGACCGCGATCGCGACGTGATTGAGCCTGCCCAGCATGATGTCCTCCGTTTTTCTTTTGCGCGTATTCTTTTTTCTTACTGCTCGACCGTCAGGATGTGGACGTAGCACATCGTCTTCTTACCCCAATGTTCGGCCAGCGTGGAGCGGACCGCACGCCGCACCGATTCCGCCATTGCATCGGGATCGCGCTTGCGCGCCTTGGGCAGGTTCTCCACCACATCGACGACGAGATCGAAGACGATATCGTCGAGCACGGCACCGGCCGAATTCTTTTCGGGAATGCCGATCAGATCGACGGCGGGGTCGTCGACCAGATCGCCCTTGTTGGTGATCGCCAGCGCGATGAAGGCGCAGCCGGCAAAACCGAGCCGGCGGCGCTCGGAGACGGCGCGCGATTTCTCGCTTTCGAGAATCGAGCCGTCCTTGAAAATGCGTCCCGACGGCAACTGATCGATGACCGCGGGATCGCCCGGGCCGAGTTTGACGAGAGCGCCGGTCTTGACGATCATCACCTTCGGCACGCCGCAGGCGCGCGCGAGTTTGGCGTGCTCGCTCAGATGCAGTGCCTCGCCGTGAACGGGGATCAGGAGTTCGGGGCGAATCCAGGAGATCATGTCGCGTAATTCATCGCGGCGCGGATGGCCGGACACATGCACCAGCGCGTCGCGGTCGGTGATCACCTCGATGCCCTGGGTAACCAGGCCGTTGATGATGGTGCCGACTGCCTTCTCGTTGCCGGGAATCGTGCGCGACGAGAAGATCACCGTGTCGCCCTGGTTCAGCGTCACCATCGGATGATCGTCATTGGCGATACGCGCCAGCGCCGCACGGCTTTCACCCTGGCTGCCGGTGCACAGCGCCAGCACCTTGTCCGGCGGGAAATGGCCGTAATAGTCGGCATTGCGGAACGGCGGCAGGCCATCGAGGTAACCGCATTCGCGTGCCACCTGCACGACGCGCTCCATGGCGCGACCGACCAGCACAACCTCGCGACCGGACGCCTGCGCCGCTTCAGCCACGGCGCGGACGCGCGCCACGTTGGAGGCGAATGTCGTCACCGCAACACGGCCCTTGGCGGCCATCACCAGCTTGGTGAGCGTGGCAGCCACTTCCATCTCGGACGGCGAACGGCCATCGCGCACCGCATTGGTTGAGTCGCCGATGATCGCCAGCACGCCCTGGTCGCCGAGTTCACGCAGGCGCTTCTCGTCAGTGGGCTTGCCGATGATCGGGGTCGGATCGATCTTCCAGTCGCCGGTGTGAAGCACCGTGCCCATCGGCGTATGCAGCGCGATGGCGTGGCTTTCCGGGATCGAATGCGCGACCGGAATCATTTCGATATCGAAAGGACCGACATTGAAGCGCGAGCCGGACTCGACGACGGTGACCGGAATCTTCGGCGCGCCGCGCTCGGCCGCACATTTCGCCTCGAACAGTGCTGCGGAAAACTTGGTGGCATAGATCGGGCATTTCAGCTTCGGCCACAGATCGATGATGGCGCCGAAGTGATCCTCATGGGCGTGCGTGAGCACGAGGCCGACCAGGTTCTTTTTCTGCTTTTCCAGAAACGTGATGTCGGGCATCACCAGGTCAATGCCGGGCAGATGCTCCTCGTCGCCGAAATAGACGCCGAGATCGATCGCCAGCCATTTGCGCTGCTGGTTGCTGCCGAGGCCATAGATCGACAGGTTCATGCCGATCTGGCCGACACCTCCCAGTGAAGCGAATGTAAGTTCGTCGGGTCTTGTCATTGTCCAGTCCTTGCCGACGCCGCGGAGCCGAAGTGAACGTCGCCCGCCGAGATCGGCACGCGCCGACCATCTGCAGTCGCGACGATCAGACAACCGGCGTCGTCAATCGTATCGAAGATTCCTGAAAGTGTGGAGTTTCCGGTCTGCACCGAGACTGGCTGTCCCAGCCCGGCGGCGCGTTCCAGCCACGCCGTGCGGACGGCGGCGAACCCCCTTCCGCTGTCCCAGATACCCGACATCTCGTGCCAAGTATCGGACAAAGTCGCAAAAAAATCCTCTGCGCTGGCACTGACGCCCAGCGCGCTGAGGCAAGTGACCGGATACGGCATGCCGTCCGGCGCCGCGACGATGTTGGTACCCATCCCGACAACCACGGCGAGCGCCCCGCCGGGATGCGTCTCGGCCTCGAGATTCATGCCGACGAGCTTGGCGCCCCCGGCCATCACATCGTTCGGCCATTTGAGGCGGTAGTCGTTGGCCGCCGAGTTGGGGGCCCGCATGACCGCCTCGACGCTCACCTGCCGCAGTGCCTTTTCAAGCGCGACACCGGCCGCGAAGCCGAGCGTGGCGGCGGCCGACGGGGCGATGTCCAGCACTTCGAGCACCGAGCTTGCGAGGTTGCCGCGCGGCGCGATCCAGGGCCGGTTGCGACGACCGCGACCGGCCGTCTGCATCGTGGTCACAAACCACATCGGCCCACGTTCACCGGCGCGGGCCCGGTCCATCGCTTCCGTATTGGTCGATCCCGTGGTCTCGAAGGTGGCGAGCCTGGTGCCCGCCGCCAATGCCCGTGGCCCGAGCGCGAAAGCCACTAGAACAACGACTTCGCTGCCAGCGAGGCTGCACTGACCAGCGGAGCCGGATAGACGAAGAACAGGATATTGAACACGCCGGTCACCGCGAGCACGGTGCGCAGTTCGACCCGCATCGGATCGAGCGCGCCCGCCGGCTCGTCGAAATACATCAGCTTGACGATGCGCAGATAGTAGAAGGCACCGACCACCGACGCGAGCACGCCCACCACGGCGAGCACGAACAGGCCCGACTTGATGGCTGCCATGAACACGTAGAACTTGCCGAAGAAGCCTGCCAGCGGCGGCACGCCGGCCAGCGAGAACAGGAACATGGCGAAGAAGAACGCCACGGCCGGATTGGTGCGCGACAGGCCGGCGAAGTCCGAGATGTTTTCGAGCGGCTGGCCGTTGCGCTTCATGGTCAGGATGATGGCGAAGGAGCCGAGGGTCATCGCGACATAGATGGCGATATAGACCAGCACGCCCTGCGCGCCCTCTTGCGTCGCCGCGGCGAGGCCGACCAGCGCAAAACCCATATGGCCGATCGACGAATAGGCCATCAGGCGCTTGATGTTGGTCTGGCCGATGGCGGCGAACGAGCCGAGCACCATCGAGGCCAGCGACACGAACACCACGATCTGCTGCCACTGCAGCATGATGCCGGGGAACGCCGTGAGTGCCACGCGGGTAAACACGGCGAGTGCTGCCACCTTCGGCGCGGATGCGAAGAACGCGGTGACCGGGGTCGGCGCGCCCTCGTAGACGTCCGGTGTCCACATGTGGAACGGCACCGCCGAGACCTTGAAGCAGAGGCCGGCGAGCAGGAACACCAGACCGAAGATCAGGCCGATATTGCCGGTCTTGGCCTCGGCGGCGATGCCGGCGAAATTCACGGTGCCGGTGAAGCCGTAGACCATCGAGGCGCCGTAGAGCAGCATGCCCGACGACAGCGCGCCGAGCACGAAATACTTCAGGCCGGCTTCGGTGGACTTGGCATTGTCGCGGTTCGAGGCGGCGACGACATAGAGCGCGAGGCTCATCAGTTCGAGGCCGAGATAGAGCATGATCAGGTCGCCGGCCGAGATCAGCACCATCATGCCGATGGTCGAGAGCAAGACCAGGATCGGATATTCGAAAATGCGGCGCGTATCGTGTTCGAGGAATTCACGCGACAGCAGCAGCGTGACGGCCGAGGCGACCAGCGCCAGCACTTTCAGGAAGCGGGCATAGTCATCGACGATGAAGCTGCCGCCGAAGGTGACCAGCTTGCCGGCCGGCAACATGACCTCGGCCACGCCGACGACGATCAACAGGCAGATGGCGAGCGCCGATACCAGCCCCGTCACCTTGGGCCCGTTGAAGGCGCCGATCATCAGCAACACCATGGCGCCCACTGCCAGGATCAGTTCCGGCAGTACGGGCAACAGGGAATATCCAGCGGTCGTAATGGTCATAGCGAGATCCTGGTCCGCTGCGGTCAGTGCAGCAGTGCCGCTGCCTTCACGGCAGCAGTTGCAGCAGCATAATTCTTGACGACGAGATCAACCGAGGCCGCCGACATGTCGAGCACCGGCTTCGGATAGACACCGAACAGAATGGTGAGAATGGCGAGCGGCACCAGCAGCAGGCCTTCGCGGAAGGTCATGTCCTTCATACCCATCAGCGCCGGCTTTGTCATCTCGCCGAACACCACCTTGCGATACAGCCACAAGGCATAGGCCGCCGAGAGAATGACGCCGGCGCAGGCGACCGTCGCGGTCGGGATCGAAACCTTGAAGGTGCCGAGCAGCGTCAGGAACTCGCCGACGAAGCCGGAGGTGCCGGGCAGACCGACATTGGCCATGGTGAAGACCATGAACAGCAAGGCGTAGATCGGCATCCGGTTGACCAGGCCGCCATAGGCCGCGATCTCGCGGGTATGCATGCGGTCATAGGCGACACCGACGCACAGGAACAGCGCGCCCGACACGATGCCGTGCGAGATCATCTGGAACACCGCACCGGCCACACCCTGCTGGGTGCCGGCGAAGATGCCCATGGTGACGTAGCCCATATGCGCGACAGACGAGTAAGCGATCAGCTTCTTGATGTCTTCCTGCATCAAGGCGACGAGCGACGTGTAGACGATGGCGATCGCCGACAGCGTCCATACCATCGGTGCGAAATACAGCGACGCGTCCGGGAACATCGGCAGCGAGAAGCGCAGGAAGCCGTAGCCGCCCATCTTCAACATGATCGCAGCCAGAACGACCGAACCTGCGGTCGGTGCCTCGACGTGGGCATCCGGCAACCAGGTGTGCACCGGCCACATCGGCATCTTCACCGCGAAGGATGCGAAGAAGGCCAGCCACGCCCACATCTGCAGGCTGCGCGGCATCGCCGTCTGCATCAGGGTCGGGATGTCGGTGGTGCCGGCCTGCCAGTACAGCGCCATGATAGCGAGCAGCATCAGCACCGAGCCGAGGAACGTATAGAGGAAGAACTTGAACGAGGCATAGACGCGGCGCGGGCCGCCCCAGATGCCGATGATCAGGAACATCGGGATCAGGCCGCCCTCGAAGAACAGATAGAACAGCACGAGATCCAGCGCCGAGAAGGTGCCGATCATCAGCGTTTCCAGAACCAGAAACGCCATCATGTATTCCGGCACCCGCTTCGAGACCGACTTCCAGCTGCACAGGATGCAAAACGGCATCAGGGCGGTGGTCAGGATGACGAACGGGAACGAGATGCCGTCAACGCCCATATGGTAGTTGATGGTCGCGGCCAGCCAGGGCGCCTTTTCGACGAACTGGAAGCCGGCATTGCTGCCGTCGTAGCGCGCCACCATGATCAGCGACACGGCAAAGGTCGCGATGGTCGCCCACAGGGCGATCCACTTGGCGTTACGATCGGCAGCCTCGTCGCGGCCGCGCGCCAGCAGATAGACGAGCGCAGCACCGAGCGTCGGCAGGAAGGTGGTGACCGACAGGATCGGCCAGGTCATGACTGAGCCGGACATTAGTGGCCCCCCAGGCCGAAAGTAAACCAGGTGATCAACCCGGCGACGCCGATCAGCATCGCGAAGGCATAGTGATAGAGATAGCCGGTCTGGATCTTGATCGCACCGCGCGCCACGTCGAGCACGCGCGACGAGACACCGTCAGGGCCGAGGCCGTCGATGACCATGCCGTCGCCCTTCTTCCACAGGAAGTGGCCGATCCACTTGGCCGGACGCACGAAGATGATGTCGTACAGCTCGTCGAAGTACCACTTGTTGAGCAGGAACTTGTAGAGCAGCGGATGCTGGTTCGCGAGCTCGACCGGCAGATACGGTTTGCGGATGTAGAACAGGTACGAGATCAGGAAGCCCGCTACCATCATCACGGTCGGCAGATACGGCACCCACACCGGCAGGTGGTGCATGTCGTCCAGGATGGTCGGGTTCATCTTCAGCGACTCGCGGAAGAACTCGGCGACATGGTGTCCGGCGAAAGCTTCCTTGAACGGGAAGCCCGCGGCGAACGAACCGACGCCCAGCACAGCCAGCGGGAACAGCATCCACATCGGCGCCTCATGCGCCGCATCGTAATGCTTCTGGTTATGCGGCTTGCCGTGGAACGTCTTGAACACCAGGCGCCACGAATAGAACGAGGTCAGCAGCGCCGCGATCACCGTCATCAGGAAGCCGTAGAAGGCAAACGGATTGTGCGAGGCGTAGGCTGCTTCGATGATGGCGTCCTTCGAGAAATAACCGGCGGTGAACGGGAAGCCGGTCAGCGCCAGCGTACCGATGGTCATCATCGCGTAGGTGAACGGGATCTTGTTCCACAGGCCACCCATTTTGCGGATGTCCTGCTCGTGATGCATCGCATAGATCACCGAGCCCGAGCCGAGGAACAGCAGCGCCTTGAAGAAGGCGTGCGTGAACAGATGGAACATGGCGACCGAATAGGCCCCTGCTCCCAGCGCCACGAACATGTAGCCGAGCTGCGAACAGGTCGAGTAAGCGACGATGCGCTTGATGTCGTTCTGTACCAGACCGATGGTCGCCGCAAAGAACGCCGTGGTGGCGCCGACCAGCATGACGACGGCCTGGGCATTCGGCGCCAGCTCGAACAGCGGCGACATCCGCGCGACCATGAAGGCGCCCGCGGTGACCATGGTGGCGGCGTGAATGAGCGCCGACACCGGGGTCGGACCTTCCATCGCGTCCGGCAACCAGGTGTGCAGCAGGAACTGCGCCGACTTGCCCATGGCGCCGACGAACAGCAGCAGACAGCACAGGGTCAGCGCATCGGCCTGCCAGCCGAAGAAGTTGATGGTCTTGCCGACGAGGCTCGGCGCGCCCGCGAAGATCGCATCGAAATCGGTGGTCCCCAGCAGCATGAAGATGCCGAAGATGCCGAGCAGGAAGCCGAAGTCGCCGACGCGGTTGACGACGAAGGCCTTGATGGCGGCGGCATTGGCGGTCGGCTTCTTGAACCAGAAGCCGATCAACAGATACGACGCCAGGCCGACGCCTTCCCAGCCGAAGAACAGCTGCAGCAAGTTATCGGCGGTCACCAGCATGAGCATCATGAAGGTGAACAGCGACAGATAGGCCATGAAGCGCGGCCGGTTCGGATCGTCTTCCATGTAGCCGAGCGAATAGATGTGCACGAGCGACGACACGGTGGTGACGACCACCAGCATGACGGCCGTGAGCGTATCGACGCGCAGCGTCCAGGACAGCTGCAGGTCGCCGGAATTGATCCAGTTCAGCAGCACGACGCGGATGTCATGCTGGTTGAATGCGACGTCGACGAAGGTGATCCAGGCCAGCGCGGCCGACACCACCAGCAGGCCGGCGGTGATCAGCTCGGCGGCGCGCGAACCGAATGCGGCCGGCTCGGCGACATGGTGGTGATCGTCGTGATCATCATGGCCGTGGCCATGGTCATCATGCGCATGCGAAGCGTGGGCGTCGGCATGACCATGATGGCCGTGGTCGTCGTGACCGTGCGCGTGGTCCATGTCGTCGCCGCTCGGGGCGCGACCATGCGCACCCATAATGGCGATCGCGCCGCCGATCAGCGCACCGATCAGCGGCAAGAATACGAGAGCCTGGATCATAACTGGCTCAGCCCTTCATCAGATTGACGTCTTCAACCGCGATCGAACCGCGGTTGCGGAAATACACGACAAGCACCGCAAGACCGATCGCCGCTTCGGCGGCGGCCACGGTCAGCACCAAAAGCGCGAACACCTGGCCGACGATGTCGCCGAGGAAGGTCGAGAACGCCACCATGTTGATGTTGACCGACAGCAGGATCAGCTCGATCGACATCAGGATGACGATGATGTTCTTGCGGTTCAGGAAGATGCCGAGAATGCCCAGCGTGAACAGGATCGCCGCGACGGCGAGATAGTGTCCGAGACCGATCGTCATTTGATCCAGTTCCCCGAGTCCGAGTCCTGCAGGCCCTGCCCGGCCGGCACCTTGCGCACATCCATGGCCATGGCTTTGGTGCGCGCGTTCTGGACATTGATGTCCTGGCGCTTGACCGAGCCGCGATGGCGCAACGTCAGCACGATGGCACCGATCATCGCGACCAGCAGCACCATGCCGGCGAGTTGGAAGTAATGGATGTAGGTCGTGTAGAGCACCAGGCCGAGCGCCTCGGTATTTGTCACGTTCCCCGGGATCGGCGCGGTGATCGCCTTGCCGGCATTCGGGTTCATCACCCAGCCGCCGGCAACCAGCAGCAATTCGGCAAGGAAGATCGCGCCGACCAGCAGACCGACCGGCAGATACTGGATGAAGCCTTCGCGCAACTGCGCGAAATCGACGTCGAGCATCATGATCACGAACAGGAACAGCACCGCGACCGCGCCGACATAGACGACAATCAGCAGCATCGCCAGGAACTCGGCGCCCATCAGGATGAACAGGCCGGAGGCGTTGACGAAAGCCAGGATCAGGAACAGCACGGAGTGCACGGGATTGCGCGACGCGATCACCATGACCGCGCAGGCGACGCAGACGCCGGCGAACAGATAGAAGAACAGTGCGGGGAAAATCATGATGTCCCCTTACCGGTACGGCGCGTCTTGGGCGAGCGATCTGGCGATTTCGCGCTCCCAACGGTCGCCATTGGCGAGCAGCCTGGCCTTGTCATAGAACAGTTCCTCGCGCGTCTCGGTGGCGAATTCGAAGTTCGGCCCCTCGACGATCGCATCGACCGGACAGGCTTCCTGGCACAGTCCGCAATAGATGCACTTCACCATATCGATGTCGTAACGCACCGTGCGGCGGGTGCCGTCGTTGCGCCGCGGACCGGCTTCGATGGTGATCGCCTGCGCCGGACACACGGCTTCGCACAGCTTGCACGCGATGCAGCGTTCTTCGCCGTTGGGATAGCGGCGCAGCGCGTGCTCACCGCGGAAGCGCGGCGAGATCGGGTTCTTCTCGAACGGATAGTTGATCGTCGGCTTCGGCTTGAAGAAATACTTCATGGCGAGGACGAACGCTTGCGCGAACTCCGCCAGAAGCAGCGAGTGAGCTGTTGCCCTGATATTCATAGCGACCTCATTTCGGGGCCAGGCCCGCGAATTGCAGCACACCGGCAACGATGATCACGTAGGCCAGCGAGAGCGGCAGAAAAACCTTCCAGCCGAGACGCATCAGCTGGTCGTAGCGGTAGCGCGGCACGATAGCCTTCGCCATCGCGATCAAGAAGAACATGAACATCACCTTGATGGCGAACCAGATGATGCCGGGCACCCAGGTGAAGGGCGCGAACGGGATCGGCGACAGCCAACCACCGAGGAACAGGATCGTCGCCAGCGCGCACATGGACACGATCGCCACATATTCGCCGAGCATGAACAACAGATACGGGGTCGAGCCGTATTCCGTCATGAAGCCTGCGACCAGTTCGGATTCCGCTTCCACCAGATCGAACGGTGGACGGTTGGTTTCAGCCAGCGCCGAGACGTAGAACACCACGAACATCGGAAACAGCGGGATGAAGTACCAGCCGAGGATGCCCCACTTGGAATCCTGCGCCATCACGATCGACGTCAGGTTCAGCGACCCCACGCACAACAGCACGGTGATGATGACGAAGCCGATCGAGACTTCGTAGGACACCATCTGCGCCGCGGCGCGCAGCGCCGACAGGAACGGATATTTCGAGTTCGACGCCCAGCCGGCCATGATGATGCCGTAGATCGACAGCGACGAGATCGCGAAGATGTAGAGAATGCCGACATTGAGATCGGCGATCACCCATCCCAGATTCATCGGGATCACGGCCCAGGCCGCGAGCGCCAGGATACACGACACCAGCGGCGCCAGCAGGAACACGCCCTTGTTCGCGCCCGACGGAACCACCGGCTCCTTCAGCACGAATTTCAGCAAGTCTGCGAAAGACTGCAGCAGGCCGAACGGGCCGACCACATTGGGCCCGCGGCGAATCTGCACCGCCGCCCAGATCTTGCGGTCAGCCAGCAGGATGTAGGCGATCGCCACCAGCAGCAATACGAGCACGAGCAGGCTCTGCGCGATCATGATGATCAGCGGCCACAGGGTGCTAGTCCAGAGTTCAGCCATCGTCTTACTCCGCCGCCGTCAGCAACTGGCCCGAGGCCAGGCGGGAACATTCCGCCATGACAGCTGACGCGCGCGCGATCGGGTTGGTGAGGTAGAAATCCTCGATCGGGCTCTTGAACGGCGCCTTGTCGATGGTGCCGCCCTTCCCTGCAAGGGTCTTGATGCCGGCGACATCGCCGGCTTCGATCTGGTCGATGCGCATCAGATGCGGCGCCTGCTTGAAGATCGCCTGCCGCAACTGCGCCACCGAGTCGAATGGCAGCTTGTGACCGAGCACGTCGGACAAGGCGCGGATGATCGCCCAATCCTCGCGGGCATCCCCCGGCGGGAAGCCGGCGCGCTCCGCCATCTGCACGCGGCCTTCGGTGTTGACGAAGATGCCCGACTTTTCGGTATAGGCGGAGCCCGGCAGGATGACGTCGGCACGATGTGCGCCACGCTCACCATGGGTGCCGATATAGACGACGAATGCGCCCGGCGCGATCTCGACATCATCGGCGCCGAGCGAAAACACGACATTCGCGCCGCCGCCTGCGATCTGCGCTGCCGTGCGCCCGCCGGTGAACCCGATATCGAGCGCGCCGACCGTCGAGGCCGCTGCATGCAGAACGGCAAAGCCGTTCCAGCCGTCCTTGATCGCGCCGATGTCGGCAGCAAGCTTGGCCGCCTGCGCCAGCACGGCAGCGCCGTCCGCACGCGTGGCAACACCCGAGCCGACCAGCACGATCGGGTTCTTGGCGCCCTTCAGCACCTCTGCGAAGGAATGCTTGCCGGCGATCACGTCGGCCAGGGTCTCGGTGCCGGCGCCGAGATGATCGTAGCGATAGGTCAGGTCGGCATTCTCGCCGATCAAACCGATCTTCAGATTGCCACCGCGCCAGGCCTTGCGGATGCGGGCGTTGAGCACGGCCGCTTCCTTGCGCGGGTTGGAGCCGATGATCAGCAGGGCATCCGCCTGCTCGATGCCGGCGATGGTCGGGTTGAAGATGTAGGACGCACGACCCGCCCTGGCGTCGAAGCCCGCAGTGCCGGGCGTCGCGACATCGGCCGAGCCGAGCGAGGCCAGCAGCGTCTTGATCGCATACATTTCCTCGACGGCCGCAAGATCGCCGGCGATGGCGCCGATCTTGTTGCCGCTGGCAGCGACCTTGGCAGCGATCGCGCCGAAGGCTTCGCCCCAGGTCGCGGCCCGCAGCTTGCCGTTGTCGCGCAGATACGGACGATCGAGGCGCTGGGTGCGCAGGCCGTCGACGACATGGCGCGTCTTGTCGGAGATCCATTCCTCGTTCACCGCTTCATTGATGCGCGGCAGGATGCGCATCACTTCACGGCCGCGGGTATCGACACGGATCGCAGAGCCGACCGCATCCATCACGTCGATGGACTGGGTCTTGCTGAGCTCCCACGGACGCGCCGCGAAAGCGTAAGGCTTCGACGTCAACGCACCGACCGGGCAGATATCGACCAGGTTGCCCTGCAGTTCGGAGGTCAGCGCGGTTTCGAGGAAGGAGGTGATCTCCATGTCCTCGCCGCGGCCGGTGGCGCCCATTTCCGGCGCGCCGGCGACTTCCGCCGCGAAGCGAACGCAACGCGTGCACTGGATGCAGCGGTTCATCGAGGTCTTGACCAGCGCGCCGAGATACTTGTCCTCGACGGCGCGCTTGTTCTCGGCGAAGCGGCTGGTATCGACACCATAGCCCATCGCCTGGTCCTGCAGATCGCACTCGCCGCCCTGATCGCAGATCGGGCAATCCAGCGGGTGGTTGATCAAAAGGAATTCCATCACGCCTTCGCGGGCCTTCTTGACCATCGGCGAACGCGTTGAGATTTCCGGCGGCTCGCCGTTCGGGCCGGGACGGCAATCGCGCACGCCCCAGGCGCAGCTCGCCACCGGCTTCGGTCCGCCCTTCACTTCGACCAGGCACATGCGGCAATTGCCGGCGATCGACAGCCGCTCGTGATAGCAGAAGCGCGGAATCTCGGCGCCGGCGGCTTCGCACGCCTGCAGCAGCGTGTATTCCGCGGGGACATCGATCTCTTTGCCGTCGACGATCAGTTTAGTCATAGCGCTCGTCCTATTCCGCCGCGACCAGATGCGCGGGATCGAGAATGCCCTGATCGTCGAGTGTTGCCTTGCGGCTGAACTCTTCGATGCGGCGTTCGATCTCCGGGCGGAAGGCGCGAATCAGGCCTTGCACCGGCCACGCGGCGGCATCGCCGAGCGCGCAGATGGTGTGGCCTTCGACCTGTTTGGTGACTTCCAGCAGCATGTCGATCTCGCGCTTGTGGGCGCGGCCCTCGACCATGCGCGACAGCACGCGCCACATCCAGCCGGTGCCTTCACGGCATGGCGTGCACTGGCCGCAGCTCTCATGCTTGAAGAAGTAGCTGATGCGGGCGATCGCCGCGACGACGTCGGTGGACTTGTCCATGACGATGACGCCGGCGGTGCCGAATGACGACTTCACCGCGCGGGTGCCGTCGAAATCCATGATGAGCTCTTCACAATCGGCCGCAGGAATCAGCGGGCACGATGCGCCGCCCGGAATGATCGCGAGCAGATTGTCCCAGCCGCCGCGAATGCCGCCGCCGTGCTTCTCGATCAACTCGCGGAACGGGATGCTCATGGCGTCTTCGACGACGCAGGGCGTGTTGACGTGGCCGGAGATGCCGTAAAGTTTGGTACCGACATTGTTCGGACGGCCGATCGAGGCGAACCACGACGCGCCGCGACGCAGGATGTCCGGCGCCACTGCGATCGACTCCACGTTGTTCACCGTGGTCGGGCAGCCGTAGAGACCGACATTGGCCGGGAATGGCGGCTTCAGGCGCGGCTGGCCCTTCTTGCCTTCGAGGCTTTCCAGCAGCGCGGTTTCTTCGCCGCAGATATAGGCGCCGGCGCCGTGTGCGACATAGAGATCGAACGGCCAGCCATGGATGTTGTCCTTGCCGATCAGATTGGCCGCGTAAGCCTGATCGATCGCAGCCTGCAGGCGCTCGCGCTCGCGGATGAATTCGCCGCGGACATAGATATAGCCGACATGCGCGCCCATGGCGCAGCCGGCGATCAGGCAGCCTTCGACCAGCGTATGCGGGTCATGGCGCATGATCTCGCGATCCTTGCAGGTGCCGGGCTCGGATTCGTCAGCGTTGACGACGAGATAGCTCGGCCGGCCGTCCTTGTTCTCCTTCGGCATGAAGGACCACTTCATGCCGGTAGGGAAGCCGGCGCCGCCACGACCGCGCAGGCCCGACGCCTTCATTTCGTTGATGATCCAGTCGCGGCCCTTGTCGATGATGGCTTTGGTGCCATCCCAACCGCCACGGCGGCGCGCGCCTTCGAGACCGAAGTCATCGAGGCCGTAGAGATTGCGGAAGATGCGATCCTTGTCGTCGAGCATGGCTTCCTCGATCAGCGATTGGTTTGCTTGAAGGCGAGCATCGCGGCACAGCCGCCGAACACCACTGCCCACAATAGACTTGATTCAAGCGTGGCGCTCAGGAAGTAGCGCTGCAGCAGGAAAATGAAAGCCGCGGCAGCCGCGGTGTGCAACGAGATGTAGAGCCACCTGTTCATTAAGTCGGCTCCCGATTTCACTGCGATTGCTTTGGCGCGCACGCGTTTCATTTTTTCGGCTCCTTGGGAGAGCCGCCCTTCGGCGGGTTGTCCTTGGTCGCATCGGCCGCCGGAGCCTTCGGCGCCGGCCGTTCCTGCGCATTGGCGGACTCGGTCTGCTTCTTCGGTTCGGCGTCGGCGAGAGCCGGCCCCGTCGCCAGTGCTTCCGACCTGGTATAGTTCGGCGCGCCGCCGTCCTTCATCACGCGCGCACCGCCCTCGGGGGCAGCGAACTGGCGACCGATCTGCGAACCCGGCTTCGGCGGCGTGCCTGCAACGAAGCCGTCGATGATCTTGTTCATGCTGTCTTTATCGAGGTCTTCGTAGGTGTCGCTCCAGATCATCGCCATCGGGGCGTTGACGCAGGCGCCGAGGCACTCGACCTCCTCCCACGAAAAGTCGCCATCGTCCGACAGATGGAACGGATCGTGATGGATGCGATGCTGACAGACCTCGATGATGTCGCCGGCGCCGCGCAGCATGCAGGGCGTGGTGCCGCAGACCTGGATGTGGGCCTTCTTGCCCACCGGCTTGAGCTGGAACTGGGTGTAGAAGGTCGCCACCTCCAGCACACGGATGTAAGGCATCTCCAGCATGTCGGCGACGCAACGGATCGCCGCTTCGGACACCCAACCGGCATTCTGCTCCTGCGCCCGCCACAGAATCGCGATCACCGCCGAGGCCTGACGGCCGGGCGGATAATGCGTGATCTGCTCCTTCGCCCAGGCCAGATTTTCAGGCGTGAAACTGAAGGACACGGGCTGCAGTTCTTTCGGAGCCAAACGGCGGACGGACATGGTCTATCTCTCAGTGAGTGCGGCGCGCCGCGCTCGCATTCAGGCTGTTGAAGCGATCGAGCCAGAACGCGCTCGCGGTGCCGAACACGTTGTAGCCAACGTGGGAGGACACCTTGATGCGATCGAGAATCGATAGCTCGGTCACGGTTTCGAAGCGGTTGGTAGCGGGATCATGCACGATCAGCGACAGCGGCGTATGATCCAGAATAAAGCGCGAGACCGTGTGGGCGGGATCATTGCCGTGCTCTTCGCACATGATGACCGAGTCGCCCTGCAAAAGACGGGTGCCGCCCTTGATGGCCTCGATCTCGACGCCTTCGACGTCGAGCTTGATGAGATACTTGCCGGACAGCGACAGCTTGCCGTCGTCGAGCAGATTGTCGAGCGCCAGCACCGGCACTTCCTCGCCGCCGCTCTGATCACCGACGATGCTGAACGCCTCGTGCTTGGTGCCTGTCAGCCGCGCCGTACCGCGCGTCGCGCCGATCGCGCATTTCACGACGTCGAAACGGTCGCCGTTGATCCTGGCGTTGTTGGCGAGCTTGGGGAAGTTTTCGCCCGACGGCTCGATGGCGATCGCCTTGTGCGAACCGAACGGCGCGCTCGACACCAGCACCGACCAGTAGCCGAAATTGGCGCCGCAATCGAGCAGCGTGTAATCGACATCGACCGCGTTCTTGAACAGCAGTTCGAGCTCGTCCTCGTAGGAGAAGCTGCGGTCGAGCAGCTTGCTCCAGTAGCCGTCGCCGAACGGAAACGCGAACAGCGCATCGGCATTCAGCTTCACGACGAGCACGCGCGCCGGCAGCACAGTGCGGCGCATCAGATTGGCGCACATGTTGTAGCCACGATGCGCAAACGACGCCGACATCCTTGTCCCGGCAGCCAGCACGCACGCCATCGCCCGCTCCCAGAGGTTGACCCCTGAAAGCGCGCCCGATGCGCGGTCGAACTGGATGGGCGCCGATGTCACCGATCGACCTCTCCGAACACGATATCGATGGAGCCGAGAATAGCCGAGACGTCAGCCAGCTGATGGCCGCGACACAGGAAATCCATCGCCTGCAGATGCGCGAAACCGGGCGCGCGGATCTTGCACTTGTACGGCTTGTTGCTGCCGTCCGAGACGAGATACACGCCGAACTCGCCCTTCGGCGCTTCCACCGCGGCATAGACCTCGCCCGCGGGCACGTGCACGCCTTCGGTATAGAGCTTGAAGTGATGGATCAGCGCTTCCATGGACCGCTTCATCTCGGCCCGGCGCGGCGGCGAGATCTTGTGATCGTCGACGACGACGGGCCCCTGCCCGTCCGCCGCACGCAGCTTGGCGATGCACTGCTTCATGATCTTGGTCGACTGCCCTTTCCAGCACATTGGGATCCTAAGCTTAGAATTCCACGTGGACAAGTTGTCGCG
>JADMIO011694145.1_pt1 | contig 54825 bp, 59 predicted proteins | sample 8958161 | NCBI WGS metagenome assembly JADMIO01 (sample SAMN16585339, study PRJNA669376) | soil metagenome | isolation source: Crop rotation soil | place: USA: Cullars Rotation, Alabama | collected 2011
GACAACTTGTCCACGTGGAATTCTAAGCTTAGGATCCCAATGTGCTGGAAAGCCGCTAGAATTGTCACCACCCATAGACGAAACAGCAAACTGCCTACCATGTCACAGCCTCCTGATCTAAGAGTTCTAATTTATCCTAAATAAGCGAGTGCTGACGAAAGTGAGCCACAAAGACCTCGAAGTCCGAGCTCTTCGAGTGCGGGCTGAGCCACCGTGACTGCGTTCCCACTTCCATCACAAGTAACGAACCGGGCATAGTTGGCGAACTGGCGGCGCAGTGACTCGCGGTTGAGCTGAATCTTTTTCTCCGCGCGCCAGTCTTCTCCCACAGGACCGAGCACAGCCAAGTGCGCGGTGCGGTCACTCAGGTCAAGTCCGATCACGTAACGCTGTTCGGCATCTTGGTCTTTGCATTGTGGTTTTGGTTTGTTGTTGCTGAGCTATATGGTTCTCGGCAGTTTTCATTGCACTTGCAGGCTTTAGTGTTTTGGGATTATCGCGCATCCTTTCTGCTCCTCTCCTCAGAGCGAGCTCTGCTGCGGAGCACATCGTTCCTCGCCGTCTCATCCCGTCTGTTGCACCATCGTTTTGACCGCAGAGAATTGAAGGGAATGAGAAATCATGGACCCGGCCGAAATCCATGTTTCGAAAAAAAAAGCGGTGGTTTGCTGACGAAGTGATCATCACCTGGGTGCGATGGTATCTGCGGTTCCGGCTCAGCTATCGTGATCTCGCGTCAATAGCAGCAGAGCCGGGAATCCCGGTGTCTCCGTCAACCCTCCTGTGCTGGGTAGTTCGATACACCGGAGAATTCGTTCGCCGGTATCCGCCATGCGGGCTTCAAGTCCTTCAAGAATGTCAGAATCGTGCTCGCCGGAATCGAACTCATCTACAGACTGAAGAAGGGCCAGTATGGTGTTCCCTTATAGCTTCGAATCACTCTCTCGGGACATTTGGAGCAAGGTGCTCGCCGCATCAGCAAATGAAGGTGCAACAAACCTGCGCGCATTGGCGACAGAATTGGTTACATGCTCAATCTCTGTATCGGCTATGTGATTGAAGGAAAACGACTCGCGAGGCTCTTCCACAGCATTACCAAACCCCAACGAGGTGTCACCAATTTTGGTGACTTATAAATGAATTACTTACGAAGTGATTACAGAATCAAGGACCTGTTTTTTGGAGAAGTAAACTAAATGCAAGTGTTGTAGAATCAGTTGGTTGCGGGGGAAGGATTTGAACCTTCGACCTTTGGGTTATGAGCCCAATCAAAACCTTGCCCACAGTTGCCTTCCGTTCCCCTGAGTTCCCCAAAAGTATTGATTTCATTCCCCTGGATTCCCCTCAATTTGGTCACAGATTTGGTGACAGTTGCCCCGGATTCCCCTAGGTTCCCCATCAAATTGGTGACAAATTTGGTGACGTTTTGCACGGTCGCGGTCAACGTTCGATCTGTGCAGGCTAGCTTGCACGCAGGCTCTAGTATCTTTTACGTCGATATCAGAGTCAAGCTTGGAGGTAGCTGGGTTCTCGCCCATCCCCTGTGGTCCTGAATAATTTCCTAAGCCACCTCTTTCTCCAGGCGATAGTCGTGATGCAGACCGCCTAGCACAGGAGTCTTGGTGATTCGGTAGCCGGACGGCAATTCATATCGATGGCCGCTTACCGGAACTGCAGCCTGATTCGGTTCTGGTAAGCCGGGGCCTAAGGCAGTGTGTGGTCTCCCGCGATTGTAATACGTCGCAAACTCTCGAACCATCCGCTTGAGGTGTCTTTCATTCATCGGGATCAAGTAACCCAAGCACGCGCGGCGAATCGTCCCATTTACTCGTTCGCCATGTGCGTTCGCCATTGGACTTCGTACGGGAGTCTTCAATATCCTCAGGCCAAACTCACTCAGCGCTTCGTCGACCTTCGCCGAGAAAATCGTGTCACGATCGTGAACTACATAGCGATGACGAGATTGGCCGTCCACGAACTCGCGAAACTGCTGTCGCGTCCACTCTGCGGTCGGATGATTTGTAACGTTGACATGCAGGATACGACGCGAACCGATCTCGATCGCGATAAACACGTACATCACCTGAAACCTGGCCGTCACTGAGGTAAAAAAGTCGCGGGCGATAATTTCAGTCGCCTGATTCTGGACAAAGGTAGCCCATCGCTGATTGCGTGGTAGACGCGGTCGGCGCGCTTGCTTGAGCTATTTGCCAACGGTCTGCGCATCCACGAGCATCCCAGCTTCAGCGACAACTCATCGGCAATCCGCCCTTCACCCCAAGTCGGATTCTCGTCTGCCATCGTGAGGATCAGCGTTTGCAGGTTCTTGGGTAGCGGCGGCCGTCCGACTGGCCGCGATTTCCAACGCCAGAATAGTCCGAAGCCGGCTCGGTGCCGCCGAACGAATGTGCTCGATTGCACGATGGCTAGTGCTGGTGCCGACGGAAAAAATCGACTCAAGACAACCAGCGCGAGTTTGGCGGGTGGTGTTGGTCGACGACGGCGAATCTTCCTTTCCTGATAGAGGGCGAGTTGCCGTCGCAGGAACAGATTCTCTGCAATGATCTCCGTTCGAGTGCGAAACCCGATACGAATCAGATCCCGAAGCACCCCTAATACGACAACGATCAGGGCACCCAAACAGATCTCCTACGCAGCCGGAGCCAGCAGTAACACGTTAACGCAGGCAGTCGTTAGACTCGCACTGAATATTTCCGGAACAGGGGCTTTTCACCGCATTCGTCGCCATCTGCTCGTGAAATCCCCAGTCGAAGTACAAATTGATGCCCGCCGAATTGCGCCGATCCAGCCCTCTGCGGCTGCATCCACATTCTGCAGCGGAAACACTTTCCAGACAACCCTGCTTCGAGATAGGACCGAATATCCGGGTGTCTTTTCCCAGCCATTCCAGTCGACTCTCGCAGTATTTGCTTCGAGATGCCAAGAACCATTGCGTATGGTGCAGTCTCAGCAGAACTGGTGGCCTTCAGGTCTCGTCGAGTAGCCGGCGCCGAACCTCCCATGCCTGCCAGAGGTGGCGGCGCTCATGGGCCAAGGCGAGATCGAACGAGAACCCCAACGGATACCAAATCCACGACACGAAGGGAGATTGCACCTTGGTCCGCCGCATGTCCATCTCGCCACTGCGCGATATCGTTCGCGCGACGTCCTCATGCATGCTGAAGAAGCGTTGCATAGTGTCGTCCTTGGGGCGTCGGGAACACGGAACGAACAAAGGCTTAGTCTTTGTCTTCAGTTTGTACGGTGGCTCGCACAACTCGAGCAGCCTGCATTGCCACCACGAATACTGATACGTTCCGCCGCTGTGGCCGTTCTTGATAAAATCCTCCTGCATGGCTCGATCCCATTTCACAAGCAAGGCATGCCCTGTCAGGATAAGGTGCTCAAGGCAGTAACTCACGGACCAGCCGCCGGTACGGGGTGGCGCGTGAAACTGGTCGTCGGTTAAAGCCCGGTCCAGTTGGCTCAGGTCTGTTTGGATGACCGCCAGCGCCTTGAGGCATGCCCCCATGTCGAATCGATTCGCTACGGTGACCATTCGCTAGTCTGAAGCGCAAAAGCCCGCCGGAAACTATCATCATGGCGAGCTAATCGATGCAAGCAGGGCTACGGCCCGGCTTTGGCGCCGCGCGGCGTAAGGAGCGGCCAGCTTCTGCTTCGTCCAGCTTTGCCAAATGTCGAGGCTTTTCAGGCACAAATATCGGGCCTCTGCCTTCCACTCCGCGCGGTGAGCTCGGGTCACGCCCGGCTGTGCCGCGAGAGCGAAATAGCCTCGCCCCGCCGCTTCGAGCGCTTCTGCCAAGTCACGCTGCAGATACAGGCTGGATGGAGCACGCTTAAGCAATCTTTCAGCAACGTCGACGCCGTTTCGGAAATTGCTGATCGCACCTGCCGAGTCGCGGCGGTCCACGAGCACGTTCCCTAGCTCAAGATACATCCAACCGAGCGGCCGATTCATCCAGATTCGCTGAGGCGCCACTTTTTCGATGGGCTGCTGCAATTCGATCGATCTGGTTAGCAATCGAAATGCTTCGTCTGTTCTGCCTAACCTGCGTGAACATCGAGCTGCTCCCAGGTTGACCAGCGCTACGTCGCGACGGTACTCAATGTTCGATTCGTCGGTGCGGAGCAGATTCTCGGCGATTACAAGACCTCTTTCATAGTGATCGAGCGCGCCTAGGGGATCCACATCGAGCCGGAGCCTTCCGAGACTTGAATGCGAACTGACCAGAACTCTTCGGGCTCGCACGTCCTGTGGGTCCGCGGCGGCAAGCGCTTCGGCACGAGCGAGCGCGTCGCGATAACAGGAAAGTGCGCCTCTGGCGTCTCCGAGGTTGAGTTCTTCCGGGCCACCAAGAACATCGCCGAGCGCCCGCACTATCTGAATCATTCCCCACTGGTCTTCGCTACTGCCTGCCGATTGCAGCAACTCAGCGTTCAACGTTCGCGCAGTCTCATAGTTGTCGCGAGCGCCGGCGATGTTTCCGGATTCAAAAAGGATCGTTGCCATACGAACGTGCGCAAGACGAAGCGCTCTCCGAGAGGGGGGCTTTGAGTCGATACCAGTCCATTCCTTGGCGATCTCCAGTGCTTTGCGATAGTGCGGGATGGCGGCTGCCGCTGATCCCGCATTTCTCTCCTCATCGCCGAGCCGCGTGTAAACGTTGATTTGAGACTCCAACGGTATCCTGGCGCCGGTCCGGGCGGAGGCGTCCTCGGCGATTGCAGCCGCCTTTTGGAACTGGAATCTGGCGCCTTGCGGATTTCCAAGCAGCGCTTGGATGTCACCGATCTCAAGGTTGATTTCGATGAGCTCCTGAATGGCCTCGCCTCGTGTATCACGCCGGCTCGCGAGCCTTTCGTTGATTTCCAGCGCTTTGCGGTAGTGGGAAAGCGCGGCTGAGGACTTACCCAAATGCGACCGGAAGGGGTGGCCCTCAATAGCGGCGACTCGATGGTATGCCTTCGCAATCTCCAGGTCGAGAGCCACATCACCCGAGGAATCTGCCGCAAGCTTGTCGAGATAACCGGCCACTGTTTCAACCATCTTCACGCGTAAAGCCGTTGATCCTGGCAGTTGCTCGACTTGATCATGCAGATCGTATAGCAAGCTCCTGGCAAGCTGCCTAACAACCTGAAACCGGCGCTCTGCGCGAGCAGCCTGGAACGTCGTCGCAGCGATGCCGCCAACCAGAATGAACATGACCAGGACGGCAACCGAAACACCGAAGCGATGCCGGCGAACGAACTTGCTAGCTGCGTAGGCCCATCGGTCCTCTTGCGCAACGATGGGCAAGGCTTCCATGTGCCGGCGGACATCTTCGGAAAGTTCCGCCGCAGATGCATAGCGCCGCTGCGGCTCTTTCCGCATGGCAGTAAGAACGATATTGTCGAGATCTCCCGAGATCTGGCGTTGTAACTGCTTGCGAACACCCGGCGAATAGTCATCGTTTCGCGCCGCGGCGAGACTGGGCCTCTCCGGGTCACCTTCGCAGATCTTTCTCTCCGCTTCGACGAACGACCTTGAAGTGAGACGGTGCGCTCGCCTGCCAGTGAGAAGCTCATAGAGCACCGCTCCCAAAGAGTAGATATCGCTTGCAGTGCTGACCGGTAATCCCCTCACTTGCTCTGGGCTCGCGTAATCAGGTGTCAACATCCGGAGTTCCGGCTTCGTCAGAGTGATTTCCGCTGCTATGCGCGGATCGACCAACTTGGCGATCCCGAAGTCCAGCAGCTTCGGAATTCCTTCCTTGGTCGTAAGGATGTTACTTGGCTTGATATCGCGGTGGATAATTAGGTTCTGGTGAGCGTGTTGCACCGCCTCGCAGACCAACTGGAATAATCTTAGACGTTCCGGAATCGAGAGGCTCTTCTCAGCGCAGAACTTCGTGATCGGCACGCCATCGACATGCTCCATGACGAAATACGGAAGGCCGTCCCTGGTAGCCCCACCATCGAGTAATCGCGCGATAAAAGGATGATCGAGGTTGGCCAAGATCTGTCGTTCCTGCCTGAAGCGGTTCACCATGAAATTTGTGTCCATGCCACGGTTCAACAGCTTGATGGCGACTTGTTTCTGGAACTCATCGTCGTCGCGAATGCCGAGATAGACGGAGCCCATTCCGCCATGCCCGATCAAGCAGACAAGGCGGTATGGCCCGATGCGGCGACCGATTCGTTCCGTGTCCAGATCTTCGCTGGTGAGGCGTGTGCTGGAAATAGTGGAAATCTCGACCAGTCGTTGGTCCGGAGCATCACAGGCAAGGAGCGATTCCAGTTCCCCCCGCAGGGCAGGATCGCCCTTGCAGACGCTATCCAGAACGCTCTGTTGCCTGGCTGGCGAACATTCGACTAGCTGAGCAAACAGATTCTCGATCTGGCGCCAACGCTCGTCTGTCATGTGGCCTCAGAGCTATCGATTGAGGCGATGGCTAGTTTTGTCCGGGCTATTCGCCGTGCCGCATACGGGATAGCCTGCTTTCGGGCATTCCAGTCCTGCCACGTCGCAAGGGCCTTTTGATACCAGGACCGGGCTTCGGTCCTCCACTCCGTGCGGCGTGCCCGAGTAATGCCTGGCCGTGAGGCAAGGACAAGGTAGTACGCGCCCACGGCCTCGAAGACTTCGGCACGATCGAGTTGGTGAGAGAGACTCGAAGGCGCGCGCTCAAGCATCCGGCCGGTGGCGGCCAATCCCTCACGCAATGCGTCGATAGCCTGATCTGGGGTTCCTCCATCCAACAGAGCTCTGCCCTTGAGCACGTACGTACGGCTTAGGACGCGAAGATTCCAAACACGCTCGGGAGAGACCGCGGCGATTGCCTCTTGGAGTTCTATCGCGCGATTCAGATTCTCGATTGCCTCATCAGATTTACGCAGTTTGTGAAGCGCGGCACCCAGTCCCATGTATGCGCGCGCTGCGTGATAAAGGTACTCGGCGTTTCTTGGATCTCCGGCGCGCAGTTCTTCTGAAATCGTCACCGCCTTCCGGCTATACCCGACGGCCTGCGACGGCTCGTCTTCCGCTAATAGCATGCCGAGACGCCAGCAAGACGATGCTACATTCCTGCGGGCATTGACGTTCTTGAGATCGGCTGCGGCAAGTGCCTCCGCAATGGCAAGGGCCTTCTGATAATGCGTCGCCGCTCCCACGCGATCGCCAAAATTCGGGTCATCAGGAGCTGCGAGTATGTCTCCGATGGATGTATAGATACTGATCGTGTCGTACTTCTGCTCATGTCCCGTCTCCGCGCGGCCAAGCAAGTCCTCCGCGATAGTCTGCGCTTTCATGTAGCTTTCACGAGCACCAAAGAGGTCGCCGGCTCGTGCTTGCGCACTTCCAACGTGCCGAAGTGTTTCACGCAGGTTACTGGCGGCTCCCACCCCCGGATCTGCATTGCGCCACTTCAGACTGATTTCCAGAGCCTTTCGGCACTGAGCAAGCTCACCTTCCGCGTCGCCACGCTCGTATTCCGCGTCGGCAAGACGGAGATAGACGTTGATCTGCGTGACAGGCGGGATCGCCGGGTTACCGCTTGCGAATGCTTCGTTGACTATCGCCGACGCCTTTCGAGCATGCGCTTTACTTTCTGCCGGATTTCCCATCAACGACTCCAACTGGCTCGCTTTGAGGTGAGTATCAATCAGACCGCGTATCGCTTGAGTACGAAGATCAGGACGAGTCCAGACGCGTTCATAAAGCACGAGCGCCTTCCGATAACTGCGCAAAGCCGCAGAGCCTTGGCCAAGATTCGAATAGAAGGGATGACCTTCCAGGCTGCCTACACGCTCGTAGGCCGATGCCATTTCGACGTCAAGGCTGGGATCCGGCGATCCGTCCTGAGCGAGAGTATCGAGGTAGTTCACGACTGTACGGATAGTGGCAGCCCTTACCGCGATCGATCCTGGGAGGCGTTCCATCTCATCGTGCAACTCAAACAGCATGCTGTTGGCAAGGCCTCTCACGATTTGGAATCTTTGCTCCGCCCGTCGAGCCTGAAACGAGCTTGCGGCGATGCCTCCAACCAAACTGATTGCGAGGAGCGCGGTAGCTAAAACCCCAAGCCTGTGCCGACGAACGAACTTACCTGCCAAGTAGGTCCATCGGTCCCCTTGCGCGACGATTGGCAAGGCTTCCATATGCCGGCGGATGTCCTCCGAAAGCTCCGCGGCGGATACATAGCGGCGCTGCGGCTCCTTCCTCATTGCGGTCAGGATGATGTTGTCGAGGTCGCCCGAGAGTTGGCGCCTCAGCCGTTTATGTTCGACAGCGAGGCTCGGTTTCTGAGTTTCAGCGTCACAGATTGCGCGCTCCAGGTCACCGGGCGAGTTGGAAGCGAGCAGGTGGGGCCTTCGACCGGTCAACAGTTCATATAACACTGCTCCGAGAGAATAGATGTCACTGGCCGTGCTGATCGGCAATCCTTTGAATTGTTCCGGGCTGGCGTAGTCCGGTGTCAACATGCGCAACTCGGCCTGTGTAAGGGTGGCTCCCGTTGACCCGCCGGGGCGAATGACTTTAGCGATTCCGAAATCGAGGAGCTTCGGAAGTCCTTCCTTCGTCGTCAGTATGTTGGTGGGCTTGATGTCGCGATGGACCACCAGATTCTGGTGCGCGTACTGTACTGCCTCACAGACCAAACGAAACAGTCGAAGCCGCTCCGGAATCGAGAGATTCTTGTCGGCGCAATACTTCGTAATCGGGACACCATCAACATACTCCATCACGAGATAGGGAAGCCCATCTTCAGTCGCGCCGCCATCAAGCAGCCGGGCAATAAGAGGATGCTCGAGATCGGCCAGGATTTGCCGCTCCTGCCGGAAACGGCTCAGCATGAAATTGGTATCCATGCCCCGTTTCAAAAGTTTGATCGCGACCTGCTTCTGATATTGATCGTCGTCTCGAATGCCAAGATATACGGAGCCCATTCCGCCGTGCCCGATCAGGCGCACAAGCCGATAAACTCCGATGCGCCGTCCTGCCATATCCGAGGCAGGGTCATCGAGGTTTGCTAACGATGGTTTCAGCAGCGTCGGAATAGTTACGAGGCGCTGATCCGGATTGTCGCAGGCGAGCAGTGACTCCAATTCCCGACGGAGGTGGTCGTCTCCATTGCAAGCGCGAGCTATGAAGTCCTCCCGCTCAAGTTCAGGACACTCGATTACCTGTTCAAACAGGCTCTCGATTTGGCGCCAACGCTCGTCCGTCATAGACGTTTTATGCGATGGAGGCTTCGCCGCGCATGCATCTGCGCAGCCAAGCTTCAGCCAGGCGCATTTCGCGCATGACCGTGATTCCTGCCACACCTAACGCCTCAGCCGTCTCCTCGACAGTGCACCCGCCGAAATAGCGCATTTCGACAATTCGGCATTTGCGTTTGTCGAATGCGGCTAGTTTTGAGAGCGCCTCGTCGAGCGCCAGGATATCGGTGTTGTCTGACCGGCCAGCCACAAATGCTTCATCGAGACTTACGTTGGCGAGCCCACTTCCTCGTTTGGCGGCAGCGTGACGCCTGGCATGGTCGACGAGAATCTGCCTCATGACAAGTGAAGCAACCGCGAGGAAATGAGCGCGTCCGCTCCATTCGGAGGCATTCTCGTTGACCAACCGCAAATATGCCTCGTGAATCAGAGCTGTCGGTTGCAAAGTGTGGTCGGGCCGCTCGCGCCTCAGATAATTTTTTGCCCGCAGATGCAAGTCAGAATACACAAGCGGCGCTAATTCATCCAGCGCACCTTGATTCCCTCTGCTCCATTCGGAGAGAAGCCTGGTGACATCAGAAGGCATCGCGCCGACATTTTATCGCATTTGCGCACTTTTTTCGCGGCTTTCGATGATAGTGTCGGCCAAACTTTCGCGCATCAGACGGCATGAAGATGCTAATCGAAACGAGCTGGCTGCTCGATGGGAGAAGCAATCTGGTGCAACTGAAACAAGAGCTCTGGCTGACGGAAACGGAGATCGCAATCGTCGACCGGGGTATCGCGGCGCTCGATAAGTTCCTTGTCGAGTTTTGCACTTACTGATGAAAGGAAAGTATATGGCACACGATGTCAATAGCATTAGCTTTAACTCAAACGACAAACAACTTGTGCGCTGGTTTGCCCTGCTGGTCCTCATCGGCCCAATTCACGTTGGCGAGCAACTGATGTTCGGGCTGGACACTCTCTACGAACTGCAGGCAATTCTGGGCGGCTACTATTCGTTCTTCACGAATCCGGATGTCGGTACGGTCTTGCTCGTCATCATCACCGTTACGCTGGTCCAATCGTTCCTTCTTGCGGTGCTCGCGGGCGGGCGCTGGCGACTGCTTGTCGCAGGATTCTTTGGAATCGCGGGTGTCGGTGAGGCACACCACATAGTGCAGACGGTCGTGCAGGGCAAGTACTTTCCCGGCCTGGTGACGTCATTTGCCTACGTGTGGATCGGCGTGATGGTTCTGCGAGCCGTCGTTCGCGAATGGCCCGTTAGTCGACAGCAGGCGCAGAAGCATCTGACCGCTGCGTAGGAGGAAATCATGCTGCGCGCTCATCTTTTGCTCACGATCACACTGGCAGCAATTGCGAATGCCGCCGACACCTAACGCTCGAGCAGGCCGTTGCTCTCGCGCTTGAAAACAACGCCAGTCTTCAGAGTTCCATTCTCGACGGGCAGAAGGCGGAGGACCGGCTGCAGGCCGCGCGTACCCGGCAGTTTCCGGCAATCAGCGTGTACATGTTAGGAGCGCAGCAATTGCGCTCTTTCGATTTCACACTCGAAAAAGGTGTCCTGGGAACTTACGGGGAGATCGGACCCCTTCCCGACCAGGATGTTCATCTGAAAACGCCATTGCAGCCAACTGGCCTGCTGATCAGCAGGGTGAGCCAACCGTTGTCGGGTTTGATTCGCATCCGCAGAAGCATGGACACGCTGAAGACGGGCGTGAAGCTCGCGAATGAACAAACGCGAGCCGAGCGCCAGAAGATCGCCCGTGACATCAAACGCGTGTACTACGGTTTGCAGGAGGTGGAGTCCTCTCTTCGCAGTGTGCGCGAAACGGCCAATCTTTATGAAGAGATCGAAAGACTGACATCCAGGTACGTAGTCCAGCAGGTTGCGCTGCGCGGCGACTTACTCCAGACGCAGACACGACTGGCAAAAACACAGCAACTTGAAACACAACTGAAAAACCAGCAGGCCGCCGGCAAAGAACAGCTCAACCAGCTCCTGGGAAGAGATGTTCTGACGGAATTTGAAGTGCAACCGCCCCTGGAGGCAACGGGTGAAGTTCCCGCTATAGAGGAAGCTCGCGTCCGTGCGTTAAGAGACCGTCCTGAGATACGCCAGGCTCAGCTTCGCCAAGTTCAAGCCGAACAAGACTTGCGAGCAAAGGAGGCAGAGTACATTCCCGAAATCGCGGTCGAGTACAACAACCTGGCATTCCTGAACTGGGGCCGGTACATGCCAAGTCAAAGCATGAGCATCGGTGTGAGCCTGAGTTGGGAGCCTTTTGATTGGGGCCGCAAGAAGCATGAAGCTGCGGAGAAGCAGCGGACGGTAGAGCAGGCGCGTATCTCTCAGCGAGATACCGAAAGCCTTGTCCTGGTCGACATCAATGACAAGTCCCGCCAGCTACGGTACAGCAGAGCTGAGCTTCGCGTTGCACGTCTGACACAGGAAGAGGCGATTGAGAATTTACGAGTCGTCAAGAACAAATATTCTGCCCAAGTTGTCTTGGTGAAGGACGTACTTCAGGCTCAAGCCAGCCTGGAAGATTCCAACACCGAATACCAAAAATCCCTCACGTCCTTTTGGAATGCCCGCGCCGATTTCGAGCGCGCAATAGGAGAAGACCAATGAAATCCATCGCTCCGATATTTCTTTCGCTCTTAATAGTCGCGGGCTGCCACAAGCAAGCTCCGATCGAGAAAGCGATCACCCCCGTCAAGGTCACAACCGTCGACATGTACCAACCCGAGAGCGGAGCGCGGTACTCTGCGTCGATTCTGCCGGGCCGCCAAGTGAGTCTCTCGTTTCGCGTGTCCGGATTCGTTACCGGTATCCAACGTGCCGGAAACCGAGGGCTGGAGCCCGGCGACATCGTACGTGCGGGAACGGTTCTGGCGCGGCTGCGAGCCGAAGACTACCAGCACTCGTCCGCTCAGGCGCAAAGCCAGCTCGAGGCTGCAAAAGAAAACCAGAAGACTGCGGCAGCACAGCTCGCCCAGGCGCGCGCGTCGTACGTCAAAGCGGACGCCGACTTCAAGCGCGCCCGTACGCTGTTCGACTCACAGAGCCTGACGCGTCCGGATTTTGACGCTGCCCGCGCCCAGGTGGATGGGGCCGAAGCACAAGTGAATGCAGCAACGGCCAATTTGGATGCCACCGCCGCCCAGATTCGAAATGCGGAAGCGAGCATGGCGACGGCGCGGCTAGCTCAGAGCGACACCGCACTGATTGCGCCATTCACAGCATCTGTCGTTCAGCGAAATATCGAAGTCGGCATGCTCGCAAGCCCGTCCGTGATCGCCTACACTCTGGCCGAAATCGACACAGTTAAGGCGGCCTTTGCAGTGCCGGATACAACGGTTGTGCAGATGCGTCCCGGCCAAAAGATAGCTATATCAGTTGAAGCGCTTCCGGCCCGAAACTTCGGTGGCACGGTGACAGCGATCGCATCTGTCGCCGATTCGTCAACCAGACTGTTCCAGATTGAGGTCACAATCGCAAATCCGGAAATGCTGCTCAAGCCCGGCATGATCGCATCCCTAACGCTGATGGATGCCAGGACGCTACCTGCCATTCCAGTGATCCCGCTCGCGGCCGTTGTCCGTGACCGCGCTAACCCGTCCGATTTTTCGGTGATGGTCGTGGAGGGAAAGATTGCTAAAGCCCGCAGAGTCGCTCTCGGTCCAACGTTCGGAGAGTTGCTGGCCGTCTCGAGCGGACTCAAGCCCGGTGAATTGGTCATTCGGGCGGGCGGAACGATGGTCAATGACGGAGAAGCAGTTGAGGTGATCCCATGAAACACTCTGACGCTCACACCGGCGAAACCGGAAGGCTCAACCCTTCGCGCTTTTCGGTCGAAAACCCACATATTACTTGGGTCCTGCTAATTGGAACGGTGATCTGGGGTATCTATGGGTACCTCAGCATGCCTCAACGAAAAGACCCTGACATTCCCGTCAAGGTTGCCCTAGTCGAGACGCCATGGCCGGGGGCAACCGCCGAGCGCGTTGAGGAACTCGTTACGAAGAATATCGAGAAGGTGCTGGCGTCGAACAGCAAAATCTCGAAAATTGAATCCGTTTCACGCAGCAACACCTCGATCATCACTTTCTTTGTCTCCGATGAGATAAAGAATGCAAGCCAGGTCCTGGACGACATCGCCGGCCGCCTCGCAGCGATCAACAATCTACCGGACGGCGCGGGTCCGATTCGCTATCAGCGTGATTTCGGGGATACCGCGACTCTCATGCTCACCGTTGCCAGTCCGAAGATGAGCGACGCGGAAATTGGAGTTCGTGCCGAACAAATTCGGCAAGCGATCGCGTCCGTTCGCGGTGCAGCGGTACAACGCGCGTCTGTGATTCTTTGCTTCCCGCTTAGAGACGATTTCCGCCTCACACGCCTGGGAGCAATCAAGTTCGTGAACCATTTGAAGTCCGTGGACCCGGAGCTCGATCCCCGTCTACTCGACGGCGCCGGCTGTGTAGGCGCGGATGTGCACGGATCCCGAACGGACGCTCAGATTATGGATCTGCTGGCGCGATTTCTGCGCGAGTTCTATCCGCACTCGCAATGGGAGCCAGGGATCTGGCCGCCGTTCCTGGTTCGCGATCTCAGCGAAACGCGTACGAGGCTTGCCGGGGTTGCCGGTGAGAAGTATAGCTACCGTGATCTGGATGAACTCACGGACACCATGGAAAAGGCCCTGATGGCAACGGGCAGGAAGGATGTTGATGCTCCGCTCGTAGCAAAGGTGACCCGCTCCGGCCTTCTGCCGGAACGCGTCTACATTGTTTACTCGCAAGAGCGCCTGGCTTCGTATGGAATAAAGACGAGCGCGCTTTCCAACGCGCTGCAGGCTCGCAACCTGACAGTTGGAGGAGGAGAGATCGATGCCGGAGGCAAAACAGTATTCCTTCACCCATCCGGCGAGTTTCGTAGCGAACGTGAAATCCGCGATGTAATCATCGGCACGACCGCACATGGCGCGCCGCTGTACCTCCGCGATGTAGCCGATATCGTTCGCAGTTACGAGAACCCGCCTCGCCACCTCAACTACTACTCATGGCGCGACGCTGAAGGTAAGTGGCAACGTTCCCGAGCCGTCACGCTTGCCGTCCAAATGGGAGCGGGACAACAGATCAACGAGTTCGGCGCCCAGGTAGATATCGCGCTGGACAACTTGAAAAAACAATTGCCCCAGGACCTGATCGTCGCGCGCACCAGCGATCAGCCAAAGCAGGTTGAGGAGAAGATCGATCTCTTCATGAGCAGCCTCTACGAGGCCATCGCCCTGGTCATCCTGGTGTCTTTGATCGGTTTCTGGGAGTGGCGATCGGCACTGCTGATGGCGCTGTCTATCCCGCTCACGCTTCTGATGACTTTCGGGATGATGAGCCTCCTCGGCATGGATATCCAACAGATTTCCATTGCGAGCCTGATCATTGCGCTTGGCTTGCTCGTCGATGATCCCGTAGTTGCCGGCGATGCCATTAAGCGCGAGCTTGCCAACGGCAAACCGCGGCACATTGCGGCCTGGCTTGGACCAACGAAACTGGCGACAGCCATTCTGTACGCCACGGTTACCAACATCGTCGCGTACCTTCCGTTTCTTATCTTGACTGGAAGCACCGGGCAGTTCATCTACTCGCTACCTGTCGTAATGACCTGTTCGTTGATTGCCTCGCGCATCGTGTCGTGGACCTTCATCCCGCTGCTTGGCTACTATTTGCTCCGTGGCCGCGGAGAGCCCACAATTGCGGAGCGAAGGGCGACCGGCTTTGGCGCCGCCTATTACCGGCTCGGACACTGGGCGATTGGCCATCGCTGGCTCGTGATGGCAGGTGCTACGGCCTTACTTGTAGGGGGCGGTGTCATTGCGAGCGCTCTCAAGCCTCAATTTTTTCCGAAGGACCTTTCACAGCTTGCGTTCATCGATGTCATGCTTCCCGAGGACGCTGCGATATCCTCCACCGGCGACATCGTGAAACAGGTCGAGAAGATCGCCGGCGAAGTTGCGGCGGCCAAACACATGCCGATCGAAGCGATGTCCAGCTTTGTTGGCGGGAGTGGCCCGCGCTTCTGGTACTCGCTCTCACCGGAAGCTCCGCACCCGAACTATGCGCAGGTCGTGTTGGTATTCAAGGACAAGCACGACACACACCATCTGTTGCCGCACATTCAGGAACGAGTAGAACGGGAAATCGCCGGCGCGAGAGTCGACGTGCGCCAGTTAGAGACAGGTGATTCCGTCGGCTTGCCGGTAGCGTTCCGAGTTTCGGGCGAGGACATCGCTGCACTACATGCGATTTCCGATCGCGTCAAAAAGGCGCTCCGGGAGACGCCGCTCGCAACTCGAATTCGAGACAACTGGGGCGAAGAGCGTTTCAATGTTGAACTCAAGATCGATCCCGATCGCGCCAACCTTGCTGGGTTGACGAACCGCGACATTGCCGGCGCATCCTCCACTGCGGTGAGCGGGACGCCGATGACTACCATGCGCGAGGGAGACAAACAGATCCCTGTCGTAGCCCGCATGCGCTCTGACGAGTTTGCGAGTTTACGTGATGTCGATAGCCTGTACGCCTTCTCGAATACGGGATCGCAGAAGATTCCGGTAAGCCAGGTTGTGCAACTAGGCTACAGCTTTAGCGATGAGGTGATCCGGCGGAGGAATCAATTCCGAACGATCACTATTTCAGCGTGGCCGCATGAGGGTGTGCTCGCCTCCGAAGTGATGGCAGCCGTCCAGCCGTCCATCGATTCCATTTCGGCTTCGCTTCCAGCTGGTTACAAACTCGAGATCGGTGGGGAACAAGAGAAGCAGAAGGACAACTTCGGCAAGTTATCGGTAGTACTGGCGACTTCGGTGATCGCCATCTTCTTCGCGCTTACCTTTCAATTCAAGAACGCGATCAAGCCGTTCATCGTCTTCGCTGCTGTTCCCTTCGGAGCTGTGGGGGCTTTTGTCGCTCTCCTCGTAATGGGCGCCCCGTTCGGGTTCATGGCATTCCTGGGAGTCATCAGCTTGGTCGGCGTAATCGTCAGCCACATCATTGTTCTCTTTGATTTCATCGAAGAGGACAATGCAGAAGGCGAGTCTTTCCACGATGCGGTGCTCGACGCCGGCATCATGCGGCTCCGGCCCGTGCTGATTACGGTCGGTGCGACGGTATTTGGACTGATTCCACTGGCATTGCACGGTGGCCCGCTTTGGGAGCCGCTGTGCTACGCCCAAATCGGCGGGCTTACCGCCGCTACGTTTATCACTCTCATTCTGGTTCCGGTGTTCTATGCGATCTGCGTATTGGACTTGAAGATCGTGAAGTGGGATAGCCCCGCACCAGCGGTTACAGCAGAGAGCGCCGGCGACGCCCTCGAAATTGGACAGTTCAGCCATGCAGCGGCCGGACAAGCTCAGCGAAGGTAACTATCGTGAACAACGCAAATCTTTCTACAGAACACTACGACCTGGTTGTCATCGGATCTGGCGCCGCGGGGCATCACGGCGCCATCCAAGCCGCCAAATTAGGCAAAACTGTATTGGTTGTCGAGCAGAGCGCCGCTCTTGGTGGAGCTTGCATCAACACTGGTACCATCCCGAGCAAGACACTCCGGCACGCAGTCATGTGCCCGTCGGGGTTGGGGTCGCGGATAAAGGATGGTTCTGTCACCTCCGCTCAGCAACTGGTGATTGCGCAGGAACTCGCGAGACGCGTCGAGCATGTTGCCAGCAACGAAGTGAGCGTTTATGACAAGCAATTCCGCCGCAATGGCGTTGACGTATTGACAGGAAAAGCATCTTTTGCGGGCCGAAATGTCATTTGTGTCGACGGTGGACAAACTACTCGATGGTTTCGCGCGGAGCGGGTTCTGATAGCCACAGGAACCCGGCCCGCGCACAGCGACAACATTCCTGTAGATGGTCTCTCGATTGTCGATACCGATGCGATCCGAAACCTCCCCACCCGACGTAAGGTGTTGACGATCGTCGGTGGCGGCGTCATCGGCATCGAGTATGCATGCATCGCTGCCGCTTTGGGCGCCTCGGTAAGTCTCGTCGAGCGCCGCTCCCGCGTACTGGATTTTGTCGACCAGCAGATCGTTCAAGCGCTCAGATATCACATGCGAAACCATGGAGTGACTTTCCGTCTCGGCGAGGAGGTCGACCAGGTGACAAAGTCCTCCGACGGAAAAGTCTGCGCAGTTCTCCGGAGCGGAAAACAGATCTGGTCGGATGCGCTGCTCTATGCCGTCGGCAGGCAAGGCAATACGGATTCACTAAACTTACGCGCGTGTGGTCTCGAGGCCGACGCGCGAGGGCGGCTCCAGGTAAACGAAAATTTCCAGACAGCGCAGCCTCACATTTATGCCGCGGGCGATGTAGTTGGCTTCCCCAGTCTCGCATCTGTTTCGATGGAACAAGGACGAGTAGCGGTTTGCAATGCATTCGGTGAACCCGCTGTATCCGTCCCTGAACTGTTCCCGTACGGCATCTACTCGATTCCGGAGATCTCGTTCGTGGGAAGAACCGAGGAACAGTTGACGGCGCAGGCGGTCCCCTACGAAATCGGGATCGCACACTATCGCGAGATCGCACGCGGCCAGATTCTGGACGACACGACCGGGCTTTTAAAGATCTTGTTTCATCGCGAGACCAGACAACTTCTGGGCGTTCACATCGTTGGCGAAGGCGCGACAGAACTGGTCCACATAGGTCAAGCGGTTCTCGGTTTGCAAGGCACGATAGACTGTCTCGTCAGCACTGTGTTCAACTATCCGACGCTCGCTGAATGCTACAAAGTGGCGGCTTTGAATGGTTTGAACCGGCTGAACTATTCGCGACCCGCTGTTATGGAGGCGACCGTATGACAACGATTCGCACCGTAATCCTGCGTGCCAACGCCCTGTACATAGGTGCGGCAGGGCCGCAGGAGTGTTGTTTGATCTCCGGGGCATCTACCTCGGGACCGGACCGCAAGGTCGTATTCTCGTCGAGGCGCCGCATGCAGGCATTGGCTTCGTTGAAGCCCATGGACTCGCGTTGATCCTTGCCGTTGTGCTGTGGCGCGCAGTGTCCGCACGGTCATCGCATCTCACCGCTTTCTCGATAGATGTGCTCCTGGGAACCGCCAATCTGCTGCTGTGGCAGATATTCGTTGCCGGCGGCGCGCTAGCGGTGGGTTACGTCTGCACAATCCTGCATTGGACGTTTGCGACGCTCCAGTTACTCGCTATATTGCCGCCACGAGGAATCGATCGCTTGACAAATGTAAGTCGGCGATCGGTCTAGATTCCCTGTCGCTTTATCGTGAGTGACGTGATGACGATTCGCGTTGTTGTCGGTCTCAGACACGTCAATCGCGACACTCCGATGTGCCCTAAGCTGCCAGGACTACAGTCACCACCATGGCCCGAGGAATCAAGTTGTGCGTCGAGTCGACTTTCCGACTTTCGAGAAGGCTTTCCGAAGCGGACCAGAACTGGTAACCGTGGGCATCCGAACCGGACACCGCGAAATCACGACAATTTGGTGACAACCTCACCACCCCTCAACCCATCTGCCCCCCTATCTGATTCTTTTCAAACACCCAATCCAAAGAATGCGGATTCGAAAGAGCCCAACGTGCTGTCACCAATTTTGAGTCTTAGAATGAGTTACTTACGAAGTCGGTCCTGAAGTTGGTAGCGGTTTCAAGCATTACAAAAGCGAGGATAAGTATAATAGAATCAGTTGGTTGCGGGGGAAGGATTTGAACCTTCGACCTTTGGGTTATGAGCCCAATCAAAACCTTGCCCGCAGTTGCCGTCCGTTCCCCTGAGTTCCCCAAAGGTATTGATTTCATTCCCCTGGATTCCCCTCAGTTTGGTCACAGAATTGGTGACAGTTGCCCCGGATTCCCCTGGGTTCCCCATCAAATTGGTGACAGTTTTGGTGACGTTTTGCACGGTCGCGGGCAACGCCCGAGTTGTGCAGTCTAGCTTGCATGCAGGCTCTAGTATCGTTTATGTCGATATCAGCGTCAAGCTGGGACGTAGCTGGGTTCAAACCCCATCTCCCGCTTCATACAAACGATACGTTGCGAGCAGTCCAAAAGAAGTTGAGTTCGACAATCGAAGTTAAAGCAAGGCACAGGCACCAACCACGAAACCAGATAGACCTGAATGTCAACAAAAAACAGCGGGCCCGGTCGCGAGGGAGCCGGACCCGCTCTGGCGTTTACGTATCACTCTCGTCAGCGTTGGCTTCCGTGTCAGAGCGTCGCTCAGCACGATCCAGCTTGCCGATGGTATCGGCGCGAACTTCGACGATGCGATGCTTGGCGCCATCGCGTTCGTACTCGCGAGTCCGGATCGCGCCTTGCACCATTACGTATGATCCCTTCGGCAGGGTTCGCGAGTATTCGGCAAGCTTCGAGAACGAAACGACTCGATGCCAGTCCGTGTGACTTTGCCAGTTTCCGTCTGCGTCCTTCCAGGACTCTTTCGTCGCAACCGAAAGTGTGGTCACGAGCGTGCCATTCGGCGTGTAGTGAACGTCGGCGTCACTGCCTGTGAAACCGATGATCGTGAGCTGGTTCAAGGTGTACATGTAAGTTCTCCATTTCTGCTGCCCGTTTGTTCCGGGGGCGACCGAAAAGCGAGCGGCCAAGCTCCCAAACGAGCCGGAGTGCATTGTTGGAGGCGCCGGCGGTTTTGGTTTCTGGGAATTTCAGAAACCTGCTGGAGGAACCGACAAAGCAGAACACAGGCAAGAGCCGGGCGCGCGGTCTAAGCGAAGCAGGTGCCCTGGACAAAGCGGGCTAAGAGGTGGAGACGAAATGCAAAAGAGACGACAGTAACGATACGAGGTAAGTCAACAGGCCCAGATGCCAATGCCCTGTTACTGGCCATCAGCGCGTGCACAGATGATCCCATTTGGAAGACTATGTGCAAAAACTGCAAGCCGAACATTTCGAAGCATGGTCGCGGTCGCCGGACTTGAGCGCAGCAGAGATTAAGCCACTCGCAAGAATCCTTACGATCTCGACAACGTCAAAGACTCGATTACTGGAGAGAGTCGGCGAATTGCAATAGCAGATCGCCCACGGCGTTTCGAAGGAGCTTCTGAGCAGGACGCGGTGAAGGTGAGAGTTTCCGTTGCGAAAATCAGAGGGTACACAGAATGGCTGCGTTGACCATTTGAATTACGCGGCTATTCCGAACCAACTTGTCAATGAATTTTGCTTGCCCCATCGAATCATACTAGGCTACCCACCTGTGCTCGGGAAAAAATTCCTGTGTAGCCAAGATAAGCGTCGGAAGGATAGCGAACGGTTCCCCAACCTCGGTAACGTTTTGGTTTTGGCCGAATCTAAAGAGAGTCCGCTGTTTCCGTATCTTGTTGGATTCTGAAGCTGTTCTAGTTTTTTGACTATTCGGGGAAGAACTGAAAGCATGCTTGGCCTCGACCGTCACGCTGCCCGCGTTACGTGGACGGTTTTTCTGATTGGACTGGTGATCCTGTTGGCCTACATGGCGCGGCATACGATCATCGTTTTCCTGGTCGCACTGTTCTTCGCGTATATGCTGTCTCCCGCAGTGAATGCTCTGGACGCGATGATCTCGCCGCGTTTATGGCGGAACTGGTCACTCGTCATCGTCTACCTAGCTTTCGTCGGCGCGCTGATCGGCGTCGGGTTCGCGATCGGGTCGACCGTCGCGGAGCAGGCGTCCAATCTTGCTGCCAAGCTCCCGGAGTTGATTACGAGCAGCGATCCGTTGCAAGGGTTTCCACTTCCGGAATGGCTGGATCCTCTCCGGATTCGCATCGTCGGCGCCATCCGTACCCAGCTCGACAATTTGGACAAATCCGCAATCCCGATTCTGAAGACGGCGGCCGAGGAGGTGTTCAAGCACGTTGGGACAGCTCTCGAAGTCGTGCTGGTTCCGATTCTGAGCTTTTTCTTCTTGAAAGACGGCGCACGTATACGGGAGACGCTAGTGGACCGTACCACCGAGGGCCGGAGCACTTTGTTGCTCGACGAGATCCTCGACGACGTGCACCTGCTTCTCGGTCACTACATTCGTGCGCTAGTCATTCTGGCCTGCGCAACATTTGTTAGCTATACGTTGTTCCTTCAGGGCACGGGGGGACAATATGGCGTCCTGCTCGGCGCAATCGCGGGTTTGCTGGAGTTTATTCCGGTCGTCGGCCCGCTAGCTGCAGCAGTGGTGATCATCGTCGTCGAGGCAATCAGTGGATACAGCCATGTCGTCGCCGTCATCATTTTCATCCTCTGCTACCGCATGTTTCAGGATTACGTGCTGTCGCCGTATCTAATGGGTGCGGGAGTCGAGCTTCACCCACTGCTGGTGCTTTTTGGTGTGTTCGCCGGCGAGCAGATTGCGGGGGTCCCTGGTATGTTCTTTTCGGTGCCGGTGATCGCGATTCTTCGGATCGTGTATGTTCGATCGATGCGCGCAAGAATCAGGCGCGAACTCCCCCCGTGTCAATGAAGGAGCTCGCGCCACGACTCCGGTGCCCGCTGGCTTCGCCAGCACGAAATCCGGCTCGCCGCGCGTGCGGTGCGCAAGTGCGGGGCAAGGGTGTGTGCGGTGGGGCGTTTTCAGGGTGTTTGAGAATTGTCATGACCGCACGAGTCGATTCAGCTTGAGACGGATGGCGGCGATATCTATCATCGTTTCTGAAGTCTGCAAGCCGTATTCATAGTATTCGCTGAGACAGCGATTCCGACCGCTGGTAGGGTCGAGCGCTGGCGCGGTGCCCCTAGGTTCCTCCTTGGCTTGTATCCGAGGTTTCCCTCTTCGTGCCCGTTTAGGAGTGACCGTAGCTCCGTTTCCAGCGCCCGCCACGTCGCACGTAGCGTGCGGATTTCCCGCACTACGCGCACCTGCACACTTCACATCAAGGGTTATGGGACCTAGCAGACTGAAGCGACTGCAGAGTAGTGACTGCCCGGAGAAGACACGGACTCCGAAAAGAGCTCGAGCGTTCGTACAGCCATTCCCTGCTCCACCGCTGCCAGCCGAAGCCTAGACATCTGTGACGTCCAGACCGTTCGGTCTTCGCCTTGACGTATAGTCTTCGTCTCAGGTCTTGCAGACTGATGGGCGCCTTTATCATCTCGCCCCTGCCTCCCTGATTGACTCCGACATATGTGCAGCAAGGCCCCTTCGCTCTGCGGGCATTACCCCGCTTCTTTGCTGTCGGGTCGGAGGTGGCGCGCTTGCGCGCTGGCCACCGTCCGCCGCTCAAACTGCACGTACGGTTTTCCCGTATGCAGCTTTCACGAAGACTCACGCTTCCGGAATGCTAGAGAAGGAATCAATCGAACAAGGTTCACCAGCCCGTACTCGCCGTACAACTTGGTTTCCGGTAACTGTCGCCAGCCACCGTTTCGCCAATGCTTGAACCGATGCGACCGAATGCGCCGCACAATCCAACCGTCGAGGCGGTGAAAGAGCTTTCGGACGTGGGCCTTCTTGTAGTAATGACCCCAACCCCGCAGAACCGGATTCAGCTCGGCAATCAACTCTTGAGTCTTCAAAGGTACACGTCGTTTGGTGAGCGCGCGCACCTGATCCATAAAGTGGCGGATCGACTTCTCGCGCGGGAATGCATATAGCTCCCCTGGCTTTGCACCGCTACGGATCTTATTCGCGGGAAGCTTTAGCCGCTTCCCCCGTTGAATCTTGTAGCCGAGAAACTCGAAGCCGTGCTGGATGTGTACAATCCGCGTCTTCTGCGGATGAAGCTCCACTCCCAGTTCCCTCAGAATCCGAAGCGCTGCGGCGATCCCCGCTCGCGCCTCTGCCTCTGATTGGCAGGTAATCACCCAATCATCAGCGAATCTCGTGAGCTGATACCCTTTGCGTCGCATTTCCTGATCAAACGGCGTCAGGAGAATGTTACTCAGCAAGGGTGAGATAACTGAACCTTGCGGAGTCCCGCGCTCTGTGGGGAAGCGTCGCCCTTTGCCGTAGCTTCCTGCCTTCAGCATTGCCTGTATCAGGCGCAGCACCCGGCCATCGGCTACGCGTTGCGCAAGGAGCGTTAGAAGTTTTCCGTGATCCGCTGACCCGAAGAAATCTTTCAAATCGGCGTCCACGATCCACTCCCGCCCGCTTTGAATCTCCTTCCACACTTTGCGCATGGCATCCTTTGTCGACCGCCCTGGCCGATATCCGAAGTTGGCTTCGTCGAACACCGGCTCGAAGATCGGTTCTAACCGATTGAGTAGCGCTTGCTGGCATACCCTGTCATAAATCGTGGGTACTCCCAACGTGCGAAACTCTCCCGGCTTACCGGCCTTCGGGATCTGCACCTGCCGCACCGGTTGGGGCCGATACGCATCATCCTTCAACTCGCTTTGCAGCCGATCTAACTGTTGATCTGCTTGCGCGGCGAACGATTCCAGATTTTGCCCATCCACACCTCCACTGCCCCGGTTGGCTTTCACTTTCTCCCAGGCCATCTCCAGGTTCTTTCGCTTGTATACCTTGTCAATTAATGAATGGACCTTCTTTGCACCCGTCGGGTTGATCCAGTCCGCCAGTCTCCTCGGACGAGAATGTACGGGTATTTCACACATGGAACTGATCCTCCTCCCCGCCCTTGCTCATCTGGGTTCCTCTCTCTTCCCAACCATCTTCGCCGGCCGCCTTCCCCGGCCCACATCCGCCGCCGATTTCTCGGTCACGCGACTTTCGCCACGCTTGTGGTACTACACAGCCGTCCGTCTACTGACAGAGCATCGCTCGCCACTTCGCTTCCGCTTATAGGTCTGTTTACTCCGGTGCCAGCCGGAGACCCTGCCAGTCCTCCTGAGGTCACGCGCTATTCTTCCGTACCGTGCCGCCCGCAAACACCTTGGTGCGGTGGGTGAATGAGAACGCCTTCGCCTCCATAGTGCAGGCTCGACCTTGCCCCACCTTTGGCCGACCGGTTCATCTTGGGGTGGCCCCCATTGATTACGGCCCGGTACTTCTCCTCAAGCCCTTCGGATTCCACCTCACGATGGACACCCTGCCCTCCGGAGTACTGCGGAAATGGCGGCTTCAGATCCGCCTTGGCTTGTTTCCAGCTTTCGCTTTCGTGCCCGTTTAGGCTTCTTCATACCTTCCTTTCTCTCCGGCCAGCGAGGCGTTACCCCCGCCTTTGGATACGGCGCTCCTCATCCGAGCGCCGGAGGGACTTCAACCCTCCTGAGCAACGCGCTGCTCAGCACACACTACGGGCCTAGCCGCCACCGTCTCGCCTTTGATCGCTTTCCCGGTTTCGCCGGTTATACGATCTACCTTGCTCCACCGATTTCTCGATGGGACGAGGACGGTTTCTCCAGTTGCTTAGCATGCCCTTGTCACCGTGCTGCCCCTACTACCCCGCCCAAGTGACATGCCGCGTCGGTCAGTCTGCGCCATGCCATGCTGCCTTCGCCCTACCATAGGGGGCTCGGCCTTCGGTTTAAATTTTGTCGAGGCCACCTCTGGGTTCACTTTCGTTGCGGCCCAGTGACTCGCTCACCATCCCAAGGATGGCTTTGTCAGTTGGCTTCATCCGCTTCGTTTCCTCCACGAATGCAACCCAAGTCGGGTCGGAGGAGGCGCGCTTGCGCGCTGGCCTCCGTCCGCCACTCAAACTGCACGGACGGTTTTGCCGTATGCAGCTTTCACGAAGGCTCACCGCTTGGGAGATGCCCGCGAAGGAATTAATCCGACCAAGGTGACAAGCCCGTACTGACCATACAGCGCCGCCCACGGCAGTTGTTTCCAACCCTTATTGCGCCAACGCTTGCACCGATGCGACCAGATCCGCCGCACGATCCAACAGTCCAGCCGGTTGAAGAGTCTTCGGACGTGGGCCCGTTTGTAATAGTGACCCCAACCCCGCAAAACAGGATTCAGTTCGTCGATCAGCTCCTTAGTCGAGAGTGGCACCCGTCGCTTGGTGAGCCGACGCACCTGATCCATGAAGCGACGGACCGATTTCTCGCGCGGGTACGCATACAGCGCCCCGGACCTTGCAGTGCTGCGGATCTTATCTTCGGAAAGCTTTAACTGCTTTCCTCGTTTGATCTTGTAGCCGAGAAATTCGAAGCCGTGCTGGAGGTGCACAATCCGCGTCTTCTGCGGATGGAGTTCTACCCCCAATTCCTTCAGGATCCGAAGCGCTGCAGCCATGGCTGCTCGCGCCTCCTCCACAGACTTACAGGCAACTACCCAATCGTCTGCGTACCTCGTTAGCTGATAACCCTTGCGCCGCATTTCCTGATCAAACGGCGTCAGGAGAATATTGCTGAGCAATGGTGAGATCACCGACCCCTGCGGAGTCCCGCGTTCCGTCGGAAAGAGCCGCCCTTTGCTATAGCTTCCTGCCTTCAACATGGCCCGAATGAGGCGTAGTATCCGGCCATCGGCTACACGTTGGGTGACGAGCGTTAGCAGTTTTTCATGCTCCGCCGATCCGAAGAAGTCCTTCAAGTCAGCATCCACGATCCACTCCCTTCCGCTCTGAATCTCCTTCCACACTTTGCGCATGGCATCCTTCGTCGATCGCCCTCGCCGATAGCCGAAGTTGGCTTCATCGAATACCGGCTCGAAGATTGGTTCCAACCGATTGAGTAACGCCTGCTGACATACCCGATCGTAGATAGTGGGCACGCCCAACAAACGAAACTCGCCTGGCTTCCCCGCCTTCGGGATCTGTACTTGCCGTACCGGTTGAGGCTGATACGCTTCCTCTTTCAGTTCGCGTTGCAATCGATCTAACTGCTGATCCAGTTGCGCGGCGAATGCTTCCAGACTCTGCCCATCCACACCTCCACTGCCCCGGTTGGCCTTTACTTTCTCCCAGGCCATCTCCAGATTCTTCCGCTTGTACACTTTGTCAATTAATGAATGGACCTTCCTTGCACCCGTCGGGTTGATCCAGTCCACCAGTCTCCTCGGACGAAAATGTACGGGTATTTCACTCATGGAACTGCTCCACCTTCCCGCCCTTACTCATCTGGTTTCTCTTCTCTTCCCAACCGTCTTCGCCGGCTGCCTTTCCCGACCCACTTCAAATCGCCGGTTGCCCGGTCACGTGGCTTTCACCGCGCTTGAGGTACTACACAGCCGTCCGTCTACTGACAGAGCATCGCTCGCCACTTCGCTCTCGCTTATAGGTCTACTTACTCCGGTGCCACCCGGAGACCCTGCCAGTTCTCCTGAGGTCACACGTTATTCTTCCGTCCCGTGCTGTCCGCACTCACCTTGTTGCGGTGGAGTGAATGAGAATGCCTTCGCTTCCGTAGCGCAAGCTCGACCTGCCTCCACCTTTGGCCGACCGGTTCATCTTCGGGGTAACCCCCATCGATTACGGCCCGGGACTTCTCCTCATGCCCTTCGGATTCCACCTCGCGATGGACACCCTGCCCTCCGGAGTACTGCGAGAGGATGGCTTTAGGTTCACCTTGGCCTGTTTCCGGCTTTCGCTTTCGTGTCCGTTTGGGTTTCTCCATACCTAGCCTTTCACTCCGGCCAGCGAGGCATTACCCCCGCTTTTGGATACGGTGCTCCTCATTCGAGCACCGGAGGGACTTCAACCCTCCTGAACAACGCGCTGCTCAGCGCACGCTACGGGATTCCTGACTATTACCCCGGTGGGACTGCCTCCCACTGAACATGCCAGCCTTTGCTGGACGCACTATGGCCCGAATATTCGAAACAGCGTTATGAACGCATTGCATCATAGTAGTTTGTATCCAGATTCATTATTGGCGAAGGGCAGCGCCACGACCGACTCGTCATCCGCAGTTTCCGGGCCGGAGATAGGGCAGATTCACAAGGATGATAATTTCACCGTCCAATATCGCCGCTTGCCATTCGCCACCAGTCCCGGCTCGATCTCTCCGCAGGCCAGGAGGGCAGCGGGCCGACTCCGTCGCGCCGCAGCTCGACAACCTCCTCGTGAAGAGTTTGGCCAAGACCGCAGCGCGCAGTGCGGGACCTCCGCGCCAACCAGAGCGGCTGTTTCACGATCCGTTCATGCCAGTGAGGATAAAACGACGACCAAGTCGTGCGCACGTCATCAAGCCGCATTTTCGTATTCCGGACTGGTTTCGATCTCATGACACGAGAGAGGAGAAACGAGGATTTTGTTCACCCAGTCGAATCCGGAGACGTTGCAAGTGCGGATAAGTACAGTCTTCGCGAGCAGCGATTTCGGAAGGTAAATAGCCAGATACCAGACTTCGGCGTCATCTTCGTGGATGACGAAGTCTCCAAGCTGTCCGGCCTCTCCGTCCTTTGCAAACAGCTTATATCCGAGAACGTCTTTGACGCAGCAGAGATGGGAATCTGCGCGCTCCGTAGCAACAGAAGGCGCCTCAAGGCGTGGTTCCAGCTTACGGATGACCTCAGATGCAGGCGGCAGAGCGGCGCCGATGTCCCAATACGGCGGCCAACCGTAGTGATGATGAAGCAGTTGCTCGGCAACTCGCGATATAGGTTGCGCGGTGTCGATGTCCGGGCTGGAGCGAATCTCGTCTTTCGTGAGATTGACCGCAACTCCGGACTCGCCGTGCCACCCTTCGGCTAGCGCTTCTGGCACAATGAGAACCTTGCGACCCAAAAGCCCCTTTCCGGTTTTTACGACAAGGTAGCGAACCTTCCATGCGCAGTCATCGAAATACAGATCGTCGACGTGACCGATAAGGCCATCCAGGGCCTCGATCGGTTGACGTTTTAGTGATTTTGCACAAACCATACCTATGGCCACCTTTGATTCAAGCTCGCTAGGAGAGCTTGTGAAAGCGGTTTGTAATCGCTATAGGTTTCCTCGTCGAGGCTGTTTTCATTAATGATGCCTAGAGCCTTGGCACTTACTTGCTGGCGGAATCGTATCGGGAACCAGATCCGGCCTGCCACTGGCGCTTGTTCCAGGAGGAAACTAGTGCCGGGTTCAACCTTGGCCAGGAACCCGTAAAACGAAATCGGCTTGATCACTTCTGCCTGCACTTTGGCCCATTGGAACGTGCGTTTGTCGACCCAGAGCCTGCCTCTCATGCCGGTAAGGACCTTGGCGTCACGACTTTTCGGCCCATAGCCTGGTTTCGGCGAGGCCTCAAATACGTACGCCGGCCTGCCGCGCACATCCTCGTCACCCGCCGGCGTGAAATCGAATGCGCTGACCATCTCAAGCATCATCGCGTGATCCTGGTTCCGCTCCTGCTGATACTTGCTGATGCGCTTCGAGCGTTCGCTCGGGCTCTCGCCTTTGCGCTTGCGAATCTCCTGTTGGAACTTTTCTTGTTCGGCAGCTTGCTCCTCCGGCGAGAGAGGCTGGTCGTTTTTGGCGACGAGCTGGTTGTACTGGGAGCCCTCAATCACCAGGACTCGGTAAGTTTTCGAGGAGTTCCCTCCTCCCTTCGGTTTGGCGTCCCGCTCATTGTAGGTCCAGCTTGGCGCCGCTCTCCAGTTACGCTCACTGGCCGCCACCGACCTTCGGATAATCTCGTCAGTTGGGAGGCCGGCAGCGCAGCCAATTCCGCAAGCGATAAGGATCCAGATAGGAGCGCGTGTGTGTTTCCGCCCTTGGCAACGATTTATCCTGCGGACGCCATAAGGTTCGATCCCCGGCCCCACTCTGGCTTCGCATTTTGTAGACGCTCAGGCTTTCTTGAAGATCTCGCACGAATCCTTGCAGCCGAAGATCGCAGTCTGAAAAGGGCAGTGCCCGACGCGTCTGCGCGACGGCGCCCGAGTCACGGACTTTACCGGCCAATCATGATGCCCGCTTTTGGATCTAAATCCCCCGTATGTGACAGTTGAGACGCGCGCGCACAGATTAAACCCGTAAAGCGGAAAATAACCGGCCAACTGCTTGATTGCGGAGCGCTTACGCTCAATTTGGGTGCAAGCAGATTTGGGACCGGTTATTTTTAGCAAACCGAAAGCTGAGCGGACGCTGGCCGACTTTAGAGGAACCTCTACCGCTGGCACAGCAACTCTACTCCGGAAACGATAAACGATGCCGATCGCGATGCATCCCAGCAGGCTCTCTGGACACCATCGTTTGGCATGACGTTGTCGAAATCATCTCTAAGCCCGAAGCATTCGTCCATGCTTTGCAACGTGCCCCGATGGCCAGTGGCCCCTCCACAGCTGCAGGCTCGCAGGGAGGCCTTACGGAAACACTTCGACAGCAGATAGAGCGTCTCACGGAAGCTTACCTGACCGGAATCGTGAAGTTACCCGAGTATCAGCGGCGCCGCGAGGAACTCGATACCAGAGATGCCCGCCTGGAGCAGCAAGCCGGGGAACTCGGCGCTCACGTTGATCGTCAGAAAGAGATCTCAGACATGGCGGCCTCGATTGAGGACTTTTGCCGACGAATACAAACCGGTCTAGCCAATGCCAGCTTTGCGCAAAAACGGATTCTCATTGAATTGCTGGTAGATCGAGTCTCGGTGATCAACGATCAAGTTGAGATCCGATGTGTGGTTCCTACCTATGGCCGCTCCGAGACCACACGCTTTTGTCATTTGCGTAAAGACTATTTCGATGAGCTTTAAGCGGGATCGGACCCGAGTGGCAAATGTCACCCCTGGCAGAGCGTGTTCGCGACAGAAATTCGTGCTAGTCTGTTATGCCCGCCAGGCTCTCGGGCCCGCGACCCTCACGGAGCCACACATATCCATACGGCTTCAGCTTTAATTTCAGGGAACCATCGATTTCGTGCTCCCGGTTGTGCAGCAGGTCGAATAAACCCTCTACTTTTCGAGATAGCCGGATCTCAACGTTCTGAGCCTTCCCGCTGAGGTTGTGCACCGCCATCACGCTCGATTGCTCCCCGGAGCAACAGTGCGCCAGCACCGCCGAATTCCGCGTATCCAGCCACTCGCATGCCGCGTCGCCGAACTCGGGCGAACGCATACGCAGGCGCATCATCCGCTCCAGCCAGTTCAACATAGATCCCGGGTCGCGTTGCTGCGCTGCCACGTTCACCGTCTCATAGCCGAACTCACCGCCACGGATGAGGGGCAGCGGCAGCTTTCTTGGATTGGCCGGAGAGAAGCCGCCGTTTCTCGTATTGGCCCATTGCATCGGCGTGCGCACACTGTCGCGCTCGTTCAACGACAGGTCCTCACCCATCCCGATCTCATCCCCATAGCGCAGCACCGGAGTGCCGGGCAGTGTCAGCATGAGGCTGTGCGCCATCTCGATCCGCGCGCGATCGTTTTCCAGCATCGGCGCAACCCGCCGCCGAATACCGCGATTGTAGAGTTGCATCCTGGGTTCCGGCCCGAAGGCCTGAAACACCTCGGCGCGTTCTTCCTCCGTCAGCCGCCCGAGGTCCAGTTCGTCGTGGGTGCGCAGAAAGTTCGCCCACTGGCAATACTTCGGAATCTTTGGCAGCGCTGCGTAGGCATCTATTATCGGCTTCGCTTCTCCTCGTGCCATCGCCAGCCAGAGATGCTGGTTCACGAAGAAATTGAAGATGACGTGCACGCGCTCACCATCCCCGAAGTACATCGGAACCTCCTCCGGCGGCAGATTTGCCTCAGCCATGAATACGGCGTCGCCCCGCTGCCACGAGAGCGTCTGCCGCAGGTCCATCAGGTATTCCGGGTGATCTCCGAACGCTGTGCTCCCCGGACCTTTCGTCGAGATTACGAACGGCAGCGCGTCCACCCGGAACCCGCACACGCCCAGTTGCATCCAGGCCTTGATGATCCGTGAGATCTCTGCGCGCACGCCCGGATTTCCTGTGTTCAGGTCGGGTTGATGCTTATAGAAGCGATGATAGTAATACTCTCCCGCCGTTCGATCGAAGGTCCATGTGGTCTTCTGCACGCCCGGGAAGACCATCCCCTGCGCTGCGTTGGCCGGCTTCTCCTTCGACCATACGTACCAGTCTCGATATTTCGATCGCTTGTCGGACCTCGCTTCCTGAAACCACGGATGGTCGATTGAGGTGTGGTTCACCACCAGGTCCAAAATGATTCGTATCCCGCGGTCGCGGGCCGCCTGCGAAAACTCGACGAAATCGCCCAGCGTACCGAACCGCGGATCTATCGCATAGAAATCGCTGATGTCATACCCATGGTCCCGCCGCGGCGATACGAAGAATGGGTGTAGCCAGAGGCAGTTGACGTTGAGACCCGCCAGGTAATCCAGTTTCCCTGCCAGCCCGAGAAAATCCCCTATACCGTCTCCGTTGCCATCGGCGAACGCGCCCACGTCGATCGTGTACACGATCGCGTTTTTGTGCCAGAGTCCCTGCATACCTGCCTTTCAACGTACGTATTCGATTCCTGCCGTTTTGTTCGGCGTCAACCGGCGTTAGCTTTCGATGGCGATCTCTACCCCGGCGGGCGCCGTCCGCGATCCTTGGACGCCGCGGAGGCAAGTGTTGCAACACTGCTAAACGCGAGACGCTCGGCGTTGGCCGGCGCTTCAAAGTCTAGGCCGCAGATCGAGTAGCGCGCCGAACGCCCACGCGTGCCTGGCAAGGTCGCGTACAACCGAGCACTTGACCGTTGCGAATCATCTGTGCTGCCTCGATTCTCTGAATCGCCGTCGCGCCGTCGCTGCCGTTTGTGGCCCTTCCATCGCCGCAGGTGCCGCGGTGGTCTGACTCGCTCCGGTTATTGTAATATCGCGGTTGTTTGCCGATAACCTCGATGCAGGTCGTCAAGGCGCCTGCCATTCGCGAACCAAGCCCGAATCGCTCCGGAGCGCCAGTAACGACGCAGCCATTCTGACCGCGTCGAACAAGCTAGCGAGATTATCCAGCACTGCAGCATTGAAGAATCTCCAGAGATCCCGAACATAGACAACACGTCTCGCGGACCCAAATGGGAGACACAGTTGCAGCGCCGGATGCGTATATACGATATTTACTTTTTTTCCGCGGGTCTCGCCCGCTGCCCTTCCTGGCCGGAGAACCGGTCGAGGGTGGCTATGAGAGGCGCGGCCGATGCGGGTGGCTTCACGGCTCCCCCCAGCAGCACTTCTTGGTTCGTCACTCGTTTGCCGTAAAGTTCCGCGTCACCCCATTGTCCAATCGAGGGCTTGCTGTTCTGGTTCCGGTCAACGGATGCAATCGCAACCAGCATAAGGTGTTAAAAATTTTCGGTCTACCTTCCAGACGGCACTGTCAGGTTGAGCGGCAGCCCTCGGCTGCGATCCTGGATGAGTGTCGAACAACCTCTATCGCGGTCACCGGTTCCCGAGAGAGATCATCTCGGAATGCATTTGGGTCTACTTCCGTTTCAGTGTGAGTTTCCGCGATGTGGAAGAGATGATGGCAGCGCGCGGAGTGTTTGTCAGCTACGAAACCGTCCGGTGCTGGTGCGACAAGTTCGGTAAAGCGTATGCCGACGGTCTGAGGAGACGGCGTGCTCGAACCGGTGACAAGTGGCATTTAGACGAGGTTTCCTGAAGATCAACGGCGTCACTCACTACCTGTGGCGAGCAGTCGATCAGAACGGCATCGTCCTCGACATCCTCGTGCAACCGAAGCGGGATCGCTTTGCCGCCATTCGTTTCTTTCGCAAGCTGTTGCGCTCCTAAGGCGCCGACCGCGCGTGCTCGTTACCGACAAACTCCGCAGCTACGGCGCGGCGAAACGGGTGGTGATGCCCGGTCGTTCATCGACAGCACCGCTATTTAAACAACCGGGCGGAGAATTCCCATCAACCAACCCGCGAGCGGAGAAGCGAATGCGACGGTTCAAGTCCGCTCGGCACGCCCAGCGGTTTGTCGAAGTGCACGGAATCATCGCTTCGCACTTCCGTCCCCGACGCCACCTACTTTCCGCCGACGATTATCGAAAACTCCGTAGTAAACGGTTCCGGGTTTGGAACCAAGTCACCCAAGCATCCGCGCTTGCCTGATCCCAACCGCGTCAACTGCACCGACTCCAGTGACAAACCATCGCCGGACGGCCGTTGCCGAATTAACCTGACAGTGTCCGACCATGTCCTTTCCTAGGAAGCCAGTGTTACCCGTTACACCCACGGACCAGCGAGTATGATCGACAACGACGCACCCGGTCCACTGGCGTTATTGTGAACCCGCAACAGAACCATTGAAGTATGCTCTGCATTTTTCCCACGCGAGAGTACTTATCTTGCGGCCCAAGGCACGACCCTGTAGGTCCCCGTCTTCGAAGTGAATGCCGCCGTATCGGCGTGACATCCCCGCCTCATCTGCTGCTTCCGTGAACGTCTGCCATTCCAGCACGACTGCGTTCCGCGGCGTAAGGCCCGGCTCAATGCGCGATGAACCTGGCGCCAGAACGACAGCGTGGCCAAACCGATCGCTTCCGGTGAATGTGCGCAGGATCTGGGCGGCCGCAGCGCTGAACGTACTGTGCCCGGACACGTACTCCGGGAAAGGCGGGGTGATGAAAGTCGCCGGTTGATACGGCAGCCACTCTTCGCCACGGATAGCCCGACTCCCCTGATAGGGTCCCGCCCACGCGAGAATCCGCTCACCTTTATACAGAAATCGAATCGCCGTGATCGGCCGCACCGAGTCGTAAGCGCGTTTGCAATCCCATGCGGCAATGCTGGCATCGAACAGGGCGTTGTTCACAGCGAAAAACAATTTCACATCCTGATCGAACGTGTGATTGTCACGGCGCGAAATCAGCTGTGCGAACAGATTCCAATGCCCCGGCGGCGTTTCCGAGGCCGGTCCGTCCGACCAGTATTCCGAGATCATCTTCTCCCTGTCCGAGAGATGCGCGTTCAGATGCAGGACATGGTTTGCCTGTGCGCGAAACGATCCGTGGGGCCAGGCTGCGGGAGTGGGTGGACGCAGTGCGGCGAAATCGGTCAACGTGAAGGGGATGACGCGCCCCCAGTGAGCAGCCAAAAACCCTGGTACCACAAATGTCGTTCCGTTGTGGATGGGAAACGGCTGCCACCGGTTCGGATCGTTCACCGTGCTCTCGGTATTGACAGGATGATAGCCGGTGTAATCCGAGTAGGCGCCGGGCCTCAGATCCCCCAGTTGATTCGATCCGTCGCGATGACGAAAATCGAGCACCGCTTGCGCGGCGATATTGCCTATCCCCGCCGGAGTGGCGAGACTCATCGCTCCGTCTGTCGGGTCATAGCCGAGGCTGACCATGAGAGTGTCGAAAACGGCCTTGCGGGTCGGGAACAGATCTACCAGTGCGCGGTGTGCCGCATAGCTGACCGCCATCTGTTTGTTTGTGTGGGTTCGCTCACCGGCAGGACGGCGCAGGCTACCCCCGAGTTGAGCGCCCGTGGCGAATGCGTCGTAGGCAGCCCACGCATCGTACATCGATGTGTGCACCACCGCAAGCGCGCGAGCCATCATCGGCGGCCCCATCCGGGTGTCTCTCACGGCTTGTAGCGCTGCGTTGTTCCAGTGAATGACTACTTTGCTCTGCGCCTGCAGCGGCGCGGCCGCGTGGAGAGCGCACACGGCGACGGCAAGCGCCGCCGTGTGCGGGTGTTTCTTTGTCATACTCTCTTAGTTACTCGATTCGCCGCGCACCGACCCAGGCTGGATCTTGAACGTGGCGCGGAAGTTCGGACATCCCGTAGTATTTACGCCAAAGGGCGCCTCTTCGACATGACCCGCGGTGCCAGTGAAGCCTCCGATACCGCCTGTCACCGACAATCGCTCTCCGATGAAGCCTGGAAGCGCGAAGCCTTCGACCGTTAACGCCCGCTCACTGTTGAATACGAAATACTGGGTGTTAAATGCGGGGGGTGAAGCGTTGTAAGCCGCGCCGACAGTACTCGGAAACGGCAGACCGCTTTGACCCCGACAAGTCCATTCGCCGATCGGCGCGATTCCGCGAACGGGTTGGGTGGGATCGTTGCCGGCGGTAGGAAGCGTCCCGGCTGGGAAGATCTTGCCGCTAATGATCCATGCGTCGCCCCGGTTCCCGCTGAAGAATGCCGGGGAGCCCATGCGGCAGTCGCAGGCTACATCGAAGCTGAGGATGTGTTCTCCCGCCGCCTGGACCCTGGTCTCGAGTTCTGGCATGAGGCTGGGCACAAAGCGGGCTAGACCCGCTACAATAACCAGACTTGGCACAAGCAGAGTTATGGTCCGTACACGTTTCATTTTGCTCCTCCTTATATTCAGGTAATGCCTGACATGCCCAGCAGTTTACGGCGACAGTGCTCGGAAAGTAATGAAAATGCGATGAAAAAAACGATGAAAACCATGAAATAGCCGGCTGAAATGCTTGTGTAAGGGGGTGCAAGGAGGCTGGTTTTGAGGAGTTCTGAGATATATCCGGGAGAACGCCGCCACCAATACGCATTCGCCAGTTTCACATTGGATCCGGAACGTCGGGTGCTGCGTCGGGGCCGTCAGGAAGTCGGGCTGCGAGCCAAGTCATTTGATGTTCTTACCTACCTCGTGGATCGCCATGGGGAAGTGGTGACCAAGGCCCAACTGATGGAGGCGGTTTGGGCGGACACCGCCGTTACGGACAATTCGTTGGCTCAGTGCATGGTCGAAATTCGTCGGGCCTTGGACGATGATTCGCAGAAGTTGATTCGGACGGTCGCGCGTCGCGGCTATGTATTCGCGGCGTCCGTCACCACGCCCGTGGTGGAGTTTTCACCTCCGCCGGCAGTCGCCCCAGCAGAGCCACGTTTGGTGGCACCGACGCTGTCTCCTCGTGCCCTGAACGTGAGACGACGCTACGTCGCCGGCGCCGTAGCGCTGGTCTTGGCCACGCTGGCGGTGAGCGGCCTCATACTGTTCCGTCAGACCCCATTCGCCCAGCGCGAACGCGCCTATACGCAACTTACGAACTTCACGGATTCGGCGGTGACTCCAGCCTTGTCGCCGGACGGCCGGATGCTCGCGTTCTTTCGCGCCAAACCACACACGAGTGCAAGCGCGCATCCTGAAGCGTTACTGGCATGGAAGGAAGGCAATGATCTGATGGCACTCGATCCGCATTCTGCAGCATCCGACCGTGGCACCCCTATGACTCTGGAACGCGCAATCCATCAGTATGAGCTGGCCGTAGAGAAAGACCCTTTGTTTGCGAGGGCCTGGGCGTCGCTGGCCGAAGCCTACGATTATGCGCTGCCGTACGTGGGCAGAGACTGGACTGAGGATGCGCGGCGTGCCGAGGCCGCGGCACGCCGCGCGGTCCAACTCGATGACAATCTCGCCGCCGGTCATGCAATGCTCGCTCTGGTGTTGTTTGGCATGCGCTGGGATTTTGCCGGAGCCGAAAAGGAGTACAGGCACGCCATCGAACTTGATCCTCGGGGAGCCTGGGCAATCGTCGAGTATGCTGACCTGCTGCGAGAAACGGGTCGGACAGAGCAGGCCGCCGCAGAAATCCGCAAGGTGAGAGCTTTGTTGCCTATGGTTCCCGTTCTGGCCGTAAAGGAGGCTGAAATCCAAGTCGACCAGAAACAGCCTGATGCGGCCATACAAACTGCCGATAGCGCCCTTCGCATGAACCGTTATGCTCCAAGAGCTCATGTCGCCCTCGGTATGGCATGGGAATCAAAAGGTAATATTGAGCAAGCGCTCCGTGCGTACGGCGCGGCCCTCACCCTTAGTCCAAACGATCGCCGGGCGCTTCCGGCGCTCGGGTATCTTCTTGGGAAACTGGGCCGGCGAACTCAAGCGCTTTCCATTGCAAGGCAACTAGAGGATTTGACCGTGCGAGTCCGCAATATGGCCTATCAAGTCGCTGTCGTGTACGCAGGATTGGGCGATTCGGAGCGAGCTCTCGACTGGCTGGAGCGAGCCTATCAAACGAGGCAAGTACACTTGCCTTTCATGGCCGTGGACTACCGCTTGAGAAGCTTGCGAAATTTTTCACGCTTCCATGCGATCCTCGACCGCCTTGGCCTGAAGCCGGTTTGAGGTCCTGCTTACCTGCCGAACTCAGCAATTGATTTCGGCCGTTGGCAGCTAGTCTCCTGTCACAGTGGTTCGTGCAATAAGTCATGAGGGCTGGGCAGCCGTCTGCGTGCGCTGAGCGAAGCGAGCGATGCTGGCGAGAATGTCATCGGCCGTTCGGGCCCAAACGAAGGGTTTGGGATCTTCATTGTGAACGTCGATGTATTGGCGGATCGCCGACTCCAGTTCTCTGACGCTGCGGAAGACCCCCCGGCGGATACGCTTGTTGGTGATTTCGGCGAACCAGCGTTCTATCAGGTTGAGCCAGGATCCGTAGGTTGGCGTAAAGTGCACGTGAAAACGCGGTCTCTTGGCAAACCACTTCCGGATGATGGCGGTTTTGTGTGTGCCGTAGTTGTCCAACACGATGTGAACATCAAGATCTGTGGGAACGTTCGCATCAATAGCATCCAGAAACCTGCGGAACTCTTGGGAGCGATGGCGGCGATGCAGTTGGCCGATCACGCGGTTGGTTTTCAGCTCCAGTGCGGCGAACAGAGACGTGGTTCCGTGGCGTTTATAGTCGTGGGTGCGGCGTTCGAGTTGTCCCGGACGCATCGGCAGCATGGGCTGTGTGCGATCCAGCGCCTGAATCTGGCTCTTTTCATCCACACAGAACACCACTGCGTGATCGGGCGGATCCATGTACAGGCCCACAATGTCCCGTACTTTCTCGATGAGCAATGGATCGGACGACAGCTTAAACGTTTCGGTGCGATGCGGCTGCATTCCGAACGCGCGCCAGATACGGCAGATCGTCATACGGCTGAAGCCGGTGGCTTTGGCCAGTTCGCGCGTACTCCAGTGGGTCTGCCCGCGCGGCGTAGTCTCGAGTGTTTGAACAATGATCTGCTCGACGTGATCGTCAGTGACCTTGCGTGGGGCGCCGGGCCGCGGCTCGTCATAGAGCCCTTCGAGCCGAGTCTTCAGAAATCGCGACCGCCATTTGCCGACCATTCCCAGCGAACAACGCAGCTTCTTCGCCACCGATTTGTTATCCAGCCCTTCAGCGCATGCCAGAACCACCCGGGCCCGACGCGCCAGCGCTGACTGACTGCGCGCCCGATGCGCAAGCGATTCAATCCGCTCTCGTTCTTCCTCGCTCAACACCAATGCCTGTTTCGGTCGCCCTGTTCGCATACACACTAGATGCAGTCTATAGACTACTTCGATCATCTATTTCTGTGACAGGAGACTAGCGCGAGTGCTTCCAATGGAAGTGCTCCGCGCCGGATCTGCGTGAGTGCCCGTTTGCCTGGCGCGGGCTCCGGACGGGAAGTTCCTTTATATCGCCGTGAGTGACGCAGACGAGACAGTTGCAATTCTGAATGGATTGGTCGGTCTCGTATAGGTAGTGGGTCTATTGAACAGAATTGAGCCATCGGTTTAAAAGTAGGTGCGGTTTCCAAGATGCTTCTGATGCGGAATGCCAATGTTTCTCACTCACGCGTCTGACTGCGTGTAGGATTCTCTAACAGATCTCGTGGGAAGTGTTTAAGGTAGTAGAAATCAGAAAAATGGACGGGTAGTTACAAACGTCAATTCTCCGCGTCGGCGTTGTTGTGTGCTATGTGGCAGTTTGTCTCGGTCGTCTATGCTTCGAGTTCGTCTGTCGGGCGCTCGGGAGAGTGGTAGAGATCAGCAAGTACGGTTTCAGCTTGAGATCGTTCTTCTGGTGATGAGGCTGGATCAGTGAGAATGTTTTTCCAAAAAGTGTGGGTCTCGCGCCACTGTTCAGCCTGTTGTTCCGCTTGTCGCTTCAAGAGTTCCCTTACCGTCAGGTGTCCGTTGGCCTCGAAATGACGCGGGATAGCAGTCAACATGAATCCGATAGGGTTCTTTATCGAACGTACAATTCGTAATTTCTGTGCAACAAAAAAAGCAATCTCCTGGAGTGTGCAGTCCCCTGCCCGGCTACGACATTCATTAATTAATTTTCGAGTTGCGTCGTCGTCGAGAATGCCGAGAGTGGGTTGGAGCAGTTTCTTAGTCGTATCACTTCTGACGACGACGATGTTCTATCAGAGATCTGTCTTACTTCTTTTGTGGTCTGCGGGGCCACAGTGGTCAGGTTTGAAGTGACCTCTGTGGGTGTAGACATGTTGACGTCTGTAGGAGGGTTTGAAGTGACCACAGCGGTCGTGTTTGAGTCGAGCTTCTTGGCGAATAGAAATCCAGGCCCAATCTTCACAGCATGGAATCGTCCCCGTGCGGCGTGGCGGTCGAGGACTGATCGGTAGCTAAACAAAAGATTCTCGAAGATGCCAATGTCAAGATCGCATCGGTGGCCACCGACTGGCTGGGAGTATCAGGGAGACTCATCTGAATCGAATGATTGATGGCGAGCAGGACAGCGGAAAACTGGCCGACCTCTGCCGCGGCCGACTCCGAGACAAGATCCCTCAGATGCAACTCGCGGTAGAGGGACGGATGACGGAACATCATCGCTGGATGCTGCGATTGCAACGCCAGCAGTTGGAATTTCTGGAGCAACAGATCACGCAATTAGATACCAGAATTCAAGAGCAGATAAACGACTACCAACGTGCCGTCGATCTGTGCACTACGATTCCCGGAATTGAAGTTGTTGCAGCGGGTAACCTGATCGCCGAGATCGGCGTAAACATGGACCAATTTCCTTCGGCGCAACATCTGGCTAGCTGGGCTGGCCTGTGTCCTGGAAACAATGAGAGTGCCGGAAAGCGCCTGAGTGGCAAAGCGAGGAATGGAAACGTTTGGCTTCGGCGCAATCTGTGCCAGGCGGCATGGGCCGCATCGCATACCAAGAATACCTACCTGTCCGCACAGTTCCGCCGATTAGCCGCCCGCAAAGGCAAAAAGCGCGCCATCGTCGCCGTGGGTCACACCATCCTTGTGATCGTGTACCACATGCTCAAGAAGCAACAACCCTATCGCGATCTCGGCTCAGATTACTTCGATCGCCGGAACTTCGAACAACTCAAACGATCGCTCATTCGCAGACTGGAGGGTCTTGGTCTCCAAGTGTCGGTAAAATCCCCGAATCGACCAGAGGAGGGATGATTTTCGAGGGAGAGCCCTTCTGATTTCCTGTGCCGCCTTAGGCCGACCACCGCCTGGTCGGGAACGCCGGCGCCAATAGAATCGGAATGCGGCGCGATGCCAGCGGACCACCGTTTCGGGTTTCACCATGAGGAGAGAGTGTCCTTCCATTGCGGCCAGAGCCGTCGCAGAAGGATCCAGAACGCACGGTCGACGCAGTTGAGGGCCGGTCGGGGGCGCTTCCGTTCCAACACCGCAAGCTGCTGGCGTAAAGCGAGAACTTCCAGCGCACTATCGGCCCGGCTGCGGAACAAGCACCTGCCAGCTACAACCAGAGCCACGAGGAAATCGATCATGAACCGACCGTTGTAACACCTCGTAATGGCGGCGCTTTACCCTCTCGTAAGCTGTTGATTCAATTCGACGACGCCGTTTACGTTACAGACAGGAGGTTCTCCTTGGCAGGCTCGAGGGCGAGTGCACCCTCGTGTTCCTTCTCGTGTTCAACGGGTGATCCTTTGCCCGAACTGGAAACCACAGATTCCGGTCGGTAATTCTCGAAGTGACCTGTTCGCGAAGATGGACTCGTCGCGACGTTCGCACGATCGGCTGTGCAGCGCGGGCAAGCATCCTGCAATCTTTCGACTTTCGGATGCCTTCATGCGATGAAAAAACTGTCGCCGGATACATGCCCGGTGTGAATTAGAGAACAGATCTCGGCACTGCACCTTGCGTTTCCGCGTGAGCGCTTCCACGAACGTAGAGCTGACAGAACTCCCAAAAGAAGGGATGCCAGTATCCTGTCCGCAGGGGATTACCGCTCCTGCTCCACAGTTGTACACTTCGGTCTGAGAAGAATCTAAGCGGCGCTCTTCGACATCAACGGTATTTGCTGCACAACTGCGATGCGATGTTCTCCGCCGGATTCCAATCCATTGTGCGCGCCGAAGGCGTATACCCGTTCAGACTTTCATCTCGTACTCCGCAACTGAACGCATTCGCCGAACCATGTTTACGGACTCGAGGCTGAGGACCATGAACGTTCGAAGTTTGGCAGTACATCAGCTCGCTCAAACGCGACTCCATCGCGTGCCGCCACGCACTAGGAAGGTAAGAAAACCTGCCCCAATCTGGGAAGCCCCAAATACAACTTATATAATCTGCACGAATCCGCGATCCGGTAGTTGGCTTCTTAGCGAAGGGCTTGCATCCACTTCTCTTGCAGGGAATCCTCGTGAGTGGTTCAACACCATGCAGGAACAGCAACACCGCGCACGATGGCGGATGGATCACTCCAGTGATTTGACATTCGAGGCGTACCTTCGGCTGGCCAGAACCGAAAGCACAACCAGCAATGGTATATCCGGCGTCAAACTGCACTATTCACAGTTCGGCGAGCTGCCCGGCAAGATGCAGGGCATAGAGAACTTTCGACAGCTAAGTGCCGCGCAAATCATGCCGCTGCTTTTTCCACGAGCCAGATATCTCTGGTTGACGCGCCGGAACAAGATGCGACAGGCAATCTCACTTTTCATCGCCTCCCGAACGGGTGAATGGTGGAAGATAGACGGCACACCGGACAGAAATCAGGGCACGACGACTCAACCTGAGTTCGATGCGCAGACCATTGCTCGCCTGGAGCGAGCGCTGGTCAGGAACGATGCAAAATGGCAGGCTTTTTTCGAGGAAACCCATATTGCGCCCTTGGTTATCGAATACGAAGATCTGACGGCAGATTACAACGGCACAATCGTGAGGATCTTGAAATGGCTCGGCGTTCCCGATTCAGATACCGTTTGCGTTCCCCCCACCCGCTTGAAACGGCAATCATGTGGCCGCAATGAGGAGTGGCTCGCGCGGTACGAAATCTCACGGAAAGAAGCTGCCAGTCTCCCCGGGGATTCGGCATCGGATCCGCCGGAAGGTCCTCCATTCGAACGGGAACAGAAGCCTCACGACACCATACCGGGTATCTGGAAACAATGGATCGTCCAGGCTAAGCTTCTCAGGACCGATAACGATGCAATCACAAACATTCTTGTAAACAACGGCTATAGTCGCGTCTCTGCCCAGAGAGAGGTCAGGAACGCGGCAGCCGACCCCTATGTGCTCGGCGCGATCCGCGCCTATAACCGCGTCAGGAAGGCGGCAAACCTGCTGCATGCTCAGGAGCAGTTGGCGCGTCTCGATTCGCATTCAAAAGTAATCGAGCGTCGCCCGAAATTATCGCTGGATGAGTTTCGGGACCGGTACTACGCCGCCAATCGCCCCGTTATTATCCACGGACTCATGGACAATTGGCGCGCCATGGCTGCGTGGACGCCGGACTACCTGAAAAGCGTCGCCGGCGACGCCGTTATCGAGGTCATGACCAACCGTAACGCCGATTCGAAGTACGAAATCAATAGCCTGCAGCATCGTCGGGAAATGCGATTCGCTGACTACATCGATCTGGTTTATAGCGGCACAACTACCAACGACTACTACATGGTCGCCAATAACGGATTCCTTCAGCGCCCCGAAGCGCAGCCGCTTCTGGCCGACTTCACGCCTCTTCCGGAGTACATAGATTCGTCAGCGGCCGGAAAACAACGTTTCCTGTGGTTTGGACCGGCGGGCACCGTCACGCCCCTGCATCACGATACCAGCAACATACTACTCGCTCAGGTCATGGGCCGTAAGCGCTACCGTTTGATTCCGGCTTCGCAGTGGAGATACGTCTATAACCGCCGCGGCGTCTTCAGCGACGTCGACTGCGAAAGACCGGACCCGAACCGCTATCCGAACTTCCGTCATGCGACAGTTGTTGATTTTTTCCTTGAGCCCGGTGAGGTGCTCCTCATGCCCGTCGGTTGGTGGCACGACGTGCGGGCGCTTGATGTCAGCATGACTCTTTCATTTACCAGTTTCGTTTTTCCCAATCATTTCTCCTGGGGGTGATCGCTATGCGCAGGCAGTCTTCCACCACCGATTACGATCGTTGGTCCCATCCCGATTACGAAGTAAGAGTGCGCGGAACCAGATACCTTTGGGGTTCCGCCGGCGTAGTGCAAAACATAACCTTCAACAAGACGATTCTGTTGCATATTCACAACGATCAATTCGGTGAAGCCGTGATTTTCGGTACGCAGCAGGCCGATGGAACGCAAACCACGATCGGAACTCTCCAGCCGGGGGAATTTATCTCGATACCGTTGCAGGATATCTCCGGCGTCTTTGCGACGTGCTCGCTCGAGTCCAGCGTCTGTTGCATGGTCAGGCAGTAACACGACAAGCGAGGAAGAATCAATGAGTAACTCCGCAAAGGCAGTTTCGCTGTCAGTCAGACCGTCCCAGGTTTCGCAGCTTTGCTTTGAAGTCGGCGGAATACTCGGCGAGTCCAACGTGGAGCTTGGGTCGCCGGCGCCGTTGTTCGATTTCCCTGCGTTCTACGGAATCCTGGGCTCCATGCCGGCAGTTCCCGACCATCCTGCGCGTTTGCTTTACGACTTCCTGCAGATTCAAGCGGCGGTGAAGCCCTTCACGCTGGTTGCTCTGCGTGCGGAAGCGAACAAAGCGGCCCTGAGTAAGGCGATCAACACGCGGGCCAATGCATTCTATGCGAAATACGCTAACGCGACGGATGTTATCGCCCGTATGCGACAGCTCTATTCACCAACCGTCGCGCAATCCAAACCGTACCGGCTGGACGTCCTGAGTTCTATCTCGGAAAACCAGATGGTCCAACTCCGAGACGCCTATCTCGCCGATGACCGCACGAGTGTGGTGCGATCCACTAAAAGCTGCCTTGATTCACAGTTGGACAGTACGGGTAAATCCACTTCCAAGTCTGGCGAATTCTTGGTTGCCTCCGAGGCATTTCCTCCCCCGCCCCCGGGCGCCGCTCTAACCATCGCCGGCGGGGATGCGGGAGTCAGGGAGGATTTTCAGGAGTCATTGAGTAGCGGTTCAGCTCACGAGCATCAAACCATCGCCAACACCGACTATGGTTACCGAGTGCCCTTCCTCGAAAATGCTGCACAGTACGAGCGCGCCCAAATCAGTCTGATCGACGAGAAATTCAGCCAGTTCATGGCCGGACAGAATCTGCCGTTTCTCGAGGCGGTGTTTTTCAACGAACTGACAATGATCGACAGCGATGTGTATCGCACTCAGATTGCCTACCTGAATACGATCCTGATGTCCCCCATTCAAGGCACAGTCACCGGCATTTATAAGAATCCAGGTGACGCTGTGAGTCCCGGCGAACCGGTGGTTCGTGTAGAGAACACGGACGTGATCTTTCTGGTGGCGACGGTCGTCTTCCGAGGGCCGGTTTCGATTGGTGCCGGCCTGACCGTCACCAGCACGCTGTTTGACTCACCTGGCCCGCCAACAAGCATTGCAGGCGTCGTCGTCGCCGCGCGCGGTCATCAGGAGGACGACCGATGGGAAATCATCGCGAAATGTAACAACCTTGATGCGGGCAAGCCCATCTTTCCGCTCGGATACCATTTCGACTACGACAACACGACGGTCTCCATTTCATAACGCGGTAAGCGACTGTCATTCCATGGGCGCACCCACTCCAACACCTACCCCGACGCCGACGCCCACCCCTACGCCTACACCCACACCCACACCTACGTCTGACGACCTTGGCGGCGAGTTTGGATTGAGTAACGCATCTACGGCCGCCCTCGCAGACATCGCGGCTGAGTCATTTTTAACCGACTATGAATCCGGAGCAGCCCAGCTTTTGTCCACCGCGGTGGCGGATGGTCTGTCCAATCCCTACAGCCCCGTTCAGGCCGGTTGGGTCGTTGGCGCTCTGGAACTCGATCCCTACACCAACCAGCCTTCCTCGGACGGCGGACCCAATCCCTTCACCGGCGGCCGCGTAGCCGATCCATTCACTAATACACCGCTCGGCGGGATTGACGGGAACGCGTTCGCCGGCAGCCCGGAAATTAGCGCGTTTACCGGGTCCGGCTTTTTCGCGCCTGACCAGCCGAATCCGACTATCGAAGGAATGAACCTTGCCCTCTCGTTTCAGCTAGCCTCTTTTCCGGCGACTGAGCCTGATTCAACCCCGGCACCTGTACCGATCGAGCCTGACAGGGCGCGCGACCTGACGCCGGAACAGCTTGCTGCTCTGGCGGCACGGATCCGGGAAGAGAGTAAGGGTGGGACGCCCGATCCGAACGATGCCCCGGCTCCGCCGCCCGCGGCGGTTACCCCACCTCCCGCGCCTGCTACCCCTGTGCCGGGAGGCCCTGATGCTCCGCCACCTCCGCCGCCTTCGGCCAACGTTCCGCGAGAGCCGGACTGGACGACCCAAACCGAATGGGCTTTCCCCAAACCGGATCCGCGCCTCATTCAGCCGGTGACCAATTATGACTCCGGCAATCGGGTGCTGAACTTCGTCGCGAATAAGTTGATACTGCCGTGGCGAAACGCTCTTGCTTTCGCCGAGAACATTCCGCTGGCTGTGCTGGTTGGGCTTGATGACGCCGCCAGACACAGTCCGTTCGCCCAGGAGTACCAGGCTTCACAAGACCTCCTGCCGCTCGAAGGAGCCTTCGGTCTCGCACTTGAGGTTGGCCCGGCCATCGATTACTCCATCGCATGGCTTTCTACCAACGGGAATCTGCGATCGCTGGCACTCAATCCGGCCCTATCCATCCTCACGGCAGGTGGCTTCGGGGGGTTCACAAAGGTTCCATTGCGGGCGCCGTCAACCGTCCCTCGCATCCCGTCGACGGCAAGTATCCCGACGGCTTCTGGCGGCGGCTCGTTGCTGCGCGAGAGTTCGGTGCGTGGAAACGCATTTCAAACCGGGGCGACAAAAGCATTCACGTTGCCGGCGAACACCAGGACCTTGCTCGGCACGACGACGTCCGGCGCTTTGCGAGCGACCATACCCGATATCTATGCGCGTGGAACAGCCCCAATCGGCGAGATCAAAGACGTACTGAGGATATCGTATACACGGCAACTCCAGGCACAGGCTGAAGTTGCGAATGTGACTGGCTCGTCATTCAATCTCATAACCGGTCCCAGAAATCTGCAGATCTACCAGCCGGTAATTGACGTCGTTGAGAACAGCGGCGGCTTCGTCTTCCGGGTCGACCCAGTGACCTTGACAGTCGATGTCTGGGACTCCGCAAACCAGCTTTGGGTTCCCTTCCTCGGCGGTCATTGGGGATTCTGATCCGCCGGAGAACAGAACTTCCTTCTCCAGCGGAGTTTCGGTTTCCCACACATTTGTGGCGGAAACTGCGGACCGCCAACATCATTCAGCAAATTTTATCAAGGTTCGCAGCGCACGCCGGTTCCCTGCAGATCGTTGAACAGACGCTCAGCAAATCGCTGGTCTTTTGTCGTTCTCGGAAATCGCGATGTGATTGATAGATTGAGTGTTGTCTCTCATATATATGAGCTTCTATGCCCATGCCCTGGATCGTTGCGCCAACCCTTTTTCCGAAGATCGCATCTCGATCGCGAACCAAATAGCGGACCGCCTCGTCCCACGGAAAAGCCTCTCGAAGCTGTTGTATGGTCCACTCCTCCGTCGGGTGTTCCGTTATGTTCCAGTGCCGTATGCGTCGCCGATCGTGCGACAAGACAAGGAAGACGAACAGTACTCGAAAGGTGGCCGTCGGCACTACGAAGAAGTCCATTGAAGCCATCTGCGTCACGTGATTTGTGAGGAACGTTCGCCACGTCTGCGAGGTGGCTTGCGCGTCCGCCGCAGATACTTGCCGACCGTCGATGGCGCCACGTCGATTCCCAACTTGACAAGCTCGCCATGAATTCGAGGTGCACCCCACAACCTGTTCGCTTGACTCATCCGTCGAATCAGGTCGCGAATCGAGACGGCCACCGCCGGTCGTCCCGGTCTCCGGCGCGACTTCCACGTCCAATAGCGGGCGAATGCTCTCCGATGCCAGCGGTTGACCGTATCGGGCTTCAAGATACGGAGCCAGCGCCGCCCCTCGGGCCACACCGAAGAATACAAAATCCAGAGGAACCGGTCAGACTGGTTGAGGCGCAGACGCCTCGGTGCGCTGCGCTGAAGCACGGCGATCTGATGGCGTAGAGCTGCAATCTCAGCCTGCAGGGCTGCACGGGATCGAAACGTGGAACCCATGATTGTGAAGAGTGCGATCCAAACGGGACTCATGCTGAAAACGTGATGATCTCACCGATATGTACAACACCTGTGTTTTCGGTTCTGACAGTCTCGCTTAACTGCTCCCCTTCATTCCGGCAACTGAGTCGGCGCTCAGGTTGCGTCCCCGCACTGCCTTGTCTTCCGCTCAGCTCACTCCAGATTACTTCGATCAACGGCGACTACGCTGCGGTAACATTCGTCATTGAGAGGGTGTTTGAAAAGGTAGATCGATCCGCTGCCGAGCAGAATCAGCCAGTTCCGTGAAACTGGAAATTGCCACAAAAACCCTTTTCCACGGATCTGACGGACGCAGCCTGGGCGCTGCTCGCTCCGCTCTTACCTGCAGCGCGGGCAGGTGGACGTCCACGTACAACAAATATTCGTGCCGTACTGAATGCGATTTTTTATTTGCTACGCACCGGCTGTCAATGGCGTCTTCTTCCCCGGCACTTTCCGGCGTGGGGCACTGTCTATCACTACTTCCGAACATGGAAGAACGCTGGCGTGTGGACCTGTCTGCAACGCACAATCTACGAGCACATCCGCAGGAAAGCCGGCCGATCTGATTGCCCGTCCGTAGTAATCATGGATGGACAATCCGTCAAGACAACCGAACTGGGCGGCATCCGCGGCTTCGATGGACATAAGCGTGTGAAAGGGCGCAAACGTCACATTCTGGTCGACACGCTGGGAATGCCGATCGCCAACCGTGTAGAGTCGGCCAATGTGTCTGACCGCCGCTCTGCGGCGCGCTTGCTCGCTGGTCTGGGTCCTCTATTCCCAAGCATCCGCACTGTCATTGCCGATGCAGGCCATGAGAGCCGCCAGCTCGCACGCGAACTGAAGCGCCACAATGGTTGGCAACTGCAGATTGTGAAGAGGCGACAACGTGCGTTCAAGATCACTGGTCTGACATGGATTGTGGAACGAACGTTCGCGTGGCTCGGCCGCAATCGCCGGCTCAGCAAAGATTATGAATACGCCGTGCAGACTTCGGAAACCATGATCGATATCGCCGCCATCCGTCTCATGCTGAATCGACTCGTGCGGTCATGACACTTCTCAAACACCCTTATAGCTAGTCCAAGTGTATTGTCGACGCAAGCTAACGGCGGCCCCCATCGATTACGGCCCGGTACTTCTCCTCATGCCCTTCGGATTCCACCTCACGATTGACACCCTGCCCTCCAGAGAACTGCAGGTTGGTGGCTTCAGGTCGGGTTCTGTTGCACCTTCGTTTCGGAAGTCAGTGAGAATGAGAGAATGCGGAAGCAAGAGCGGGGGCGCAGTCCATTATTCACGAAGCGCTGGTTTTCTGATGACGTGATCATCATGTGCGTTCGATGGTACCTGCGGTTCCGGCTCAGCTATCGTGATCTCGCGTCAATAGCAGCAGAGTTGGGAATCGCGGTGTCTCCGTCGACCATCCTGCGCTGGGTAGTTCGATACACCGGAGAATTTGTCCGCCGCTGGTCACCGTTCGAGATGCGCGTCGGCCTCTCTTGGCGCGCGGACGAGACATATATAAAGGTGAACGGCGGCTGGATGTTCCTGTACCGAGCGGTGGATGAACGAGGACGTACGGTCGCATCGTAGCTGAGCCGAACCCGCGACGAGATGGCAGCCCGCAGGTTCTTTCGCCAAGCGCTGAAGCGGCATGGGGAACCGCGCACCATCACGCTCGATGGCTTTGAGCCGAGCCACTGTGCTCTTCGTCGGATGGGCATGCGCAACGAGTTCAACTACCGCTGGGACAATCCGGTCAAGATCCGCTCCTGCAAGTATCTGAACAATATAGTGGAGCAGGATCACCGCCGCGTGAAGTTTCGCGTCGGCGCCATGCTGGGGTTCAAGTCGTTCCGGAATGCCCGCATAGTGATCGCCGGAATCGAACTCATTCAGAAGCTAAAGAAGGCTCAGTACGGTGTTCCCTACAGGTTTGGAATCTCTTCTCTCGACATCTGGACAAACGTGCTCGCAGCATAGCGAAACCGCAGGTGCAACAGAACCTGCTGCAGAGTCTGTTCAGACGATGGCCGTATGTATGCCGCCGCTGCCACAAAAGCTTCTATTCAAAACACCGGCGCATTGCCTTAATATGACGCGCCGCCTGCAATCCCGGCGCGCGAAGACTGCCGAAACCGCGGGCCATCCAGCAGCTCGTGCAGGCCTGGCGAGAGTTACAGAGGCGGCCCAGCTTCGCAACAAGGTCCCATATCGCATATCGCGTCACCTACTACACCCAGGAAAATTGCGCCCGGCAATCGTTGTCAGTAGGGCTTTGACGAATCAGTTTTTGGGAATCCGGACACTTGAATTTGTGTTGGGTTCAATAATGGCCGCGAGCCAGATTTGGTACGCGATTGCATTCCTCACCGGCTCGCATTTACTCAGATGATCTGTGCAGGTGTCCCTCCCTTCTGCGGCGGGGGATTTCTATTAATATGCTGCTGCCTTCCGAGTGAGAACGAGTCTACGGGAATCAGGTCCGGTCAGTTCAGGACGTTCAAACGACGTAACTGTGTTCTCAACGAAGAAACTCGACACAAGACCAGCGGTGACCGTACATTGAATGCCATTCTTCTTGGCCACAACTGAATTTCCATATGTAATCTTGGCATTATCGGCTGTGTTGTCGGCATTGTAGACTTTGTTTAACAAGTCCGTCAGGTAAACGTCGTTATTGTCCTTAAGGTCTGCATCATACATGCCCTTAATAGTCGTGTAATCGTCGATGTAGCAGCCGGCGTACGTGGTATAGCCCGGCCTATGCCACACCATGAACACAATAGCCGTTCTTTGATCGTCAGTCCCGTAGATCGTCACAGCACCAACACCTGAGCCGATTCCATTCACTTCGCCTCCAACTGTCGTCCCTGTTAATTGAGTTTGTTTAATCCAAGCTTCTAGTCTAGGAGGACTGCATATTTTGGTTGCAGCTTGTCCACAGTACTCGCTCCGCCGATGTCTTTCGGAGCCGCTCCTGAAGCTATCCAAGCCTCAAAGAAGTGTTCCGGTGTGAAAATAGCTCCGATTGGGGTTAGGGGAGCTTGGCCCCATTGGCCGTGGTACGGCGTGCTATCGCCTATTTTTTGCAGGTCGAAGGTGCTGCCGTTTTCAATGGTTAGTCCTCGCACCCCTGAAGTTGCGTTCACAGCGTTGGACACCTCAGTGGTGACTGTTTGAGCGACCGCCGCGGCGGCAGCGATAATCGCAGCGGTAATCCCGCCATCAAGTGTTGCCATAATCGACTCTCCTTTTTTTCTTGAGTTCAGCGGTCAGCCAAGATAGAGAATGGTTAGGCCCCGCTAATTCGTTAAGCAACATCATGCGTAAAAACCCGCCAGAGTTTCGAAAAAAACTCAAGTTCTCCGGATCTCATCAAACGGCTCGATCTGCGATACCGTGTAGGTTCAACGAGAGTTACAGAGGCGCTTACTAATACTCAATGGCGAGGACGTTAAGCCGTCTATTACCCGCCGAGTCAATTAAACAGGCCCAACCGGCCCGGCAAGTTACTACCTGACAGAGCGGAGCAAGGCTACGACCAGAAGGACGTTGCCGATCAAGAGCAGCCCAATGCAAATGGTCACTTCGACGCGGGAGTCCAAGCCTCTAAAGCGGCTCTTGAAGGCGAAAAAGTAGGTCCACACAAAAACCGCCCCCACCACCCAAGCAACGATCAGACTTTCGATGTCGATGCCTCCCGGCGTAATCCTTATTGGAGTGGCCGCCCGCCAGACGAGGTTCCGGCTTCCCCCTCCGTGCTTGCCGATGACGCGAAGGGATCTGCGGCCACCGACGATTCTATGCGAGGTTCGAGATCCTTGGGGGTTATTGAGGTTCCGGCACAAAGGACACGTGTGCGCGGTTGCGCAATCCGCCGTCTTTGTACATCTCACCTGGTGCGATCGGCTTCTCGCATAGCAGCAATCGCTCGGCCGCGTCAACCGACTGGCGCGTCGTATCTTGGCGTCGGTGAACTTTGCGAGCTTCTGCTTTCGCGTCAACTCGGTTATCAGCCTATCGATGGGGATGACCAATTACGGAGATTGAGTTTAACTAACCCTGAAGCTCCTGAGACTCGACAATCTCCGCTTAGCCCTATTTTTTATCCCGGCTCTTAAGGTAGTTCTTCATGCTTCGCTTCAGCGCCGCACAGCGCCTGTAATCCTGGGGCCGGATTCACAAAGACGAACAGCTGTTGTGGGAGTGTTAGTTATGTTTTCCAAACAGCAACTGCGCACGCTGTTATTCTTCTACATCGCGGTGCTCGTGATCGGCTCATTCGCTCCTACGCCGGCAAAGCAGTGGCTGGGCACGCGGCCCGCAGAAGGCATCTCCGCAATCTCCGCAACCCCTTCTCTGGCCCACCGCTGGTGGCACATAGCCGGTTTTGGGATGGCGGCGCTCCTCGCCAGTGCCACCACCCGAATCCCACGAGCCCTCGCGCTTCAGTCCGCCGGACTGATTGCCCTTGGCGCGGTAATCGAGTGCCTTCAGATGTTCATCTCCGCTGCGGATCTGGAATGGTGGGACATTCGGGACGATGGATATGGAATTGTTGGCTTAACCATCTTTGGACAACTTGGAATCATCAGGAAGATCCTGCTTAAAGATGGGATCGAACGATTAAACCTTGAGAGAGTGGATAACCAATGGACATAACCACGGAACTCCAGAAAATCTACGACGTCGAGATCTCCTGGCTGTGGCCACGCGAAGATGGGGGCTTTGCACGCATCAGGCTAACGTGGTTAGCGCCGGTCCCCTTCCGGCCGCGTTATCGATTTTAGCGGAGATCGAACATTGGGGTTCAAAGCTGAAAAGCCCGTGACCGGAACAGTCACGGGCCTCGATCAAACGTTCACACCGTTGGAGTCGGTGTCCTATGGAAAATTATAATTCAGTCCGATTCAATCGTATTACTCGCGATAAATTCGTAGCCTCACGATGCATTCGCACCGCATTCGGGCGAGAAAGACTCCATGGCGAGGGCTTCAAGGCCGTTCCCTTTTGCTGAATAATTATTCCTTTAGACCCACGCTAATTTGTGGCACTAAAAGAAAGCGACCTGACCGCGTTGAGAAACGAACTGGACCGGCTGTATGAAAACTGGGTGGTGATCAACGGCCGCGCGGAGCGATTGATCGAAAAGCTCCGAAGCTCGGCGACAGCGGGAAGCGAAGCAGATGCTCCGTTCTGGAAGAGTTACCACCGTTGGAGGGAAGCCAGCCCGCACGGTTCCTTCTATAGTGATGCGATCGCGAAAGCGGTGCAGGCACTAGACCCGCGCTGGTCCAAAACCTGGGCGAATTATGCAGCGATGCTGGTGCTCGAGCCGGGCAGCCACCATAACCCGCCGGTATTGACAGCGAGCGAACGGGAGAATCCACCGAGCAACAGCTTTAAGGACAAGGAGAGGAAGTCATGAATACGGATGAGCCACGAGAAGACAAACGACTCGATCTGAAAAGAATCTGCCGGTGCCGGGGGATACCGATCGGCGACAGGAACTATACGGGTTGCGCGTATGGGGATGGCACCGTACGGCCGTTTGAAGGCCCGTGCGATTGTCCGGTCTGTAGTGGTTCAGGTGTGGAACGGGTAATGACCCGTGACCTCGGATAAACAGGCTTATTGGGGACGATTACCGGGACGCAACCACCCACGCTCGATCCGATAGCCTACCCGGTACTGTCTCTGAAAAATTTTAGAATCCCAAGTTTGCAATGACCGTCAGAGGTGCGGTCGAATCGCCCCGGTGCTTTGGCTTGTCATGTCCTGTTTTTTTTTGGCGGGTCCTCATTCGGCCCGTCGAACCGGCTAGCTTCACGTGCGGTCGAGCAGTGGATACAAGGCCCGAAGGAGAGAACAAAATGCAAGGCCCCCCAGCAACGTTAGACCGGTCCGATCGCATGCTTGTAGATCTGGCGCGGCATGGTGACAATGAGGCGTTCGGGGAGTTGGTGCGGCGGCACTATTGCAGGTGTGTTGACGTCGCGGCCTCGATTCTTCACAACCACTGCGATGCGGAGGATCAGGTGCAGGCCGCATTGTTAAAAACATACACGCGCCTGTATCAGTATCATGGCGAGGCCGAGTTCGCGACTTGGCTGTTTCGTATCGTCACAAACGAGTGTCTTATGTTCCGGCGCAAGATGCGGCGCGCGCGCTTCTTCTATTTCGATGACACATCGTGTCGATCTTTTGAGTTGCTGGAGCGCCGCCCGAACCCTGAAGATGAGTTAGCTACCAGCGAATTGAAACAGGTCTTAGCCATGGAAGTTCGATGTGTTCCGCCGTTGCTGCGCAACGTGATCACGCGGCGTTATATTCAGGAATTACCAATCGGATCCGTGGCCGACAGCCTTCAGATCAGCGCCCCCGCTGCCAAGTCCCGGCTTTTGCGCGCCCGGACCGAGTTGCGTCTACGACTGCGGCAGCAAGGGATTTTGTCACCGCTGTCCGCCTCGGCCTGGTCGCGCGTAAGCCATTTGTCGGTGCGGAGTCCGCGTCGCTCCGGATGCCCGTAACCCGGCGCAGTCGCCAAGTCCGCGCATCTTAGCTCCCATACAAATTCGATGACCTTCCGTGCGCCTGTTAATCCAAAGCTGGGAGCGAAGTGTCGAGCTACGGTTCACGTTACGGTTGCCTATGGGTACCCGCTTTGCGGGTGCCAAGAGCCTATGTTTCTCACGTCGGTGGCACAGATGACCCGCTTTTCAGAAGAACTCTTATGGAGCAACGTAAAATGAACCTCAATGACGGAATCCGACAATGTCGCAAGTCTGTCTTTGAGGAAACGCACATACAATGCGTTGGTGAAAGGCCGCTTCTCGGAGCCGATCTCCACCATTTCGGAGTTGGTGCAACTTAGCGAAGATGACCTGTACAAACGTCGGGGGATGGGGCCGGGGATGGTCGCTGAGATCAAGGCCAGCCTGGCGGCAAGAGGTTTGTCTCTGTCGAAACATTCCGGTAAGGTCGTAATGGGGGTAAATGTCGTCGCCTCTAAAAGGGAGGAGTGACGGATGTCACTCTGGGTTTAAACAGGTGAACCCGTGTGTAGCAGGGGTCACTCCTCCAATGGTCAAAAATTGCACGTTAAGGCCTGGAAGGGATCAAAGTACTGCCAGCGGAAACTCTACCCTCAGAAGTCTTTGACGTTTGTGACCTTCCAGGCGATGGCTGACAACACGAGGCTTAGAACAAAGCTGAAAGCGATTCCGTTCCACGGCATTTGTCCATAGATCAGGTGATAGCTGGATGGGTCGATCATCTCCATCGGTGTGATCGCGTCCCGCAGATTCAGCCGCTTCAATGGCCCAATGACGCGGGTGCTGTTATTTACCGCAAAGACGAGCGCAATGCGGATTCCGGCACTCGTAAGATCTCCGGCGAAAAGCGTGGATGCCAGCAGGCCAAGCGAGTAGAACAGCATTCCGCCAATCTTTCCAGCACAGTGGGATCCGAAGCTTGGAATTCACGTGACTTGAAGTCGCGG
>JADMIO012752817.1_pt1 | contig 54822 bp, 58 predicted proteins | sample 8958161 | NCBI WGS metagenome assembly JADMIO01 (sample SAMN16585339, study PRJNA669376) | soil metagenome | isolation source: Crop rotation soil | place: USA: Cullars Rotation, Alabama | collected 2011
CTTTCCCCAGCACATACGACATTAATCGTGCCGATACCCAGGTTAGGCGCGCTGTCAATAACTATGACATCATAGTCATGAGCAACAGTTTCAATGGCCAGTCGGAGCATCAGGTGTGGATCGGTGGGCAGTTTACCTTCATCAAATTTGCCCATTAACTCAGTTTCAATACGGTGCAGAGCCAGACAGGAAGGAATAATGTCAAGCCCCGGCCAGCAAGTGGGCTTTATTGCATAAGTGACATCGTCCTTTTCCCCAAGATAGAAAGGCAGGAGAGTGTCTTCTGCATGAATATGAAGATCTGGTACCCATCCGTGATACATTGAGGCTGTTCCCTGGGGGTCGTTACCTTCCACGAGCAAAACACGTAGCCCCTTCAGAGCCAGATCCTGAGCAAGATGAACAGAAACTGAGGTTTTGTAAACGCCTCCTTTATGGGCAGCAACCCCGATCACCGGTGGAAATACGTCTTCAGCACGTCGCAATCGCGTACCAAACACATCACGCATATGATTAATTTGTTCAATTGTATAACCAACACGTTGCTCAACCCGTCCTCGAATTTCCATATCCGGGTGCGGTAGTCGCCCTGCTTTCTCGGCATCTCTGATAGCCTGAGAAGAAACCCCAACTAAATCCGCTGCTTCACCTATTCTCCAGCGCCGGGTTATTTTCCTCGCTTCCGGGCTGTCATCATTAAACTGTGCAATGGCGATAGCCTTCGTCATTTCATGACCAGCGTTTATGCACTGGTTAAGTGTTTCCATGAGTTTCATTCTGAACATCCTTTAATCATTGCTTTGCGTTTTTTTATTAAATCTTGCAATTTACTGCAAAGCAACAACAAAATCGCAAAGTCATCAAAAAACCGCAAAGTTGTTTAAAATAAGAGCAACACTACAAAAGGAGATAAGAAGAGCACATACCTCAGTCACTTATTATCACTAGCGCTCGCCGCAGCCGTGTAACCGAGCATAGCGAGCGAACTGGCGAGGAAGCAAAGAAGAACTGTTCTGTCAGATAGCTCTTACGCTCAGCGCAAGAAGAAATATCCACCGTGGGAAAAACTCCAGGTAGAGGTACACACGCGGATAGCCAATTCAGAGTAATAAACTGTGATAATCAACCCTCATCAATGATGACGAACTAACCCCCGATATCAAGTCACATGACGAAGGGAAAGAGAAGGAAATCAACTGTGACAAACTGCCCTCAAATTTGGCTTCCTTAAAAATTACAGTTCAAAAAGTATGAGAAAATCCATGCAGGCTGAAGGAAACAGCAAAACTGTGACAAATTACCCTCAGTAGGTCAGAACAAATGTGACGAACCACCCTCAAATCTGTGACAGATAACCCTCAGACTATCCTGTCGTCATGGAAGTGATATCGCGGAAGGAAAATACGATATGAGTCGTCTGGCGGCCTTTCTTTTTCTCAATGTATGAGAGGCGCATTGGAGTTCTGCTGTTGATCTCATTAACACAGACCTGCAGGAAGCGGCGGCGGAAGTCAGGCATACGCTGGTAACTTTGAGGCAGCTGGTAACGCTCTATGATCCAGTCGATTTTCAGAGAGACGATGCCTGAGCCATCCGGCTTACGATACTGACACAGGGATTCGTATAAACGCATGGCATACGGATTGGTGATTTCTTTTGTTTCACTAAGCCGAAACTGCGTAAACCGGTTCTGTAACCCGATAAAGAAGGGAATGAGATATGGGTTGATATGTACACTGTAAAGCCCTCTGGATGGACTGTGCGCACGTTTGATAAACCAAGGAAAAGATTCATAGCCTTTTTCATCGCCGGCATCCTCTTCAGGGCGATAAAAAACCACTTCCTTCCCCGCGAAACTCTTCAATGCCTGCCGTATATCCTTACTGGCTTCCGCAGAGGTCAATCCGAATATTTCAGCATATTTAGCAACATGGATCTCGCAGATACCGTCATGTTCCTGTAGGGTGCCATCAGATTTTCTGATCTGGTCAACGAACAGATACAGCATACGTTTTTGATCCCGGGAGAGACTATATGCCGCCTCAGTGAGGTCGTTTGACTGGACGATTCGCGGGCTATTTTTACGTTTCTTGTGATTGATAACCGCTGTTTCCGCCATGACAGATCCATGTGAAGTGTGACAAGTTTTTAGATTGTCACACTAAATAAAAAAGAGTCAATAAGCAGGGATAACTTTGTGAAAAAACAGCTTCTTCTGAGGGCAATTTGTCACAGGGTTAAGGGCAATTTGTCACAGACAGGACTGTCATTTGAGGGTGATTTGTCACACTGAAAGGGCAATTTGTCACAACACCTTCTCTAGAACCAGCATGGATAAAGGCCTACAAGGCGCTCTAAAAAAGAAGATCTAAAAACTATAAAAAAAATAATTATAAAAATATCCCCGTGGATAAGTGGATAACCCCAAGGGAAGTTTTTTCAGGCATCGTGTGTAAGCAGAATATATAAGTGCTGTTCCCTGGTGCTTCCTCGCTCACTCGACCGGGAGGGTTCGAGAAGGGGGGGCACCCCCCTTCGGCGTGCGCGGTCACGCGCACAGGGCGCAGCCCTGGTTAAAAACAAGGTTTATAAATATTGGTTTAAAAGCAGGTTAAAAGACAGGTTAGCGGTGGCCGAAAAACGGGCGGAAACCCTTGCAAATGCTGGATTTTCTGCCTGTGGACAGCCCCTCAAATGTCAATAGGTGCGCCCCTCATCTGTCAGCACTCTGCCCCTCAAGTGTCAAGGATCGCGCCCCTCATCTGTCAGTAGTCGCGCCCCTCAAGTGTCAATACCGCAGGGCACTTATCCCCAGGCTTGTCCACATCATCTGTGGGAAACTCGCGTAAAATCAGGCGTTTTCGCCGATTTGCGAGGCTGGCCAGCTCCACGTCGCCGGCCGAAATCGAGCCTGCCCCTCATCTGTCAACGCCGCGCCGGGTGAGTCGGCCCCTCAAGTGTCAACGTCCGCCCCTCATCTGTCAGTGAGGGCCAAGTTTTCCGCGAGGTATCCACAACGCCGGCGGCCGGCCGCGGTGTCTCGCACACGGCTTCGACGGCGTTTCTGGCGCGTTTGCAGGGCCATAGACGGCCGCCAGCCCAGCGGCGAGGGCAACCAGCCGAGGGCTTCGCCCTGTCGCTCGACTGCGGCGAGCACTACTGGCTGTAAAAGGACAGACCACATCATGGTTCTGTGTTCATTAGGTTGTTCTGTCCATTGCTGACATAATCCGCTCCACTTCAACGTAACACCGCACGAAGATTTCTATTGTTCCTGAAGGCATATTCAAATCGTTTTCGTTACCGCTTGCAGGCATCATGACAGAACACTACTTCCTATAAACGCTACACAGGCTCCTGAGATTAATAATGCGGATCTCTACGATAATGGGAGATTTTCCCGACTGTTTCGTTCGCTTCTCAGTGGATAACAGCCAGCTTCTCTGTTTAACAGACAAAAACAGCATATCCACTCAGTTCCACATTTCCATATAAAGGCCAAGGCATTTATTCTCAGGATAATTGTTTCAGCATCGCAACCGCATCAGACTCCGGCATCGCAAACTGCACCCGGTGCCGGGCAGCCACATCCAGCGCAAAAACCTTCGTGTAGACTTCCGTTGAACTGATGGACTTATGTCCCATCAGGCTTTGCAGAACTTTCAGCGGTATACCGGCATACAGCATGTGCATCGCATAGGAATGGCGGAACGTATGTGGTGTGACCGGAACAGAGAACGTCACACCGTCAGCAGCAGCGGCGGCAACCGCCTCCCCAATCCAGGTCCTGACCGTTCTGTCCGTCACTTCCCAGATCCGCGCTTTCTCTGTCCTTCCTGTGCGACGGTTACGCCGCTCCATGAGCTTATCGGGTCCACTCGCGAACGCAGAAAGGCCCACCCGAAGGTGAGCCAGTGTGATTACATTTGCGGCCTAACTGTGGCCAGTCCAGTTACGCTGGAGTCACTAGTATTTAGGTGACACTATAGAAGCGGCCGCGACAACTTGTCCACGTGGAATTCTAAGCTTAGGATCCCAATGTGCTGGAAAGGGCCAAAGGGCCGGAAGGTGATGTGCCGATGACGCTGGAAATAGTCGACGAGGCCGGAAAAGTGTCCGGCCAGATCACGACTTCCAAGGCGTCGTACAAATTCATCAAGGGTCAATTGGCCGATGGACTGCTCACTTTGGAAACGGACGCAGCTTCCAAAGGCAAGCTCACGCTGCGACAAAAAGACGACAAGCTGGTGGGCGAACTCTCGATTGACGGGAAGGCCGGGCCGGTTGAATTTCATAAGCCGAAGGTCGACGAAATCTCCGGCGAGTGGGATGCCGCCGCTGATGCACAGGGCCAGCCATTTCCATTCACCCTCGTGCTCAAGCTTGACGGCGAAAAAGTCACCGGCAGCAGCAGCTCGCAGTTAGGGAACAACGAGATCTCTTCCGGTACCTGGAAAGATGGAAAGCTGACGATCCTGATTAATGGGCAGAGCGGGGCCATCGGTCTGATGGCGACGCTCGACGGCGGGAAGCTGGTTGGGGATTACGATTTCGCCGGCCAGTTGCAGGGCAAATGGGTCGCGATTAGGAAGAAGTGACGTTGCGGAACCCCGAGCGGTAGCGAGGGGATGCTCAGCTTGAATCAAATGACTTGTCCGCGTAGCGGACAAAATGAAAATAGCGCACCGCTTCGGCGCTGGGGATGCAGATAGTATTGACAACAGAGTCCGCGAAGCGGACGACTGAACTTCAGTCGCCCGTTTCACGGGCTCTTTGAATTATGTTGGGCGTTCCCAGTCCCGATAAGTCGGACCTGGCTATTCTCATCCATCCGACTTGCGGACTTAATAAAATGCCGGACGACAATCCACAAGCTCAACTCGATCTTCTCGCCGAAGCTTTTGATCGCGAGCTGGCCGCGTTGGGGACTTCCGCCGCGTCACTCTCCGAAACTGAGAAGCAGTTGGCGTCGGTCAAGGAGTTGCGCGTCAAGTATCTCGGCAAAAAGAGCGAGCTCGCCGGTCTGAAGAAAATGATTGGCCGCGTCCCGGCTGAATCACGCTCAGCATTTGGTCAAAGCGTGCAACAAAGGGAAGCCGCGGTTGTCAGCGCGCTGGACGACGCCGAGCAAAATCTCAACAACATCATCGCCGCCGCTCGCACCCAGCGAGAGAGCATCGACGTCACCATTCCTGGCCGCCGTCCGCGCCAGGGACATCTGCATCCGATCACTTTGATGCGACAGCGCATCGAGGACATTTTCGTTTCGCTGGGTTATGCGGTCGAAGACGATCGCGAGATTGAAACGGATTTCTATAATTTTGACGCGCTGAATATTCCCGAGGGTCACCCGGCGCGCGAGCCGCAGGACACTTTCTACACTACCGAAGGTTTTGCGCTGCGCTCGCAAACTTCGACGGTGCAGATTCACGCGATGCAACGCCGCGGCGCTCCGGTCAGGATGATTGCGCCCGGGCGCGTTTTTCGCCGCGATACACCCGACCCGACGCATAACCCGATGTTCTTTCAGGTCGAAGGTCTGTGTGTCGATCGTGGCATCACGATGGCCCATTTAAAAGGCACGCTCGCGGAATTCGTGCATCGACTGTTCGGACCGGACACGAGGACGCGCTTTCGTCCATCATACTTTCCATTTACTGAGCCCAGTGCCGAGGTTGATTACAGCTGCTTCAGTTGCGGCGGACCGGGCTGTCGGATTTGCAAATGGTCCGGATGGATTGAGCTGGGTGGTTCGGGCATGGTCCATCCAAACGTTCTGCGCGCCGCCAATATCGATCCGGAAGAGTTCACCGGGTTCGCTTTTGGTCTCGGCATCGATCGCACGTGCGCACGAATCTACCAGCTTGACGACATTCGCTTGCTCTTCGAAAACGACATTCGGTTTTTGGGGCAGTTTCGATAATTAGCCAGCGGTCAGTTGTCCGTCATCAACTGACCACTGACAACTGACAACTGACAACTGAGCATGTTCATTTCTCATAAATGGCTGCAAGAATTAACCGGCACAAAGCTGGATCCTCAACAGGTGAGGGACCGGCTGACCAATGTTGGTCTCGCCGTTGATGCGGTCGAAGAGCGTGGCGATGATTTCGTGATCGACGTTGAAGTCCCTTCGAATCGAGGAGACTGCCTGTCACACATCGGCGTCGCCCGCGAGCTGGCAGTCATCGAAAGCTCTCAGGTTTCAACTCCCGAATCTAAAATCTCAAAGGCGGAAGGCAAGTCCGGGGAGTTCACGTCAGTTGAAATTCTTGACCCCAATTTGTGCCCGCGTTACGCAGGCCGCGTTATTCGCGGCGTGAAAATTAGTCCGTCGCCGGAATGGCTGGTTAAGAAGCTCGAGTCGATCGGCCAGCGGCCCATCAATAACGTCGCTGATATCACCAATTATGTCCTTCACGAATACGGTCAGCCGTTGCACGCCTTTGATTTAGCTAAGCTAGCTGAGAAACGCATCATCGTGCGCCGGGCGCAGGACGGTGAAGTGATTAAGACGCTCGATAGCGTTGATCGAAAGTTGGACAAAGAGATGCTGGTGATCGCCGACGCACAGCGCGCGGTGGCGGTGGCCGGCGTGATGGGCGGACAAGACACGGAGATCTCGGACCAGACAACCGACGTCTTGATCGAGAGCGCGTATTTTGATCCGGCATCGGTGCGTCGCACGGCAAAGCTGCTTGCCTTACACACCGAGGCTTCGCATCGCTTTGAACGCGGCACTGATCAGGGCGGCGTGCTGCGCGCTCAGGAACGCTGCGTCGCACTCATCTGTGAGCTTGCGGGCGGCGTGGCCACGGAAGATGCTCTCGATGTACATCCGAAACCTGCGCCGGTCCGAACTGTGACTCTGCGATTGAGTCGCATCGAAGCGATTACCAGTCTGAAAGTTTCCGCGAACGACGCTGAGCGAATCCTGAAGGCGCTCGGTTTTGAGCTTCGCCGGAAAGACGGCGAGACGTTTGAGTTCGGCGTGCCCTCCTGGCGTCACGATGTCTCGATCGAGGAAGATTTAGTTGAAGAGGTTGCGCGTCACACTGGATATGATCGGATTCAGACGGCGCTGCCGCCTGCGAGTCTGGCCGGAGAGTACCACTCAACTGAAATTCGCAAGCGCGCGCTGCGCAGAGCTTTGTCGGCGCAGGGATATGGCGAAGCGATTAGTCTCAGCTTTGTTGAGAGGACGAGCGGCCTGGAACTGATCCCCTCTTTCAGCGAACACGGTCAAGCTCCCGCAGTTCAGCTGATTAATCCGATCATTGAAGACGCCGCACAAATGCGACAGACGCTTTTGCCGGGCTTGCTTAACGCGATTCAGCGCAATATCAATCACGGTACGCGCGATGTCTGTTTGTTTGAGATGGGGCGAGTGTTCGCAGCTCTCAAAGCCGGTGAGTTGCCGAATGAGCGCGAGTCGTTTGCCATTGCAGTTACGGGTGGTGATTTAAACGCTGGTCGCGCCCAGGCTGATCGTGAACTCGATTTCTTCGATATCAAAGGCGCGTTAGAAGCGGCCGTTGAAGCGATGAATCTGGCGCCACTCGAGTTTGAGCCGGGTGAAGTCAGCCACTTACGAGCGGGCCAATCCGCCCACGTCTTAGCCGGCGGCGTGCGCGTCGGCTCAATCGGCCGTCTCGCTGAAAATGTCGCAGCAACTTACAAATTCCGCCAGTCTGTTTATGTGGCCGAGATTGACCTTTCCGCGTTGCTCGAATTGGCTGAGCAGCCGGTGCTCTACGCGCCGCTACCGCGCTATCCTTCCATCGTGCGCGACGTTTCGTTACTGGTCGAGCGCAAAGTAAGCCTGGCCGAGATTATCGCGGCGATTCGTGAACAGAACGCCGCCCACTTTGTCGGGGCCCAGTTTGTTGGGACCTACGAAGGCCAGGGAATTGCGGAGAATAAGCGCTCGATTACCATTCGCTTTGACTATCGCGCCGACGATCGCACACTGCGCGATGATGAAGTGGATGCGAGTCATTGGCCCCTGGTCGAGTCGCTCAAGGAAAGATTCAAGGCAGAAGTCCGATAGGGATCCGGCCGAGACTTGTTCAGGCTGGCTGAAACCGAGAAATGCTAACCTGGCTCTGCCACTCCGATGCGCGGCAAGTCTGTGACTTGCCGGGGTGTTTCCTCTCTTCTAAGGGTCTTCGACCCGTCAAGTTCCCGGTCATAGACCAGCAAATCTAACAAAGAGTCCACCGGCAAGTCGGAGACTTGCCGCGCATCAGAGTGGCAAAGCCATTGCCCAGGGGCTCGGTTATCGCCAAGTAGCTGGAGTTGGTACTTTCTTTTTTGTTGCGCTCGTTCGCACAACCATCGCATAATCAGCCGAATTAAGAGCATCTCCACAGGAGACAAGCATGGTTGCTTTGAACGGACTGGAAAAATTCTCACATCTCGAGGACAAGATTTATCGGACCATTGAGCTGACCAAGACTCTGCGTCAGGAAAAAGAAGAGCTCGAGCGACAGCTGGCGAACGTACGCGAGTTGAGCGGCGACGAGCAGCAATTGCTGAGCGAGGTCGAACGTCTCACTGCCGAACGCGAGTTGATCCGGACCAAGGTCGAGAAAATTCTGGACGCAATCACGGCGATCGATCCTGAAATCGCGGAGGCCATACGCTGATGAGTACAGACACGATGGAAATTGATCGCACTGATATTGCCGGCTCGCCCACTATCAAAGTCGAAATCTATGATCAGGCGTACACCGTGCGTTCGGACGGCGATCCGGAGTATCTCAAGCAACTGGCCGAATATGTCGATCAGCGCATGCGTGAAATCTCGTCGGGCACGCTGACTGTTGACTCGCGCAAAGTGGCAATCCTCGCGGCGCTCTACATTGCGGATGAGTTGCACCAACTCCGCAAGATCCAGGAACAGGCTGATGACCAGTTGGCGGTTCGCAGTGCCGAATGTTCGGAGATGCTGGATCGTTTGCTGAAAGCTCCCAGGACAGACCGCGTTTCGGCTTCTGTCTGACTCACTTGTTTGGCAAGGAGGACAAATGGCCAGAAAAATAGCCCTTATCATCGCATGCGCGTTGATCCTCAGCGTCGCTTCCACGAATGTTCCTTCTCAGTCTTTGGCTGCCGGTAGTGCTTCTTCTTCCGAACCGGAAGCCCGGAGCGAGAAAAACGCGAAGGTGCGCGCGGACATGGCGAAATTAGTCGCCGACGCAAAGGCGGGGAAGGTCTCGCCCCGTAAGTCGCAATTTCCACCTCCCCAAAGCAACGGTCTCTCGAAGGGCGCCAAGATCGCAATCGTGGCGGGAATAGTGTTGGTCGTGCTCGCGATCATCATCGTTCACGAGGTCAGAAACATCCACTGCGAGAGTCGTTGCGTTCTTTGATCGGGCTTCGACTAAACAACATCCTGAGGTCTGCAAAAAGGGAGAGAACATGTGGAAGGCACTGTTGTCAGCCGGAATTGCAGTGTCATTGGTTTGCGGTTTGTGCGTAACGTCGGTGGTTGGAAGAACGTCGGGTAGCCCCGGCGAACCTGCGGCTAGATCAGCCCCGCCTCCGAAACCAGAAGCGAGACAGAACCAGAAGCTGCGGGCCGACATTTCCCGTCTGACAGCTGACGCGAAAGCGGGAAAAATTGCGCCTCGCAGTCCGTCACCGTTTCAACCCACCCATCGAAGTAATCTATCAAAAGGCGCCAAGATCGCGATTGTAGCTGGCATCGGCGCCATAATCTTCGGGATAGTTGCCTGGCATGTTTTGAACAGCGACGACGATTAGCAGGCTCCCGGATTATTTTTTCATTCGACGCTACAACCACCGCCTTGCCTGTGCTACTATTCGCCGCGGCAGAGGGAAGTTTTCTGCGGGGTTCGTCACCGATTAACGATGATTGAGCCAACGTCGTTCACAAGGGAGGCCGACATCGCGAGCTAGTGCTTTTCTTCATCGTTAAGAGAAGCCAAAAGATTGCGGTGAAAAAAAGGCCACCCACCTGATTACTCAGGTTCAATTACGACTTCGGAACGGCCCAACGGTTTTCCCTCTGCCAAAAAAGCCGTCAATCGTAAATCGTGAATCGTAAATAGATTTTGTCTATTCACGTTTCCCGATTTCCCGGTTACGGCTTTTCTATTTACGATTCACGATTTACGATTCACTTCCTTATGAAGCTTCTCTTAATCGGTGATGTTGTCGGCAAGCCCGGGCGCGCGGCCCTGCTCGATCGCTTGCAGGATTTGAAAGAGCAGCATGCGATCGACTTTACCGTGATGAATGCCGAGAATGTGGCCGGAGGCTTTTCCATCACGCCCGCCATCGCCGATCTGCTGTTTTCCGCCGGAGTCGACGTAATGACTTCGGGCAATCACATCTTCGACAAGCACGAGGTGATCGAGTACATCAAGAAGCAGCCGCGCTTGTTGCGTCCGGCAAACTATCCTCCTCCCACTCCGGGTAATGGCATCTGGGTTGGCGAAGCTAAGGGAGTCGGCATCGCCGTGATGAATCTTCTCGGACGCGTTTTCATGCAACCGGCGGACGATCCGTTTCGCATTGCGAACGAGCTGCTGGAAACAGTCTCACCCGGCGTCAAGGTGCGCATCGTCGACATGCACGCCGAGGCAACTTCGGAAAAGATCGCGATGGGTTGGTTTTTGGACGGCCGGGTATCAGCCGTTTATGGCACGCACACGCACGTGCAAACGGCTGACGAGCGAATCCTGCACGAGGGCACCGCTTTCATCACCGACCTGGGCATGACCGGAAGCTATGGCGGAGTAATCGGCATGAAAAAAGGAGACATCATCAATCGCTTCACCTCGCCGATCCATCGCAAGCCGGAGCATTCAAAAAGTGAGGTGCGGATTTGCGCGGCCGTGGTGGATGTTGATGAAGAGACTGGACGTGCGCGATCGATTGAGAGAATTAACCTGAGTCACGAGCCGTAGAAGGTCAGGGGAAGTTATTTGCGAGGCTCGCGAAGATAGCCTGAGCGCGCTCGGAGCGTCAGTCCCGGCCGATCGATTACTATGGTTAGTTTGCGCACTCGATTATCTTTCACCAGATCCTTTGGGTAATAGCCAAGGCTATACTGGCCGGAAATGTCCGCCGCAATCTCAGCGAACGCTTGCTCCAGGCTGCGCAACTTGCCGGCATCATAAAGGCGCGCGCCGGACTTTTCCGCCAGCGCGCGAAGATAAACAGCCCCGACTCTATACTCTTCCCGCCATATCGCAAGCAGGGACCTGTGCCCGGAATCTTGATACTGGTCATATCTGATCGCATCACTCATTGTGTCATATCTCATCACATAAATCGGGGAATCGGATTCCGCAATTTCACGGAAATTGCTCTGCTCTGAAGAACTTTCCGGTGGGCTGATGTTGCGATGAGAAATAAGCGGGCCGCCTAGTATTACAGTAACTTCCTGATTGTATCTGTAGACCCCGTCTGAGAAGAAAACTATTGCCTTCCGTCCGGGCAGCGCATTCATTTTCTTGATAGCTTTGCTGACCGTGTCGTGAATTGCGCTGGTGAAATTCCAGCCGGGTTTGTGTCGATCCTTTTGCGGGTCTCCTTCCGGGCCGATCTCAAAAGCTCCCGAAACACCGCTGCCGGATTTCGCCACGATTACTTTGTCGCCAGGCCTCATCTGTTTAATGAACAGGTCCGCGGTCTCGCGATAGTCGTTAATTTGCTGGAAAGGCCTTTTCGAGCCCAGCACATACTTGTCGAACAACAGGAGCACGGTTACAGGCTCCTTACCCGGCGCGAAGAAAGCGATTTTTTGTTCGACGCCGTCTTCGTAAAGATGAAACTCGCTTTGCTTGATGTCGAGCACACGTTTGCCATTTCCGTCCAGTACGGTTACGGGAACTCCCACGAGGTTAGTGTCAACGCGGATTACATCGTCCTGCTCTTCGTCAGCGCGTGTTGGTGGTGTCTGGCTGAATGCGGCGCCGCAAAGGAGAAGCGAGAACAACCAGCTTGTGAAAGCGGTCTTCATGCTTGAATCTTAACTCTGTGTCGTTTTCAGGTGAAGTGACTCGCGAGAGTTACACCAAAAGGAGGGTTCGGGACGTCGTGTAATGCTCGTCCGGTTATTCCGGCGAGATTTCCGGCACCGGCTCACCTTGCAAATCTTCCGGCTCGACCGGATTCGCGAGCAGCAGTTCGGCAAAGCCCGGCGGCATTGACCGCACCCGTCCGCTGCCGTCAGTGACGACGTGACCGGTTTCGCCTTCGGCAATGATTACTCCGTCGCCTTCGCGAATAATCTCGTAGCCAAAGCGCAACGAGCGGCGTCGCAACTCGGTGATGTGGGTCCTTACAACTAAAACATCGTCGTAGTAGGCAGGAGCTTTGTAGCGACAATAACTTTCCGCCACTACCAGAAAAGCATTTTCGCTTTCTTCCATGTCGCGGTACGAGAAGCCGCGGGCGCGGCAATACTCGGTGCGGCCAATCTCAAACCAGACCAGATAATTAGCGTGATACACCACACCCATTTTGTCGGTCTCGGCGTATCGCACACGCAGGGATGCGTCGTGCCAATTCTCGATCTCGTTTTCTTCAGCCGAATTCATCAAACGGGTTCTCCGCCACGATCATTACCATCCGCCTGAGCGGCTGGGTTAATATCTTGAGGATTTGTTTGCCAGGAGCTTAGCGGAATATAAGAGCGAATCTATGAAGATGTCAAAGCTTAATCAGTCGCGGATAACTCGTTTCCGGTTGGGTCGGAACCGAAGCCTTACTTTGTTATTGGCGGGATTTCTGGGTCTATGCGCGATCTTCACGCCGTTAACGCGGCAAACATCAGCGCAGCGCCCGGCCCCAGGCACCGATGCGAACAGCACCGGCGCCCGGAACGCGGCTTTTACCGCGGCCACCAATGAAGTGCTGAAAGAGACCAGTGAGATCCGCCAGCTTGCCGTCCTGCGGCCCGTCCAGAGCTCGGCGCAATCGCGTGCAGAGATCGAGAGCATGATCAAGAACAATCTCGATCGCGAGACGACCCCGGCTGAGCTTCATGCCACCGAAGTTACTTTGAAGAGACTGGGTTTAGCGCCACCGGATTTCAACTTTCGCGATTTGATGATTCGCTTGCTCACCGAGCAAGTGGCCGGATATTACGAGCCGAAATCGCAGCAGTTTCATCTGGCTGACTGGATCGACGTGGACGGGCAAAAACCAATCATGGCCCATGAACTGACGCACGCGCTTCAGGACCAGCACTTCAATTTGCGACGCTTTCAGAATTGGCCCAAAGGTGATTCGGATGCCGAGCTTGCAGCGCATGCTTTGATCGAGGGTGATGCAAGTCTGGCGATGATGTTTTATGTGAGACGGAGCCAATTGCGGATGCTCGCGCTTTTGAAGTCGATCGGGACATCAGGCATGGCCAGTGAAGAATTGGACAAAGCCCCGCGTGCAGTGCGCGAGAGTCTTTTATTTCCTTACCAGGAGGGCTTGGTGTGGACGCAGATGCTGCATCGCTACGGCGGTTGGGCCAAGATCTCGGACGCGTTTGCCAATTTGCCACAGTCGACTGAGCAGATTCTGCATCCGGAAAAATATTTTGTGCATGAGCCGCCGGTGAAGATCTTGCTGCCGGATCTCACCGGCACACTCAATGGACGCCGAGGCGCGAACGACTGGAAGAGGATTGATTTTGACGTCAACGGCGAGTGGGGCACTTACCTCATCCTCGATCAGTTTTTGAGATCAGCCACAGAGTCCCAGACCGCATCGGCCGGCTGGGGTGGCGACAGTTATGCGGTCTATGAAAATCGGGCCGGCGAAGCGATCTACGCCGGCGTCTCGGCCTGGGATCGCGCGAGTGACGCGCGCGAGTTCTTTGACGCTTATGTGAAACGGACTGAGTTGAGATATCCGGGGGCAACTTCACCTGCCACCCTGGATGCGGACGTACGCCAGTTCGAGACCGCTGAAGGCCGCGTCATCATTCAGATTCGCGGCATTCGTGTGCTGGTGCTTGAAGGATTGACGAAGCAATTGGCGCCGGGCACGCTGGCCGCTGCGGTGGGATTCTGATCGGCCCAAAATTGGCGCAAACCTCCGGTTCTGTGTTATTTTCTCGAAGGAAAACGCCAGATCCAGGGATACAAAATGGCTGAGACAGAATCTGAAGTCGCGTCAACTTCGGGGTTCAAAGTGCGCCCGCTGTCCAAGCGGGACGCTCCTGCCGAAACAGCGCCCGGCGTCAATGCTCAAGCCGAAGCTGTCAAAAAACCACTGGCACAGGAAGCAAAACCCACAAAAGTGAATTCAAGGCTGCGCGATCTCACGAAAGAGCTGCGCGAGCTTGAGGAGAAGCTGCGCGCGGGTGGCGGCACGGATCGCGTTGCCAAACAGCACAAGCAGGGCAAGCTGACCGCACGCGAACGGATCGATCTCCTGCTGGATAAGGATTCAGTCAGTCAGGAAATAGGGCTGCTCGTGGCGTACGACGAATACAAAGGCGGCGCGCCTGCCGCCGGAGTGGTCACGACCATTGGACGTCTCGGGGGCAGGGAAGTCGTAGTAGTCGCCAATGATGCCACTGTGAAGGCCGGTTCCTGGTGGCCGGAAACGATCAAAAAGATCCTGCGCGCGCAGGAAATCGCCATGCGCTCGCATGTGCCCATCATTTATCTCGTCGATTCAGCCGGTGTAAATCTTCCTTATCAAGGCGGTGTGTTTCCCGGGCAGTACGGCGCTTCGCGCATTTTCTATTACAACTCGATCATGCGGCGATATTTGAAGGTGCCGCAGATCTCAGCGGTGATGGGTCCGTGCATCGCGGGCGGCGCTTACCTGCCCGCGCTCTCAGACATCATCATCATGGTTGAAGGAACGTCGTTCATGGGACTGGGAGGCGCCAATCTGGTGAAAGGCGCGACCGGTCAGACCATCGATAACGAAACACTCGGCGGCGCACGTACTCATAACGAACTTTCCGGAGTGGCCCATTATCGAGTCAAGAATGATGAAGCGGCGATCGCTAAAATCAAAGAGTTCGTTTCTGAGTTGCGCCACAACCCGGGTACTAAAACTGAGCCGGGACAGCCCAAGACCCCCGAGGAAAAGATTTACGAGATCATTCCTGAGGATCATCGCCAGCCTTACAACACGCGCGCCTTGCTGGATTGTCTGCTCGACGATGGTGACCTTGACGAGTTCCAGGCGGACTATGCGAAGGAAGTTATCACCGGTCATGGCCGGCTGCGCGGGATTCAGGTGGGAGTAATCACAAATGCGCGCGGCATGTTTCGCGACCCGGCGGGCGGGCGGCCCAAGTTTGGTGGGATCATTTACACCGAGTCAGCAGAAAAAGTGGCGTATTTCATCGAGACTTGTAGTCGTCATCACACACCTTTGCTTTTCATTCAGGATGTCTCAGGTTTTATGGTGGGGCCCGACGCCGAACATTCCGGAATTATTCGCGCGGGTGCGCGCTTTGTTGAAGCGATGGCCACCGCTGTCGTGCCCAAAATCGTTCTGACCGTGAATCACGCTTCGGGCGCCGGTTATTACGCGATGGCCGGTCAGGGCTTTGATCCGGATTTCATTTTTAGCTGGCCCACCGGCCGCATGGGTGTGATGGAAGGCGATTCGGCGGTGCAGGCAGTGTTTGGCAGCGAGCTGGAGCGGCTGAGAAAGAATGGGCAGGAACCCGATGGGCAACTTGAAATTGAAATGCGCAAGGTCCGCGAAACCTACGAGCGCGACCTGGATGCGAAGTATGCTGCCGCGCGCGGCTTTGTTGACGCAGTCATTGCGCCGGAAGAGACGCGAAACGTTTTAGAGCTTGCATTGCGGGTGAGTTTGAATTATTCAGGGCCACATCTGGGCCAGTTTGTATTACCTACAGCTTTAGCATGAAGCGTATACAGACCGAGCAAGAATAAAAAAGGAGAACAACCGTGAAAAAGAGCACCATCTATCTTTTCATTCCGGTCCTGGCGCTCGCCGTGATCGTGGTGAGTACCGGGCTGGTCACGTCAGCGCAGAATTCGAATTCGTCAACGACTATGTCGAACTCGACCATGGCGCCGATGAAGCACAGCTCACGGCGCACCAGCAAACCAAAGAAGACGGCGCCTGCGGATGATTCGACCGCAGCCGCTACGGAAGACGTCCAGGTTCGCACCGGACGCTGCGATCCGATGAAGCAGGAACAGGCCGATCTATCCGGCACCTACAACGGCAAAATAAAGCACGGCGACGAAGCAGCCATGGACGCGACGCTGACAATCACCGGCAATAACTTTACGATGACTTCGGGATCGGAGACCCATTCAGGACGTGTTACGGCGGTCACGACTTGTGGCTACACCGCCGCGACGTTCATGATGGGCGATCTGAATCCCCCGTCGTATACCACCAGCCCGCCGCCTAATAAAGCAATGTCACTGCGGGCCAAGAAAGTAGGAAACGGCCTGACCTTGATGAGTGCTCCGGGTGAGCCCGAAAAAGTTGTGTTCACCTCGGGCGGTGGTTCAATGAGGCCGCGGCGGCATCGTATGAGTAAGCCGGCTGCGTCACCATCACCGACGCCTCAACAGTAGCGCTCGCTATTAATTCTGGACACGGGGAAAACGGCGAGTTTTCGATGAAGCGCGCCAGCTATGGCGATGCTCTGTTGTTCTGTTTTATAACGCCGTCCCCGTGTCTTATTCTGTTTTGCTGATTGGGATTCATGAGAGAAAAGATTCGCATTGCCGCCGGCCAGGGCTTCTGGGGTGATCTGCCGGACGCGCCCCTGCGTCAGGTTGAGGGCGGACCCATCGATTACCTCATGCTCGATTATCTGGCTGAGGTGACGATGTCGATCATGCAGAAGCAACGGGCGCGCGACCCGAACGCAGGATACGCGCGCGACTTTGTGCCGTTGATGAAGCAGATTTTTCCAACTTGCATTGCCCGCGACATCAAGGTGATTGCGAACGCAGGTGGCGTGAACGTCGAAGGCTGCGCCGCGGCGGTGCGCGAGGTGGCCGGTGGCCTGGGGTTGAGGGGCAAAGTCAAAATCGGAATTGTCACGGGCGACAACATTCTCGATCAGATCGACGCTCTGCTCGCCCGCGGTATCGAGCTGCGTAACATGGACACCGGCCAGCCATTGGCTATAGTGCGTGACCGCATTCAAAGCGCGAATGCTTACCTCGGTGCGGCTCCGATTGTCGAAGCATTGCAAAAAGGCGCGAACGTGGTAATCACTGGCCGCGCTACCGACACCGGCTTAACGCTGGGTCCGATGATTCATGAGTTCGGTTGGGCGACCAACGATTGGGACAAGCTCGCTGCCGGAACGATTGCCGGTCACATCATCGAATGCGGCGCGCAGTGTTCGGGTGGCAATTGCCAGTTTGAATGGCAGAACATTCCTGACATGGCGAACGTTGGCTTTCCGATTGCCGAAGCATCCGCCGACGGGACCTTTGTGATTACCAAACACGAAGGCACGGGCGGATGCGTCAGTGTGCCTTCGGTCAAGGAGCAACTGGTTTACGAGATGGGCGACCCGCACGAGTACATCACGCCGGACTGCGTCGCCGACTTCACCACGATTCATTTGGCCGAAGACGGAAATAATCGTGTGCGCGTTTTTGGCATTAAAGGCCGGCCCGCAACCGACTCGCTCAAAGTATCGGTGAGTTACTCTGCCGGCTACAAAGCCGTCGGAACGCTGGTTTACGCCTGGCCCGATGCTTACGAAAAAGCCAAAGCCGCCGACAAAATCCTGCGGGCGCGCCTGGAACGCTTAGGCCTGAAGTTCGAGAAGATCCTGACAGAGTTTGTCGGCGTAAATGCCACGCATGGGTCGCTGGCTGGGGACACGTCAGGAGAAGTTGCCGAGGTGCAATTACGCGTGGGTGTTCGCGATGAGAATCGCAGCGCCGTCGAAAGATTCACAAAAGAGATCGCGCCGCTCATCCTGACCGGGCCACCGGGGGTAACCGGCTTTGCCGGTGGGCGCCCCAAAGTTGAAGAGATCGTCGCATACTGGCCGGCGCTGATTCCGAAGAGTGAAATTTCCGCAAAGGTCGATGTGATCGAGGTCTGAGAAATTTCTATGCAGATTCAGCTCGTAAAACTTGCGCACGCGCGCTCAGGCGATAAGGGCGACACAGCCAACGTGGGGCTGATCGCTCTGCGTGATGAGTTTTATCCCATTCTCGTTCGCGAAGTGACCGCCGAACGTGTGAAGAATCACTTCACCGGAATTGTGCATGGCAACGTGGAACGATTTGAACTTCCTAACCTGGGCGCGCTTAACTTCCTTCTGCACGAGAGCCTGGGCGGAGGCGGAACGCTTTCGCTCATGACTGATGCGCAGGGAAAAACGTTTTCCACTGCTTTGCTCAGAATGAAAATCGAGATTTCCGACGACGAGCAAAAGCAGTTGGGAATGTAGTTGCCTGGTGTCCCGAGTTTCGCATGCAACCCGAACGTCAGCCGGCCATTCATCACGATTACGCAGACGTCGGTGAAGTGCGGCTGCACTACGCTGAATGCGGCACCGGTGACGATCTGGTGATCCTGCTGCATGGCTTTCCTGAATTCTGGTACTCATGGCGCTATCAGATGCCGGTGTTGGGAAAGCGTTTTCACGTGGTGGCGCCGGACATGCGCGGCTTCAATCTCAGTGACAAGCCCTCGCGCAAGAGTGATTATCTTATCGATAGACTTGTCGAAGATGTGCTGGGCTTGATCAAGCACTTCGGTAAGACGCAGGCGGCCATTGTGGCTCATGACTGGGGCGCCGGCGTGGCTTGGGCGCTCGCGCAACGACATCCGGAAGCAGTTTCAAGACTGGCGGCGTTGCAGGTCCCGCCGCCGGCCGCCTGGCGCGACAACATGACGTTCGCGCAGTTGCGACGCAGTTGGTACATGTTCTTTTTTCAATTGCCGTGGCTGCCGGAACGCTGGGCCGCGGCGAATGATTTTGCGCAGGTGGGCGTCATGTATCGCAAGACTTCGTTTCGCGAAGACGCTTTCAGTGACGAAGACATCGAAGTTTACAAAGACGCTTTGAAACAGCCGGGCGCGCTCACAGGCTCGCTCAACTATTATCGTGCTAATGTGCTGCGCTCTTTGTTCCGCCGCGGCGTCGAAACACCAAGTGAGGGCGACGGGCGGATTCGCGTGCCCACACTCTTCATTTATGGCGAGCGCGACATGGCGGTGATTCCGAGTACGGTGAACAATATGGGCCGCTACTTTGACGCGCCCTATCAGGAGCATCGCATTCCCGGCAGTGGTCACTGGGTGCAGAGCGAGGCCCGGGAAGAAGTGAATGGTGTGCTGATGCGTTTTTTGACCGATGATACAGCACCAACAAACTAGTCATGGCTGACAACAACGCAACGGTCTTGTTCGAAATTGATGGCGCGGTCGCGCACCTCACGCTTAATCGGCCTGACAAGAAGAATGCGCTCAACGACGAGCTAATTGCCGATCTGAAGGCCGCTTTGCGGCGGGCTGACCGCGATGAAAGCGTTCGTTGCATCGTCGTGAGCGGGGCCGGCTCAGACTTTTGTTCAGGCGCAGATCTCTCAGCCCTGCAAAAAATATCGGGAGCTTCGGTGGGTGAAAATCTCGAGGATGCGCGGTCATTAATGGAATTGTTTGTCCTGATTCGCGAACTTCACATGCCGGTCGTGGCCGCGGTTCGCGGACGCGCTTTGGCGGGGGGATGCGGACTGGCGCTCGCATGCGATATGGTGCTGGCGACCGATTCAGCCCGGTTTGGTTTTCCTGAAGTGAAGATTGGATTTGTGCCGGCGATGGTCATGGCGATCCTGCGCCGCAGCGCTTCGGAAAAGATCGCGTTTGAGCTGATTACCGCAGGCGAAGAGATTTCAGCCGCTCAGGCTGAGCGGTTTGGTTTGGTTAATCGCGTCTTTGCGGACGCGGACTTTGATTCTGAGTTGGCGAAGTTTGTAGCGGGCTTTGCAAAACGCAGCCGGTCTGCCGTCGCGCTCACCAAGAGGCTCTTCTATCGAACCGACGCGATGGACTTTGAAGATGCACTCGCCGCCGGTGTCGACGTAAATACTACCGCTCGTATGACCGAGGATTGCCAAAAAGGCGTCGCCAGGTTTTTGGAAAGAAGTAAACCGTAGGCCGCGTGCTAATCGCGCGGGGCAACGTGCTCGCGAATGAAGTGTGCGATGTCCTGAGTCGAAGTACCCGGAAGAAAGACTTCGGCCACTCCCTGTTCCTTAAGCCGAGGGATGTCCTCCTGAGGAACGATCCCGCCGAGAATCACCAGCGTATCTTTCATCCCTTGTTCGCGGAGTAGCGAAACGATTCGCGGGCACAACGTGTTGTGTGCGCCACTGAGTATGGAAACTCCAACCGCATCGACATCCTCCTGCAAAGCGGCGGCGGCGATCATCTCGGGCGTTTGACGCAAACCCGTGTAAATGACTTCCATGCCGGCGTCGCGCAACGCGCGGGCGATGACCTTTGCGCCGCGGTCATGGCCATCGAGACCGGGCTTGGCGACGAGCACGCGAATTTTTCTGTCTGTCTGGCTCATTAGGTTTCAAAAGGGAGAAAGGATCGGCAAGCTTCAAATCGCCGGCTCTTCATAGATTCCGTAAACATCGCGCAGTGCTGAGCAAATCTCGCCGAGGGTGGCGTACTCGCGCACCGCTTCGATCGTCGCGGGCATCGTGTTCTCTCCGGCGTGTGCGACTTTTCGCAACTTGTCGAGGACCCTGGTCACTGCGCCGGTGTCGCGTTTGGTTCGAACTTGATCCAACCGTTCGATCTGGTGATGCCGAACCGATTCGTCGATCACCAGGATCGGCACCTCAGTCGTCTCTTGGTCCATTTGATACTTATTAACACCGACGATCGTTTGGTCACCGGCCTCGAGTGCTTTCTGGTACTGATAGGCCGAATCCTGGATCTCACGCTGCGGAAAGCCTTTTTCCACGGCCTCGACCATACCGCCCATGGCATCAATCCGCTCAAAGTAATCCAGCGCGCCGGCTTCCATTTTGTTGGTGAGTGCTTCGACGAAATACGAGCCGCCCAGCGGGTCCACAGTGTGGGCGACGCCACTTTCTTCAGCGATGATTTGCTGGGTGCGCAGTGCCAGCAAGGCCGCCCGGTCAGTCGGAAGAGCCAGGGCTTCATCGTAAGAATCCGTATGAAGCGAGTTAGTTCCGCCGAGCACGCCGGCAAGCGCCTGGATGGCAACGCGCACGACATTGTTGAGCGGTTGCTGGACCGTGAGCGAGACCCCGGCGGTCTGGGTATGAAATCGGAGCTGCATCGTTTTTTCGTTCTTCGCGGAAAAACGATCGCGCATGACCCGCGACCAGATGCGACGGGCGGCGCGGTACTTGGCGATCTCTTCAAAGAAATCATTATGCGCGTTGAAGAAGAACGAAATGCGCGGCACAAACTGTTCGATGTCGAGTCCGGCACGCACGCCCCACTCGACATATTCAATGCCGTCTCGCAGCGTAAATGCGAGTTCCTGGATCGCGGTGGCGCCGGCTTCGCGGATGTGATACCCGCTCACTGAAATCGGGTTGTAGCGTGGTACGTGTTGCGTGCAGAACTCAAAAGTATCAATGACCAACTTCATCGCCGAACGAATGGGATAGATCCATTCTTTCTGCGCAATGTACTCTTTGAGAATGTCATTTTGCAGTGTGCCCGAAATCTTTTTCCAATCTGCGCCTTGTTTTTCGGCAACGACCAAATACATTGCCAGGAGCACTGAGGCGGGCGCATTGATCGTTTGCGAAACGGTCACCTGCTCGAGATCGATTCCGTCAAAAAGCGCTTCCATGTCGGCGAGCGATGAGACCGCCACACCGCATTTCCCCACTTCGCCTTCCGAGAGCAAAGAGTCGGCGTCATAACCCATCAGCGTGGGCAAATCGTACGCGACAGATAAGCCCGTCTGGCCTTCTTTCGACAGATACTTGAAACGACGATTGGTCTCCTCGGGCGTGCTGAATCCGGCAAACTGACGCATCGTCCAAAGCTTGCCCCGATAACCGTTGGCATGAATTCCGCGTGTATACGGAAATCTTCCGGGGACACCAATATCGTTCTCAAAATCGATACTGGCTACATCCGAAGGCGTGTACAGTTGGTTTACTTCTTCCAGTGACACGGTTCGGAAACTGGCTTTGCGCTCGGTCCGGCGGCCGGAATCGAGATCGGTTCTGCTGTCTTTTTTCGCTTTCTCAGAGAGGGAATCGGTGAGTTCAGCTTCGGTCTTTTGCATCGTCGTCCATGCTTAACAGATGACTGGTTTGGTTATCAGGCTTGTCGCTTAATCGGAAAATCGATGGTAGTTGAACGGTTATGGAGTGTCAAACATATGGTGAAGCCGAAAAGGAACGCGGCTGCCAAATTTCGGCAGCCGCGTGATTCGGAGGGACCCGATAGCGTGGACAAAGCAGCGGGGTCAAGCAGGTGCTGTTAGCGGACGAACGATAACATTGCTGGATTAGTGCTGGTTTGCGACCCAACTGGAACAATGATGTCGGTTGGCTTAACCATTCCCAGCCGCGCACGCGCGGTTGATTCGATCATGGCCGGCTCAGTACTCATTCGGCGAATCTCTAATTGCAAAGCCCAATTGCTCCGGCGCAGGGCCTCAATGTCGGCTGACATGCGGCCGTGTTGTGCCTGCGATAATTGAAATTGTGTGCGCGCTTTCAAGACCACAGTAGTGCAGATTCCCGCGGCGGCCATTAAGATCATCGCCATTAAAATCCACGACGGAACGAGAGTGGCGGCCCGCTGCGCTGAAGTAACCAGTGGTAAAGAAAACGGTCGAAATGCCAGGCTCGGAAGCTGCTGCACGGCCACTCGCTGGGTAACTTGTCTGCCGCTGAGCCATGATGTATTTCCAAAACTATTCAAGGGACACCTCCAACTGTTCTGATGATTCGCTAATTGAGATTCAGGCCCCTGCGCCTAAAAGTGTTTTCGTTGACGAAGAGTCTTTGGCCGGATTCGGTCGGCATCTTAGTCCGGCGGCGTTGCAGCCCGACACGCAGCGATGCCATTTTCCGTCTCGTGGTAATGCGTGATCGGGTTGCCGTTTGGCTTTTGCAGAGGGAACCAAGCTTCTGATTCATTGATCCTGAATCTCCTGTCGTGTCCGAGACTATGCTGTAAAACCATGACTGACCACCATATACGGGGTGTGTCCAGCCGTTAAACTCAATATGCAGTAGTCAAACACCCAACAAGCCCTTGCGTGACAACGTTTTAGCCGCAAGTGGCCCCGAATGTAACAGCAGGTAGGCGCGGACGCAATAGTATTTTGCTGCAACAGTTTAGCAAGCTAACCTTAACGTTTACATCAAGTAACGGCGATTAAGCGCTTAATTCGGCGTACGCGCGGCGAACGGAAAAGGCTTTGCGAAACTGGGCGGCGGTTGCGTGGGCCGCGATGACACGAGCGAGGGGCCAAGTCCCCGCGCGACACGGAGGCGTCGCTTTGGTAAACCCAACAGTCTGGGGGTTAACCTCAAGCAATGGAACTACTTAAGGTTCCGGTGGACTCGGGGCACGCACCTTGCCAATGGTTTTTGCGGAGAGAAGTGTAAACACCCCTTTCGGAGAAGCTCATAAAGATGAAAGCAATCAAATATGCAGAGCGTGGACTGACCCTCGTCGCCGGTGGTCTGTTTAATGCCATTCAGGTCGTTAACAAGTACAAGCCCAATCCATCATTTACGCCGAAGTGGTCCGATAAGCCGCTTCTGAAGTCATGGCAAAAGACCAAGCCTACGCTTGGCTGGCCCCGAGTGACCGACTCGCTTTGTCCCAACTGCGTCATCGAGGCGCGCGAGGAGATTCTGAGCGGAAAGAAAGATGTATCCGTCCTCATTGACGAGAAAGTTGGCGAAGTTAAAGCGCAGATCATTGAGCGTGATGGCGAGATTTGGATGACCAAGGACTGTCCAGTCCACGGTCACATCGAAGATATGATGGCCATGGATTCAAAGTTCATGACGCATATTGAAGCGATGTTCCCGGGACGCGATATTCAGTCGCACAACGACGAGAAACTCCACAACCATGGTTCGAGCACGATTAAGTATGGTCGCGGCGCGGTGTTGACCGTTGACCTGACCAATCGATGCAACATGATGTGCGACCCATGCTTCATGGATGCCAACCAGGTTGGCTTTGTCCATGAACTGAGCATGGAAGACATCAAGGAGATTCTGGACAACGCCATTTCGATCAAGCCGCGCCGGCAAATGTCGGTGCAGTTCTCCGGCGGCGAGCCGACCATCTCTCCGCATTTCATCGAAGCGATCAAGTACTCACGCAAAGTTGGCTATAACTCGGTCCAGGCCGCGACAAACGGCATTGAGTTCGCGAAAAGCAAGGAATTCTGTCGTCAGGCTGCCGAGGCTGGTTTGCGCTATGTTTATTTCCAGTTCGACGGAATTGGCAATGACGCGAACAGCCACCGTCAGGTGGGCAACCTTTTCGACGTAAAGCTGCGCGCAATTAACAACCTGCACGAAGCGGGCGTCGAGATTGTTTTGGTTACGACGCTGGTCAACGGCATCAACAACGATCAGGTCGGATCGATTATTCGGTTCGCGCTCGACAATCCGAAGAAGATTGCGTTCCTCTCGTTCCAGCCGGTTTCATTCACCGGTCGCGACGAGGCGATCACGCCTGAGCGACGCCTGCAGCAGCGCTACACGCTCTCGCACCTGGCCCATGACGTGAAGAACCAGGTTGGCATTACGGAACCGACACGCGACTGGTTTCCGCTGTCATTGATGGGTGCGTTCGCTGACTTTGCCGATCTCGTGCATGGTCCGGACGCGGATTGGGGTCAGGTTTCCTGCGGTTGTCACCCGAACTGCGGCGTTGGCACCGCGGTGATGATCGACAAGGAAACGAAGGAAATGAGTCCGGTTCCGGCGTTCCTTAATATTCCCGGGCTGGTGAAAGACATGCGGAAGATAACCGACGCGGCCCGTGGCAAATGGAAGTCGAACATCATGATGGGGCTGGCTCTTTTGAAGCACTATCAACCGTTCGCGGCGCCCTCGCAGTTCAACCTCTACGAGCTTTTCAAGAAGTTTGATAAGTCTTTCGGACTTACGGGAAAAGACTACGGCAAGGTTGACGGTAATCGCAGCCAGGAAGACATCGAGAAGCGGCGTTCGGATCGCTGGAACTTCCTGTTTATTGCCGGCATGTGGTTTCAGGATTTGTTCAATTACGATTTCCGCCGCACTGAGATGTGCATCATTCCTTATGGTACTCAGGAAGGCGAGATTAGCTTCTGCGCCTACAATACTGGTATTGGGTGGCGCAATATCATCGAGCACATGCACCAGAATGCGACCGTAGCCAAGTGGTACGATGAGCACGGCCGTCACGAGATATTTGCGGGTGGTAAGGAAGTGCCGATGGCTGACCCCACGCACAATCTCAAACTCAACGAAGTCGATTTGGCGCGGCCGAACAAGCCAAATATGGAAGGGCCAAAGACGGCACACGAAGAGAAGGTGATGATGCGCAAGTTGTATCAGGAGATGGTCTTGAAGCAACAGCAGCTTACCACCGCGAACAATGGCGATAAGCCGGTCCAGATTCAGGGACTCAGCAAGAAAAACGCCGCTGTGGTTACTGTCTAACGCACCTCAGCCCGGTTCGCGACAACCCCGCGCAGTGTGTTTTCGCTCGCGGGGTTTCGCTTGTGTGCTTGACCGAAATCGTTTCCCACGTGTTAAATAGGGTTTCGCAACCATCGAAAGGAAAGTGGAGAGATAAATGGCAGTAGTGAACGTTAACCCCGGCGAGTCCATCGAGAGCGCGCTGCGGCGTTTCAAACGCAAGGTGATGACCGAAGAGATCATCAAGGACGCCAAGAAGCATGCGTTTTTCATGCCGCCGGGCCAAAAGGCGAAACTGAAATCCGCCCTGGCTCGCAAGCGCAATAAGAAGAAAGCCCGTCCACGGCCGCGCCCGACCAGCTAGGTTTCAATCAGGCTGGTTTCATACGGCGAGACTCACCAGATTGGTCCATTGAATATTTACTGCTCGCCGGAAGGCTCGGGAGACGGCAGGCCGTAAGTGTGCGAGTTAGTGATGACGCGGATTCTCTTAACTAACGACGACGGCATCCATTCGGAAGGCCTAGTGACGCTCGAGCGCGCGCTGGGCGAGTTGGGTGACGTCTACGTCGTGGCTCCCGCGGCTGAGATGAGCGGTGCTGCGCACAGCTTGACGCTCGCGCGACCCCTACGCATTCGCCAAATCGACAACCACCACTGGACGGTCGATGGAACACCGACTGATTGCGTCACGCTGGCATTGCACAAGATTCTCAATGAAGACGAACAACCAAACGTTTGCGTCTCGGGCATCAATCACGGCGGCAATCTCGGGGACGATGCGACCTATTCAGGGACGGTGGCCGGCGCTTTAGAAGCGACCATTCTCGGCGTTCCCGGTCTGGCCGTGAGTTTAGTGGCGCGCGAAAATTTTGATTTCACGGACGCGGCCCGCTTCGCTGTCCTCGCTACAAAAAAGATCCTGACCGAGGGTTTGACCGAGGGCACCCTGCTGAACATGAATGTGCCGCAGGGCGACATTAAAGGCGTGCGCGTTACCCGGCAGGGAATTAAGAACGCCCGGCCCGTGATTAGCGAACACATCGATCCGCGCGGCAAACCGTATTTCTGGATCGGCGAGCAATACTTTCGCTCGAACGCTGAGGACGGCACAGACTATCGCGCTATCGAAGACGGTTATGTGTCGCTCACTCCGCTGAAAAGCGATATGACCGATCATACGCTGCTGTCATCTTTGGATTCATGGAACTATCTCGCGTCAATGGAAGTCCTGCAAAGTTAGCAACCTTTCGAGAGTCCGCGGCAAAGATTTGAGTTTCACACCTTCACGCGCCACTTCGTTAACAGCTGAATACCGGATTCCGCGCGAGCGCATGGTTGAACGATTGCGCGAAACCTATGGCATACGGGATCAGAAGGTCTTGCAGGCGCTGACCTCGATTCCGCGTCATTTCTTTGTGCCGGAAGCCTTGCAGGGTCGCGCCTACGGCGATCACGCATTGCCCATCGATCACAATCAAACGATCTCGCAGCCATTCATTGTGGCGCGGATGACGGAACTACTTGAGTTGAATAAGCAGGACCGCGTACTGGAGATCGGCGCGGGCTCGGGGTACCAGACTGCGGTGCTCTCTTATCTAGCGTCGCAGGTTTACGCGATCGAGCGGATCGGCGAACTGGCGAGGCAGGCACATGCGCGATTGCGCGAATTGAATATCTACAACGCCACCGTGAAAGCTTTTGATGGAACGCTCGGTTGGAAAGCCCATGCTCCTTACGATGGGATCCTGGTGGCTGCCGGCGGACCATCGATACCCGAGCCACTGGTGGCCCAGTTGAAGGTTGGGGGGCGGCTGGTGATTCCGATTGGCGAGACACGCGCCAGCCAGCGTCTGGTTCGAGTGATTAAGACCGAGACCAGTCACAAAGTTGAAGAACACGGTTCCTGTCAGTTTGTGCCGCTGATTGGGCAGCACGGATGGGGACAGTAGCAGTAAGCAGTAAGCAGTAAGCAGTGAGCAGCAAGCAGTGAGCGGTGAGCAGTGAGCAGTAAGCAGACGAAAGTTAACTAGCTTAGTAGATGATTGGGAAAATCTTAGAAGTTCTCACGGCGTTCATCGTCGCGACCATCTCGACCCTGGGCTATGGCGGCATTGTGCTGCTGATGGCGATTGAGTCCGCGTGTATTCCTTTGCCGTCGGAAATAATCATGCCCTTCTCGGGCTACCTGGTTTACACGGGCCGTTTCAATCTGTGGTTTGTGGGCATCGCCGGCGCCTTCGGTTGTGTAGTCGGATCGCTGGTCGCTTATTGGGTCGGAATGTACGGCGGCCGGCCTTTGATCGAGAAGTACGGAAAGTATCTGCTGGTGTCACACCATGATCTGGATCTGGCCGATCGCTGGTTCGCGCGATTCGGCGAGGTTATTGTTTTTGTGAGCCGACTGCTTCCGGCTATACGCACTTTCATCGCGTTCCCCGCCGGTGTAGCGCGGATGAATCTCAAGAAATTTATTATCTACACGTTCGCGGGATCGCTTCCGTGGTGCCTCGGCCTGGCATACATCGGGCAAAAACTGGGTGAGCAGTGGGACAAAGACCCTCGGCTCAAGGCGCTTTTTCACCGATTTGATTTCGTGATCGGAATTCTTATCGTACTGGCCGCGGCATGGTGGATTTGGCGGCATCTGAAGCATTCGCGAAAGACTGAGGAAAAGTCAGCTTAAGGTTAGCCTTGTGTTCTTTTCCAGTGCTTCGCTTTGACAGCGTAGTAAGCGTCACCTAGAATCCAGAGAGTTATTACGGGGCGTGGCTCAGCCTGGTAGAGCGCACGGTTCGGGACCGTGAGGTCGGAGGTTCGAATCCTCTCGCCCCGACCATTAATTTCAAGCATTTACGGCTGCGGCGATCCGCGGCCGTTTTTCATTTGTGGCAGGATTGTGGCAAACCTCACGCGAGACGCGCACGGCCCCTACCGCCGCTCGTTTCGCCCGATTCGCACGTGAGTGTACCGCCGCTTCGTTTTGGCGTCTGCGTGCCCCAACTCCGCAATTGTGGCCTCGCTGAAACCTGCCTCGGCAAGTCTTCTATGAAGCCGGGTCGTGTCAAGAGAGCGATACGGGTAGATTGGTTCACCCTTCTATTCGAGTTTTCCACAATAGCCGGTTCAGGCTTTTTACTGTGGTCTCATTCAACGGTGCGACGATGCTTATTCTCAGACAGGAGGTTTTTACCCTGCATGACTCGCCTCGAGCTTATCGTCATCTCAATCTATTCCGAACCTTCTCTTTACCCATCCGAGCTCGATTAGAATAACGTCTCAAGCGATCTGAGGACTCCATTGCCAAGCAGTGCCATGGCGGAGCATTGACCCTGGCTGGCATTGCGAAAACGCTCCGGCCGATCCAGCAAAGCCACAATAGCTTCCGACAAGCGCGGTCCTACTCCAGGGATGGTTCGTAGTAGCTGCACGCGCGGGTCAGCCGCCGCGATCGTGTCCAACTTTTCTTCGACCACGGTCTGCTGCTTTAACAATCGGCGCCTTGCTTGACAGATATCTTGAGTTCAAGTATCTTGATGTCACGGGAGAGTCGTTAAGAGATAAACAGGAAAAATGGCGCTGACCAAGCTTGAATCATTATCGGGTGGGAGCGGCGTTCACGTGTTTCTAGTTCTCTGGAAGGCGGTGCGGGCGGTAGAGGCCTATGCGGAAAAGAGCATCACGGATTTGGAGATGTGCGGCAGCGATTTTGCCGTCCTCGAAGCACTGCTGCACAAAGGGCCGCTTCCGGTAAATGAAATCGGCAAAAAAGTCTTGCTGACGAGCGGCTCGATTACGGTGGCAGTTGACCGCCTGGAAAAGAGGGGACTAGTTGAACGGCGCGCCCACGGTACGGACAGGCGGGCAAGGATTGTCCACTTGACGATGCCAGGCAAGAAGCTAATCACGCGTATTTATGGGGAGCACGCCGCCGACATGGAAAAACTTGCGGCTGCGTCCCTGACAAAGGCGGAACGCAAGACCCTGATCGGCCTGCTGAAAAAGATTGGTTTCAGGGCCGCAGCGCAAAGTGAAGCGGATGCTGCGCAATTCGAAAAAAAGAAGACAAGTGTGAAGAGGTGAGTTTTATGTCGATGGTGAAAGAAGCATTAAGAATTGAAGAGACGCAAACAAATATTGGACGCACGGTCGCGGGAATCGTCAACAGTATCGAGACTCTGGAAGGTGGGGGATTCCTGGTGCGCCGGCCGTTTCCCAAGGCGGCTTTTTCCGACTTTGATCCATTTCTGTTGCTTGATGAAATGGGGCCGATGGATGTAGCGCCCGGCGAAGCGAAAGGCGCGCCCGACCATCCACATCGCGGGTTCGAGACAGTGACATACATGCTTTCCGGCGACATGGAGCATAAGGATTCGAGTGGACGTGCCGGACGGCTCAGACCAGGTGACGTGCAATGGATGACTGCGGGCGCCGGCGTGGTCCACGCCGAGATGCCCTCCGCTGAATTCACGCGGACTGGCGGTCGTATGCACGGATTTCAACTCTGGGTGAACCTGCCGCAGCGGGACAAGATGATCAAGCCGCGCTATCAGGAGATTCCGAGTTCGCGAATTCCGAAAGCGACATCGGCTGACGGCCTGGTCTCAGTGAGCGTGATCGCCGGCGAAGCTATGGGCGAAAAGGCAGTCATTGAGACGCGCACGCCAATCATCTATTTGCATTACCGAATTAAGCCGGGAGGCATGGTGAATCAACTAGTGCCGCGCGACTACAATGCCTTTGCTTACATTGTTGAGGGAGCAGGATTGTTCGGAGTGGAAGGCGAGCCAGCTGCCGACGGACAGATGATCATGTTCGCACCCGACGGCAACGTAATAAGAATCGAAAATCCGCCAGACGCGAACGCGACGTTGGAAGTGTTGGTAATTGCGGGTGTGCCTTTGAACGAGCCAATCGCGCGTTACGGACCGTTCGTGATGAACACCGAGGCAGAAATCCATCAGGCGTTTGAAGACTATCGTCGGGGCCGGATGGGCGCGATTAAATCTTGAATGATTGAAGCTGAGAGGAGTACCAGAGTGTTATCCAACAATAAGAAACTGATCGCCGTGATCGGCGCAACGGGACAGCAGGGAGGTGGGGTTGTACGTGCTCTCCAAGCTAACGGCCAATTCAAGGTGCGCGCGCTTACTCGCGATCCAGACAAGCATCGGGAACTCGCAGAGGAAGTGGTCGAGGCAGATTTAGCCAAACCGGAGACACTCAAAGGTGCGTTCGAAGGGGCACACGGAGTGTTCCTGGTCACCAATTTTCAAGAAGCGGGAAGCGACGAGCTTAAGCAGGCGACGGCGGCCATACGCGCCGCCAAAGATGCCGGGGTCAAACACTTTATCTGGTCGACCCTGCCTGATGTAGAAGCGATCAGCGGTGGCAAGTTCAACGTTCCCCACTTTACCGGCAAAGCGACGATCGATCAGGTCGTGAAGGATGCCGGGTTTGAAAATTACACGTTCGTCATCGCGCCTTTCTACTACCAAAATCTTGCGGGCGCCATTGCTCCGCACAATCAGGCGGACGGCTCCATAGGCTGGGTTCTTTCTCTTGATCCCACACTGCGGGTCATTCACATGGGCGACATCAACGAACTCGGCGATATCGTGGCCGGCGCCTTTGCACATCCGGATGAAGCTGGCAATGGCCAGTATCTGCCACTCGTCGGTGATTTCATGAGCTTCAATGAAATCGTTGAGACCCTGAATCGACAGGGACATAACTTTTCATACAAGCAGGTCCCAGCGGAAGCGTTCGCGGGCGCCTTTCCTGGAGCAGCAGAAATTGCCGAGATGTTTAGTTACTGGGAAGCCCATACATATCTGGGTTCGGATTCGTCCGATCAAATTGCGCTCGCAAACAAGATAGCCGGCCGTGAACCGACGCGGTTTGCGACCTGGGCTTCGGAGAATTTTCCCAAACAGCTCAACGCCATTGGCGGTGCATTACGTTGAATTGATGAGGGTTTTGAAACTATCGAAAGGAAACGCGAAATGAAAATTGTAATCTTGATTGCTCGCATTTTACTGGGGCTAATCTTTATTGTGTTTGGCCTCAATGGATTTTTGAATTTTCTGAGCATGGGTCCGATGCCCACGGGACTAGCTGGACAGTTTATCGGCGCGCTCTTTCTTTCTCACTATTTTTGGGTGGTAGCGGCGCTCCAAATCGTAGGCGGCGTTCTGTTGCTGGTGGGCCGGTTCGTACCCCTGGCGTTGGTGCTGCTTGGGCCGGTAATCGTGAACATCATTTGTTATCACGTGTTCCTGAATCCGAGCGGTGCAGTACCGGCAGTGGTGGTAACAGTCCTCTGGTTTATTGTCTTCTACGGTAAGCGGCAATATTTCTCCGGGATATTCTCGCAACGTGCATGAGGTTTCGAAGGAGAGTGAACGATGGCTAAATGGACTTTCGAGCCGGGGCACACGGCGGCAGAGTTTCGCGCCCGGCACATGATGGTGACCTACGTCCGCGGACACTTCAAGGATGTTCACGGCTCGCTGGAGTTTGATCCGGAGAATCCCCACAACTCTTCTGTTGAGGTGAGGATTGATGTTGGAAACATTTGGACCGGAGTGAAGGAACGGGACGACCATCTGCGCAGTGCAGACTTTCTTGATGCAGAGCATCATCCCGAGATCACCTTCAAGGGCAATCAGGTCGAGATTAAAGGCGAACATGACTATGCCGTGACCGGCGATCTGGCAATTCGCGGAGTCACTCGGCAAGTCTGCCTGGACGTGAGTTGCCTGGGAGAATGGGAAACGCCCTGGTGGGAGGATGGAGTTAACAAGGGGCCGAAAACACGCGCGGGTTTTGTAGCAACTACCAAGATCAACCGTCAGGACTTTGGCGTTAGTTGGCAAGACACAATGGATCGCGGCGGGATTGTCGTGGGTAATGAAATCGATATCACGATCGATGTCGAGGCCATACTTGAAGATGATTGAGCCAAATCGAAGACAGACTCAGGTCGAAGGGAGAGGCAAGAAATGAAAAAGGCGTTGGAAGATGACGCATTGAATCAAATATTCCGTGAGGCCCGGACGCACAGTGCCTGGCTCGATAAACCTGTCAGCGATGAGGTCCTTCGTCAATTGTATGACCTGATGAAATGGGGGCCGACCAGTGCCAACGGGAGCCCGGGCCGGCTTGTCTTTTTACGCACGCCGGAGGCGAAAGAGCGACTACGGTCCGCGCTGGCACCAGGAAACGTGGAGAAGACGATGACTGCACCTGTCACTGCAATCATTGCCTACGATCTGTTGTTTTTTGAAAAACTGCCGAAGCTATTCCCTCACGCGCCTGGTATGCGTGATCTGTTTGCGCAGAATCCGCAGCTCGTAGAGGAGACCGCTAAGCGCAACTCTACCCTCCAGGGGGCCTATCTCATCATAGCGGCACGGGCGCTTGGGATCGATTGTGGCCCAATGTCAGGTTTTGATAATGCGAAGGTGGATGAGGAATTTTTTGGCGCGGGCAAAGAATGTGAAGGATGTGAACAGGAGTTTTTTCCGGCAGGCCACGTCAAGTCGAATTTCTTATGCAACCTTGGTTATGGCGATGAGTCGAAACTGTTTCCGAGAGGTCCACGGCTGGCATTCAACGAGGCATGCACGCTTCTATGAGAGATGTATTTGGAGGTAGCGACTGTTTTGTTGTCGGATAAAACGTTAGGCCAGACCAAAGCACAGGGAAACAAGCGATGTCCTTTAATATATCGACCTTGCTGATCCGCAATCTTCACGACGTCTTCGGTGAAAGCGACCCCGCACGTCGGCGCGCAGCCATTGACGAGATCTTTACTGAAGATTGCGTGTTCTTCGAACCTAACGGGGGCGTCTACCGTGGGCGCGAAGAGATCGATCGCATCGCGGGCGTGATCAGGGCTACGCGCTCAGACTTTCGATATCAACCAATTGCCGAGCCCGAGGAATTGGGCAATGCCGGGCGGGTCAAATGGGTAGAGGGCCGACCTGGTGAAGCGCCTGCTGTCGCCGGAACTGATTTCATCATTGCCCGGGACGGCCGGATTGTAGCCGTTTATCTCTTTTTCGATAAGCTGCCGTGAGCTGGACTCTGTTAGCAGACCGCGAACCAACGCGGTTGTTGATGTTCGATCAATAGAGTAGGACTCGTACATGAATCCTTCATATGTGCTGCTGCTGACGTTTCTCATTGGTGTAGTCGGGGGATTGCGTACGATGACCGCGCCGGCCGTCGTGGCCTGGGCCGCGAACCGGCACTGGCTCAATCTGGACAACTCGCCGCTTGCCTTGATCGGTTCGCTTGGTGCCGTCCTTGTCTTTACTCTGGGTGCTCTGGGTGAATTGGTCATCGACAAACTTCCCACGACCCCAAGGCGCACACGACCTCTCGGACTCGTTGGTCGCACTGTGCTCGGCGGCGTGTCTGGGGCGGCTGTCGCTGTTGCCGGTGTCCAGTCGATCGCACTCGGCATCGTTCTCGGTGTGGCCGGCGCGGTCGCCGGCGCGTTTGCGGGTTACGAGGTTCGCAAACGCCTGGTGAGCTCGCTCAAGGTCCCGGACTTTGTCATCGCTCTCCTTGAAGACGCGGTCGCGATTGGTGGAGGCCTCTTGATTGTGTCGCGGTTCTAGGCGCGCAACTCGAACAGCTCTGAAGAGGATTCGTCGAGTTCGTTCAGGGTGAGTGAAGTTAAACTTGCGCAAATTCAATACTCCACAAACGCATCATCAGGATAACAATACAGCCATCGCTCTCCCGGTTCGGCTGAAGCAATGACTGGATGTCCACTCGCGTGCGCGTGCTTAGTCGCATGGCGATTTGGTGAGTCGTCACAACAAAGCGTTACACCGCACGTTTGACAGGTCCGCAGATGGACCCATCTGGCGCCAATTTTGACGCACTCTTCGCACTCTCGGCGCTTCGGGTGTTTGACCTTAGTAATGGCGTTTAGATGCGAACAAGTATTTTCAGCCATATTTCTCCTCTATTCGGCAAGCACTTGATGCACAAACGACACGGCAATCGAACCTTCCCCGACGGCGGAAGCCACTCGCTTCACATTGCCGCCACGAATATCTCCGACGGCGAACACACCGGGCAAACTGGTTTCCAGCAGATAGGGCGGACGCTTAAATGGCCACTTGGCTTTCGCCAGGTCTTCGGTCGTGAGATCCGAGCCGGTCTTGATAAAGCCGCCCTGATCACACGCTACGCAACCACCTAGCCAGGCGGAGTTCGGCACCGCACCGGTCATGGAAAAGAGATGGCCAATCTTGCGCGACTCAGTTTCTCCAGTTTGATTATTCCGCCACGTAACACCCTCAAGATGATCGCTTCCTTCCAACGCAACCACCTCAGTGTTGGTATGAAGTTCTATGTTCGGTGTCTCTTCGATGCGCCGTATCAAATAACGCGACATCGTCGCGGCTAAGCCGTTAGATCGAACAAGCACATACACTCGTCTGGTGGATTGCGCCAGAAAGACTGCTGCCTGACCTGCAGAGTTGCCGCCACCGACAACAAGGATCTCCTCACCGCCACACAACTGTGCTTCCAGGTGGGTGGCAGCGTAGTAAACACCAGCGCCTTCAAACTTCGCGAGGTTGTCCAGTTTCAGTTTTTGATATTGGGCACCGGAAGCAATCACCACTGAGCGCGCTGGGACGCGCTGCCCGTCCCCAATCAAGACTGCGTAAGGATGGCGATCACAGGCCAGACCTCTAGCGTCCTTGGCGATCAATATCTCCACGCCGAACTTTTGCGCTTGCGTATATGCGCGGCCAGCAAGCTCATGTCCTGATATGCCGGTGGGGAAGCCAAGATAGTTTTCGATCTTCGAACTAGCTCCCGCCTGGCCGCCCGGCGCATTTGATTCGAGCACCAGGACGTCGAGTCCCTCAGAGGCTGCATAGACGGCCGCAGCCAGACCTGCCGGACCAGCGCCAACTATGACGAGGTCGCGCACATGGCCTTGATCAATTCCCTCGTTGAATCCAAGACAACCGGTGATCTCCTCATTGGTCGGATTTCGCAACACCGCAGTGCTGCGACAGATAAGAACTGGCAGGTCATCAAGGGAAAGAGAAAAGCGATCGAGTATTTCCTGAACCTCGGCATCAGCCTCGAGATCGATGTAGGAATAGGGTTGATAATTGCGAGTAAGAAAATCTTTGATGCGAAGGGTATCAAGCGAATGGTTGGAGCCAATCAAGACAACGTCACCAACTTCACGCGCGATTAATTCCAGACGGCGCAGGATGAAAGCTCGCAAAAAGATGTCACTGAGTTCGCTGTCAGTCTCAACGAGGGCCTGCAATGCTTCACGTTCGATTTCGATTAGCTCTGATTCTTTCGCGGCCCGGACCCGCAGTAGTCCCCGACGGCCCGAAAGCACAGTTAGTTCGCCGCTAAACATTCCCGGATTGCAAATCGCGACGACGTGTTCCTGATTATTCGAGACTTGCAGTGCGCGCAGTTGCCCGCTTACTACAACGAAGACTTTGGCTACCTGCTCGTTAAGCTCTACAACGATATCATCCTGTGCCACGGTGCGAAGTTGGCCGTGTGCGAGGACGCGAGCTTGTTGAGCGGAGGTAAGAACAGGAAACATCTCGCTGGGAGTGCTGCCCGGCGGTGGCGTTAAAGCATCGTCGGCGTTGGGCATTTCCGTCATATTGTCCGTCACTTAGATTTTTGATCGAAGTAGCTTCATCAAAGCTGAATGCGCCATGACGACTTCCGGCTCTTGCTGGAGCGCTGCCTGATATCTCTGCTGGAATTCCTGGTCCCCAGATTGCGCCAAAAGTTGGCGGGCTGCGGAGATCAAGTTAAGCATCTCCACGCCGCTAGCCTGGTCATCAGCGTCGAGCATCTCGTCGATTTGCACGACCAAGGCAGAAATCATCCGCAGCCAGGCAAACTGCTCATGATTAATAACAAGTTGCAGGAGCTCTCCGCCATTTACTCGTCCATGCGTCCTCTCAAAACTCTTCCGTTCCATGTCCATCAGCGTCTGGTGGAGATGTAACAGCCTCACGCGCACGTCGTGCAACAAAGCGCTCTCCGGTGTTGTGGCAGAAGTGTCGTTCATGCGTCGACCTACTGCGACTTGTTAATGAAAGCGACGAGCCGCGGAATTACCTCACCCGGCGCTTCTTCCATCAACCAATGACCTTTGCGTTTGATGACGACGCCGTCGACGTTTGTATCAACCAGACGGGCCTGCTCAATCAGGAATTCTCCTGAAGCCTTTTCTCCACTCAACACCAGCATCGGCATGGTTAATTTCGTTTCGGCAAATTGCGCGAAATCCTTCGCATCTTGTTCGAAGCTGCGAAAGACTTCGAAACCTGCACGCATCGCTCCGGGTTGCGCATACGAGCGGGCATAGAACTGTCGATCCGCTTCGGGCACCGAATGTTTTGGATCAGCGGCAAAGTCGTTCCAGAAGTGTTCGAAGTAGATCCTCTCACGGCCGGCAACCAGCTTGAGCGGCGTTTCGCCGTAGAAGTGAAAGTGCCAAAGATCTCTTAACAGCCATACCGTCTTCCAATCACCCACGCCGGGAAGAAATGCGTCCATCAAGACGATTCGATCGACTTCGTTTGGGTATTGTGCGGCGTAAGCATAAGCGACCATCAATCCTATGTCGTGCCCAACAACGACTTCATTTTGATATCCGAGTGATTGGGCCAAAGCGTGAATGTCCTGGGCCATCGTCTTCTTGTCATAACCTGTCGTCGGCTTGGACGATTGACCAAATCCGCGCAGGTCCGGCGCGATCATCGTATGATTCTTTGCCAGTTGAACCATCAGTGGCCGCCACATGTGACTGTTCTCGGCATAACCGTGCAGAAGGATTACTGGATCACCCTTCCCGGCGATTAGGTAATGAAGTCGGACTCCATTGACAGTCGCGAAACGATCGACGATCCGCTTCTGCGCATGAACCGGAAGACAAGTCATCAGCGCCAAGACCAGAATTCCCGCTAAGCTATAAACAGCACGAATGAGCATCTTCATTTGAGACTTCGCACGAATTGTCTTTCGATCAAGGCCCTCCAAGCGCACGCATGTCGCGGTTTTCCAACACCCGTTTTGGCGCGCCTTCTCTCGCGGCATGGATCATTGCCCGGCCTAACTCTTCAGTTGTGATAACAGTTCCGGGAGCTATAGCTCGCACCAGCGGCAGCAGCGGGTGAAAGAGGGCGTAGCTGATACGCGTCCAGCGCGTTTTTGATACCTCGCCGTGCATTGGGCGCAACGCTGCCAGTCGAAACATGTATGAATGAGGAAATAGACTGAGCAGCGCGTCTTCAGTCCGGCCTTTGACCTGTGCCCACATCGACTTCCCACCTGTGCCGGCGCCCGATACGTAGATGAAGGTCATCGCCGGATTGGCCCGCGCCAGGACCTTCGCCCAACCCAACGTGAGGTCGTAGGTCAGTCGTGTGTAGTCAGCCTTACTCATGCCGGCGGCTGAGACGCCGAGGCAGAAGAAGCAAGCGTTGTAACCTTGCAGCTCGACTGTCACACCGTCAAAGTCAAACATATCAGGCCGCCTCAATTCGCGTAGCTTTGGATGGGTTTGGCCGATTGGGTTGCGACCAATTACAAGTACGTTATCGACAGCCTCATCACGCAGACACTCCCGCAGAACGCCTTGACCAACCATGCCTGTGGCACCGAAGAGAATCACCTTCATGACTGCGCTTGACTCCGCTTGTGCAATTCTTCGACAGCGAAATTGATTCGCACCAGGAAAATGCACACCCTCCAAGCTTAGACCGTCGGAATCGTTCCGCCGTCAATGACGTATTCGCTTCCGGTGATCGAGGAAGCACGATCCGATGCCAGAAACGCCACCAACTCGGCGACTTCATCAGGTCGATTCGGCCGGCCGAGCGGGATGCCGCCGAGTGAATCCATAATGCGTTGCCTTGCAGCATCCTGACTGATGCCCGTTCGTTTCGCGATCTCGTTGACCATTCCTACAGCCGCACCTGTCTCGGTGTATCCGGGCGCAACTGAGTTCACGCGAATACCCTTCGGACTCACCTCTTTTGAAAGGCCTTTGCTGTAGTTGGTTAGAGCAGCCTTGGCTGCTGCGTAAGCAAGCGTAGCGTCGAAAAGCGGAAGTGTTCGTTGAATTGAAGAGATGTGAATAATTACGCCTGACCCGTGCTTCAGCATCGATGGCAGAAACGCGCGATCGAGCCGAACAGCAGCGAAGAGGTTCGTATCAAACGCATGTTGCCAATCATCATCAGTCAGCGATAGTGCGCCACCGCCGCGGGCCGCCGAACCACCTACATTGTGAATAAGGATGTCGAGACCCTGGAAACGATCCGTTACGGCCTTTACAACTGTCTCTATTCCTTCTTGAGTACTGACATCAGCCTGAACAAAACGATCTGCCGAAGTTTCCGGGGAAACAGCTCGGGCGGTAGCGATCACGTCTCCACCGCCTCGAATCAGGCGATCAACTATGGCCGCGCCAATGCCTTTGGTGCCGCCGGTAACCAGAGTTCGCCTGCCCTTGAATTCAGTCGTCTCCGTTTCCAGGTCGTTGTCCTGCATCGGCCAAACCCCAATTCTTCCTCAAAGGTCCCTCAGGTCTCATTCGACCGTTGGCATTTGCCATGGATTTTTCGCTGGCGCCAGACCGAGCCGCACTGCAGTTCTTACCAGATCGGCGACAGAATTAGCTTTCATCTTTTGCATCATCTTCCCTCGATGCGCCTTGACTGTTATTTCACTTATCCCGAGCTTCAAACCAATTTGCTTATTTAGCATTCCGGCCACCACTAATCGCAGCACCTCCTGCTCACGAGTTGTAAGTGATTGGTAACTGCCGCGCAGCGCCGTGACCTCAGCTTGATCATCCAGCACCGCCATGCTGCGCTTGATGGCGTGTCCGATAGCGCTCAACAGGACTTCATCGTCAAATGGTTTGGTTAGGAACTCGGCAGCTCCGGCTTTCATCGCCTGCACAGTCATCGGGACGTCGCCGTGCCCGGTAATGAAGATGATAGGCATGTCGGTTCGCTCGGACGCGATCAGCTTTTGTAATTCAAGACCGTTAAGATCCGGAAGGGAAATGTCGAGCACCAAACAGCTTGGCATTGTTGTGCGCGGGTGCTTCAAAAATTCCCCTGCCGATGCAAATGTCTGCGGCTGCCAGCCCGCAAATTTGATCAGCAGCTCGAGCGATTCGCGCACCGAAATGTCGTCGTCAACCACAAAGACGATCGGCTTTGGTCCTGATTTAGCTGCGGCGGACATCATTTCCGGCAAAGTTGAAGTTCTCAATTCGCACCAAGCGCCGTGTTGAGTGCCTGCAAGAGGTCCGTGGGCTCGAACGGCTTGAACAGACAGTCCACAGCGCCCTGGGCGATCAAACGTGGACGAATCGCTTCATCTCGTTGGCCCGTGATGAAGACGATCGGGATCGATTGATCGCGACGCGTCAGCTCTTTTTGTAGATCAGGCCCCGTCATGCCGGGCATCGCCACATCGAGAAGCAGACATCTCGTCTCCGCGATCGATTTAGAAGCCAGGAACTCCTCAGCGGACGAAAACGTCTGCGCCTCGAAGCCAAACTCCTTGAGCAGATCAGGCAAAGACTCGCGCACGGATTCGTCGTCATCAATAACTGTTATCAGTGGAAGTGTAATCATTTAACTATGACCCGCAACTCGCCTTCGCCCTTTGAACGTGTTACCGAGCATGCGCCTGTCAAAGCCGGATGTCTATCGTACTTTGGTATTGGTACCCACCGCGATAAATCCCCCCGATCAATACCAAAGTATCGATCGATACTTTGGTGCAATAGATTCGCATTTCTACTTGTGATTTACTCCGGCTCGGTCAATGAACCGCGACTCGTTGGAGCGGGGCTACTGAAGGTCCCAGCGAGCACGAGTTTCATTCACACCTCGCTTCAGCGAGGTGGCTTCGAGCGATCAGGAACCTGAAGAGCCGCTTCAACGGCTTTATCTGACAAACCGTTGAAACGGTTAGCCGGTTAAGCGAGCGCTGAGCGACACCTGGCTGAAGCCAGGTGTTAATGAGAAATGGCGCTCGTAGTCAAAACGTCATTTTCAGACTTCTAAAGTCGAAAAGCCGGGAGGCACCAGTATGAAAAAGGTCACTCTGTTGCTGGTTGGAGTTGCGACACTCGCCGGACTCGCCCTGTTCACGGCAACCAAATCTCGTCACGTCACTGCTCAAGAAGCCGCCCCTATCTTCGTAAAGAAAGTCCCACCTGGATATCGTGACTGGAAGGTAGTCTCTGTGGCCCACGAAGCAGGCGACCTCAACGATATTCGCGCCGTGCTGGGAAACGACATTGCCATCAAGGCTTACCGGGAGAACAAGCTTCCGTTTCCGGAAGGCGCAATCGTTGGCCGAATAGCGTGGAGCTACGTTCCGTCTGACGAAAATAACAAAAGCTTTGGCCGTGAGCAGTCGTTCGTGGCCGGCTCACCCACGGATGCTTACCTTCAGTTTATGGTCAAGGACTCAAAGAAATACGCCGCGACGGGCGGCTGGGGGTACTCTTCATTTGATAAGGACGGCAAACCCACGGACGATTCGGCGATGAAGTCATGTTTCCCCTGCCACCAGGCCATCAAAGATCGCGATTTTATCTTTACTCGTTACTCGCCTTGATAAGAACAATCACTCCAAAGCTCGAGAAATTGAAATTACTCAAACCGAGGACACGATGAAAGAAACAGATGACCGATCACGGCGCCGCTTTCTCAAGACAGGCTCGATATTGGGTCTCGCAGCCGCATTCAGCCCGCGCGCCATTGCTGAGGCACTTACCAATTCGAATTCAAAGACTAATCAAATGGAGAACACGATGACACAAGCCGGTGCGGCGCTAGACAGCGAGCAGGTTGCTGACAAAACCGCCATTCGTCCGTTCCATTGGAATTTTTCCGACGCGGAGGTCACAGATTTACGCAGACGCGTCAATGCGACCAGGTGGCCTGAACGCGAACAGGTCGCCGACGCATCGCAGGGTGTCCAACTCGCGACGATGCAGAAGCTGGCGCGCTATTGGGGAACAGATTACGACTGGCGCAAGGGTGAGGCGAGGTTGAAAGCCCTACCGCACTTTGTCACTGAGATCGACGGTCTCGATATTCATTTCATTCACATGCGTTCGAAGCATGAAAACGCGTTGCCGATGATCGTCACGCATGGCTGGCCCGGCTCGATCATCGAACAGATAAAGATCATCGAGCCCCTGACCAACCCGACCGCCCATGGCGGGACTGAGGCCGATGCGTTTCATCTCGTAATTCCGTCTCTGCCGGGATACGGGTTCTCAGCCAAGCCGACGAAGCCCGGATGGAATCCCGTGAGCATCGCGAAAGCGTGGGCGATGCTGATGCAGCGCCTCGGCTACACAAAATACGTGGCGCAGGGTGGCGACTGGGGCAATGCGGTTTCGGAGGTGATGGCGCTGCAGCAGCCGCCCGGATTGCTCGGCATTCACACCAACATGGCGGCGACGATTCCGCCCGATGTTTCTAAAGCCCTGAATATGGGCGGCCCGCCGCCCGCCGACCTCTCGCCTGATGAGAAACACGCGTGGGATCAGGTCGCGGACTTCTATAAAAACGGGTTGGGCTACGCCAACGAAATGAACAACCGCCCGCAGACGTTGTACGGAATCGTCGATTCGCCGGTTGGTCTTGCGGCCTGGATACTCGATCACGACATTCGCAGCTACCAGATGATCGCCCGCGTTTTCGACGGCAAGCCTGAAGGGCTGAACCGCGATGACGTGCTCGACAACATCACCCTTTATTGGTTGACGAATACGGCAATCTCTTCAGCGCGGCTCTACTGGGACACACGGCATACTCTTCCGCCCGGCGGCGGCTTCTTCGATGTGCGGGGTGTCAAGATCCCGGTCGCTGTGAGCGCTTTCGCCGAAGAGATCTATCAGGCGCCAAAGAGCTGGGCTGAAAAGGCGTACGCCAAACTCATCTTCTACAACGCGCACGACAGAGGCACACACTTCGCGGCCTGGGAGCAGACGGAGCTTTTCGTGGCCGATATGCGCGCTGCATTCAAGTCTCTGCGGTCGGGCTAAGTGAGCTGGGAATGGAACCGAATGTCGCAAACTAAGAGTGGCGTGATAGTCGAAAAGCTTGTCAGCGAAACTGATCACGTACAGCTCAGTCGTCTCGTCAACGAACACGCGTGGCGGGCCGATAACGGCCGGGCCGACACAATCCACGAGCTGTATATAGATGATGGCGAACTCAGCATAGGCCCGTCGTCTTTGCGTGGACGCGAAGCCATTCTCGAATGGGGCAGGCAGCTCGTTGCGAACCCTCCATGGCGTGTCATCCGTCACGTCTGCGGAAACATGCGGTTCGTTTACGACGGCGACAATGCGGCTATCGGTATTACGGTGCTGACCGTCTTCATGGCTGCAGGATCGGAGGCGGCCACAACTCAACCTTTCAGCGTGGGTGAGGATCACGATCGCTTCGTTCGCACAGAGGAAGGATGGCGATTTGTCTCGCGTCGTTGGGTTGAGCTCTTCGCACGGGGCGACGTGTTGAAATTACCGCAAGGCGCAAAGAACCATTCGTAAGAGAACGAAGCCAGTCTTAGCCGGCACGGAAAAAACACCGCCGACAGAAGCGATGGCGACAAAGAAAGGAGGAGTCAACATGAAGATCGTAGTTATCGGTGGCACCGGTCTTATAGGATCAAAGCTTGTCACAAAACTCAACGCCGTCGGACATAAGGCCGTAGCGGCATCGCCCAACACGGGCGTCAACACACTTACCGGCGAAGGACTGGCGGAAGTACTCGAGGGCGCCGAAGTTGTTGTCGATGTCTCGAACTCACCGTCATTTGAAGATACGGCAGTCATGAATTTCTTTGAAACGTCGACTCGCAATCTGCTTTCTTACGAGGCGGCGGCCGGCGTGGGCCATCACGTCGCGCTCTCGATCGTTGGGAGTGAGAGCTTGCCCGAGAGTGGCTACATGCGGGCGAAAGTCGCGCAGGAGAAACTGATTAAGGAAGGTTCGATCCCGTATTCGATCATCCACTCAACTCAATTCTTCGAATTCGTCAAGCGCATCGCCGACGAGGCCACCGTAGAGAATCGCGTTCAGCTGCCGCCGGTACTGTTCCAGCCAATCGCGTCAGACGATGTCGTGAGTGCGCTGTTTGAAGTAACCACGAGTTCACCACTGAATGGCGCAATTGAAATCGCCGGCCCCGAAGCGTTCCGTTTCGACGAGCTTATCCGGCTGCAACTGAGGGCGCTCAATGACGCGCGCGAGGTCGTTGCCGATCCACGGGCGCGCTACTTCGGCGCAGAGTTGAGTGAGCGCAGTATCGTGCCGGGCGATAATGCCCAGCTTGGCGAGACACGCTTCGAAGACTGGCTGAGCCGCTCGGCCGCGAAAACGGCCTCGCAGGGCGGAGGATGCTGAGGAGTAGCTTTGCATAAGAGTCATCGTCTTTTGAACGACGCTACGCGTCGACAATCAGAGACCTGGAAGTTTAGAGAACGGCAACCAAAAGAAGGAGAGTGTTATGAGTACCATCACCACGAAAGACGGAACGCAGATTTACTACAAAGACTGGGGCGACGGACAGCCGCTGTTCTTTCACCATGGCTGGCCCTTATCGGCTGACGATTGGGACGCCCAGATGATGTTCTTTCTCGAACGAGGCTATCGCGTCATCGCTCATGACCGGCGTGGACATGGGCGCTCAACTCAAACAGTGACCGGCAACGAGATGGATACCTACGCGGCCGATGTTAACGAGTTGGTTGAAAAGCTCGACCTGCGCGATGCCATTCACGTTGGCCACTCGACTGGCGGTGGAGAAGTCGCGCGCTACGTGGCTCGATATGGCAAAGGACGAGTCGCTAAAGCCGTGCTGATCAGTGCCGTTCCACCAGTTATGGTCAAGTCCGACAAGAATCCAGGCGGCACTCCACTCGAAGTATTCGATCAAATTCGCGGGGCCACCGCAAAAAACCGCCCCCAGTATTATCAGGATTTTACACTGGGCTTCTATGGCTACAACCGGCCGGGCGCCGACATCAAGCAAGGCGTCAGAGATAACTGGTGGCGGCAGGCCATGATGGGCGGGATCAAAGCCCAGTACGACTGTATCAAAGCATTTTCTGAAACCGACTTCACCGAGGATCTCAAACAAATCGATGTGCCGACACTGGTGATGCATGGAGAGGATGACCAGATCGTGCCCTTCGCTAATTCCGGACCTCTTTCCGCCAAGCTTCTTGAGAATGCGACAACGAAATTCTATCCCGGTTTTCCGCATGGCATGCCGACCACGCATGCAGATCAAATCAACGCCGACCTGCTCGCTTTCATAGCAGGTCAACGATCAGCGACGGCGTGACGGATGGTCATTGTTTCGGATGACGGGCCGTGATGGCGTTTTGAGAAGGGAAGCGTGAAATGACTGCAATTGCCCAGAGAGCACAACCCGAACTCGCCACCCGCTTACTGGCAGGCGTCTCAGTGCCCGACACGCCGCTTGTGACCCGCGCTTTGGACTACGCGCGGAGCCATTCCGAACCGTTTCTCTTCAACCATGCCGTCCGATCCTGGCTTTTTGCGGTGCGGCTCGGACAACTGCAGGGCATAGCTCACGACGTGGAAGTCGTAGCTGTCGGCACGCTGCTTCATGACCTCGGACTTACCAATAGCTTCACAGGTCAAAAGCGCTTCGAGATAGAAGGAGCAGACGCAGCACGGGCGTTTGCGCGGGAGCAAGGCCTCGACGACGCCCGGGCGCGATTGATCTGGGACAGCGTCGCTCTCAATTCGACCCCCTCGATCGGTCTGTACAAAGAGGCGGAAGTCGCGCTTTGCACAGCTGGGATCGGCGTCGAATTCGGATTTCAGTACGAAAGGATCCCGCCGGACGAAATGAAGATCATCCTCACTGAATTTCCTCGCCTCGAGATGAAACAGCGATTCAAAGATTCGGTTTGCCGTATTGTCAAAACCAAGCCTGAGACGACCTACGACAATTTCGCTGGTGACTTTGGAGAACGTTTCATCTCCGGCTACAAGCGGCCGTCCACCGTGGATTTTTTGATGGATGCTCCATTTGAAGAGTAGAGACGCAGTCGGAGTGAATATTTATTTGTTTGGGAGGTACACATGAGCGAAGAAGACCTGGAAGTGCTGATAACCCTGGATGACCCAGGGGAGGACGACCTGGGAGAGGATACCTTCCACAATCGTCAGGCGGAAAATCCCCGTCAGCCCTTTTCCAACAAGGAGAGCCACGACCAGCAAACAGATGACTCTTTGTAAAGCAATGGCTGGGAGGAACTATGACAACGCGCGCAGAATTAAGCGCCGCCGAAGCATACGAGCATGGACACACAGCTCTGATGCGAGCAGCCCTCGATGGAGACACTGAGACAGTAAGAGTTCTGATCCATCAAGGCGCGGACATAAACCAGAGAGACGACAACGGGCGCACAGCATTGATGTTTGCCGCCATCAACATGCATTACGAGACAATGAAAGTTTTGCTGAAATACGGGGCCGACGTCCAAGCCAGGAGTAATGAGGGAGGAACCGCCTTGATGGCGGCTGCGATGGTGGGTGATCTCACGATGGTTCAAGCTTTATTGGATAAAGGTGCTGACGTGCACGCCAGGCTGCCGAAGACGAACGAGAGTGCCCTGACATTAGCGGAGAGTCACGGGCATACCGAGATCGCTCGGTTGTTGCGTCAACTTGATTGAGAAACACTGACACTGTCTCTGCGAGGCGATTTATCCAAGGAGGCTAATGATGAACAAGATATTATCGCTAGTTGTGCTATGTCTGATGACGGGCACGCTGATGGCCCAACAGCCTACCGCCAATCAGCCACCACAGGCGTCGGTGACGCCAATCACTTCGAAGGATCTACGCGATTGTCCGGGAAAAGAAGTCTTAATGATCACAGTGGACTATCCACCGGGCAGTTCAGATCCCATTCACCGGCACAATGCACATGCGTTCGTCTATGTGTTGGAGGGCTCGATAATTATGCAGGTGAAAGGTGGAAAGGAAGTGACGCTGACACCGGGCCAGACTTTCTATGAAGGCCCCGACGATGTTCATGTCGTGGGTAAGAACGCAAGCGCTACCAAGCCGGCTAAGTTCGTCGTGTTCCTGGTTAAGGACAAAAACGCTCCAGTAGTAGTGCCGGTGCCGGAATGAAATCAACCGGACGCAAACCAACTCCGACGCTTTGTCGGAGATCCCCAAGTTTGGAAAGGAGATTGAAGAAATGAAGGAATCAACTTTCGAAGGAGTCGCCGGACTGAAAATTTTCACTCGGTCGTGGCAGCCCGAAGGAAAAACACGCGGCGTGGTCGTTATCGTTCCCGGGTTTAATTCGCACAGCGGACAGTATCTATGGGTCGGCGAGCAATTTGCAGCGAAAGACCTGGCGGCTTATGCGATCGATTTGCGCGGGCGTGGGCGTTCCGAAGGCGAGCGTTTCTACGTTGAAAAGATGGAAGGTTATACCGACGATGTGGCGACGCTGGTCAGAACCGCGAAATCTGAGAATCCCGGGGTGCCGGTGTTCGTTCTCGGTCACAGCGCGGGCGGTGTTGTTTCGTGCATTTATGCGCTCGACCATCAATCGGAGATCGACGGATTAATCTGCGAGAGCTTCGCATACGATCTGCCGGTGCCTGGGTTCGTCCTTTCGTTACTCAAAGGATTTGATTACATCGCGCCGCACCTCCATGTCTACACCTTAAAGAATGAAAACTTCTCACGCGATCCGCTCTTCGTCGAGTCAATGAATAATGACGCGCTGATTAAGGGCGAGTCTGAACCTACGCAGACCGCGACGGTGATGATAGACGCTTCCAGACGGCTGCATGAAGAATTTCCCCTCATCAAACTTCCGGTACTCATTCTGCACGGTACGGAGGACAAGGCGACGAACCCGAGTGGCAGCGAGTTCTTTTATGATAATGCCGGCTCGGCGGACAAAACTCTGAAACTCTATCAGGGACACTATCACGATCTGCTGAATGATCTTGATAAGGAGATGGTGATGGCGGACATTAACGACTGGATCGACGCGCGTGTTCCCGTAACACAAACTAAATCCGCGGCAATCTGATGAACTTGGCTTTCACTAACATCAGGAGGATTTCAAAATGGACTGCTGTTCGCATTTGTTTGAAATTAGTGATGTTACTCCGAGAACCCCGAACGGCTGTGAGGAGTGTTTGAAAATTGGCGACGGCTGGCTCCATTTGCGACTTTGTGTAACCTGCGGTCACGTCGGCTGCTGCGACGATTCAAAGAACAAACACGCGGCAAAGCATTTTCATTCAACCACTCACCCGTTAATCAGATCTTTCGAACCGGGTGAAGAGTGGGGCTGGTGTTACGTTGATGAATTACTTCTTGAGTCACTACCTGGATCGTTGACGGAAGAATGGTGCGGCGTGCTTGGAGCGACGTCCTGAGAAAACAACCACCGACAGAATCTATCGGAAACATCCGCGATCCTGACGGCCATATCATCGAGGTCGGACAGAGCACCTGGTCCATTTTCTTATTTCAACTGTCGTTGGACCGCTAACCCAGTCTTTCTTTCGCACTCCTCATGCTATTTGGCCACTCGGCGGTGTCTGAAGTCTCGGGAAGTAGCGAACTGCGAAGAACAGATACAAAAGCCAGAAGGCGAGCCAGACAGATGCGACAATACGAAGCCTAATCAGGAACAGAACCAGACTTGGCGCCAGGAACATCGTGGTGTAACCCAGCAGCCAGAAACGATCCGCTCGCCGGGCTAGCCGCGTCTTTTCGGTGTCACTCATCCGTCCGCCCAGCGAACACCGGTAATAGTGCAACGTCGCGGACACGAGTGAGAAGGTCGCGACACCCATCGCAATCAGTGTGGCTTGGAACAACACTGGATTGATCCTGCCGCTTTCAAACCTCGGGTACAGAAAGAACAGCATGAAGGTGAAGATCGCGATGTTCGTCCCGGCGAGCGTATACGACCGGGTGACGTTGACGGCGGCAAGATCTTCTCTCATCAAATGCCTCCATTCTGATGATCCAAGCGCGGGCCGGCGGCTGTGACGTAGCCTAGCGCTGAACCGCACGCGGAATCGAAAACGAAAAGGTTAGTCCTGGACCATTATTTGGCGTGGTCCACAAACGACCGTGATGGTTCTCAATTATCGAGCGACTTACAGAGAGGCCGATTCCCATACCTTCTTCCTTAGTCGTATAGAAAGTCTGAAATAGCCGGTTGAGTGATTGTGGGTCGAGTCCTATTCCCGCATCCTGAACACTCAGTCGCACCCGGTCAGGTTCTTCGACTTCAGTTCTAAACAATAATTCACGTGGCCGATCATCGACATCCCGCATCGCGTCCGCGCCGTTACGCAGCAGATTCAGAATGACTTGTTGCAGTTGCACGCGGTCGCCCATTACCGGCGGCAGTTCGTCGTCGAGCTCGATCTTTGCGATCACGCCATTCCGCTCCAACTCAGTGCGCGAAAGGGCAATTACTTCGCGAGTGGCGTCATTCAGATCCACTAGCTCCGTCGCTCCATCCTTGTGAGTAAATAGTGCGCGTAATCGAGCGATCACATCCGCCGCTCGGTGGCCGTCGCGAATCGTGCGTTTTGCGGTTTCGCGCGCGCCATCAACGTTGGGGGGATCACCATCCAACATTCGCACACAAGTGCTGGCGTTGGTGATGATGCCCGACAAAGGCTGATTGACCTCGTGCGCGATCGAGGCAGTTAGTACACCGAGGCTCATGATGCGTGTCGCGTGTGCGAGTTCCGATCGTGCTTTGCCGAGCGCTTCTTCAGCAAGTCGACGCAGCGTGATGTCCTGCATGGCGCCGACGAACTCGAGATAGCCGTCGGGGCGCTGATTCGCCCTGGCATTCGTGTGCAGGTACTTCACCGAGCCGTCCGGCATCCTAAGCCGGAGCTCGTAGTCATGGTCGCCGCCGCCGGCGCGCGCCTGGGCGATCTTCTCAGCGACCAGGGACATGTCATCCGGGTGAACGCATGCGACAACTCTTTCAAGCGTGACCGCTGTGTCAGGCCCGAATCCGAAGATGCGCTTCAACTCGTCCGAGAACACGATTTCGTCCGAATCCGGATGCCAGACGAAGCTGCCGGTCGTGCTTAGCCGCTGGCCCTCGGCAAGAAACGCTTCGCTGCGTCGCATTTCTTCTTCGATTAGTTTTCGGCGCGTGACATCCTGAACTGCCGCGATGTACTCCAATCGGCCATGCGGATCGCGCGTCGCCTGCGCCACTGCATGCATGTATTTTATCGACTGGTCGGGCATCAGCAAGCGGTATTGCCATTCAAAATCATCAGCGCCGTTCCGCGCCTGCTCAACCATCTTCTGGTACAAAGTGAGATCCTCGGGGTGCACTCGACTCCGGATCAGTTCGAACGTCACGGGCGTTCCCTGATCGAATTCATAAATGCGATATAGCTGCTCTGACCAGTTGATTTCATCCGTAGCGACGCCCCAGGAAAAACTGCCGACCGCGGTGAGTCGCTGGGCTTCGGCGAGGAACGCCTCGCTACGACGCACGCCTTCCTGCGCCCGCTTGCGATCTTCGATGTCGAACGCGGCCACATACCACCGGGCGATACGGCCCTGCCCATCGAGCAACGGCTTGTAGCGCACCAGGAACCAGCGATATTGCCCGTCGTTGCCCAGGACACGTTGCTCAGTGCTGAATGGTGCGCCGCCCCTCAGCGATGCCGCGCGCTCTGCGCGGACTGCTTTAAAGTCCTCTGGGTGGATGACTCGATCCCGATAATCCTCCTGCTTTACATCGTCCAGACTCAGGCCGGTGTAGTCCATCACAGCCTGATTGACATACTGAACAGATCCTTCGGTGTTCAAAACGTAGATGTGCGTGGGAATCGTATTAATGATCTGATTTAGATTCTGTTCAGCCGAACGCAACGCGTCTTCAGCCCGTTTTTGGTCCTCGATGTCGAACGCGGTCGCATACCATCGTTCGATCGTTCCCTGATCATCGAGGAGAGGGTTGTAGCGAACCAGGAACCAACGATATTTGCCGTCCTTACCCAGAGCGCGTTGCTCATATTCGAACTGTAGCGGGCGTTTGAGGGCCTCGTTGCGCTCTTCGCGCAGCCTTTCGACATCATCCGGATGGTAAAACCGCGCGCGAAAGTCTTCTTTCTGCATCTCCTGCAGCGTGACACCGTAGTAATCCAGCACCGCTTGATTAACCGACAGTATGGTTCCGTCGGCTCGCGACACCTGTATGAGAGTAGGGATCGTGTTTATGGTTAGGCTCAAATTGCGCTCGCTGTGCTTCAGTGCCTCCTCATTCAACGTCCTCTCGATAGCAATGCTGGCAATATGGGTCACCTGCGCTATCAGATCCTGGTGGAATTGGTTCGGACTTGCGGGCTGGTCCTGAAAAACGGCGAACGTCGCCAAGACGCTACCCTCGCGTGAACATACTGGCGTTGACCATTGGGCTCGTATTCCATGCCGCAGCGCGATGGGACGGATCAGGCTCTCCTGCCATTGCGGATCCGACTCAAGATCTTCGGCAATCACCTGAGATGTCGTGAGCGCTGCTAATCCGCACGGTCCTGCGGACGCGGTCACGCCCAGTCCTTCAAGGGCATCATTGAAACTTGCAGGCAGACTGGGGGCCGCGCCGGTACGGAACGTAGGTCCACTCCAATCCATCAAATAGATTCCACACTTGCAGTCCGCGGCTGTGTATTCAACAAACCTGCATAATGAGGTCAGGACATGCTTGAGCGACGAACCCGAAGCGACCATCTCGAGCAGAACCTTCTCGCCGGCGAGTTGGGCCTCTGCTCGCTTTCGATCGTCTATGTCGATTAAGAGGTGAAACCAGCGGAGGATGCGCCCTTCATTATCTCGCAGCGGAAACCCGCGGACATTGAACCAGCGGTAGGCCCCATCAGCGCGGCGGTGGCGGCTCTCGACGTTGTATGCCGTGCCCGTCTCGTGAGCCTTTAGTTGCGTCGCAATTGTGTGCTGAAGATCATCCGGGTGCACGACGTCGGAAGCTTTCCAACCTCTTAGCTCCTCGAATGTCTTGCCGAAGTATTCGAGGGTTGGTTGGTTGACTGCTTCGACTTCACCGCCAGGTGTTGTGACTGCTACCGGAACCGGAGTGCTGTCGACGATCAGTTGGAAGCTAAGTTCGCGTGCCCGCAGGGCTTCTTCAGCCTGCGCCAATCGCTCGAGTATATCGTCGCTGACAGTCCTTTTCATCCCTCAACTCAATGGCATGAAAATGCGCCACCACCGCAAAAAGCGGCAGGTTTGTTGGGGGAATTGTCGACCGGCTAAACGATGCCGCACATTATAGAAGTGTTTCCTACGATGTAAAGCCGCAAACTTTGACGCAGGCGAAGCCGTCACTGAAGCACACCATCTCGAATCTCACGTTCGCGTAACTCAAGCAAACGCTTTATGAGGACTGATACCAAGGTATCGATCGATACCTTCGTCTAATAGACCGATTTCCTCTCTTGGAGTGTAATCCTCAAACCGGACAATTAGATCGGAACTGGCCCGATTGACAATCGACAGGTCACTGAAGGGGGGGGACAACATGAAGACGCAACCCAAACTAGAGCCGGAACCTCAGGGATCCAATCAGAATCACCATGGACCGTTCTACCACTCGGACGAGCTCGTTGCGGCGGTACACCGAGCCGAGGGTGGGATCTTCGAGACCTTCCGCGCGGCTCATGCGTTTGGCCGAATCTACGCAGGCACGTTCACGGCAACTCCTGCGGCAAAAACGCTCTCTCGGGCGGTCCACTTTCAGGGCGTGCCAGTTCCGGTGACCGCAAGGCTCTCTGGTAAGAGCGGTGACCCGAATAAGAAGCCGTTGAGCGTCGTAGCGATGGCGACGAAGTTTTATCTGCCGGATGGCACTGTTACCGATTTGATCGCCATTACGCTGCCGGCTTTCTTTGCCCGCACACCGGAAGAGTTCCTTGAGTTCACCAAGGCTGCCATCCCAGACCCGGCGACCGGCCAGCCCGATCTTGCCAAAATCAAGGCGTTTGCAGCCGCCCACCCGAACGGCGCGAAGGTCTTACATTTGCTGCTGAGCCAACCAGCGCCAGTGAGCCTCGCTCAGGTCAGCTACCGCCCGCTTCACACCTTCTACTTCGAGAACGCGGCCGGCAAAGGGCAATGGGCGCGCTACCACTGGGAACCGGAAGCAGGCATCGCCGGTCAACCGATCGCGGAGTTGGCGAAGCAGCCGCACGATTATCTGTACGAGGAATTCGAGAGTCGCCTAAGCTCGGGTCCCGTCGCGTTTCGGCTCGAACTCGAACTCGCTCACGCAGGGGACCCCGTCGATGACCCGTCCGCCATGTGGCCGGAAGGTCGAGAGCGCGTTGTCGTGGGACGTATGGAGCTCACCCGTAGGATCACTGAGGCCGAGATCGGCGATCCAGTCATGCTCCACGACCCAACGGCCGTTACCGATGGGATTGAGGTCTCGCTCAATGATCAGATCATCGCCGTGCGACGAGGCGCCTATCTTACGTCAGTAGCCGAGCGAACTGGCGGATGGCAAGCGCACGCAAAACTCGGTGTGACCTAATTTGAAATTCTCTGCGCTCCCTCTGCGGTCTCTGCGACTCTGCGGTGAGTGTTTTCAAAGGGTTCATTTACCGCCGAGACGCAGAGACCGCGAAGACAGCGCGGAGGAAAACTGAAACCAGGTCACCACGCAAAATTCTCCGGCCGACCGGATAGCAACTAACTATCGATGTGAGTAACAAAGGGAGAGCACAGCAATGCAAACGCAGATAGCGGCCGGAACAGAACAGCGCGGCGAAGAGAAGATACGGCAACTGCGCGACCTTTTCGCCGATGCGCCGGAATTGGGGAAGAAGGCCCTGGAGAACGTACTCAGAGAGTTGACGTCGCAGGTTTCGGAACCGCCACCGCCCATCGAAAGTGCTGGCCGCGTCGGTGCGCGTCTGGGCAAGCGCTCAGAGTTACCATCATTGTGCCGTTGGCACCTGGTGGCGCTGCGCGGTTGCGCACGTTCCTTCAATTGCTGGGCGGCAACCTCTCCCCCGGTGCGACTAAGGTTGGCACCCTCCACGACATGCGCTTTGTATTCTTCGATGACGACACGAGAATGCTTTTCGCAACTTCTTTCGACGGCGATTGGGACGTCTATATCGACGACTTCATCGCGTTGATTCCAGACTATCTCGACATCATCGACTCTGCTTGGGAAGGCTGGCCGGGGATTCGCGACCCCGGGGCAAAAGACTACCTGGTCAAGCACCAGATCACGGCAGAGGGCTGGTTCGTCGCGGAGCCGGATCTCAGTTTGGCTGATATCCAGCGGCAAGCGCGCATCGGCAAAGCTGTGGATGAGTTGCTGGACAAAATCAGCAACTAGAGCCGCCGAAACTCCCTCTCCTTTGGGAGGCTGGGGTGAGGGTTTACAGCGAAAATACTACTAAGACATTTTCTCTTTTTCGCAGTAGGCCCTCACCCTAACCCTCTCCCAAAGGGAGAGGGAACCTTAAACAAGACCGAAAGGAGAATGAGTAGTCATGGCAACGCAACCACAACCAGCCACCGCACCTAAGTACGATGCGGTCGTTGAACAGAAGATTCAAAAACTGCAGGAGCTTTACGCCGATGCACCCGAAGTAGGTAAGGCTGCGCTGGAAAATGGGCTCGCTAACATCAGGCAAGAGCTGGCAGCAATTTCCACAACAGCAGGGAAGCAAAGCGCGGGTCGCGTGGGAGCGCGTCAGGGTAAGGTCTCCGAGCTGACCGCAATTCTAAAGATCACTAAAGATGGCGCAAAACGACTCCGCGGATTGCTGGAGATCCTGGAGGGCAACTTCAAGGGAGCCGACGTAGTCGGCACACTCCACGATATGCGCTTCGTGTTTCTGGACAATGACACGAGGCTACTCTTCGCAACCGCCTACGATGGCGAGTGGGACGCCTATATCGACGACTTCGTGACAAAGATTCCAACCTCCATGGATATGGTGTTCTGCAATCTCGAGGGATGGCCCGGAATTCACGACCCGAACATAAAAGACTGGCTCGTGCAGCAGGGAAAG